>ENA-OFDP01001133-OFDP01001133.1-metagenomes-genome-assembly--contig:-NODE-1133-length-10705-cov-2.264413_pt1 | contig 10705 bp, 10 predicted proteins | sample MGYA00153389_OFDP01 | MGnify analysis MGYA00153389 | reverse complement strand
CCGCCCTTGCCGTAGATGGCGATGATCTGCGTCTCTTTGGTCACCGGCGCGGTCGACACCGGCGTCGGCTCGATTGCGGCCTCGGCTTTCAGCCGTTCATCTCGCATGAAGATCATTGGCGATGCGATGGCGTTCACTGGCAGTTTCTCCAATCCAGAACCATCTTCAGACAGCCTGCATCGCCAAACGCGGTGCGGTAGGCAGCGTCGGCATTCACCGGCTCGTCGAAATGCGTGATGAGGCCGTCCAGCGACAGGCGGCCGTCTTCGGCCAGTTCCTTGACGGCCAGCAGGTCCGGGCGTTTCCACTCAGCGGCGCAGCGGATTTGCGCTTCGCGCATAAAGGCCGGCGCAAAGTTGAAGTTCAGAGGGTCGGTGTAGAAGCCGGCCAGCACGATTTCGCCACCGGGGGCCAGGCGTGCGATCAGGCGGTCGAGGATTTGCGCGTCGCCGCTCACGTCGTACACCGCGCGGTAGTCGCGGCGGGTGCGCGTTTAAACAATTTTTCGCCCGCTTCTTTAATAAAGCTGATGAGACTCATCGTTTTCCTCTTTTGGTTGTGCGCGTACTGCTGCATGTCGCGCGGGTTTGACAATTGCAAATCCGATTACAGAATTACCAAGACTCAGGCAGGTTGCGATATTTCCGCGAGTGCTTCGCCGGCGACGGCAACATCGGAGACTTCCACGGCAAAATCACCCAACGCGACGATGCCAACGAGCCTTTTTTCAGCATTCACAACCGGCAGGCGACGAATCTGATGCTCGCTCATGCGCGCAACGGCTTCGGCGACCGAATCATCCTCAAAGGCCCAGATGACGCCGTCTGACATGACATCCCTCACTTTTGTGCTGCCATCTTTGCCCTCAGCGACGGCACGAATCACGATGTCGCGGTCAGAAATTGCACCGATCATGCGGTCATCTTCGCCCACGGGCAACATGCCGAAATCGCCGTTGAGCATTTGCTGTGCTGCTTCCCTGATCGTACTGTCGGGGCCGATGACCTGAACATCCCGGCTCATTACATTCTTGATTGTTTGCATCGTATTTTCCTTTTTCAGAGAATCAATAAAAATATCCAAATTGAGCAATTACAAAGTTTCGTCACCTGACTCCATGGCACAGTCACAACTCTTTCCTGTCGGCCACGCCATTGTTGATTTCCGACGCACGTGAGCAGACGACCACCATCACCGAGTAAATGTGCTGCAGTGATGTGATCGTGCCCGTGCCCGAGCAGTTCGTCTGTGCGCCATCGTACATTTGCCGTTCCATTCGTTGATCAAATTGCATCTCCAAGGAACGACGTCATGAGGATTTGGGTCTGGTCAGACGTGGATGTGCATGCCAATTCACGTTTGCTGGTTTAGATTTAATTGCCGCTTCCGCCTTCAGCCTCAATGGCCCGTAAGGCCGCACCGGCTGCAACGTGTCCGAAAAAACGACGAGAAAGTGAATCACCAGCATCCGCGCCCGTCACCACGTGTTTATCTTCCATGAGGCGCACCAGTGCTGGAACTTCATTAAAAACACGCACTATCGCGACGCGATTCCAAAAGCTGATGGGACGTCACGTAACTTACCGAAGCGGGATGTCCTGTATTCTCGACCCGCTTCACCTCCGAAGCACCTCACGATGAAAGTTTTCCGTTTGCGCAAAGTCTGTAAAAAAGTCTATATTCAGTCCCCACTCAAATTGCGTCAGGCGAACATGTTTTACGCATTGCCCAAAAGACAATTCAGCATTCAAAGAATGATTGCTGCCGGCGTTAGGCGATAAATGCGGCCTGAATCCAGTCACTTCGTGTCCGATACCTCATCCTCCCCCATCTCGCAGTCATACAACGGCACGCATGCCGTGTTCCGGCTATTGCGGTGTTCCGGCTGGGGGCCGGAGCTGATGAACCTCGGATATTTCCCGCACAGGGGCTGGCTGGGATTACCTGGAAATCTGCTGGTCAGTCTGGCGGCTCGGCAGCAGCTACTGGCCATGGAGGCAATCAAGCACCTCAATGTGCAGCCCGGCGACCACGTGATCGATATCGCCTGTGGGCACGGTGGGGCTGCGTATATTTTGAAATGTGCTACACCGGCAGCGTGGGTGTCGGGCATCGACCTGTTGGCCGAGAACATCGTGCTCGCCAACGATATGTTTCCGCGCATCGACGGGCTCAGCTTCGTACAGGGGAATGCGCAGAATTTGCCGATGGAAGATCAATCGTTGGAACGCGCGCTGTGTTGCGAGGCCGCGTTTCATTTTCCGGACAAGGCGCAGTTTTTGCGCGAAAGCGCGCGCGTGCTTAAGCGGGGCGGGCGGCTGGTGGTGGTCGATTTCGTCTGGCGATCAGCGGAGAGTCGGGCGTGCAAGGATCACGAACTGGCGCGGCATGTGCGTGAAGTCTGGCAATGGGACGACCTGTTCACGGAAGCCGAGTACCGCAATGCGGGTGCCGCAGCGGGCTTGCGGCTTCTCCACGAAGTGGACTGGACAAATCACGTGACGCGGCCGCTGCAGGAAATTTTTGAAGTCGATGTGTGGTTGTCGCAGCGGCCCTGGGGCCGACGCCTGCTGCACGATTTCCAGCCGTTGACGAGACATTTTTCCGACGCCGACTGGGCGGCAGTTGCCTACACTGCATCTGCCCACCGATTTGTCCAGCAACATTCGCGCTATAAGGTTTTTGTGTTCGACAAATAGGCAATTGGCGCTTGTCCTGACTTTTGTCTGCCTGCCAACGACCGCTGCGGGCGCGGCAACGACGCCATTCAATCAAATTGCAGGCTGGGCCTTTTGACGCTTTCCCATTCACTCGCCGCGAGTTGCGCCGAGAGAGCGGTTCGTTCAATTTTTTGACAATGAAAAACAGCGCGCGCGCCATCGCTAAAAAAAATCTGGTTCTCGAAGCCACTGGTCTTGAGCATTTGCGACAGGCATGCCGCTGTGGGTGACCACCAATTGGTCACGTCGTTGCTCAGCTCAGAATCGGGGTAGAACTGTGCAAGTGAAGCGTGTGCCAATTCGGGCGAAAGGTCGGTCAAAACTGCTGGCTGTTGATCGTGCTTGAGGAAATGTCGGTCACAAATCTGTGATTCGATGATGAGTCGGTCTTTGCAAATAGACCAAAGATTGTCGAGTGCCAGCAGCGGGTAGCGCAGGTGGTAGAGCACACCCAGACAGAGCACCAGATCGTATTGGCCAATGACAGCGGCATCGAGGTTGTAAATCGAGCCATGAAGATGTTTTGCGTTTGAGCCTAACAGGCTCCGCGCCAGACCGAAGCCTGACTCTGTCGCGCGCCTGACATCGACCCCCGTCACTTCAGCGCCGCGCCTCTCGCATTCAAACGCATAGAAACCGTCTGCCGCGCCGATGTCCAGCACGCGCTGCCCATCAAGACGGTTTGGTAGACCCATGCGGGTATTGAGCTCGGTGACGGTATCTTTGGTGCCGGGCGTGATGATGCCCGGTCTGATTTCGATTCGATGCCACCAGGCGCGAGAAGCAATCATCTCCTCAACTTCAGTTGTGCTCAGATGGCTATTGTCGACTGACAGGTCAATGGTCATTGCGTAGGTTTTCTTTGAGCGCATCGGGCTTGATGCAGAATTTTGTTGTGCCCCAGTTTTTTCATGACCCGCAAGATCTGCGGGTCACGTGGTGCAGGGCGGAACGACTCGTGTTGCCGAATGCGTCTAGCGGCGCGTCTACTTTCCGTCCAGCAGATATTTATTCAAGAAGCCAATCGTCGCGTAGAACTGATAGTCGGCGTTGGCTTTTTTGGCGAAGCCGTGACCCTCGTCGTTGGCAACCATGTACCAGACGGGTGTACCGTTCTTTTTGACCGTGGCAACGATCTGATCGGCCTCCTGGTATGGCACGCGCGGGTCATTTTTACCTTGCACCACGAATAGCGGTTTCTTGATGCGCGATGCACGATTGAGCGGGGCAATTTCCTCCATGAATTTGCGCATGTCCGGATCGCGCTCATCGCCGTACTCCACCCGGCGCAGATCGCGCCGGTAACTTTCGGTGCGCTCAAGGAACGTGACGAAATTGGAAATACCCACAACATCAATGGCGGCGGCAATGCGCTCGGGATACATCGTTGACACGGCAAGCGACATATAGCCGCCGTAGCTACCACCGGTAACGGCGATGCGTGCGGCGTCCAGATCCGGCTGGATGGCGATCCAGTCAAATAGAGCGCCAATGTCTTTCACAGAGTCTTCACGGAGGCGTCCGTTATCGAGCTTCAGAAACGATTTGCCGTAACCACTGGAGCCCCGCACGTTCGGAAACACCATGCTGATGCCCATCTCATTGATGAAATAATTATTGCGGGCCTGAAAACCCGGTTGGAATTGTGCTTCCGGGCCACCGTGAATATTGACCAGGACAGGGCGCTTGCCAGGGAACTTTGCAGCGGGCGCGCGATAAAGAAAGCCTGAAATAGTGCGACCGTCAAACGACTTCCAGCGAACCAATTCGGGCTCAGGAAATTTTGCGGCGTCAACTTCCATGGTTTCATGCGTCGTCCAGCGTGTGGCCACATTTGTTTTGACGTTTACTGAGTAAACATCCGACGGGCTGGTCGCAGACGTAACCGAGAGAGCAAGATTTGTGCTGTCTTTATGCCAGTTCACGCTACCGATAGTGCCCAGCGGCAGCTTGGGTGAAGGCAATAATTTGTGATCGGATGTACGCATCAATCGCAGCACATTGGTGCCGTCTTCATTAGCCACGAAAGCGATCATCTTGCCATCATCCGAAAGATCGATGCTGGTGATGTCCCAATTGATGTCTCCCGTAAGCGTGGTGTGTTTCAGGGTCGCTAAATCGATGTAAGTCAGGCGCTGGAATTCGCCGCCCCGGTCGGTTAGTGTGTAAAGTCCTTTGCCGTCTTTGCTGAATTGCGTCGCACCGTAGGAGACGACATCACTGGCGGTTTTCTCGGAAATGCGGCGCGACTTGCCGGTGGCGATATCCATGAGCCAAACATAGCTCTCGTTGGCTGAAACATATTCCAGATAGACAAGCTGACGATCATCGGGTGAAAAAGCAAACCCGAACCAGCCGCCACCGTCCAGCGTGGCGATTTTGCGGGCGGCCTCCGGTTTCATGGGATCCGCAATCGCTAACGTTGTGCTGATCTTGTCGTTCGATCCCTGGCGATTCACCGGAACCGTCGAGTAGACAATTTGCTTGCCGCTGGTAGACCAGGACAAACCCTGTACACGTTCGCCGTCGGGCGTGATTGGCACGGCGTCTCCACCTGCAACATCGCGTCGGTAGCCGCGGAATACTTCATTGCCGCCGGTGTCTTTGCTAAAAATGTAGAACTTTGCCGAAACGGGGTCAAAGCTGGCGTTGCGCACCGGCTCAGGGTAATCGGTCAACAGTTCCAGAGCGCCACCCGGCTTGCCCAATCGATAGATCTGAGGCGTATTTTTGTGACGGCGAACGATCAGCATTTCCTGCTTGCTTGGATGCCAGCCGGTAAATCCGGTCGGCTTGAATTCGGTGTATTTGGCCACCTGTGCGGCCACACTCGCCGGAACCGGCGGCACGTTCTCCATTACCAGCGCTGCGGGAGGCGGGGCAACGGCGTCTTGAGCGTGTGCCGGTGCAGACAAGAGCAGGGCGAAAACCAGTGGACTCAGGGAAATCAGTTTGCAACGACTAAGTGAAATCATCATGGAACCCTCATCAATGAAAGTGGGCGTTAGTGTAGTGCTTCGTATTTAATGCGACTTAATGTCCTACTCACCGGTCAACTCCTTTCCCCGGCAACGGGGGAAGGCTCGGATGGGGGCGATGCTTGCGAATACACCCCCATTCCAGCCTTGCCCCATTTTCATGGCAGTAGGAGGCGTAAAAGGCGACCATTACGTGATTACGTACATAAGTTTTAAACAGGTTGAAACAATACATTAGCGTATCAGTATCGGGCGGATTTTGCAGCATTGCGACCCAGTAACCATTGATAGGAATGCGCGAATTTGTCACGATTGCTGCATCCGTTGCAAATACAACGTCTCAACGCGTGCGCGCGCCCAAGGTGTTCGGCGCAAGAATGTCAAGCTGGATTTGATACTCGGGTCGTGCGTGAAGCAGCGCACTGGTACAGCCAGCGCCATTGCATCCCAGCCGATGGTCTGGGATAAATGCGTCACGATGGTTTCGAGCGTGATGCCGTCGAGGCTGGGCGGGTTGACGGGTTGGATCATCGGCGATGGAGGTGACGCGTTCAATCTAAAGTGAAACTCTACCGTGTGCGCCTCAACTGTGCAGGCATCGCGATAAATTGATCGTACCCGATCCGTGTCGTCGCCTAAAATGAATTTTATTTTCTTGTGTGCCAAGCCATGTCTGAACCCGTCCGTCTCGCAAAGCGCCTTGCCGAAATTGTCCCTTGTTCGCGTCGAGAGGCCGAGCTTTATGTCGAGGGCGGCTGGGTCACGGTCGATGGCGTGGTGGTGCAGGAACCACAATTCCGGGTTGGGCAGCAGAAGATCGTGTTGAGCCCCGATGCGACACTTGCGCCGGTGGAGCTGGTGACGATGCTGTATCACCAGCCGCCGGATGCCGCCGCTGAAATAGGCAGCGTAAAATCGCCGATCAATATTGACAATCATGCCGCGGGCGACTTTACCGGCATTCGTCCGCTCAAGCGCCATTTTTTACGGCTCGACGTTGCGCTTCCCATCGAGCCGCAAGCCAGCGGCCTGATGGTCTACACACAGGACTGGCGCGTATTGCGGAAGTTGGTTGACGAGGCCGCCACCGTCGAGCAGGAATACGTCGTTGAAATACTCGGCGCACTTGGGCCACATGGGCTCAAACAACTCAATCACGGCATCAGCTTCAACCAGCGCCCATTGCCGCCGGCCAAAGTAAGTTGGCAAAGCGAAACCCGTTTACGATTTGCCGTCAAAGCCGTGCAGGTCGGCCAGATCGCGCACATGTGTGCAAGTGTGGGTCTCACGGTGCAAGCAATAAAACGCATCCGCATCGGCAAAATATCAATGGCTAAATTGCCGCCGGGTCAATGGCGGTATCTTCCCGCCAATGGGCGGTTTTGAATGGCCTCAATCGAGAATGCAGAAATCGCCATTCCACGGGCGTTGTGGCGGCATTTGTGCTTGAGCGCCGCGCCAACGCTTGAGTTTCCTTTTCTTAGGATGAAAACCTAGCGTCGTAAGATGCGTCGAGCGTAGCGATACGCATCGCATTCAGAACGGTTGGCGAACCAGCGGCTTTGTTTGAATCAGGCCCGCGAATTCACCTGCCGTTATCTGCGTTGAAAATTCCATTTTTGCGGCATTGCTTATATTGAATCTCAGGGTGCCGACCGCAGCGGCTTGAAACTTAGCGGCGTCATATGTTGTCCCTAACCATGCCGCACTTCTTGTCTGATAGAGGGTGCCAAGAAATTCAGACCCGTTACGCATACCTCCGGTCATGACCAACCACGTCGCCCGCCCTCGACGATCATAGCTAAACCAGACGGCGAGAAGCTGCGCACCTTGGTCCGCAATCGACATTCCCCAGCCGTTTTCTTCCTCACCTCCCCACCAAAGATCACCGACATTTACGGGAGAACTTTCATTCGGAGCCCCAAATGACAAGCGCTGTAATCGCTTGTCGCCCGTCACGCCATCGATACGATAAGTCATCTCAATTTGTTCATTCGATACGAATCGCAAAGTGACATCACCGATACTCGCACCCACCGTAAACGCGTCGCGGGTGTAACGATCCAATGATGCGCCGGTGGGTCGATAGACTTGCCCACGAATGACGCTGTAGTTTTCTGACCACACGCCACCCGGCATCACCAGCCAGACTGGCTCTCCGTTCTGGTCGTAAATATAGAGCGCCACGACTTGCTGGCCGGACACCGCGCGATGCGTGATCGAAACGCCCCAACCGTTCTCCGCAGCGCCACCCCACCACATGCCGCTGTAGTCAGTGGCAGCACTATTTCGCGTGAAATTGGCAAACGCAACTTTGCCGCCATTCATTGTCAATTTGCACTCGCCCAACCCCTGGCATGCGCCGGTCCAACCGACAAATGCTGAGCCGCGATTCGGCGTTGCGCGCAGCGTCACACCAGCGCCGGACGGAAACCCCCATGCACAGGTGCCACCGCAAGCCAGTGCATTCGGTGTGGAGGAGATAAATCCGGTGCCGTCGCCAGCGGCGGCAACCGTAACCACATTTTCTCTCAACGTTGCGTCACCAATGAAGGCGGCGATGTCGTCGTAATCTTTGGCCGTCAACAAAGCGATCAAAAATCCCATACCGCTTACGGAATTCGCCGCAAATCTGATCGAGTCAGCACTATTGGCGCCATTGATGGCACGGTGATCGGGACTGGCGGTGTGGCATCTGGAACAAAGCCGCATGTAGCGCGCCTGGCCGTCGATTGCATTGCCGATGCTGGTCTGCGCGTTTACTGTTTGAACACAGCCCAATAAAAACAGCAATATGAACGTCAAGAATGTCTTTTTCATGCTGATCCCCAAACCACCCATGGTCCGCGAAAGCGATGACGGCTTCATGACATGCAGGCCCGCATCCCGACCGACATTCCATTCGGCATTTACATCTCTACTGCGCTACCAAATATGTAGATCGCCATTCCACGGGCATTGTGGCGGCATTTGTGCCTGAAAGGCTCGCCAATGTTAGGGTTTCGCGTTTCGACAATATCTCTGGTAGCTTGCGGCGCAAACAGGAATGCAATCAGGAACGCAATCGGGAACCAGCAGATGAAAATAGCGTCAGTTTACGTACTCTCGATTTCCACATTTACCGCAACCGCATGGGCCGCGCCGCCACTCACGGCTGATGACGCAATCACGCTTGCACCCGGGACGTGCCAACTTGAAATCGAGCAAAGGCAATTTGGCAATCGCGTTGAGCGGGACATCGTGCCCGCTTGCAACTTTGTGTTCGACGCCGAAATCGGTGTCGGCCAATTGCGTGTCGCGCCAAAAGGCGGCCCGCGCACGGATAGCGTCGTCTATCAATTCAAAAAAGTACTCTCGCCTGCAAGCCCTACCGAGTGGGCGATTGGCATCGGTGCGGCGACCGTCCGCGCGATCCATTCGCGCCAACATTCCGCTACTCGACAGCATTACCTCAATGCACTATTCAGCCGGCAGTTCGACGCGACGATGTTGCACGCCAACATTGGTGTGGTGTCAGATCGCGAGGCCGATCCGGACACCCGCCGCAACAGATTGACTTGGGCGCTCGCTGCCGAGCACGAGGCGACGACGCGATGGACGCTGCTGGGTGAAGTGTACGGGCAACGTGGCCAGCCGGAAACGGTGCAGATCGGGCTGCGCTGGTGGGCATTACCCAACTACGTTCAATTCACGTCATCGGTCGGTGCACAGCGCGGTGCGGGGCGCGATGGGCGCTGGTTAAGTTTCGGTATTCGATTTGAAACTGGAGATTCGATTTTCTAATTCGGTAGGGTGGGCAAAGCGCAGCGTGCCCACCATCGATCAACGCGTGGGCACGCTGCGCTTTGCGCCCACCCTTCGGAACTGCGGAACGCCGGTTTACAGCCACCCTGCCTTGCGGAAGCGGCGATACAAATACATATCAATGCCCAACATCAGCGCCAGTGCGATCGGATAGCCGAACAGCCACTTCAATTCGGGCATGTGCTCGAAATTCATACCGTACACGCCGGCGATCAGCGTAGGCACCGCAATCAATGCCGCATATGCGGCCAACTGCTTCGTTGTCTGATTTTCATTCAATGCGATCATGGAGAGGTTGACCGAAATCGCGATGACCACCATCTCCCGCAAGCTGGCAATCGATTGCTGTATGCGGACGAGATGATCATAAATATCGCGATAGTACTCAGACATACCTATGCAAATCTGCGGCACCCGGCCGCCATAAAGTTTGCCAATACCTTCCATCAATGGCACCACCGCATATTGCAACTTCATGAGCTTCCGTTTTAATGCATACAACGCCTCGATGTTGGCACGTTGCTCGGTTCCGGAAAAAATCCGTTCCTCAATTTCTTCGAGTTCCACTTCAAGTTTGTCGAGCAACGGAAAATAGCGGTCTACCACGGCATCGATGAGCGCGTACAACACGAAACCAGAGCCGTGCTTCAACAATTCAGGCTCGCGCTCACAAAGCTCACGAACCGCGACGAATCCCTGTTCGACACCATTGCGCACCGACAGGATGTAATTCGGGCCAACGAAAATGTCGACTTCGCCGACGGTAAGATCGTCGCCGATCAAGACGGGATTATGCAAAACGACGAACAGCGAATTGCCGAATTCCTCGATCTTTGGCCGCTGATGCCCATGCCGTGAATCCTCCACGGCCAGTTCGTGCAGGCCGAATTCAGATTGCATTCCCGCCAACTCTGCCGCATCCGCGTCTTTCAGCGCGACCCAGACAAAACACTCAGGCCGGATGACGTACTCGCTGATGTCTTCCTTGGAAATGTCTGCGAGCTTTTTGCCATCCTGGTAGGCAGCGCAATTGATGAGCATTAATTTTCTCCACGATTGATATTAGATTGGCACCAATGGATACGGCACCGAAGTATGCTGAAAACGTCTTCACCGCGAAGGCCGGGATTCAGTGACGCCTCAACGCACGACGCTTGATTCCCGCCTTCGCGGGACTGACGCAGTTTGGTAGGGTGGGCAAAG
>ENA-OFDP01001131-OFDP01001131.1-metagenomes-genome-assembly--contig:-NODE-1131-length-10725-cov-2.420431_pt1 | contig 10725 bp, 9 predicted proteins | sample MGYA00153389_OFDP01 | MGnify analysis MGYA00153389 | reverse complement strand
CCACAAATACAGCGCGTGGAGGTTTCCGTTATCGAAGAATCCCAGCCGCGCTGGCTAGCGTTTCTGAACGGCGAGACCGACTTCGCCAATGCGCCCAACGAATTTTCCGGCTTTGCTTTTCCGGGTGGAAAAATTGCTCCCAACCTGGCGAGGCAAGGCATGCGCGGACAACAGTTTGTTGAACCTGATCTTGTCTATACCTACTTCAATATGGAGCACCCAGTCGTGGGCGGATATACGCCCGAGAAAGTCGCATTGCGCCGCGCCATGTGGCTGGGATACAACATTAATGAGGATATCGCCGTGATCCGCAATGGCGGCGCCGTAAAAGCTGAATCACCCATGCCACCCGGCGTTGCGGGTTACGACCCGGCTTTCCGCAATCCTTACGGCGAATACAATCCGTCCAAAGCGAATGCGCTGCTCGATATGTATGGCTACCTTGATCGCGATGGCGACGGTTATCGCGAAAACCCCGACGGTAGCAAGCTCGTCATTGAAAAAGCATCCGAACCCGACACCACTACGAAACAGTACGATGAACTTTGGCGAAAAAACATGGATGCCATTGGCTTGAAAATGGTGTGGAACAAAGCGAAATGGCCGGATTTGAACAAGCAATCACAACTCGGCAAGCTGGCAATGTGGCAGTTGGCGTGGGGCGCCGACTATCCTGATGCTGAGAATTTTTACCAAAATCTTTACGGCGGTAATATAGGCCAGAGCAATCGCGCCAAGTTCAAATTACCCGCTTTCGACAAACTCTACGAGCAAGCTCGCCTGATGCCGCCGTCGCCGGAACGGAACAAAATATATAGCGAGATGGCGCGGCTCGTGTCGGTGTATGCGCCGTGGATCCCAAATGTGCATCGGTTGCGCAGCGATGTGATTCATCCTTGGGTGATTGGCTACGTAAAGCATCCGATTTTGGGGGCACCGTGGCTGTACATGGATACTGATGAGAGCAAACGGCCCAAGCACTAAGCGGGGACCACCGACGATGCACCGTTATAATTGTGCTCCGTCTTCGTGCTTCTCCTGCGGGCGAATGGATTTTGTAAACTCTAGCACTGGCGCGGTTCATGGAAGACTTATGGCCTGCAATGTCCGCCAATTGGCGTTCTACATGTTGGCAGCTTCGGGAGTGTGATGTGCGCTGGTCAGTGATAGATAAAATATTTCGACGACTGTGTAGCCCGCTGATGGCGGTCCTTGTCGTCACAACAATGACTGCGGCCTCATCCGCGCATGCAGTAGAAAAAAAGACCCTGAAAATCGCGTTCCGCGCGGCTGAAACAGGCTTCGATCCGCAGCGAATCGAGGATCGTTATTCGGTCGGCATCTGCGAAAATATTTTCGATTCCCTCATCAGCTATGACTGGCTGGCGCGGCCCGTGAAAATGGTTCCGAATATCGTCGAAGCCGTACCTGTCGGCGAAGAAGGCGGTACGCGCTTCACGTTTCGAATCAAGCCCGGCATTTACTTCTCCAACGACCCCATTTTCAAAGGCAAGCCTCGCGAGTTGGTCGCCAAGGACATGGAGTATGCTATCAAGAGATTCCGCGATCCGGCCAATCGCAGTCCTTATTCGTGGCTGTTCGAAGACCGTATCGTGGGGCTGGATGAATTGGTCGCTGCTGCCAAGAAAAGCGGCAAGTTTGATTACGATTTTCCGGTCGAAGGTCTCAAGGTGCTCGACAAATACACCATCTCGTTCAAATTACGCGAGCCGGACTACAACTTCATTTATTTTTTTACGCTCCCCATCGTTGTCCCGGTCGCACGCGAGGCCATTGAAGGCTACGCCAACGATACGATGGCGCATCCGGTGGGCACCGGCGCCTACATACTCAAGCAATGGGTGCGCCGCTCCAAGATTGTGCTTGAGAAGAACCCAAATTACCGCGGTCATAAACTCGATACCCAATATGCAAATCCCGATGATCCCTGGGATAAGGGCGCCATCAAACACCTGGCCGGCAAAACCTTGCCGTTGATTGACCGCATTGAAATTGCACCCATCGAAGAAGAGCAACCGCGGTTTCTCGCGTTCATGAATAACGAACATGACTATCTCGAAGAAACGCCGTTTGCATTCATTCAAGAGATTCTGCCGGACGGCAAGTTGTCGCCAAAAATGCAACAGCGAAACGTCCGCGTATTTCGGGAAGAGCAGCCTGAGATCACTTACGATGCCTTCAACATGGATGACCCGGTCGTGGGTGGATACAAGCCGGAAAATGTGGCGTTTCGACGGGCTCTGGTGTTGTCACATGATCGCTCGCAGGAAATTGGAATCGTCCGTCGCGGTCAGGCGATTGCCGCGCAAAGTCCAGTTCCACCCGGGCTGATCGGCTTTGATCCGACGTTTCACTCCATTGAGCAAGAATACAATGCACCACGCGCAAAGGCACTTCTCGATATGTTCGGCTATATCGATAAGGATGGCGACGGCTGGCGTGATTTGCCTGACGGAAAACAGTTCAAGCTCACTTACAAGTATCGAGCGAACGAAGGCTCTTCCCGGCAACAGGCGGAGTTGTGGGCAAAATGCCTGGCAGCAGTGGGTATTCGGATGGAAGCAGTCGCTGTGCAATTTGCGGAGTTGCTCAAGGATCGCAAGGTCGGCAAATATCAGATGTCAGGTATCGCGTGGATTGCGGATTACCCGGACGCACAGAATTTTCTGCAGTCGCTGTACGGCCCGAACACAGATATCTCGAACGACGCCCGATTCAAGTCGGCGGAGTTCGACCGTTTGTATACGCAGTCGCTCAAACTGCCCAACAGCCCGGAGCGAGACAAGCTCTATCGCGAAATGAATCGCATCGTCGTCGCGTATGCGCCTTGGCGTTTTGGTGTGCACCGCATCTTTAACCACATCATCAGTCCGTGGGTGCTTGGTTACAAAAAGCACCCGATCTTGTACACGAGTTTTAAATATCTGGATATTGACGCAGCCGCTCAAAAAGCGGTCATGCAACAGTAGCCTTTTGTCTGGCATTTTTTAAACTGAGGGAGGCCCGATGGGTGCCTATATTGTTCGACGACTCTGGCAGATGATTCCAACGCTTGCGGGCGTGGTGCTGCTGATATTCTTCCTCTTCAATTGGGTTGGCGGCGATCCTGCACTGGTGCTGGCGGGCAAGATCACCAATGCCGAGCAGATCGAGAATATTCGGAAGCAGTTGGGCGTTGACCAGCCTTACTGGTACCAGCTCTGGGTGTTCGTCAAACAAATCGTGACGTTCGATTTCGGACGTTCATGGGCAACCAATGAAGCCGTCTCCAATATTCTGATCACCCGTGTCGGCCCGACACTCACCATCATGATTCCGGTATTGCTGCTGGAGACGATCATCGGCGTGGTTCTCGCGATCGGCGTCGCCTATGTTCGTGGGACACTTACCGACCGCATGATCATGATGATATGTACCGTTGCGATGTCAATTTCATTCCTGGTCTACATCATCGTCGCGCAGTACATCTTCGGCTTTCAATTGGGCTGGTTCGCGGTACAGGGCTGGAGCGATAGCTTCGCCAAGAACCTCGTCACTTACGCGCCGCTGCCGATTTTGCTCGCGGTGTTCGTCGGTCTGGCACCGGCTCTCCGGCTGTATCGCAGCTTCTTTCTGGATGAAGTGAATCAGGACTACGTGCGCACCGCGCGAGCCAAAGGCCTTGGCGAAAAGACCGTGATGATGAAGCACGTGTTGCGCAACGCCATGATCCCGATTCTGACCAACGTCGGCATTTCGCTGCCGGGTATTTTTGTTGGATCGTTTTTGCTTGAAACTTTCTTTTCCATTCCGGGTTTGGGCCGCGAGATTTTGACGGCGGTCAACCGGTCTGACTTCCCTGTCATCAAGGCGGCAACTGTCTATCTGGCTGTCGTCACGATGCTGGTCAATCTCGCTGTCGATGTGCTTTACAAAGCCGTCGATCCACGCGTTGTGCTGAAATAAGGGGTGCCAAGATGAGTGCCGTTCTGACCAACACCACCACCGCAGTACCGATACATCAGGCCTCACCTGGCCTCTGGACGCTTGCGTGGCGGCGACTCAAACGTGACAAAGTAGGCATGGTCGCACTGGTAGTCGTCATATTTTTTCTGCTGATGATTATTGGCTCCTACACGGGACTCGTCGCCAAGAATTGGTCCAAAGAAGTAGGCGTTTCGTATGCCAATCCTGCCTTCATGGCGGGAAAGGTAAATCTCGAAGCGGCAAAGGTAGACGTCAAGGAAACGGGAGCGAAAATTCCTTACGTCGATCTTTCCGATATTGATCCTTTGGCGCCGCGATATAAAGAGTGGGAAGAGCGCACCGCCAAGATCAAGGTGACCGAAACTCCACGTGCCGAGACTTTGCCATTCGGCGGCGACAAATGGGGCCGTGATGTGTTGCAAAAAGCGATCAAGGGCGCGCAGACCTCTATTTTTGTCGGGCTCATCGCGGCATTTATTGCCACCATCATCGGCACCGTCCTGGGCGCACTGTCGGGTTATCTGGGTGGGCGCGTCGGTGATGCGCTGGAATGGTTTTATAACGTCTTTAGTTCGATTCCGTACATCCTGCTTATTCTGGCCTTCGCGGCCGTATTCGCGAGCTCGCCCGCGATGGCCGAATTCCGTGGGGTTCCGATGGTGATTGCCATTCTCGGGCTTACCGGCTGGACCGGCATTTACCGTTTGATCCGTGCCGAATTTATCAAGCATGGTTCACGCGAATACGTAAAGGCCGCAGAAGCCATCGGCGCTTCACACAGCCGCCGCATGTTCGTGCATATCCTGCCAAACGTGAGCCACGTGTGTCTGGTCCAGCTCTCACAGCATGTCGTGCAGTTCATCAAGGCGGAGGTGATTCTTTCCTATCTTGGCTTGGGTGTGCCGGTTGATTCGGTGTCATGGGGCACGATGTTGGCTGAAGCCCAGAGCGAACTGGTGATCGGTAAATGGTGGCAGTTGGCGGCAGCGGGTATTTCGATGGCGATTTTGGTGACGGCATTCTCGATGCTCACCGATTCGCTACGCGATGCACTCGACCCCAAGATCAAATAAGCCAGAGGTCAGCAAATGGAAAACATACTTCAAGTCAAAAACCTCGACGTCAAATTCCGCCTCGACGGCGGTGCGATTTTTGACGCGGTCAAAGGCACATCATTCGATATTCCGCGCAATTCAACGGTCGCGCTGGTCGGCGAATCCGGCAGCGGAAAATCGGTTTCGGCGATGTCGATCGTGCGCCTGCTGCCGCGTGAACAAGCCATTATTTCCGCGCAGAGCGAGGTGCTGTTCAATGGCGAAAACCTCCTAAAAGCCACAGACGCACGCATGCGTCAAATTCGCGGCAAGGATATCTCGGTCATTTTTCAGGAACCGATGTCGTCGCTGAATCCGGTGTTCTCGGTCGGCAATCAGGTGTCTGAAGTGTTGCGCCTGCATATGGGGATGACGAAAGCGCAGGCCTGGACGCGTTCTGAGGAATTGTTGAACGAGGTTGGCATCCCACATCCGAAATTGCGGATGAATTCATTTCCGCACGAGTTGTCCGGGGGCCAGCAACAGCGCGTCATGATCGCAATGGCAATCGCGTGTGAGCCGAAACTGCTCATTGCCGATGAGCCAACCACCGCGCTCGATGTAACGATCCAAAAGCAGATTCTTGACCTCATCGCCAAACTTCAGGAATCCCACCACATGTCGGTCCTGTTTATCACCCATGACCTCGCAGTGGTGGGTGAAATTGCCGATACTGTCGTGGTCATGCAAAACGGTGAAATAAAAGAGCAGGGAACAGCTAAGCAAATTTTTGAATCGCCTCAGCATCCATATACGAAGGCGCTCCTCATGTGTCGCCCGAACGTGAGCCGGCGCCCGATGCGCTTGCCAGTGATCGAGGACTTCATGGGCACTGCGGGTCTGCAGCCCGAACATCTTGCCCAGCGACACCGCGGCTATGCGCCTGATGATGAAATCGTGCTGGAAGTGAGAAATCTGTCCAAACACTTTCAGCTAAAAGAAGGCTTATTCAAAAAACGCGATGTTCCCGCCGTCAAGGGTGCGACATTCAAATTGGCGCGTGGCAAAACACTAGGGCTGGTGGGAGAGTCCGGATCGGGCAAGACAACGGTTGGCCTGACGTTGATGCGTTTGCATTCGGCAAGCGGCGGTGAGGTGCTGTTTGATGGCGTCGACCTCCTGAAGCTTTCGGAAAAAGACTTCATGAAGTACAAACGCCGCATCCAGATCGTGTTCCAAAATCCGTATGCGTCGCTTAACCCGCGATTCACGGTCGGCCAAATTTTGCTCGAGCCAATGAATATTCACAAAATTGGCAAAGACGAGCAAGAGCGCGTACAGATGGCGATGGCGTTGTTGAAGCGCGTGGGCATGCCTGAAGTGTCGTTCTACAAATACCCACACGAGTTTTCGGGTGGCCAACGCCAGCGCATCGCGATTGCCCGCTGCCTCACCATGAAACCCGACGTATTGATTTGCGATGAGTCAGTTTCTGCACTCGACGTATCGGTGCAAGCGCAGGTGCTTAATCTGCTGCAGGATTTGCAGGACGAATACAAGATGAGCTACATCTTCATCTCGCACGATCTGGCTGTCGTGAAATACATCTCGGATCAAGTGATGGTGATGTCCGAAGGTGATGTCGTGGAAGTTGCCAATTCAGACGAAATTTATCTCAACCCGCAGCAGGAATACACGAAGAAGTTGCTTGGCTCAATTCCCAAGGGCTGGCAGGAAGAGAAAGCCGCATAGGGAAGGTCTGATTAAGTCCACCGCCTTGAGGCTTCAAACGGCACAAACTACCGCATGCATGCAAGGTGCCAAGTCTAGAAAGCATCGTTTTCCTTTCTTGATTGAAATTTGCCGGCAGGAGCTTTCCTGTCGGCAAAAACCAGATTGATTCAGGCATGGATTGAGATTCACCGCGAAGACCTGATGGCAGATTGGGAATTGGCCGCAAGCGGTCAACCCCCCCCTTCAAAATTGAGGCTTTGCGACAAGAGGTGGGCGATGGAGCAAGTAATCTCGGTATGTCCTCGCGATGACTTTCATCTTTAATTGGTTTTTAACACGGGTGAGGCGCGCTTGTTTGACGCAAGACCCTATCTTAAAAAAGGTATCTTTCAGCGTCTAAAAGACCTTTCGCTTTTTAAGCAAGCCGATGTCGCGCTGGATACCGTAAGTTGGCCGGGTGAAATTGATATATCACCTGAAACACTGTACGACCGATCCCAACCGGTGTGGTGATCCATGCATGTTGCGCGCACCGATGCAGGAGTGAACGAAAAGCAGTTGCTCGAAGACTGCCTCGCTTTGATTCAGTGCCAAGCATCTATTTAACAATACGTTAACGGGTTACCGGTCTAAGCCGCGAAGTCGCTTACGTGCCCGGCAATTTTCTTGATCTCGGAAGCTGTCCCGCCACAGATCTGGCGCTCCGTAGGATGGTCAAGGATGGCACGTTGCGCCGCTTGGCGCGCGGTCTCCATGATCGTCGTCAAACGCACTTGGCGCTTGGGGTATTGGCATGTGTATTCGGCGGAGTGCTCCTCGGAGAGTCGAATTTTCGTTAATAGATTCGACATTATTTTAGCTCCTGGAAATATTTGCAAACCGTTGCGGCGAAGTAAGGAAATCGTTGAAGGAAGATACGGCGTCAGCGCAACGAAATTGTGTCACCAAATATTTCTTGACCACAGGATCGCGGGGTCTACCAACAACAGTGAAGAGATGAGACGGCCAAAGGGTTAAAGATTGAAAATTGGGTGAAATAGAGACTGCAGACTGATCGCAGTCACTGGTAGGCTATGCCTATAACGATATTGTCGGACGTTGCAAGATATGGAATTTGATTGGAATCCACTGGGTAAGCCAAAACCCGGGCGCGAGAAAGAGTTTCTTGACCTATTTAAGCTCTTACGTAGCCTTCGCGGTCTAGAGAAGGGGGACATTAGCCGCACCTCGCTCGATCAGACATGGCACAAAATTCAGGTCAGCCCTTACGAAACCCTCCAGGCCCCGCGCGTGGGGTCCGATGCCGTCGCTGATGAATGGGTGCTGGAGCAATATCGCGCCTGGAAAAACCCCACGCAATCTGAATCAGAGTTTTTGCGCGAAATGCATGGCTTTTATGTGCTGGCCCTAGTGCCCCCTTGTGATGGGTTCCCGTTCTATTCCAACGGCGGTATAGGTCACATTGAACGGTTCAGCTTCAGGGCGCAGCTCCTGCGCAACTGCGAGGATGTCATTGGCCGGGTGACGATGGACCAGTGCTACAGAAGCTGCCTCGCGTCGGCCCTGCAAGGCCTAGGTGAGGATTTGCAGGCGTTGGCAATGCAATATTCCGATAAGTTGGGCGTTACGCATGTAGAGCCCGCATCGCGCCCGAACTTTGAGGAGGGCAGCGCCGAGCACAAAGCACACATCGTTCTCACTGCGGCGCGGTGGTGTAGCTATTGGTCTGGGCGCGGTCACGGGCTTGCCGCAAATTGGCCGAGTGCTCCCATATGAGTGCAATAAACACGTTTGTTGAATCGACCCTGCGATCACTGCGCGTCGCGTCGATGATCGATAGCCGAAAACTTCACGTACTGTTCCGAAAGCGTACCAAGCAAGCCGATGGTTCCGGCTGGCCGGTTGAATTTCCGATCTATGAGTCCCAACGCGCGCAGGCCGCCAAAATTGCGTCAATTCTGGCGAAATCTGCGCAGCGGATTACGGCACCGCATTTCGGTGAGCCCGCAGAGAGGACATCAATACCAAGCCGAGAAATGTTTTCTGGAGCGTGATCGTGCAGATCGCGATCATCGATATCGTGTTCTCGCTCGACTCGGTGATCGCCGCGGTGGGGATGGCCAACCAGACCCCGGTGATGGTGGCGGCGATTCTGCTGGCGGTGGCGGTGATGCTGCTGGCCGCGACGCCGTTGGGCAAGTTCATCGACAACAATCCAACGGTGAAAATGCTGGCGTTGGCGTTCATCGTGCTGGTCGGCGCGTTTCTGGTCGCCGAGGGCTTAGGCGCGCACGTGCCCAAGGGTTACATCTATTTTGCGATGGGCTTCTCCGCGATGGTCGAAACCCTGAACTTGTGGGCGAAGAAGCGTTCCCGGCAGCGGCTGGTGTCGGAGTAGCAGTTTTAATAAGGTGCGCCTCGGCGCACCGGTTTTTCGCAGTGAACAGCTCCGCCGTTTTTGATTGCGACATAGGGTGTGCCTTCGGCGCACCGGCGGTTCTGGCAGGCTGCAAACGACGGTGCGCCCAAGGCGCATCCTATATGGACTCCGGCCGTCTGCATTGCGCCGCGACCCCGGGAGTGTTGCAATGTGGCTCGATTCCCCCGCGGAGCACCGACATGCGTGTATTCGTCCTTCTGATGATGGCTCTGCTGTTGTCTGGCTGCGGCTATAACGAGATACAGCGCAAGGACGAGGCGGTCAAAGCTTCCTGGGCGCAGGTGTTGAATGTCTACAAGCGCCGTGCGGATCTCATCCCCAGTCTGGTCGCCACCGTGAAAGGGTACGCACAGCAGGAAGAAAGGATTTTGATCGGCGTGACCGAAGCGCGATCGAAAGTCGGTCAGATCAACGTCAATCCCGACGACGCCGCGTCGCTGCAGCAGTTCCAGCAGGCGCAAAGCGAGTTGTCCAGCGCACTGTCGCGGCTGCTGGTGATTACCGAAAACTACCCGAATCTCAAATCCGATCAGGCGTTTCTCAATCTGCAGACGCAGTTGGAAGGCACCGAAAACCGGATCACGGTCGAGCGCGAACGCTATATCCAGTCGGTGCGCGACTACAACGTGCATATCCGCGAATTTCCGGTGAATCTCACCGCAATGATGTTCGGTTACCAGCAGAAACCGGGCTTCACCGTCGAGAACGAGCGCGAGATCCAGAATGCGCCGGTGGTGGATTTCGGCGGTCAGGCGGCCTTGGCCCCGGTCATCGCGCCTGGGCAAACGCAGACGATCGCGCCGGTCGCACCGCCGCCGGGCTTGGCGCCGGTGCCGTCTTCGGCGCCCGCACCTCAGCCTGTGCCGGTGCCCGAAAACCAGAACATGAAGCCGGCGTCCGCTGGCGGCTGATCCGGCATGGGACGCAGAGCGGGTATGACCCGTCCGTTGAACGCTTTGCTGTTCGGTCTTCTGTCGCTGAGCGCGCTGTTTGCGCTGGCGCCAGTCGGGTCCGCGCGCGCTCAGACGTTGGCCCCGATCCCGCCGCTCTCTTCGCCTGTTGTCGACACCACCGGCAGCTTGAACGCCGGCGAGATCGCGCAGTTGCAGCAACAGTCGCTGGCGCTGCAGCGGCGCAAGGGCAGCCAGCTGCAGATCCTGATCGTGCCCACCACCCGGCCAGAAGCCATCGAGCAGTACGCGCAGCGCGTGTTCGGGCAGTGGAAGATCGGCCGGCAGGGCGTTGACGACGGCGTACTGTTGCTGGTGGCCAAAGACGATCGTGAAGTTCGCATCCAGCCCGGTTATGGCCTGGAAGGCGCGATCCCGGACATCGCCGCCGTCCGCATCGTGCAGGAATATCTGGTGCCGAAATTCCGTGCCGGCGATTTCGCGGGTGGCATTGGCGATGCCAGCGCGCAGTTGGTGCGATTGATCGACGGCGAATCGCTGCCCTCGCCGATGGTGCCGCAAGCGGACAGCGTTGGAGGAACTGATTGGTTCAGCGGAATGTTCATCGCGCTGTTCGCCT
>ENA-OFDP01001129-OFDP01001129.1-metagenomes-genome-assembly--contig:-NODE-1129-length-10737-cov-6.503557_pt1 | contig 10737 bp, 4 predicted proteins | sample MGYA00153389_OFDP01 | MGnify analysis MGYA00153389 | reverse complement strand
TTGAATCTGTAGCGAGCGCTCAAAAAGCTGCAAAGCCTTCTCATACTGACCATTTAAAGTTAAAGCATTACCATACTGATTAAGTATTATAAGATTATCAGGTTCAATTTTAAGTGATGTTTCCAATGCAATATAGACTTCTTCATGTCGATCAATCTTTCCTAGAGCTAGACTGTGACCATATTTACTCCATATCCTAGCATTCTCAGGAAAATCTATCAGGATCTGCTCGAAGACAGCGATCGCCTCCTCATACTTCTTTGCTTGTACGAGCTCTTCTGCCTGATTTATTAAGATTTCGAGGCGATCGTCGCTACTCATCGTGTCTGATCTCCGGTAGCAGTGGGTATAGTTCAATGATGGCGTTGCTGAATAAAGCTAAATGATCAAAGTCATCTCTAGTGTATTATATGAAGATCCGTAGCTGATAACAACCTCAAAACCTAGCTAAACTGTTAAAAACAGGTCATTACAAGAGTTTCACATTTTGCTGTCACCAGATTCAGACACTCCCTTATGAAACGCTAAATTAAATATTCCCTGGTTTCAACCAGCCAAAAACTTCGCCTAAAGTCAACTGCATTTCCCCCATAAATTCAGGAACCGGTAGTATATCTGTCGGTTCTTGCAGTGCGATCGGCTGTTGTCCTGCGGGATAAGCTAAAATGTTTTTTTCATCAGGATCGATCGACCAACCCATCTGACAACCGGCATTCAAACAGTGCAAAATATTGTTTGTGACTTTGGTTTGGCTTTGGCCTGGGGACAAAATTTCTATTGTCTAGTCTGGGTGAGTATTAAATGTATTAGCAATTTCGCCGTCAGCATCTAGGGGAATCCGATTCCAAGCAAAAATCGCGACATCGGGGACGATGGAACATCCACCAAAGGTGCAGCGAAGTTCTAGTAAGGCTAGGGCAATTTGTGGTTTCTGTGCGAGATGATTTGCGACTGTGACGAGTCTACCCTGAATTGTGCTGTGTTTTCCTTGTGGCATCGGTTTTTGGACGATCGCACCGTTGATGTATTCGCTAGCGGGTTTGGTTTCTGGCAGTTGCAAAAACTCGTCCAGGGTGATAGTTTTTTGAGGAGCTTGTACCATATCGCGATCGCCCGTTTGAAGTGTGTTGTGGTAACAGTTCCAGTATATTTGAATTTTCGTCGCTTTTGGTGCAATAATCGAACTCAAAAGTGACTAATGACTAATGGTAGGGTGCGTCGCTCATCGATTGTCTATTTTTTTTGAGGGATTCTTTGTGGCGACGCACCCTACGACTAATCACTCAAAAGTGACTAATGACTAATGGTAGGGTGCGTCGCTCATCGATTGTTTATTTTTTTGAGGGATTTTTTGTGGCGACGCACTCTACGACTAATCACTAATAACTTCCTGCTATGTCAAACAAGATAATCCAAGCAATTAAATCGAGTGGTATTCTAGGAGCGATCGCCTCTTTGACAGTCCTCCTATTCGGCGGTTGGAGCGGCACTGTCATCGGCTGGCTAATGGGCACGGCGGCGGGCTTCATCGCTTGTCAAGAACAGAAGGTTTACAACCCGAAAATGGGTGCGAAAATTGGCAGTTTAGCCGGATTGGGATTGGGAGTTTGGCTGTTAGTTGCTAGCGTCCTCGAAGGAGTGGTAATTAGACCATTTTCGGGTCAATCTGCGGTGGATTTGCCGACAACGCTGCTGTACGGAATTTGCAGTTTGGCGATCGCCATTTTTACCGCTACATTAATGGGTGCTCTACAGGGTTTACCAAACGATCGCCAGCGCTTGGCAACTTTGGTAACATTAGCTTTTATTCTAATTCTGTTTCCGTTCATCGATCTTCAAGCTAAAACTGGTTGGATTGCTACCGTAGTACAGATTCAAATCTTTATTATGTTGGCCCTGGGTTTGAATATTACTGTCGGTTTTGCGGGTTTGTTGGATTTGGGATATGCGGCGTTTTTTGCGATCGGTGCTTACACCACGGCTTTGCTATCTTCGGGACAGGTAAATATTGCTTGGAACTTTTGGATAGTTTTGCCGATCGCAGCCGGTGTAGCTGGTCTATCGGGCGTAATCCTGGGTATTCCCACACTGCGGCTCAAGGGCGACTATTTGGCGATCGTCACCCTCGGTTTTGGGGAAATTATCCCGGTGGTATTTAGGAATTTAACTGCGATTCGGATCGACGAACCAGTCTCGAAGATTGTGGCTTCGTTGTTAGGTAAACCAGAATTGGTGTTATGTCTCGTTGGGTGCGATCGACCTTTTAACCTCACCGGCGGCGAAGCCGGAATTAACCCGATCGGGCGTCCATCTCTCCCCATCATCGGCAGTTTCACCACCGGCAACTACTTTCCCTGGTATTACCTAATTTTACTCCTGGTTGTCTTCGCTTACTTCATGATTTCGCGCCTGAGAGATTCCCGCTTAGGACGAGCCTGGAATGCCATGCGCGAAGATGAATTAGCGGCTAGTTCAATGGGCATTAACCTTGTCAAAACCAAACTTTCGGCTTTTGCGATGGGAGCGACATTTTCGGGGTTTGCAGGCGCGTTTTACGCCGCATATATCAGCGCGATTTTTCCCAGCGTCTTCGACTTCTCAGTCTCAGTAATCATCCTGTGTATGGTAATTTTAGGCGGTTTGGGGAACATGACTGGGGTGATTTTGGGCGCGATTATTATCATGTCTGCCGATCGGCTTTATCTACCCCAACTCGCCCAAGTCCTCAAAGGTTTTATGAATACTTTTGTACTACCGAGAATTGCAATCCCCCAGTTAGCAGACTTTCTGGCCACCAGTTTAGACCCAATTCAAATGCGTTTATTTCTATTTGGTTTAACTCTAGTTGTGATGATGATCGTGCGACCAGAGGGGCTGATTCCTGATAAAATTCATCAAGCTGAATTGCATGAAGATGCGGAGGTTAGTAATGAGTCTTTAGCAGATGCGAGAAATCAATAGCATCAGGTAGGGTGCGCTAGTTAAAAAAATTGAATTTTTTGTACTAATCTCAAGACTGACGCACCCTACAACTGTCACGCACCCTACCCGATAAACTCAAAAATAATATTAGGAAACACAACCAAAATGTCATTATTAGAAGCACAGCAACTGACAATGCGATTCGGCGGATTGACGGCGGTCAATCAAGTTAGTTTAACTTTGGAAAAAGGCTCGATCGCCAGTTTGATCGGCCCCAACGGTGCCGGGAAAACCACATTTTTTAATATGCTGACTGGCATCTACAAGCCGAGTGCGGGCCAGTTGGTACTTGAAAATAAAAATATTACCGGTTTACCGCCCGATCGCCTGACAACTTTCGGGATTGCGAGAACTTTTCAAAATATCCGATTGTTCAACAACATGACTGTGCTGGATAATATTCTAGTCGGCAGACACTGCCGCTTAAAAGCTGGTTTGTTGGGTGCAATCATCCGGCCTCCGGCTGTAATTTTGGAGGAACGGGAAGCTAAAATAAAAGCTCTGAATATGCTGGATTTTGTCGGTTTAGGCGTGAAGAAAGCGCCGGAGTTGGCAAAAAACCTTTCCTACGGCGACCAGCGCAGATTGGAAATTGCGAGGGCTTTGGCATCTGACCCGAAAGTTTTGCTTTTGGATGAACCGACTGCGGGGATGAACCCGAATGAAACGGCCGATTTGACTCGTTTTATTTACCGAATTCGGGATGAGTTGGATTTGAGTATTTTGCTAATTGAACACGATATGAAAGTGGTAATGGGAATTAGCGATCGCGTAAGCGTTATGGAATACGGCACCAAAATTGCGGAGGGAACTCCGGCAGAAGTCCGCGCCGATCCTCGCGTGATTGAGGCATATTTGGGAAAAGAAGAAGATGCCAATGGGTAATGGTAAATATGTCCATGCTTTGATTAAAATCTATATAAAGATAGCCGACAAAGAGTAATTATGCTAGAAATCAAAGACATTCACACCTATTACGGAAATATTCACGCCCTCAAAGGAGTCTCATTAACAGTTAAGGAGGGAGAAGTTGTGACATTAATTGGTAGCAACGGGGCGGGGAAAACTACAACTCTCCGCACGATTCAGGGACTGCTGCGCCCGCGTCAAGGTACTGTATTATTTGAAGGAAAGCCTTTGGAATCGCTGTCTACGGAGGCGATCGTCCGTTTGGGTATTTCTCAAAGTCCTGAAGGGCGGCTGATTTTTCCGCGCATGACTGTACAAGAAAATCTCGAAATGGGCGCTTATCTCCGCAACGATACTCTCGGTATCAAATCTGATATGGAAAAAGCATTAAATTTATTTCCCCGTTTGCGAGAAAGAATTAGTCAAAAAGGGGGTACTCTCAGCGGTGGGGAACAGCAAATGTTGTCGATCGCCCGGGCTTTGATGTCGCGCCCTCGTCTGTTATTGTTGGATGAACCGAGTATGGGCTTGGCGCCGATGTTAGTCAGTCAAATTTTTGCGATCGTCCGCGATATTAACGCCCAAGGAACAACTATTTTACTCGTAGAACAAAACGCCCGCATGGCTTTAAGTGTGGCTCACCGAGGCTATGTCATCCAAACTGGTGAGGTTGTAGTTGCGGGTACTGCTAGCGATTTGCAGTCAAATGAAACTGTTCGCAAAGCGTATTTAGGCGAAAGTTAAATATGGGAATTGGGAATTGGGAATTGGGAATTGGGAGTTAGGAATTGGGAATTGAGCATTGGTAATTGAAACTCCTAACCAAAAACTCATAAATAACAAATAACAACCAACAACCAACAAATTACCCCATTTGCGATCGCAATTTCCCCGTTTCCAATTCAATTTCAAAAGCCGATCGCACTTTTTCCCACTCGGCTTGGGCTTGTAACAGTCGATCGCGCGCCACACTAGCATCAAAAACGTGTTCCCCTCCAGACTCAACAGCCACACGACCCATATACTCCAATTCCTTGCAAACTTCAGAAAAACACACGGCTCCTAAATTGGCGCTGCTCGACTTCAATGTGTGAGAAGCCAGCTTCAAACTATCAGCATCGCCGAGAAAAATAGCCTCCTTCATTGCTGCCAAATGCTGCGGTGCATCTAACAAATATATCTGAATTAACTCCCCCAAAAAATCCGGATCTTCCTCATCATCTAGCTCGCGGAGATTCTGCAAAACATCAAAATTAATCGGCGAATCTACTCCCGGTTGAAAGTTGGAAGATGCAGTAGCCACACTGTCAATTTTGTCAGCAATCTCTGGACTTTTTAGCTGAGTAACCGTATCTAATTCATCCCGATCCAGTGGTTGGCACTTGCTCAGGGCGATCGCCAAGTCTTCCCGGCGCACTGGCTTAGTAATATAATCGTCCATACCTGCTTCCAGACACTTTTCGCGATCGCCCTGCATCGCATTAGCAGTCATCGCAATAATTTTCGGCTTCTTGTTAGCAGGCCAATCCCGACAAAGGCGGCGCGTTGCTTCCAACCCATCCATCTCCGGCATTTGCACGTCCATCAGCACAACATCATAAGATTGCCGCTTGCACGCCTCCAAAACCTCCAACCCATTAGCTGCAATATCAGCCCGATATCCGATCCTGTCTAGCAAATGCGTAGCGACTTTTTGATTCACCACATTGTCCTCGGCCAGTAAAATCCGAATCTGACGAGAATTAGCTCCATCCCGTCCGGCAAAATTGTTCGCAACCTGCCTTAATACCGCAGGTGTCCGCTGCACGCGGTGCTGTTCTTGAGAATTTTCAAAATACTTCAATCCCGAAGTCAAAGTCGCTACATTTGAAAGTTCTCCCCTGCCGCTTTTGCCGGCAACATATCCAAAAACTTGCAGCAACACATTATAAAACTGCGACTGTTTTAGAGGCTTAGTTAAAAAAGCCGAAAAATGTACTTCTGTAGTTTCAAGTTTTTTCCAAACTTCCGCCTTACTCAAATAAGTAAACAGCACCAAAGGTAGCGGAACTTTGCGAGGGCTTTTAACTTTAATCGCATTCGGATTTAACCCGTCCCCGCTAGACAAATTGCTCAGCTCAAATTTCCGAATCTCCACAGCCAAAGCTACACCGTCCATATCTGGTAGATTCATCGCCAAAATAGCCAAATCGATCCCTGAGTTGTCTTTAATGATTTCCAAAGCTTCAGCACCCGAAGTTACAGCCACAGGTATCATTCCCCAAGACTCAGCTTGGCGGATCAAAACTTGCCGGTTAATGGCATGGTGTTCGACAATTAACAAACGCTTACCAGCAGCAAATTCCGGCAGTTTTTCCTCGGTGCGGCTCTGGGTGGCTTCAGCAATCACCGTAAAATAAAAAATCGAACCCGAACCCGATACCGACGGCGGAGTAAATCCCCCAGGCGCCCTTCCTGCGGTGCTTTGTCCGATCGCCGAAACTGCCGGTTGAGACTTAGGAATAGCCGTACAAACCTGACTAACCACCCACATTTTACCCCCCATCAAATCGCTCAATCGCTGGCTGATAGCCAGTCCCAAACCCGTCCCACCGTAATGTCGGGTTGTCGAAGCATCCACCTGCGAAAAAGCTTTAAATAGGCGATCGATCCGGTCTGACGGAATGCCAATTCCCGTATCTTGGACAGCAAATTGAATTTCGTATTGTGTGGTACTTGCTAACTTTCTCTGATTAATTGCTAGCGGTTGCGGTTCTAGAATATTAGTTATTTCCGGCGAACTCTTAGCAGCTAAGACCTCAATTGTCCTAGCCGTACAACAGACAACAATTTCTCCAGATTCTGTAAATTTAACAGCATTTCCCAGTAGATTCACCAATATTTGGCGCAGCCTCGTGACATCTCCTAAAATATTTTTGGGAACCGAATCGTCAATAAAATAAGCCAACTCTAAACCTTTTTCTGATGCTCTCGGAGCCAGCAATTCCAGAGATTCTTCGATACAGTTTTGCAGCTCAAAGGGGCTGCGTTCCAAATCCATTTTTCCCGATTCAATCTTGGAAAAGTCCAGGATATCGTTAATAATAGTCAGCAAAGCATCGCCGCTAGTGCGAATTGTCTCCACAAAATCCCGCTGTTCTGGAGTTAATTCCATGTCCAGCAGTAAACCAGTCATCCCGATTACCGCATTCATCGGAGTGCGAATTTCGTGACTCATCGTCGCCAAAAATTCGCTCTTAGCTCTGTTAGCAACTTCCGCAGCTTGTCGGGCTTGTTCCAGAGCTTCATTTTGCTCTGCGAGTTGTTGCTGTCGCTGCACTTCCGTTTCTAAAAGTTGTGCTTGAGCTAAGGTAATTCCGACTTGAGCGGCAACATCTTCTAGCAGTTCAATTTCGTCGGGAGTCCACTGCCGAGTTGCATCGCACTGATGTAAAGTAATAATTCCATTCGGTTTTCCTTGATAGGAAGTGCGAACTGCCAACATAGATTTCAATCCAATGCGGCGACACATCGGCACGGAAGATTCTAGCAAAGGATCGGTAAACACATCGGGAGATGCTAGGGCTATATCTTCAGCGAGTAGTTTTTCTGTGTAGGGGTTGTAAGTGACAGAAAGTTCTAAATCTAAAGCCGATTCGTGACCTGGTTCTAAGTATTCGGCGACGCAAGGAAGGTGGGGATAAGGTTGGGAAAGATAGGTGTGAATTGTACAGCGATTGACACCGAATACACGACCGATTTGGGTGGCGGTAGTCTGAAAAATTTCTTGAGTATCTAAGGTCGATCGCACTTTTTGAGTGATTTGTTTCAACAGCAAAACCCGCTGATACTGTCGCTGCAAAGTTCGCTCTCGCTCTTCCCGAGCAATTTCGGCACCAATGTAATTGCCCATCAACTTTAAAATTTCAAAATTCAGCGGTTTCAAAGGAGGTTTAGCGGTGCGAGAAGTAAAGCTCAAAGTGCCAAAAACTCGACCTTGTACTATTACCCGAGTCCCCACAAAAGCCTCCAGCCTGCGCACAGCATAGGCTGGGTGGTACCGCCACTGAGTAGTACCGGCTGATTCGATACAAATAGGTTCGATCGATCGCAAAACCTCTCGCTCAAAAGTTCTGCTCAAAGCAAAACCGTCTCCTTTGGCAAATCCGAAGGGAAAATCTTCCGGTACATAGGCCGCCATCACTTCGTAGCGATCGCCCAAAACCCTGCCCAACAGCCCAATATCCATGCCAAACTGACTGCAACCCATTGCCAGAAACCGAGCCGTGCGTTCATCAAAAGAGCCTTCAGATCCCACCATTACCTCGTAGAGCGATCGAATTGCCCGCTCGCTTTCCCGCAGTTCCTCAACCCCTTCGACGCGATTGCAGACATCATGCAAAGTCCCTAAAATTCCCGCTATTTCACCTTGGGAATTCAGCCGGACTTGGGCAAATATTTCAACAGAAATAAAGCCCGAATTACTGTGAATTCCCAATTCGTTTTTGCCCAACTCCGAGTTGCACTTAAATCGCAATTCTCGCCGATGAAATTCCGACTTCCCAGACAGCAAAGACTCCAATAAATTTGCAGATAGCGGGCGCTCACTTGGATGTACCCAATCTAAAAAATTAGTTTGCAAACTTTCGGCAACCGAAAAACCCGTAATTTCAGTCCAAGCGCGGTTGAGAAATGTCCAAACCCCCACCGTATCCATCTGGAAAATTACTGTTGCTTTTAAAGAATCGAATATTTGAAATTTATCTCGATCGCGGTTTTTGAGTTGTAACTGCTGGTTTGGAGTAATATCTGTATGAGTTCCGACGAACCTGAGCGGTTTCCCCGCAGCGCTGCGCAAAATTTGACCCCGGTTGAGTACCCAGACGATGCCCCCGTCTTTGCAGTACATCCGATATTCGGCTGAAAAATCCGCTGTTTTTTGGGCGAAGTGATTTTCTAAAGCGGCCTTTACGGAGTCTATGTCATCTCGGTGAATGCGACTCCACCATTCCGATCGGCGATTCGAGATTTCTCCTTCTTTGTAGCCCAGCATTTCTTGCCACTGCGCTGCATAAAAAAACTCATCAGTTTCGAGATTCCAATCCCAAATTCCCTGATTGTTGACAGCAACCGAGAGATTTGGGCGATCGATGAAACTGTTTGGAGTAATTGAGCCTGGGAGGTGGCGATTTGCCGCCGGAAGAAGCTGTATTTCTGCCGAGAGTCTTTTGTATTGGGCGTTGCTAGACTCTAGTTGACGTTGTAAAGCGATCAAGCCCGAATGCAGAGATTTTGAGTCCAGCGCTTGTAACAGAATAGTTTTAGGGTTGACAAGCCCGATCGGGTGACTGTTTTCGTTGATGACCAATAAAGGCAACTGGCAGTAGTTTTTTTGCAGCAAGGCGATGGCTGCTTCCAGGGTAGAGTGCGATCGAACTAACGGCAAACTGCTGCAAATCGCTCCCGCTTTAATTTTGTTCGAGTCTTCTCCCAGGGCCTGCAACTGCACGATATCCCGCGAACTTACCACCCCAACCAGTTTGTGGAGATTGGGATTTGTAGATTTAGGATTTATAGCAGCACCAGTCGAGTCTTGTTCCGGGGTTTGGGTGATTAATATATAGCTAACATTGTGTCTAAACATCAGTTGCGCCAAATAGCGAACCGAAGCAGAAGCTGGAGCGTGAATAATTCGTGAAGCTGCGATTTGAGGAATTTGATAAAGTTTAATTAAATGAGCTGGTAGCTCTAATTTCAGATCGGAAATTGGCAGCGGCGGAGGGAAAGCGAAGATCGGTGCAGATGGCAAAGTATTGCTTGATTTTTGTGCAGATCCCCCAAATTCCTGCAACAATTGCATCAAGCTTTGAGAACTAATTAAACCGACAAGTTCTTCAGCATCGTTGACGATGGGCAAATGGCCGATTTGATTTTTATCCAGCAGATTTGCTAAGGCAAAAAAATCGGGGATTTGCGATTCTCGGGCTACAGTTACGGTTCTGACCATGATTTGCTCGATCGCGAATCCCCTCAAAGCAGCGCCGATCGAATTTAGCTGTACCACATCTCGCGCTGTAAAAATCCCCAGCACCATCTGGCCGCCTCCAGAGGGAGGAGAAGAGCCGTTGCGACTAAACCCATTGGCGGATGGCAGTAAACGCGTTATGCCCTTATAGAAACCCGACTGTACCGACGATTGTGGAGAATTCCCATTCGTGAGATTTCCGAGTTGAGAATTCCCGCACGGTTCTACCACGAGGACGTAACTGGCTCCTGTGCTGCTCATCAGCTCGATCGCCTCTTCTACGGGCGTCCCAGGCGTGACGGTGAGGGGATTGCGGTTAATGACCTGACTGAGGGAGGGAATAAACATCAGGGGGCAGGGGCATAAGAGTGATATTTGTTGAAAAAACCCGATCGCCGACAGCAGGTAGATTGAGAGGGTTTGCCCGCAAGATTTTCAAGCGCGCTCAAAGTCTCTGTACGATTATTACTTACCACTACTTCCAGCATCTTGGCACTTAAAATTAATTCCGTGCCAAATCCTGACAATTGACTGGTTCTGAAACTCAGAACCAATCCTATCTGATTGGGGGACAGGGCGGTCGATCGGCAATTCCTCGGTCGGCCCAACTGCTGCGGGTTTACGAGCAAGAATTTCTGCCATTGTCTAGACTGCACCCTACTGTCTCGCCCTCAACAGAACTCTCGATCGGATTCTGTTGGAGGCAAGATACCTCTACGCTACCAATTTATCGGGCAAAGGAGGGAGAGGACAACATGAAGATTTGGTGTGTCAATTGTGTCATATCAACTCCGGCTGCGCCGGAATGACAAGCGAGGAGACTGCACGTGCAGTCTCCTCCG
>ENA-OFDP01001128-OFDP01001128.1-metagenomes-genome-assembly--contig:-NODE-1128-length-10740-cov-2.331493_pt1 | contig 10740 bp, 14 predicted proteins | sample MGYA00153389_OFDP01 | MGnify analysis MGYA00153389 | reverse complement strand
GTGCAGAATGAAATATCCCCCTCTCCCTCGGTCCCTCCCCCACGGGGGGGGAGGGAAGAAAAGCCCTCAACCTCAAGCGCTGCCTCAAAAAATACCGCCTCTCTCCCCACTCGTGGGGGAGGGACCGAGGGAGAGGGGGGCGCCGGCAAAATTCTCACCTTCGTCGAAGATGTTGGCCGTCATAACGCAGTCGACGCCATTGCCGGCTGGATGTGGCTTGAAGGCGTGGACGGCGGCGACAAAATTTTCTACACCACCGGGCGGCTCACCAGCGAAATGGTGATCAAGGCTGCGCAGATGGGCATCCCGTTTCTGGTATCACGCTCGGGTCTCACGCAGATGGGATACGAGATTGCAAAGAAGACGGGCATCACCATGATTGGCCGTGCGGTGAATAAACATTATTTGTTGTTCACGGGCGCGGAGCGGCTGATGAAAATGGTCTCTGCCTAATGTTGTTGCAGACCTTTGCGCGCAACATGCGCGCGGCGCCCACAGATGCTGAAGCGGTCATCTGGCGACAGTTGCGGGCGCATCGGTTTGCTGGGCATAAATTTAAGCGGCAGCAGCCCATTGGGAATTACATTTTGGATTTTGTATGTTTTGAGGCGAAGGTGATTGTCGAGGTTGATGGGGGGCAGCACAATGGATCATCTGCAGACAAAGAGCGTGACGCTTGGCTGGAATCGCAGGGGTTTATAGTTTTATGATTTTGGAACAATGATGTGATGCAGAATCTGGAAGGTGTGTTGATGCGGATTCTTGAATTAGTAGCCCCCTCTCCCTCGATCCCTCCCCCACGGGGGGGGAGGGAAGAGAAGCACTCAATTTTAGGCACCGCCTCAAAAAATAAGGCCTCCCTCCCCCCTAGTGGGGGAGGGACCGAGGGAGAGGGGGCATGACCCCAAAAATTACGGGTCTCATCCTCGCTGGCGGTCGCGGCTCCCGCATGGGCAGCGTCGACAAAGGCCTACAGCACTTCAAGGGCAAGCCGATGGTCGCTCACGTGCTTGCACGATTCCAGCCGCCTTGCACCGCAGGTGGAATGCCTGCTCATCAACGCCAACCGCAGCATCGATGAATACGCTGCGATGGGCTATCGAGTAGTGCCGGACACCATCGATGGCTTCGCCGGACCGCTTGCGGGTTTGCATATCGGCATGACAAACGCGTCGTATCCACTGGTTGCAACAGCCCCGTGCGATTCCCCATTCCTACCGCTCGACCTCATTTCAAGGCTGACAATGGCAATGCAAAAGGAAAATGCCGATCTTGCAGTCGCCAAGACATTCGACCAGCCGCATCCAGTTTTCTGCCTGGTCAAAACCAGTCTCGCTTCACACCTTCAGGTATTCCTCGAAAGCGGCCAACGGAAAATCGACAAGTGGTACGCAACTTTGCGCGTCGTCGAAGTCGCATTTGACGATGAGGAAGCCGCATTTTCAAATATCAATACCGTTGAGGAATTGAAGTCTTTCGAGCAATCGAACTAGCGTCTTGTCCGCGCCATGCCAAAAAAACGCAATGTGCGCAAACTCCGTTTTCGCCCGCCGCTGCCCAGACGCGCAATCGTCTGGTTCCCGCCGCTGCCGCCGGAAAGCAAAATTGAATTCTTCCGTGCTCGTCACGACCCGCTCGCGACGTCTCTGCCGGCACACGTGACACTGGTGTTCCCGTTTCCGACCACGCTCACCTCCACGCAATGGGCCTCGCATATCAAGCGCATTGTCGGCAATTGGCCACAACTACCGGTCAGCTTTCGTAACATTGAGTCGATTCATGGCGAGTTTACGGTCCTCATGTTGCGGGAAAAATCCGACGCCGTGATCGCGCTGCACGACAAGCTATATTCAGGCGTTCTGAAAGCCTTCCTTCGCAAGGACATCGAATATCGCCCGCACATCACCGTGGGTCGCGTTACCGGCAATCCCAGTGTCGCCACCTTTGAAGAGATACAAGATGCGGCGACGCGCGAAATCTGCGGTGAGTGGCGCGCCGTTGTGCGTGAGCTGGCGATCGTGACGCTTCATCAAGACGGTACAATTACGATTGATAAAACGATTCCACTCAACTTCGCCTGATCGCTGTCAAATGACCAAACCACTCACCATCACCGAAGCGTCCTGCGCAGACGACTACGATCCGAATTCCATGCCCGTTGCAAAAGCGCGGGCCTTCATTCACACCTTCTTGTCGCCGGTAAAGGGGTTTGCGCGTCTGCCGATTCGCACCGCACTGGGCCGTGTGTTGAGCGAGGACATTATTTCGCCGGTAAATGTACCGGCACATATCAATTCAGCCATGGATGGCTGGGCAATGCGGATAGAAGACCTGGCCAACGACCCATCGAAAGCGCTTGCCGAGGTCGGCACCAGTTTTGCGGGCCAGCCATTTACAGGCGAGGTGGGGCCGGGGCAATGCGTGCGTATCTTTACCGGCGGCGTCGTACCGGAAGGCTGCGACGCGATCGTCATGCAGGAGAAAGCAGTGGCTGATGGCAAGGCCATTACATTCAGCGCGGGCGTAAAGCAAGGACAAAACGTGCGTTACGCAGGTGAAGATCTGAAGCAAGGCGCAGTGGCGCTGGCAAAGGGGCGCGTCATGCGCCCCGCAGAACTGGGCTTGCTTGCTTCGCTGGGCATCGGTGACGTGAGTGTGTATCGGCCGCTGCGCGTGGTATTTTTTTCCACCGGAGACGAGCTCGTTTCCATCGGTTCGCCATTGAGCGAAGGGCAGATCTACGATAGCAATCGCTACACGCTGCACGGTATGCTCACGCGGATGGGTTGCGAGTTGATCGATATGGGCGTCGTGCGCGATGACCCGGCATTGCTTGAAAAGGCGTTCCACGATGCCAGCGAAATCGGTGATGTGGTGATTACCTCCGGTGGCGTATCGGTGGGCGAAGCTGATTATGTGAAGCAGCTGCTCTCCAAACTCGGTGAAGTCGTATTCTGGAAAATCGCCATGAAGCCGGGGCGCCCGCTGGCTTACGGAAAAATCGGTCGCGCACATTTTTTTGGTCTGCCTGGCAACCCCGTTAGCGTGATGGTGACTTTTTACCAGTTTGTACGCGATGCACTTTTGATCCTGCAGGGGGTCAATCCGATTCCCGTTCAGCCGCTACTGAAAGCCATCTGTACGTCAGCCATCAAGAAGGCACCAGGCCGCACCGAGTTTCAGCGCGGTGTGCTCTATCTGGAAGATGGTGTTTACAAAGTTCGCACTACCGGCGAGCAAGGCTCAGGTATTCTTAAATCGATGTCGGATGCGAATTGTTTCATCATGCTCCACGACCACGTGGGTAACGTTGATGCGGGCGCAACGGTAGAGGTACAAATTCTGGAAGGGGTAATTTGAGACATGGAGCCTAAACGCCGTAAGTTCATCGAGATTTGTGTCGTCGCCGCAACCCCATGCGGGGCGATGGCTGCGACCGCAGTGCCCGCCGCTGCCCAAAACACATCAACATCCGTCGTCGCTAGAAAATACAACCGCGTAAAGCTGGTTGACGTGGATGGCAAGGCGATCAAGGCGAAATCGCTCAAGGCACATCACAACTACGTCTTCAATTATCCGTATGCGTCGACGCCTTGCTTTCTGTTGAATCTGGATAAGGCTCTTGCCGATAAAGTAATCCTGAAGTCTGCGTCCGGAAGCACCTACGATTGGCAGGGTGGGGTCGGCGCCGCAAAATCCATCGTCGCCTACTCAGCTATTTGCGCGCACAAATTGGCTTACCCAACCTCGCAGGTCAGCTTTATCAGTTACCGTGCGAATCCGTCCAAAGCGAGTGCGCGCGGACAAGTGATTTCATGCTGTGCGGACAAGAGCGTCTATGATCCTTTCCTTGGCGCTAAAGTGATCAGTGGGCCTGCAACCCAGCCGTTAGCCGGCATCCTGCTTGAGCATGATGCGAAAACAGATGAGCTGTATGCAGTCGGCATTTTTGGCGGCGAAAAATTCGACGAATTTTTCCAAAAGTATGATTTCAAACTCTCCTTGGAAATGGGCGCGAAAGCGAAAGAGGTCGTCACCGCGACCGCCAGGCTCAGCGATTTGGCAGCGTATTCCACCCAAACTGCGCAATGCTAAATGGTTCCGTGGATAGAAACACTGCACGACTTCCCGTCGGTGGCGACCGCGCTGCCCGAACCAAACGGCCTGCTGTGCGTCGGCGCTGATCTCGCGCCAGAAACCATCATCGCCGCCTACTCGCGCGGCATCTTTCCGTGGTTTTCCGACGGCCAGCCTATTCTCTGGTGGAGTCCTGAGCCGCGCATGGTGCTTTTTCCGGACGAGTTCAAACAATCAAAGTCACTGGCTCGAACAATCAGCCGTGGCGTGTTCGAGATCCGCGTCGACACCGCTTTTGCCGACGTGATAACTGCATGCGCCGAACCACGCGCCTACGGTGGTGGCACCTGGATTGTTCCAGAAATGTGTGCGGCGTACGCCCGCTTGCACGCGCTTGGGGTCGCGCATTCGGTCGAAAGCTGGCGGGATGGAAAGCTGGTAGGCGGTTTGTATGGACTGGCGCTAGGACGCATGTTTTTCGGTGAGTCAATGTTCGCCCGAGAGACAGACGCCTCCAAAATTGCGCTGGTGGCACTGGTCGACAAACTCAGGCTGGACGGTTTCGAACTAATCGACTGCCAGCAAGAGACGCGTCATCTTGCCAGTTTTGGGGCGCGGCCGATTGCGCGTCTGGACTTTGTGCGGCGATTGAAAGAATTGATAAACTTGAACACGTCAGGTTCTGTCTGGCGTACAAGTTGATTGGTGTGCAATGTCAAAGTTAAACGACCTGCCATTTGCGAATCTTCAGTTCTATGCAACCGCACCTTACCCTTGCAGCTATTTGCCGGGGCGTCTGGCGCGCTCGCAAGTCGCGACACCCAGCTATTTGATCGACTCATCCACTTACAGCCATTTAGTCGCTGCAGGATTTCGACGCAGCGGCGCGTTTACATACCGACCGTACTGCGACCATTGCCACGCTTGCACACCGGTGCGCGTGATTGTGGAGGAATTTCTACCCAATCGGGCCCAGCGCCGTTGCCTCAAGACGAATGCAGCGCTCACCACCCGCGTGATGGACCTCAAATATTCGCACGAACACTACGCGCTTTATCGCCGCTACCAGTCGCAGCGACACGCCGGTGGCGGGATGGACCACGACAGCCGCGAACAGTATTCGCATTTCCTGCTGCAGAGCAATGTGCATACGCGACTGGTGGAATTCCGTGATCGCGGCCACCTTTGCATGATTGCGATCATGGATGAACTCGATGACGGCATCTCGTCTGTTTATACTTTTTTTGAGCCGGATCAACCACGACGCAGTCTAGGTACTTTCAGCATTCTTTGGCAGATCGCGGAGGCAAGCCGTCGCAAATTGCCCTTCGTTTATCTCGGCTATTGGATCGAGGAAAGCCGCAAGATGCGCTACAAAACAGACTTCAGGCCCATCGAAGGGCTGACACGCGGAAACTGGGCGCGAATCAGCGCGCCTTGAAGTATCCTCTTGCAGTCCCCGATTTGATGGGCCCCATTCATGTGCGCCTGCAGCCAGTCATGTGCTGTCCTATCCAAAATGCGCACGCGCCCCGGACGTCCACCGGCCTGCGATAAAATATGAGTGTTTACGTTCGAATCTTTCCTAAGCCACCGTGCTATATCCCCTTGCCCGCACCGCCCTGTTCGCACTCGACCCTGAAGTTGCACACCACGTCGCGTTGCATTCACTGAAAAAACTTAACAAATTACATCTTTTACGGCTTTTCAGTTCCCGTCAGTCGGCGCCATGCGAAGTCATGGGGCTCAAATTCGACAACCCCGTTGGATTGGCGGCCGGACTCGACAAAAATGGCGAATATATCGATGCCCTTGCGGCTCTGGGCTTTGGCTTCATCGAGGTCGGTACCGTGACGCCGCGTGCGCAGCCGGGCAATCCCAAGCCTCGCATGTTTCGATTGCAGGATGAACAAGCACTAATCAACCGCCTGGGATTTAACAATCAGGGTCTGGAAACGTTTATTGCCAACGTGAAACGCGCTAAATTCAATGGCGTGCTTGGACTCAATATCGGCAAGAACTTCGATACACCCATTGAACGTGCTGTCGATGATTACGTGACATGCCTGAGAGGCGTATATCCGTTCGCAAGCTACGTGACCATCAACATTTCCTCACCCAATACCAAGGGACTGCGCGACCTGCAGGCGGCAAAGCAACTGGAGAAGTTGCTCTCAACCCTGAAAGCCGAACAGGCGCGTCTCGCGAAACAACACAAGAAGCACGTCCCGCTCGTGCTGAAGATTGCGCCTGACCTTGATCGGAAATCGATCCGCGACATCGCCGCCATGACAGTCGAAAGCGGATTTGAAGGCATTATCGCCACCAACACCACGATCTCCCGTGATGCCGTGCGGGACCATCCATTAGCGAAAGAAGCCGGTGGACTCTCCGGTAAACCGCTGTTCTCACCTTCCACAGAGGTGTTGCGTGAACTAGCCAAGGCAATCAAGGGAAAAATCCCGGTAATCGGCGTGGGCGGCATCATGTCTGGCGCGGACGCAAGAGCCAAGATAAATGCCGGCGCTTCGCTGGTGCAGATCTATACCGGTTTCATCTATAACGGACCTGACCTGATTCGCGATGCTGTACGCGAGATCTTGCGAAAATAATCGCACAAATACCCGCACAATTATCCGAATGATCATTGGTCTGCCGAAGGAAATAAAAGATGGTGAGCGTCGCGTCGCGCTCACGACGAACGCTGTCGCCTCACTGGTCGCCGCTGGACATACGGTGCGCGTCGAACACGGCGCAGGCGCAGGTTCTGGCATTGATGACGCCGATTACGCCGCCGCAGGAGCCAAGGTGGTTGATAGCGCTTCCAAGGCATTCGATGCCGAGTTGATTGTCAAAGTGAAGGAAATGCAAACTGACGAATGGAAATTGCTCAATCCAGGCGCAATGCTGTTTTCTTTCCTGCACCTGAGCGCAGATGTCGCCATGGCTCACGAATTGCTCGCCAGACGCATTACCGGCATCGCGTTTGAAACGGTGGAAGATACTTCTAAACGCCTTGCGATCCTCTCCCCCATGTCGGTGATTGCCGGCAAACTCGCCATTCCGATCGCTGCCAACCTGTTAATGACGCCAAACGGCGGGCGTGGCATTTTGATCAGCGACGCACGTGTGATCATTCTTGGCGCAGGCAATGCCGGGGTTGCCGCGGCGCTGGCCGCCATTGCCTTGGGCGCGGATGTGACCGTGATTTCCCGGGTGGGCCCGCGACTGGCTGCGCTTGCCTACAAGCTGGGCTCCAGTGCACGAACCATGGCGATGCAACCGGCGGCGGTAGCCAACGCCACCAAGAACGCCGACGTCGTGATTGGCGCAGTCAATGTCCGCGGTGCGATCTCCCCAAAGCTGATGACGCGCGACGATGTGAAAGCCATGAGCGTTTGCAAGGGATCGGGCGCGGTACTGATCGAAATCTGTATTGATGGCGGCGGCATTGCCGAGACTTCGCACCCTACGTCTCACTCTGCTCCCACCTTTGTCGACGGCGGCGTTACCCACTACTGTGTCGCCAACATTCCCGCAGCCGTGCCACGTTCGGCCAGCATCGCGCTCTCGGCGGTCGTGTTTCCATATGTATTGGCGCTGGCAGGCAAGGGCCTGGCCCGGGCCTTGCGAGAGGAGGACGGCCTGGCTGCAGGCCTGCAAATCCACGGTGGTCAGGTTACGCATGCAACGATTGCCCGCGAACTGAAGTTGCCGTATCTAGACCTCGATGCCATGCTGTTTTCCTGCTGATTCAAATGATGCAAACGCTCGCACAAAAGATCGATAGCGTGCTGCCGCAAACGCAATGTACGCAATGCGGCTATCAAGGTTGCATGCCGTACGCTGAAGCGCTCGCATCAGGCGAAGTGGACATTAATCGCTGTCCACCAGGTGGCGATAAAGGCATTGCAATGCTCGCAGCATTATTGCGCAGACCGATTCTCCCGCTGGATACCAGTCGCGGCCTTCACTATCCACACCGCATCGCGCTGATCGATGAGGACACTTGCATCGGCTGCGCAAAATGTCTGGCTCCCTGCCCGACTGACGCCATTGTCGGTGCCAATAAATTCATGCATACCGTGGTCGCATCGCTGTGCACGGGCTGTGAATTGTGTATTGCGCCATGCCCGGTCGATTGCATTCGCATGATAGAGAACCCGATCTATCCAGCGATGATGGACGCAGACATTGCGCGTTCGCGCTTTCAATTTCATCAACTTCGGCTTGCACGCGACGCACAGGAACGCAATGCAGCGCTGGCTGAGCGAGAGCGTCTTGCACTTGGAATTGAACGGGAAAACTAATGGCGGAAGCACGTGTAATGAAGCCTGGCGACCGGCATGAATTTTTCAGGCGGCTGCAGGAAATCAATCCCCATCCAAAATCAGACCTTGAATACGGCTCTTCGTTTGAATTGCTGGTCGCAGTGATTCTCTCGGCGCAAGCGACCGACAAGTCCGTCAATGCCGCAACAAAAAAATTATATGCCGCCGCCAGTACACCCAAGACCATACTGGCTCTCGGCGAAGAAACGCTGACCGATTACATCCGCACCATTGGCCTGTTTCGCACCAAAGCAAAAAATATCATGGCCATGTGCCGATTATTGATTGCCCACCACGACAGCAACGTGCCAGATACCCGTGAGGCACTTGAAGCATTACCCGGTGTTGGCAGAAAGACCGCCAACGTAATACTGAATGTGGCTTTCGGTCAGCCCACCATGGCGGTAGACACGCATATTTTTCGAATCAGCAACCGCATGGGTCTGGCGCCCGGCAAGGATGTGATCGCAGTTGAAGAAAAACTGATGAAAGTCGTGCCGAAGGAATTCATAGATTACGCGCACCATTGGCTGATTTTGCATGGCCGCTACACCTGCATTGCGCGCAAACCGAAATGCGGCGCGTGCCCGGTATACGACATCTGCGGGTTCAAAAAGCGCGCCGATTTTGTGGAGCAGTGATGTTTAACCCAACCCGCGATCAGGCGCGTGATTTCCTGTTCGAAACCTGGCGTAAATTTCGTGCGCAAGAACTGCTATCTGCCATGGAGATGATGGCCGTTGAGGTGATTTCATTGCACCCCGAGTACCACAAGATGCTGGGCGATCGCGATCACTACCTGGAAACTTATCGGGACCGCGATTACCCGCCGGAATTTGGCGAGACCAATCCCTTCCTGCACATCAACATGCACTTATCGATTCGCGAGCAGGTCTCGATCGATCAACCCGAGGGCGTCAAAAATTTTCACGCCGCGCTGTCAAATAAGGTTGGCTCTGCATTAGCGGCTGAACACGAGATGATGGATTGCCTGGCCGAGATGATCTGGCATGCACAGCGTCACCGCACTGCCCCGGATGCGCAGATTTATCTGGGCTGCCTGCGCAACAAAATTAATAAACCCTAGCCCTGGCGCGGATCACAGAGGCTTTTTGCCTCAAATACCGCTCCAGTATTGGATCTACACAAAATAGTCGGGGAAGCTGGCAAATTAACTTTTGCGCACAACGCGCACTTAGTGCAACACCTCCAGCAAATTGTTGAACTCGTCTGTCCAGACACGGCGGTTCGGCGTCGGCGGAATGACTCTCGTGCCTTCAAGAATTTCAGACTTGTCCAGGAGCGACTTGTCTTTCGTGAGCAAGATCCAGTCACTCCGCGTTCCGCCATCGTTGTAGGTTTCGCGTATCCATGCCACACCTAGCCCACGTGATTCGGCGATGGCTTTGACCACGGGCTTCAGATCGAGATAACGATTGGATACGTGGAAGGCGATCACGCCGTTCGCACTCAAGTGCTTCTCATAAATTTCGACGGCTTCGCGGGTAATCAAGTGCATCGGTATCGCATCGCTGGAAAACGCATCAATGGCGAGGACATCAAACTGTTGTGCGGGCTCACGCTCCAAGATCAATCGTGCATCGCCCAGTGCGACTTCAACGATCGCGTCGGAGTCCTTGAGGTAAGTGAAATCGCGTCGCGCGATGGTGACGACATCCGGGTTGATCTCGTAAAAGCGGAACAAGTCGCCCTTGGCCCCATACGCTGCAAGTGTCCCGGTTCCCAGACCGACGATGCCAACTTTTCGCGGTTTTAGGGGATGCTGAGTCTTCAGCAACATTAAAATGCGACCAATGCCCGATTTCTCTTTGTAGTAGGTCGTGGGGTCACGACTGATTGGCAACCACATGTATTGGTCGCCGTGCGAAATCGCGCCGTGTATCAATGTGCGGCGGCGGTATTCCATAGTTGGCTCTGGCGTTTCCCTGACCCGCAACGTCCCATAAAAGTTACGCGTCATGACGATAACATTCTTGCCAAATTCAGACACGGCGTATAGCCCGGCCGCTGCGGTAAACACGGTGACTGCCGCGCCCAGAAAAATGACCGCGACATGGACCTTTCGCCACAAAAGTAACGTTGCCATCACGGCCATTGCGCAAAGGCTTAGTTCCAGCTCAAAGTAAGCAGGCAATGTAAGCGGCGCAACGACGCCCACCAAAAGCGAACCAAGCGCCCCACCAATCGCTATCATCAGATAGTAAGTTGTCAGATGGCAGGCTTGCGGCTTTAATGAAGCCAGTTCACCGTGACAAAACATGCAAACCACGAACAATCCGGTAGAGAAAACGCCGACCTGCCAGTACAGCCG
>ENA-OFDP01001125-OFDP01001125.1-metagenomes-genome-assembly--contig:-NODE-1125-length-10740-cov-14.183715_pt1 | contig 10740 bp, 11 predicted proteins | sample MGYA00153389_OFDP01 | MGnify analysis MGYA00153389 | reverse complement strand
AACAGTTCGATCTCCTCCGCACCCGCGTCAAACGGATGGAGTCGATGATTGACAGCCTGCTGCTGTACGCCCGCGCAGGGCGACAAGAAGCGCGTTTAGAAACATTCGACCTCGCTGAACTCCTGAGCGAGATTATCGACTCTCTCGCCCCGCCAGATGGCTTTAGGATCGACATCCAGCCACCGCTACCAACCCTTACCACCAAGCGCGTATTTTTGAGCCAAGTCTTAACCAACTTAATCAGCAACGCCATCAAGCACCATAGTTCTGTCACAGGACATCTAGATATTTTGGCGATCGAACATCCCGACTACCATGAATTTATCATCAAAGATGACGGCCCCGGCATCGCCCCCGAACATCACGAACAAGTCTTTGCGATCTTCCAAACTCTCAAAGTCAAGGATAACAGCGACAGTACAGGAATTGGGTTGGCGATCGTCAAAAAGATCGTCGAAACCGAGCAAGGTACGATTCGGCTAGAATCCAGCTTGGGACAGGGCACAACTTTCTATGTGACCTGGCCGAATCACGGTTAGAGAAATCCACCTAAATATAATGTGGGGATACGATCGATCGATCGTACCCCCACGAGTGTAGCAGACTAGAATGAGCCTAAATCTACATCATTCTTAGTGAGAGTGTTGACCATATCCGTTGCCACGTCCATGTCCGTTGCCACGTCCATGTCCGTTGCCATGTCCATATCCGTTGCCACGTCCATGTCCGTTGCCATGCCCACGTCCATAGTCATCATCATCGTCATGACCTTTGCCGCCTATGCCACCATTGCCGCCATTGCCACCTTTGTTGCCGTTACCACCAATGATTTTGTTGGTATCGGTATCTTGGAGTTCGGTTAAGAAACTTTCAGCAGTCAAGTTAGAAATTTTAATGAGAGCCATATCTAATTCATTCCTTTCATTCAAAAGTGTGTTGACGATCGCTATTCAGATGTGTTGACGATCGCACTACAATCATGCCCGATTCTAGATTGGCGACACAACCCCCAAACATGAATTGAAAAGACATAATGATATCTATAAAATCAGCCTTATTGTATTTTTAATCACGTTATAAATTAAGCCACACATCCGCGCCCAAAACTCTTAGTTCCTGATTAAAGTGGGAATTCATTCGGTCTTGGCAGCCACGATCTGTCGATTCGACCCGAACCAATCTGGAGACATAACTATACTAATTTTGGCTGAAAGATCGCCTGTTTGGTGCGCCGCCGATCGCTGATATCGGCAGTCAGCGCACTACTCAAACCGATGCTGTATTTATAGATTCGGCTCCATTAATCTCGTAAAGGCGACTTTGGCGGCGGCTTGTTCGGCGGCTTTTTTGGATTCTCCACTACCTGTGCCTAAATGTCGATCGCGAAACCAGACTTCAGCGATAAATCGTTGAAACCGATCGAGTTTGAGCAGATCTTCTGTGACGCGGTATTCTGGCAAGGCTTTGTAATGTGCTTGCGTCCACTCTTGAAGAGCCTCTTTATAATTTTGCCGAGCGGGATCTTGCAGGATTTCGGTAGCTAATTGCTGAAAATGCAGATCTAGCCAGGGACGGACTAAGGTGAGATTATTCGTCGTCAGATACAGCGCAGCGAGTACCGCCTCAAAAGCGTCAGCCAGCCTAGAAATCCGTCCAGAGGGGTCGCCCACAGCCGAAGGGGGGAGAGTGAGATAACGATCGAATCCATAACCATCGGCGAGTTGTGCCAAAATCCGATCGCTCACCAATACTTTCCGAACTGCTGAATAATCACCCACCGACTTATCGGGATAAGTTTCCCACAAAAATTCCGAAGCCGCCAACCGGACAACCGAATCACCGATAAATTCTAGCTGTTCGTAGTTGGGCATTCCCATCGTCGGATGAGTCAAAGCAATATCCAGCAACGACCAATCGATCTGAGTGTCCATAGGCAATCCCAACCGACTAATCAACTTTACTAACTCTTGTTGTCGGCGTGGGTACATCTGTAATTTTACTCGCTCAAAAAATAGAGAGAGAGTCGAACGTAAGCCGGGTTTTGTTATCTCTTGCGAGACGGCGGTTATCTATCTGGGTAGTTTGTTACCAAGTACCTCAAGCGGATCTCGAACGGAACAGGGAAAAGACCAACCATAGCTCCTGCCTTGCTTCCAACCGGGGTTTACCGAGCCAGCACCTCTCGATACTGCTGGTGCGCTCTTACCGCACCTTTGCACCCTTACCAATTTAGGCTTTAGGCTTTAGGTATTAGGTGTTAGGTGTTAGATATTAGGAATATTTCCCTATCTCCTGTTCCCTAAAGCCTAAAGCCTAAAGCCTAAAGCCTAAATTGGCGGTATTTTTCTGTGGCACTATCCTCACGATCGCTCGCACTGGGAATTACCCAGCAAGTTTGGTCTTTGAGAAGCCCGGACTTTCCTCGAATTCGACTAGCGAACTCGCAACCACCTCACCTACTCTCTCTCAACTCTTTATTGTACAGGGTCATCAGGCGTTTGAAGATTATATCTGCGCCAGCCAGCCAGATCCCCGACTTTTCTAGGAAGTCGAGGATCTGTCCTCACCCAAATACAAGCCCACTTGAAAACTGCGCTAAAATAGTTTAGCTAATCATTCAACCGTAACTGACTATGACTCGTGCAATTATCGAAACCGCAAAAGGAAACATCAATATCCAGTTTTTTGATGCTGATGCGCCTAACACAGTCAAGAACTTTGTCGATTTGGCAGAAAAAGGTTTTTACGACGGGCTAACTTTTCACCGCGTCATTCCTAATTTCATGATTCAAGGCGGTTGTCCTCAGGGTTCGGGTACAGGCGGCCCAGGTTACAAAATTAATTGTGAAATCAACTCCAATCTCCACAAGGCTGGGACGCTCTCAATGGCACATGCAGGTAAAAATACTGGCGGAAGTCAGTTTTTCATCTGTCATTCTCCTCAGTCTCATTTAGATGGCATTCATACTGTGTTCGGTCAATCCGAAGATATGGATGTTATCAATGCGATTAAAGGCAACGATAAAATGGTGTCAGTCAAGATTATTCATGACTAATCTAGATCGATAAAGTAGGGGCAATCCATGAATTGCCCTCGATCTACCTTGTTAATATCTATATCGAGCGATCGTGAGTAAAATTCTTCAGATTTTGGAAATTGGTAGTCCGATTTTGCGTCAAAATTCGGCGACAATTGCTAATACTACCGACCCACAACTTGACGAGCTAATTGTGGATCTCATTGCTACTGCTGATGCGGCAAATGGCGTAGGGATTGCGGCTCCTCAAGTAGCTTCGACGGTACGGTTATTTATCGTTGCTTCGCGTCCGAGTTCGCGCTATCCTCATGCACCAACGATGGAACCGACGGCGATGATTAATCCTGAGATCGTCGCTCGATCTGGGGAACTCGTCTCAGGCTGGGAAGGATGCTTGAGCGTACCAGGAACTCGCGGTTTGGTGATGCGCGATCGAGCGATCGAGGTCAGATATCTAACTAGACATGGAGAGTTAGTTCAACAGGAATTAACTGACTTTATCGCCCGAATTTTTCAACACGAACTCGATCATTTAGATGGGATTTTATTTCCCGATCGAGTCTCCAATCCCACAGATTTAATTACCGAAGCCCAATACATAAAAATTGCTTTCGATTAGCCGATAATAAGTTACTATCTCGCACCGCAGCTAGGCTTTGTCACTCTTCTGGTCAGGTCACAAAGGCGAGTGCCTAGCTATCAATTATCAATTATCAATTAATTTAATAATCAGCCTATTTGCTTAAATTACGTTTGAGGTTCTCCAATTCTTCATCCGCCTCCCACCGCCGAAATTGAGCATCTAGAGGATCTGCAAAATCGCTGGTACTTGTATAACTATTTACCGATCCCCAACTGCTGGTGTTGCTACTGGTTTCTGCTTGAGTCCGCGCCGCTTGAGCCGCTGCGGATTTAGCTTTGACTTCAATTCGTCGCTGTTTGATGGTTTGCAATAGCTCTTGAGCTTTAGCTGTACGCTCTTTGAAGCCCTGCATTTTACCCCAGAGCTGGTTCCCTTGGGGGAGGAGTGCATTGACGCGCTCTTGAGCCGCAGTAGCTAGATCCGATCGTCCAGCGGTGGTGGCTTTTTGGACTCGATCGTACCAGTTTTTGATTTCTTGTGCGGTGTTGAGGATTTCTCGCTCGGTTTGTTTTGCTTGGGATTGCAAGCTTACGATTAACTCCACAGTATCAGTTTCCTGTTGAGCTAGTTGTTGTTCGATCACCTGTAATTCGAGGTGCGGATTTTTGCTTAGGAAGTCATCGATCTGACTTTCTAAAAACTGCTTCATGTCTTCGAGTAAACCCATGATTTAGAGGGTAGGGGGTAGGGAGTAGGGGGTAGGGAGTAGGGTTAGGGAGAGGGGACTGGGGACTGGGGGACTGGGAGACTTGGAGACTTGGAGAGTAAAACTCTTGCTATTCTCTACCCTCTACCCTCTACCCTCTACCCTCTAATTTTAAAACTTCTGACCGAGATAGACCGATCGAATTTCGCCGCCTTTTCTTTTTACAATTACTTCGCCTTTGGCTACAGTTAATAAAGACCATTTGCTAGTACCGATTTTTTGACCGACGTTAACTGTTTGGCTTTGACGATCGATCTCGAAAACTGCACCTGGACGATTGCTATCGGTGAGTGTTTTGACTAGGGAAATCGGTGTGGCAATTGTTGGGGTAGCTGTAATGGGTACTGCGGTGGTGACTGCTCCAGTCGTCGGTGCAACGGGAGCGGCTTGAGTAGTTGGAGCCGTGCTACTATTGGCTGAATTGACGGTATTTGGTACGGAAGTCGCTGGAGTACTGGCATCGATTTTCGAGATAGACTTTCGCAGATAGTCCGCGAATTTGGCATCCTCTGGCGACTGCGATCGAGATTGGAAGGGGAGCCAACTGGTATCGATATTTTGAGGAAGCGCGATTTTCCGTTCGTTTACCAGCCATAGGAGTGTACCGCCGACGGCGATCGAAGTAACACCGATGCCCAGTAATGCTTTGAGCCAAAGCGGCAGATGTGGTTTGGGCTTGGGTATGCCTGCTGAGGGTGAATCGATAGATCCCTGGGGTGGGTAGGATTGAGGTGGGGCGGATTGAAGTTGTTGATTCGGATAGTATTCGGTGCGAGATGGTTCGGTGGAATACTGAATGTGTTGATTCGGCTGTACTGACAAGGAGTGAGTGTCAGTAGTGTCGTCGCTGAGGAGTTCGTCGATATCTGCAAATAGTCGATCGAGCGAGCGATCTGCATGGGCGTTAACTTTGGCGAGGATATCGTTTTGGCGGAGCCGATCCTGTGGCGATGGGGATTGAGGAACTGCGGGATTTTGGTTAGTCATTGGTTAGGGGTTAGGGGTTAGAGAATAGTTTACAGCAATCTATTTGTCGTAGTTGAAATGAAATTATTAGATCTATCCCCAATTCCCTTACTTGGTTAAGAAATTTATTGCATTCGATCGATCGTCCGATATTGAACTGCTTCGGCGATGTGGGCGGGTTCGATCCTGTCTGTGTTGGCGAGATCGGCGATAGTTCTGGCGACTTTGATGATGCGATCGCTCGCCCTAGCTGACAATCCTAACTTACGAATGGCTGTTTCTAATAGTTGCCGACTGCGATCGTCGAGGGGACACCACGTCCGCAATTCTCTACTTTGCATCTGGGCATTACAAACAATGCTAGGCACCGATTCAAATCGCTGACGCGCCTTGTCACGGGCAGCTTGAACGCGGGGACGGACTATCGCCGAAGTTTCCCCTGTGGGCTGGTTGGTAATCTCCTCTGGCTTGAGCCGATTTACCGCTACCTGAAGGTCGATCCGATCCATCAGGGGGCCGGAAAGCTTCGCCCAGTAGCTCTCCCGCTGACGGGGATTGCAGGTACAAGCTTGGATTGTATCTCCATAATAACCGCAGGGACAGGGATTTGTACTGGCGACTAGGGTAAATTGGGCAGGGAAGGAGACAGACTGACGGGTACGGGAGATGGTGACGTGTCCATCTTCTAACGGTTGACGCAAGAATTCTAGGACATCGCGCTTGAATTCCGTAAGTTCGTCAGTTTCTTTTCTATAGGTTTTTCTTATGACTCGCTTTGGGAGAGCGTTTGACATGCGTAGCATTCAAATGAACGTTAGATTACCAATTGTAATCGATTCTGTGAATGCACTGCTGATTTTCGATCGGTAATTAGTACTAAGCCACCGCATGACCTCATTATGATTTTAGAATCCGTCCTAATCTGGTGGCAATCTGAAACCGAAGCGATGAGATCAGTTTACGTCGAATGACCTCTGCAATATTGGTGTTGCGACAAATTAGCTAAATATAGCTACATTAAAATCCTTATCCGAGTTTTAACTTAGCTGTTAATTTCTTTCATAGCTTTAGCCTCAAAACGTCCAAGCTCTATTTTATCCGTTTTGCCAGGAAGCACCAGAATGGTGCTTCCTGGCAAAACACCATGTCTATCAGCACCTGTCATTAACAGTGTCGTCTAAATAGAAAGCTTGATTTAGTAATAGTTTGAAATGTAAAACTACATTTTTGTCGCGGTGAGCTATTCGATCCTATCTGCTTTAAATGGTAGTTCACTTTTAGGATAGGGATTAATAAACTAAGATGGCAAAAATTAATTCCTATTTAAAGTAAGAATTACAAAAGTAACATGGCAAAATTGATTCCGACTCTAAATAGCTCTCTGTCCGAAATGACAGGTGGGGAAAAGCGAACAGCACAGAGCTTAGAAGAAAACTTGGAAGAAGACTACATCATCTGGTATGACGTTCCAGTTGGCAAAAAGAATCTCCGTCCTGACTTCACGATTCTGCATCCCCAACGTGGATTAATGGTGTTGGAAGTAAAGGATTGGAAACTCAGCACTATCCAGAATGCAAATCGTAAAAGCTTTACAATCGAGACTGACAATGGAATCAAATCAGTTATCAGTCCCCTCGAACAAGCGCGAAAATATGTCCTCGCGATAAATTCACTGCTCTGCAACGACAAAGATCTAATTCAACATAGTGGTAGATACAAAGGACAGCTAATCTGCCCCTATGGATATGGAGTAGTGTTAGCAAATGTCACTCGTAAGGCATTCATTCAAAGTGAATTAGACGCTATTCTCGACGACCACTTGGTAATTTGTCAGGATGAAATTAGACCAAAGGACTCAATCGAGTTACAACAAAGACTGTGGGAGATGTATCCATATGCTTTCGATCGACACATCACACCTCACCAAGTAGATCGAATTCGCTGGTTGATGTTTCCCGAATGTCGCTTGCCATCTCAACAGTTATCTCTATTTCTGGCAGAACATCCGATCGCCGATCCAGATCCTGATGTTGAAATAGATGAGCCTGTTATCCCAACAGAAATTCCTGCTGACTTAATTCAAATTTTTGACCTTCAGCAAGAGGCATTAGCGCGTAGTCTAGGTGATGGACATCGAGTAATTCATGGAGTCGCTGGTTCTGGGAAGACTATGATTTTGCTTTATCGTTGCCATTACTTAGCAACGCTCAACCCCTTAAAACCAATTTTGATTATTTGCTACAACGTTGCTTTAGCCTCAAGACTCAGAGAAGCAGTTGCTAGCCAAAAACTCGATGGTATCGTACATGTTCGGCATTTTCATCTTTGGTGTGACAACCAACTTCGCCGCCACAAAATTCCACTTCCGCCGCATTCGGATAAATATGTCGAGAATCTTGAACAAACGTTACGAGGGGCGATCTCAAACGGTCAGATTTCTGTTGGACAGTACAGTAGTATTTTGATTGATGAGGGACATGATTTTGAACCAGAGTGGTTCACGATGCTAACCCATACCCTTGACGAACAAGAGTCATTATTATTGCTCTATGATGACGCGCAGAATTTATATGGCGCAGGGCAAAAGCGTAAAAAGTTTACATTCAAAAGTGTAGGAGTTCAAGCACAAGGGCGCACTTCAATACTAAAGACGAACTACCGCAATACGACTGAGGTGTTAAGTCTAGCTTATGAATTTGCCCAGGACATCATGCAGCCAAGCGATGCAGGTGATGATGAGCAGCCGCTGGTTCAACCTCTAAGTGCAGGAAGGCATGGTACTTTACCACAATTATTGCCTTGCCGTAATCTGACAGAGGAAGTCCAGCAGGCAATAGGATTAGTCAGACAGTTACAGGCAGCAGGTACACCACTGAATGAAATTGGAATTTTTTATGGACTAAGGTTTATTGGGGAAGAGATCTCTACTCAATTTCAAGCTGCTGGTATCCAGATTGAATGGTTGAACAAAGACCGTCAGAGTCGTCATTATCATCCGAAAGTTGAAAGCGTCAAATTGATGACAATGCACTCGTGCAAAGGCTTAGAGTTTACAAATGTCATTATTACTGGACTGGGCTACTTACCACACAAAAATAGTAATCCGGCGGATGATGCTCGACTACTTTATGTCGCAATGACTCGATCTACGAACAACTTGATGATGAGCTATCATCAAGAGTCAGACTTTGTGAGACGGTTATTGGCAATCTTACCAAAGGAATAGTTCATCTTTTTTATACTCATTTTCAAATACTTACAAAATTATTATCCGAAGAACGAAAATATTAGATAGATTCTTATTTATATCTTCAGTCGTATTCGGACTTTCTACAAGTGCTAATTGGAATGAATTGAGTGGAATACTCCTGCTAGCCCGCTGACAACCCATCGGCTTACTGCACTGAGAAAATTGGCACCCATGTATGATGTTTAAGAAGTGTGCCTTAGTCCGATCTCGATCTAAGTAAATTTCCTGCTAAACTCGCAGTAAAACCAGTCTTTTCGCCGATCGCAGAACCAGAGAAAGCTTATAAGCTAGGAGAGGAATTGAAAAGGATGCCATGTTTTGGAAACACAAGAAGCAAGTTCTTCGAGAATTTAAGACAAATACTGGCTTCTACTCACACGTATATATCATTTCCTATCTCCCACCGTCTCAGTGTTTTGGGATTAGAGAAGATGTGAATACCCAAGGGGCGATCGAAGATCCAATTGTTTTGCTGGAGATAATTTTGCACTCATCCTCCAGGCTTTATCGATGGCAGCGATCGGGTATCATCGAACAGATCGAAATCGCTAGTAGGAGACAACAGTGGGAACCAATCTTCCTTCAGATTTTCAAGGATATGAATGGGGAACTCGATCGAAAACTCCTAAACTGGAAAATTTGATTAACAGGAACAAGCTTCTAGTCTTAATATGCAATTTTGTCCAAATTATACGTTCACTCCTGTTGAGAAGCGATCGCGCTACTATCTCTAGGCGATCGAGCTATCATCATTTTCGATCTAACAACATAATCACCAGAAGGAGAGGCTACAGAATTTTGGGAAAGTAATTTAACGTGATTTCGACAGATTAAAAATGGCAGAAGGCAGAGCAGCTAAGTGTTTCAACTCCAAATCTAGATGAGGTAATTGAGGTTCATATGTGTAAGCAATTAACCCTGCTATCAAATTAGCCAGAAAATTCCAACAACTACGATGACGCTGGTTGACTGACAAAAGTCAGCCAGTAGCAGGAAAAAAGCCAACTCAGACCGGATTATAGAAACACAAATATCAGCTTTCCAATCGATCGCCTGTTTCAGGTATATACCAGTCATCCAATCGTTTTTACCGCAATCTATAAGGCTGACAATATAGAACAACTAGATCGCTTTTTTGCACATTATCTAATGTACGACAAAGCCAGAACTATTAGAACCACTGATATCGACCATATGATGCCCAAGTCAATTCTAGAAGTCATGGGATACGATCGGGGAAAGATCGATAGTATCAAAAACTTACAATTGCTCGATCCTGGGATAAATCGTGGAGTAAAGAATGCCAAATTATTTGCATCGTGGATTAATAATTCAGAATATGTCAAGGATAAAAAAGCATTTATGAAACGCCATCTTATTCTAGTAGACGAATCTACCTGGACAGAAAGCAAATTCGAGTTGTTCCTAGAAGAGCGAGCTAAATTAATTTTAGCGAAGCTAGACGAACATGATGCTTAAAAATTATTACAACACAAGACTTTGCAAGATACTGTCTTTATGTACTAATGGTTACTATTCGAGAGTCAAATACAGTAAATTATCATTAAAATGCGAATGTGAAACTTATCACATTCGCATTTTAATCCACCTATTTAGCTAACTGATTAGCAGATTTATCACAAAATAAATTTACGGGATTTTTGTCAAAATCTACACATTCAATAATAGAGTCAACGCGATCGGTAATCTTATCAAATTCGGTATAATTTGGTTCAGGTACATCACCATAGTTTGCTTTTTTTATATCCCTGATACTCTTGGGAGCAGCTAACAAAACTCGTTCGATCTGTTGGTGTTCTGGTGCAAATTGAGGCGACAAATACACTCCACTACCTGGAATGGCACGGCTTGTATGAATGATTCTGAACTCTGAGTTGTTGGATTTGAGCTTATCGCCGATGACTGCGGCACCAACCTCTGCTTTGGCTTGTGCCACCATACTCATCGGTGAATCACCACGAGCAATTTTTGCTGAGAATGTTTTGCCATATAGGTCGTAGGCTGGCATATAAAAACTAGAAGCTGAGTTAAAGTCCCCCAATGCCACGACGGTAGTTGGCTTGATATCATCAATTGATCGAATGGGGCTATTAGCTCTAACAAAGATTCCAGACTG
>ENA-OFDP01001124-OFDP01001124.1-metagenomes-genome-assembly--contig:-NODE-1124-length-10742-cov-4.353046_pt1 | contig 10742 bp, 4 predicted proteins | sample MGYA00153389_OFDP01 | MGnify analysis MGYA00153389 | reverse complement strand
ACAAAGTCATGCACGCTTTTAATCACTTTGCCAGCCCGCTCAGCCTGCTCTGCAATGCGGCCCATGGCCAACTGTAAATCTTCAGCCAGCGCGGCGTTGGGCAATTGGGCGGCGTTGGCAGATGCGTTGTCTTTCAGCAAATTCAGCGAGCCCACGGCATAGCTTGAAATGGCAGCCAGCGGCTGATTCAGTTCATGGCTGAGGAGTGACGCCATCTCGCCCACCATGGCCAGACGGGCGGTGGCTTGCAGGCGGTCCTGGCTGGCGCGTGAAAGTTCTTCAGTTCGCCGCTGCTCTGACACGTCCAGAATCGCGCTCATCCAGCCGGTGTGTTTGCCCACGGCGTTGATGAGGGGTGCCTCCATGATGAGCACCGGAAAGCGCGTGCCATCAGGCCGCATGAAGAGCGACTCATGGCCCTCACGCGGCAAGTTGTTGCCTGCCAGCCGGATGGTCTGGCGCTGCTGATAAACATCAGCCAATTCAGGCGGCCAGTAAGGCGACGGAAAGCTCTGATCCAGCAACTTTTGCGCGGGTATGCCGACCATCTGGCAAAAAGCCGGGTTGACATAAGTGATGCGGCCCGTCAGGTCGCGCGCGCGCAAACCAGTCAGCACCGAGTCCTCCATGGCTTTTCTGAAAGCCAATGCTTCGCTCAAATCGTTTTCAACCCGCATGCGCCGCCGGGTGTCGCGCGCAAGCAAAAAAAGCACGGCCAGCAAGGCCAGCGATATGGCCGCCACAAGCGCCGTCAGCACATTCGGGAACAGCGCTGGCAGGCCGATGCGGCTTTCCAGCCGCAGAATCAGCGTGTTGCCGGGCAGGTCGAGCAACTGGCGGGCTACAAACACCCGGTTGCCGGATGTCTGCACGCCATACAGTGCCAGCCGTGTACCGTCGGCTTCAGTAAAAGACAGGCTTTGCCCGCGTGCCAACTGTTTGCTGACCAGCTCTGCCAGCAGCTCATGCAGCGCGTAAGTGGCGACCGAAAACCCGACCAGCCGACCAGCGACCATGATGGGCAGACACATGTCAAAAACTTCAATGCCCAAGCCATCGGGCTGCGGCAGAAAATAACTGGTCGAATACGCTGCACCGGTCAGCCTGCGTGCTGCGGTGCAGGCAGCGTTTACATCGGCCTGCGCTGTGTTGCGGCCGAGGCGCTCAAAAATGGAGTTTCGATAGGGCGAGTCAACAAAGCCCAACACCTCAAGCGCTTCATTGCGCCATTCAAGCCGCATAATTTCGCGGCGCACACGCAGCAAATCAGTTGCGGGAAACAGCCAGGAATCGGTTGTCTGGCCACTGGGCTGCAAGGCCTGAAAGCTCTGGATGTTGCGCGTCAAACCATTGCGAATGTCGAGTACCGATTCGGCTGCATCGCGCTCCAGGCGACTTTCAATCTGGCTGGTTTCATAGCGCCCCGCCAGCCAGACCAGTGTGCCCAGCAGCGCCAGCAGCAATGCCAGCAGCAATGCCCAAAGTACAAAGCGCCTGCGACCCGGAACGCGCCTGAAAAACTTCACAGCCTGCGGTGGTGAAGGGCTGGCAGTTGCAGGCGATGGGCCGCTAATGTGGCTTTGTCAATGTTTGCCAGCACCACGCCGGGGCCTTCTGCTTGCAGGGCCAGGATGTGGCCCCACGCATCCACCACCATCGAATGGCCCCAGGTGCGGCGCTGATTTGCATGCAGCCCGCCCTGTGCAGCGGCCAGCACATAGGCCAGGTTTTCAATTGCGCGGGCTCGCAGCAACACCTCCCAGTGCGCCTGCCCGGTGGTGTAGGTAAAGGCGCTGGGCACCAGCAGCAAGTCCGCTTTCAGCTCGCGGTACAGCTCCGGAAACCGCAGGTCATAACAAATGCTCAAGCCTATGCGCCAGGTGTGGCCGTCCTGCGATGGCAGATCAAACGAAACGGGCTGCTTGCCAGCTGTCAGCACACGCGCTTCGTCGTGGCTTTCAAGGCCGTTGTCAAAGCGAAAAAGATGCATCTTGTCGTAGCGTGCAACACATTGGCCTGACGGGTTGTAGACCAGCGTGCTGTTGTAAACCTTGCCCGGCACATCCGTTGTCAGCGGGACAGTGCCACCTGCCAGCCAGATGTCGAATTCGCGCGCGCATCCGCTTAAAAAATCCTGCAGCAGACCCTTACCCGGCTGCTCGGCTATTTCCAGCTTGTCGGTATCTTTTAAACCCAGCAGGCAGAAATACTCAGGCAATACGGCAAGCTCAGCACCTGCAGCCGCGGCCTGGCCGATAAGTTGCCGCGCCACGCCAAGATTGGTCGCCACATCAGGCGAAGACACCATTTGAAGCGCGGCAATTTTCACGGCTTTCTCTCCACTTTTGTGATTTTCGGGTCTGCCCAGCTTCCGTCAATATGAAACTGCTGTGTGGCGGCCTCCATCAAGGGACGGCGTAAAAAGTATTGCGCTAAAAATGTACCCAGGCCTAACGCCGGGTTGATGACGGTGGCAATCAGCGATGCCGTTCCGGCGTTGATCTCGGGCACCACAACAACTTTCAGATCCTGCGTTTCTTTGGCAATGTCAGCGCTGCCTTCCATCAACACCGCGGCGTTCACGCCTTTCATTTGCAGATTGTTGGTGCTGGCCACGCCTTGACTGATGGCGACGTCGCCGCGCACAAAATCAAATGCAAAACCTTCAGAAAACACGTCTCTGAAATCCAGCGCCAAACGCCGCGGCAAAGACTGCAAACTCAACACGCCCAGCAGCTTGGCCAAGCCAGGATCTGCTTTTAAAAACTGCCCGGATTCAATATTGACATTGAACTGACCACTCATGCTGGGGTAGTCAAAACTCAACGGTGAACCCGCCCAGGCGACCTGGCCTTCCATCCTGCCTTTGCCGCGCCGCACCACATCAGCCATGCCAAAGCGCTTGAGCAGCAAACCCGAGTCCACAATGTCGAGCTTGAAAGCCATCACCGTTCGCCTGCGTTCTGCCGCTGGGCGCTGCACACGCGGCCCAACTCCGGAGGTCTGGGAGTTGATGGCGACCCAGTTACCCGTGGCTGTCAGCATGGCTTCAGGCATGATGACATTGAACTTGTTCAGCCGCCATTCGCCCGCACTGCCTTCGCTGGTGCTGGTTGTGCTGGCAGTTCCGATGGTGCTGGCGCGATTGACCGCCTCGACTTCAATGCGGCCCAATTTTTTGCCGCGCAGTTCCAGGTCGTCCACCACGATGTCCAGCGCGGGAATGCTGGCCGGCTGACCAGCCAGAATATTTTCCACATCAGTGGCATTGCCTTGCCCGAGGCTCAAACGTGACAGGCGCGCAAAAATGCGCCCTGCGCTGGTGCTGCCGGGCTGCCGAAATTCAAGGTAACCATTCAGCTCGGTGGCATCCAGATTGGCTCGCCAGGTCGGTCCATCCCGCGTGCCACCAATCACCAGATTGTTCAGCTTGCGCCCGCCTACCAGCAGCTCTTTGGAGCGTATTGCAATCTGGCTGGGCAAGTAGCTCTGTGCCTGCTGCGCTGCGCCGGACGCTGCCACCGACACCGCAACCGGGCTGCTGCCCACGGCAGAAGAAAACACTTTTTCCCAGGCATCGACATTGAAGCTGTCGAGCTTGATATTGGCGGCCACGCCCGCCTCTGGCAAGGGTGATGACTCACCTGGCTCCAGCCCCACCGCTATGCTGCCGCGAATGACGCGTGGCTGTGCTGCGCTGATGTCTCGCACATACTGCACTTGCACAATGTTGCCTGCGCTGAAGGCCAGCCTGTCTTGCAGCTTTTGCGCTGGCACCATGGATTCGCGCAGCAAGGTGTTTTCAAACCTGATGGGCAATACCGCCTCTGCAGTTTTGGTCAAAGGCGCTGGCAAGCTCAGTGCCATGCCTTGCAAATTGCTGGTAACCACCACCTCAGCAATGCCCCGCCTGAAGCCCAACACCAAGTTGTAGGCCGCACTGCCCGTGGCGCTTTGGCCCAGACGCGACGCCAGCCCCAGGTCTTTGGCTTGCCGTATGCCTTCAGCCGTCACTGTGCCTTGTGCCCTGAAAACTGTGCCTGCCTCGGGTTCAACACCGGGCATTCCAGCGCGGGCTGGCGGCTTCATGCCGCCTTCAAAACGCACATCGCCACCGAGCATTCGTGCCTGGGCAGACGGCACAGCAAAGCCGGATTCTGTAAACGTTACCAGCCCTTTCAAACGAGAAAGCTGAGGTGTTTCCAGGGAAAACTGCACATCATTGCCGGGCAGTGTCACTGAGCCTTGCACCCTGGTTTTGTCGATGTTGTTAAGCGGCAAGCTCAAACGCAAGCTGTAGTCAGCCGGCCCACTGGTCACGACTTTAGCCAGCACGTTGCCCGTCATGGTGGCCAGTGGTGAGCTGTTGACAAAGTTAAGTGCTTCATTGAGCGGGCCTGTCAAACGAGCCTGCACATCCACCGTGGCGGAATTCATCAGGTTGGGAATGCGCGCATCGGCCTTGACCACCTGCATACCCGGAACGCCCACCACTTTGGCGACTATGCCATTGACTTCAAGCGCAGCCCGGTTAAAAACCAGCTCGGCAGTGATGTCGCTCAGCGCTGGCCAGGGCGCAGCCTCTTTGGGTTGAATGGCTCGGGGCACATAGGCAAACGTGCCGTTTTTAACTTTGGCCGATATTTTGAAATCGCCCTTGGAAGCGTCAGCAAACGGGATGTCGTCAACGGGGCCCTTGACCAAAAACTTGACGTCGCTCACCTCGCCTTGCACCACCGCGTCACGCACATAGTGGCGTACCGGGTCAGCCAGCACCAGCGGCAGGTAGCGGTGTATCCGGGCGCCGTTAGCCCGGCTTAACACGCCTTTCAAGTCCAGCACACCCAATGAATCAGGGTCTGGCGCACCCGTACGGGTTTGGCCTGAACGCCAACTGGCCTGCGCGGTGCCCTCCGCATCAGCACTTGCAAAAGCGATGTCACGCAGCTGGACGTCGATGTTTTGGCCGGTCCACTTCCATTGGGTGTCCATGCTCAGCTTGTCAAGCAGCACCCGTGGGTCTTCAAATACGCCCGGTAAATCGAGGTAACCTTGCGCGATCACAATTTTGGCTTTGCCTGCTGCCTGCGTCACATCAAAGTCAATGGCTGCGTTTTTGATGCCGGGCCGACCTGGCTGCTGGTGCGGCAGAGCAGACGTCGTTGCCTGCAATGCCTTGCTGCGCAGTACCGGGCTGGGCTGGGCAGCAACTTCAAGTCCGCTGACGCGGCCCTTGGCGGTGTAGCTCAACTCGCCCTTGACCGGCACTTGCCAGCGCGCGTCCAGTGTTTCGACCAGACCTTTCGGCGCGAGCGACGCAATCAGCGCATGTGTTGCTGTGCCCAGCGGCAAGCGATTGGCGATTTGCGCCAGCGCTGCCAGGTCAAGCCTGTCGGCTTTCAATTCGTTTTTTTGTTCGGTTTGCCCTGCCGTGCCGCTGCTGGTCACGGCGAGGTTGCCACCCGGCCATTGCAGGCCGTCCGGTGTGTCAAAGCGCAGGTTTTCGGTGGCAAATTCAAAGCCATCGTTCAAGCGCTTGCCGCTCACTCGCCCCATTACTGATGAAAGCTTGAGCGGCTCCAGCTTTTTGCCCAGTTGCACATTGACATCCAGCAAGGCCACATCCAGCGTGGCAGCACTGGGCTGGCCTTTGCTGATGTCGGCCCAGGCGCGCAGGCTGCCGCTGCCAGAGCGCGGATCAATGCCAAAAGTGTTGGACACATACTGCTTGATGCGCGACACATCAGCCACGCGGCTGAAATCTGCATACAGCTGCCCTGACCAGCTGGCAAACTGCCCCGCGCTTCTCGACAGTAGCGGTTGCCTGAATTGCCCCCGCAGACTGAAGCGGTCGCCCCACTCGGGCGGCGGTGTGGCATCAATGCGAAAAGCGTGCCTGCGCGTGCTGTTGCGCATCACGGCATCGACCTGTTCCAGGACCAGTGGTGGGGCACCCGCCTTCTCGTCAATCCAGCGCAGCGTACCACTTTGAATGGCAAATTCAGGCTGCGAGAAAATCCAGTCGGCTGCGTCATTGTTGTCGCTCTTGGTCTGGTTGATGTCCAGGCCAGCGACATAAATTTTCCCGTCCAGCGTGCGGCGTATCTCAAGCACCGGCTGGTCAATAACCAGTTGCTCAAAACCGCCACCCCACAACGATGCGGGCGACGGCGTGGCCAGCACACGCGGCAGGCGCATGGTTTCGCGGCCTGCTGCATCTATCAAGGTGACATCACGCAACTCAAACGATGGAATCAGGCCTTCAGAACTAGCCGTGATCTGGCCGATGCGAACCGGCACACCCAGCGCCTTGCTGGCCTCGATTTCAATGCGCGGGCGAAACTCTTCAATACGCGGCACAATCCAGCCGTGCAACAAGCTCCAGGTCGCGCCGAACAGCAACCAGAAAGCAAGCAACAGCCACAGTGCCAGGCGTGCAGCCATGGCCAGCCATTTCAATCGTGGCGACGCAATGCTTGGTGCTGGGGGTGTGGACTGAATCATCTGCATGAGAATTATGACTGCCCGTATAGCCTTAGGAGTTCCCCGATCCCATGAAGTTTTGTGACTTACTGTGATGCATTCGATGTCCAGCGTGCTTGATGCTTCTGGTTATTCGCGGTTTGTGCAGCGCATTCGCCGTCGTTATGACGTCCAGCGCACATTACTCGAGCCTGGCGAACCGAGGCGGGGCAGCATGGAACGCGCACTGCTGGCCTTGCGCGCACAAGGTTTGGACACAAGTGCAGCGCTGCGGGTGCTGCGCCAATTGGTCATTGAGCGGCTGGTGGTATTGGACTGCGAAGGCCTACCTGCCGAGCAGGCTGCGCTAAGTGTGGTGACCTGCGCCATGACCGAGCTGGCCGAGCTGGCGCTCGATGTGGCAGTGCTGGAATCCCGCAGCATTCTGGATGCCCAGTACGGCCAACCCCAAGCTGAAAGCGGTGCGCCTGCCCAGATGTGGGTCATTGGCATGGGCAAGCTGGGTGCGCGCGAGCTGAACGTGTCCAGCGACATCGATCTGATTTATGTGTATGACCATGACGGCCAAACCGCCGGAAGAACTGGCGCCAGTGAAGGCGAAGCCAGGCGCAGCCGTATCTCTAATCACGAATATTTTGCACACCAAGTCAAAGCGATTTATGCGCTGGTGGGCGAGACCACCGAGCATGGTTTTGTTTTCCGGGTCGATTTGGCGCTCAGACCGCATGGTGGCTCTGGCCCGGCGGCCATGTCGCTGAGCGCTCTGGAAGATTATTTTCAGGCGCAAGGCCGCGAATGGGAGCGCTTTGCCTGGCTCAAGAGCCGGGTGGTGGCGCCTGGTGCCTGCGTGCGTGACGCCAGCGCACTAGGCTTGCGCGGCGCGGTGCTGCCGTTTGTCTTCAGGCGCTATTTGGACTACAGCGTGTTTGATGCACTGCGTGTTTTGCATCGGCAAATTCGGGAGCATGCGGCCAAACGGAGCGCAGGTCGGCCCGAGCGCGCGAATGACGTCAAAATGTCGCGCGGCGGTATTCGTGAGATTGAATTTACCGTGCAACTGCTGCAAGTGGTGCGCGGCGGGCAGTTCCCTGAACTGCGCACGCGCCGCACCGTCGATGCTTTGCAGCGTTTGGCGCATGCTGGCTTGATGGCGCAAGACACGGCTGACGCGCTGGTGCGGGCGTATGATTTTTTGCGCCGCGTGGAGCATCGCATTCAATATCTGGATGACCAGCAAACCCATGTGCTGCCGACTCGCGACGATGATCTGAACTGGATTGCTCAAACATTGGGTTACAGCAACTGTTGTCCGTTTTTGCATGACCTGGACACGCACCGCGAACTGGTGGCGGGCGAGTTTGACAAGCTGCTGGGCGGCAAGTCGGAGTGCAAGGGCTGCACCAAAGGCGCAGTGTCAACAGACACCAAAACCGCCCCTGCGTTAGATGACTTGCTTGAGCATTTGTCCAGCCAGTGGCCCACGCAGTTCAGGGCCCGTTTGCAGCAGTGGCTCACCCATCCCAAGGTGTTGGCGCTGCGCGACGAGTCGCGTGTCCGTTTAAGCCAGCTGGTGCAGCGCACCGCTTTGTGGTTAAGTGAGGGCAGCGTGACCGAAGAAGCCGCCTTGCGCATCATGGACTGGATAGAGCCGTTGCTGCGCCGCGAGAGTTACTTGGCTCTGCTGCTGGAGCGCCCACAAGTGCATCAGCGGCTGCTCAGGCTGTTGGGCGCAGCCAAATGGCCTGCCCGCTACCTGCTGTTGCACCCGGGCGTGATTGACGAGCTGGCCAGTGACGCCATGCTGCACGAGCGCTTTGATGGCGTCAGTTATTCGCAAGAGCTCAAAGCGCGGCTGCAATCCCTGCAAATCACCGGGGAAGACGATGAAGAAACCTGCCTGAACCTGCTGCGCCGCGCGCACCATGCCGAGGTTTTTAGAACCCTGGCGCGGGATGTTGAAGGCGTACTGAGCGTTGAGCAGGTGGCCGATGATTTGAGTGCGCTGGCTGAAACCACGCTGGCCATGACGCTGGACTGGTGCTGGCACCGGCTAAAAAACAAACACCGTGAGCAACCGCAACTGGCCATCATTGCCTACGGCAAATTGGGCGGCAAAGAGCTGGGCTACGGCAGTGACCTGGACATTGTGTTTGTGTACCAGGACGAGCACGAGCAGGCCAGCGAGGTGTATGCCATCTTGGTGCGCAAACTCATCAATTGGCTGACAGTCAAAACCAGCGAAGGCGATTTGTTTGAGATCGACACCGCGCTCAGGCCCAATGGCAACTCAGGCTTGCTGGTGACCAGCTTTACCGCTTACGCCAACTACCAGCAGCAGCGCGGCAGCAACACCGCGTGGACTTGGGAACACCAGGCCATGACGCGTGCCCGATTTATCCTGGGTGCTGAGCCACTGCGGCAGCAATTCGAGCACATTCGTGAAGGTGTGGTGACCGCGCCCAGAGATGCCGCTTTGCTGCGCCGGGAGATCACTGCCATGCGTGACAAGGTTCGCACTGCGCACCCCATCAAAAGCGGTGTATTTGATGTCAAGCACAGCCGGGGCGCTATGGTCGATGCCGAGTTTGCGGTGCAGTATCTGGTGTTGTCGCAATCTGCCCATCACCCCGCACTGGTGGCCAATGTGGGCAATATTGCCTTGCTTCAACGCGCCGAGGCCGCAGGTTTGCTGCCAGCCGGTGTGGGCGACGCGGCAGCCAAGGCTTACCGGGCGCTCAGGCGCATACAACACCAGGCACGACTGAACGAAGCGCCCACGCACGTCGCCCCGGGCGAACTGCAGGCTGAACGCGAAGCCGTTCTGGCTTTGTGGGCGGCAGTATTTGATTCAGCTTGAGGTTTAAAACCGTACGTTAGTCCGGGTATTGCGTTACCCAGCGTCACAGAAATCCCGCAAAATGGCGGTTGTTTCAATTTCAAGCCTAAAAACCCATTTGACATGAGCACTCCAGCCAGGCACGGCAAGCGCGGCCTTCTTGCAACCTTTACCTTGATCGGCATCGTTCTGGCATTGGCCGGCTGCGCCGCCAATGCCCCGCCCGCAACCGTCACGGTGGCCGCGCCGCCGCAGTGGTATGCCAGTTTGCCCAAAACCGTTTCTGCAAGCCCCGCTGCAACGCCCGCCAACAGCTTGCCGCACAACGGCAGTTTGACGAGTTTGTCGCTGTGGTGGCAGCAGCAAAACGACACGCTGCTGGTTGACATGATCAGCGCCGCGCAAATCGTCAGCCCATCGGTCATCACGGCCCGCTCCAACATTCAGCAGGCACAGGCCTCGCGTATCGCATCTGCTGCTGCCCTGCTGCCCACGCTGGATGCGGTGGGCAACGCCAGCCGCAGCGTGTCTGCACCGCTGAACCGCAACACACGCGCACCGATCAACAATGCCGCATTGTTAGGCCTGCAAACCAGCTGGGAGATTGACCTGTTCGGGCAAAACCAGGCCAGTTTGAACGCCGATAGCGAGCGCCTGCTGGGCAGCGAAGCGCTGTGGCACGAGGCGCGGATTTTGGTGGCAGCTGAAGTGGCCAGCCAGTATTACAGCTTGCGCGCCTGTGAGCAGTTGCTGGGTGTGACCAGCGCTGATGCCAAGTCACGCTTTGAAACCAGCCGCCTGACCGACCTGTTGACCAAAGCCGGTTTCGGCGCACCTGCCACCGCCGCGCTGGCGCCCCAGGGCTGGGGCCCGGCGCGGGACCGCGAGAGCGACTGGACCGGGCTGGCCATCGACGGCGCCCGCCTGGTCCTGACCGACGGCCGCTGCGCCCACGAATGCGCCGCGCACAGCGGACACGCCGACACCGCCGTATTCGACCGTCTGCTGCACTGGCCGGTGGCCCCCGGCGCCGCGCTGGCCTACAGCGTGAACCGCAGCGCCAGCGCACGGTGGCATGCCGAGGCACCGGCCTGGCTGATGGCGCTGGGCCTGACGCCGCTGGCCGTGTCCGACAGCCCCGGCCTGGTGGTGGCGCGCACCGTGGCCATGTTGGTCAACGAAGCGGCAGACGCCGTGCTGCAAGGCGTCTGCAGCGAACGCGGCGCCGACGCTGCCATGAAGCTGGGCGTGAACTACCCCGCCGGACCCTTCGAATGGCTGCAGGCCTGGGGCGCGCCGGGCGTGCTCGCGGTGCTGGATGCGCTGGACGCCCACTACCGCGGCGAGCGCTACCGCGCCAGCCCGTGGCTGCGGCGCTGAAGAGGCTGGCGGCAGTCAAGCGCGAATCGAGTGCGAACGTAGC
>ENA-OFDP01001123-OFDP01001123.1-metagenomes-genome-assembly--contig:-NODE-1123-length-10747-cov-2.247101_pt1 | contig 10747 bp, 7 predicted proteins | sample MGYA00153389_OFDP01 | MGnify analysis MGYA00153389 | reverse complement strand
GCTCGACGGCACGTTGTTGCTCAATGCTCAGCAGCGGGCCGGATGGGATCAAAACGGACTTGCGCGCCTTACTCAATGGGAGATGCGTAATCTCACTGGCAACCACCCAGCCTTTTTTCAAAAGCGCAGATAACACACTCGCCGCCCGCTCATGTCGCCGTTTTAGCTGCGCCTCGGCTTGTGGCGCTTCGATGACGGCCGACAACATCGTGCGTTGGGCAACCGCCTTTGCAGATAGTTTGGCGAGCGCTTCCCGGCCTTGCGGCGTGATATCGATGACACGTTGTCGCCGCGACTGCATCAATTTCGGCAGGCGCATGCCGGGCGGCAGCGCGTTCAGCGCAATCGGCCCCAGCGGGTGGTGGTAGTAACTTTCGCAAAAACGAAACAAAGCAACTTCATCCGAGCCAACGTTTCCCGAATCAGATTATCCAGCCCAAATAACGAAACAAAGCAAAATCATGCGCTGAAAATTTGGGCAGCGCACGCTGAACAAGAATGACTGCCTTCAGTTTGTCTTGGGGTACTTCGCTCGTGTCGCTCAAGCCGACGATTACGCCGGCCATCTCTTTCGCGCCAAACGGGACGACGACCAGGCGGCCGACATCATCTACCGTTACGCCAACACCCAGAAAATCGAAGTGTTTGGCCAGAGGAAGGTCGAGCACCACTTGAACGATGGACAACTTCACGGTCGCGCTGCCGTCCTCTCTGGAGCACCCGGAAAGCCGCGCCAATACTGGATTTCCGGCTTGTGGATAACTTTGTGCATAGCTCGCGTTCTGAGAGGCAAATCCCGGGTGGGCTCGAGGTAATCACGCAGCGCCTACAGGGAAAGGCGAAAAAAATATTATAAAAAACAACTAGTTACTAATTTGCCCCGCAATTTTGGTTTTGTCACCTATCCAACAGGCTTTCTGTGCATAAGCAAGTCCCAGATGGCCTGATTTACGAAAATATTTTTCTTGACAAGACTATCGGGCTAAACCCTAGTGCTGGCGCGGTGAACCGCGTTAACAAGCGCTTCGACATGGTCGGGGTTGGTAAATTGCGAAATGCCGTGGCCCAGATTAAACACGTGTCCGTCGGCATTGCCGTCAGTCGAAAATTCGTTGAGCACGCGCGTGGCTTCGCGCTCGATGGTGGCGGGGTCACCGAACAAAACATTCGGGTCGAGGTTACCTTGCAGCGCGACCTTGTGCCCGACGCGACGTTTCGCTTCACTCAAGCTGATCGTCCAGTCAAGTCCCAAGGCATCGGCACCACAGTCAGCCATCGATTCCAGCCATAGCCCACCACCCTTAGTGAAAAAGACCCGCGGCACGATGCGTCCATCATGGCTGCGCGTAAGCCCCGCCATGACCCGTTTGGCGTAAGCCAGCGAGAACTCCTGATACGCGGAGTGGGACAGCGCGCCGCCCCAGGTGTCGAACAACATGACTGCCTCGGCACCGGCCTCGATTTGTGCGTTCAGATAGGCGATCACGCTCAGGGTATTTTTTTCCAGAATCTCATGCAACAGGTCAGGGCGCTGATACAGCATCATTTTGACGCGGCGAAAATCATCCGAGCCACCGCCCTCGATCATGTAACAGGCCAGGGTGAACGGACTACCCGAGAACCCGATCAGCGGCACGCGCCCATTGAGCGCGCCGCGAATTTGCGTCACGGCATCGGTCACGTACTTGAGTTGGTTGATGTCAGCTACAGGAAGTTTTTTTACCTCTTCCTCAGTGCGCACGGTACGTTCAAACTTGGGTCCCTCGCCTTCGACAAAATAGAGCCCGAGACCCATCGCGTCGGGAATGGTCAAAATATCGGAGAAAAGAATCGCGGCATCGAGTTTGAAGCGCTCAAGCGGTTGCAGCGTAACTTCGGTGCAGTAATCGGGGCTTTTGGCGAGCCCGAGAAAGCTACCGGCTTTTTTTCGCGTCGCGTTGTACTCGGGCAAATAGCGCCCCGCCTGACGCATGATCCAAATTGGTGTGTAAGGGGTTGGTTCGCGCATCAGCGCGCGCAGGAATGTGTCGTTTTGCAAAGGGGTCATTTGAGGGCGATCGCACAATGAAACAGCGCGGTCGAGTCGCCGCGCGCACCGATTATCTCATCAGATGCATAACCACGATGGACACCGGCAAGTTTTGCGCTTCGGACGAATTACCAAACACAAGCGCTGGCGCGGCTTCACAGCCATTTTTGCGCCAGTACCCGCGTCAAATGGCGTTTTACGAGAAAAACGATTCCATTGCCGATTAGCGCGGCAACTCGGTTGATCCCATTAAATAAGCATCGACCGAACGCGCGCACTGGCGGCCTTCGCGTATTGCCCACACGATGAGAGACTGTCCGCGCCGCATATCACCCGCTGCAAACACTTTTGGGTTGGCCGTCTGGTACGCGAGCGCGTCAGCGGTGTCATCCACATTGGCCTTGACGTTTTGGCGGTGATCTTTCAACACGCCGAGCGCGCCAAATTGTTCGAGCAAGCCTTTTTGCTCAGGCCCCATAAAACCCATTGCAAGCAACACCAGGTCCGCTTTCATCTCAAACTCGGATCCCGCCACTTCCTGCATCTTTCCATCTTTCCATTCGACTCGTACGGCCTTGAGTTTTTCAACTTTGCCGTTCTTGCCAATGAACTCCTTGGTTGCCACCGCCCAGTCGCGGTCACAACCTTCCTCGTGCGATGACGAGGTACGCAGCTTGATCGGCCAGTTCGGCCACACCATTGGTTTGTTCTCGTGCTCAGGAGGTTGCGGCATCAATTCGAACTGCGCAATCGACGCGGCTCCGTGCCGGTTTGATGTGCCCACGCAATCGCTGCCGGTATCGCCGCCGCCGATAACGACAACGTGTTTGCCCGTTGCAGTGAGCTGACCATCAACGGAATCACCAGCGACAACTTTGTTTTGCAGCGGCAGGAAATCCATCGCAAAGTGGATACCCGACAATTCGCGACCTTTCGCCGGCAAGTCACGCGGCCACTCGGCGCCGCCCGACAACACGACGGCGTCAAAATCTTCCAGCAAAACATTCGCGGGGGTATCGACGCCGATATTCTGGTTCACGCGAAATTTCACACCCTCGGCTTCCATCTGGGCGACGCGCCGGTCGATGTGCGATTTTTCCATTTTGAAATCAGGAATGCCGTAGCGAAGCAACCCGCCAATGCGGTCACTCTTTTCAAACAAAATCACCTCATGGCCAACCCGCGCGAGCTGTTGCGCAACCGCCATCCCGGCAGGTCCTGAGCCCACCACCGCGACGCGTTTGCCGGTGCGGCGTTTGGACGGCTGGGGCACCACCCAACCCATCTCCCATCCTTTGTCTATGATCGCGTGTTCAATCGACTTGATACCGACCGCGTCGTTATTGATGTTCAGCGTGCACGCCGCTTCGCATGGTGCGGGACATACGCGACCGGTGAACTCGGGGAAATTATTCGTAGAGTGCAAAGTGTCGAGCGCTTCGCGCCAGTTCTGGCGAAACACCAGATCGTTAAAATCCGGAATGATGTTGTTGACCGGGCAACCCGTCTGACAAAACGGGATACCGCAATCCATGCAACGCGCACCCTGTTGCTTGGCCTCGACATCGCTCAGATGCAGCACAAACTCCTGATAGTTTTTGACGCGTTCCGCCGGCGCGATCGATGCCTCGCTCAGGCGTTGAAATTCAATAAATCCGGTTGGCTTACCCATTCACATTCTCACGGTTGTTTGTTGTTGCCGTCGTGTGGACTCAGGCGGCTTTTTGTTTGGTCGAAGCGCTGGCAACAGCTTTCGTCGCAGCCATGTTCGTGAGAGCACGCCGATATTCTGTCGGCATCACTTTCACAAACAGGCGCGACCATTTCGGCCAGTTGCCCAAAATGTCCAGCGCACGCTGACTGCCGGTGTATTTGGCGTGATTCTCAATCAACGATTTCAGCAACACTGTGTCCGACATGCCGAGGTGAGAGGCGGGTGTGATGGCGTCGGAGAGCGCTTCCAGCTCGACCATCGCGGTATTGCAGCGATCTTTGAACAGGCCCTCATCATCCAGCACATAGGCAACGCCGCCGGACATGCCCGCGCCGAAATTGCGTCCGGTCGCGCCCAGTACGGCAACGGTACCGCCGGTCATGTACTCGCAACCGTGATCCCCCGTTCCTTCGACGACTGCCGATGCACCCGAATTCCGAACACAAAAGCGCTCACCGGCGACGCCACGGAAATACGCTTCGCCCGCGATTGCGCCGTACATCACGGTGTTGCCGACGATGATGTTTTCCAGCGGATTACCTTTGAAGTCGGGGTGAGGCTTGACAATCACCCGCCCACCGCTCAGGCCCTTGCCCACGTAGTCGTTGGCTTGCCCGGTCAACTCCATCGTCACACCACGCGCCAGAAAAGCGGCAAAACTCTGGCCCGCCGTTCCGCCGAGCTTGATGTTGATGGTGTCCTCAGGCAGGCCCGCATGGCCGTATCGCTTGGCGACTTCACCGGACAGCATGGCACCGGCTGTTCGATTTAAATTTCGAATCGTCGTTTCGATGTGCACTTTTTGCTTTGATTCGAGTGCGGGCTTGGCCTCCGCAATCAACTTGTGATCAAGTGCCTCACTTAAACCGTGATCCTGTATCTCGCAATGGTGGCGCGCGACTTCTTTAGGCATGTCCGGCACGTGGAAAATGCGCGAAAAATCCAGCCCCTTGGCCTTCCAGTGCGCCACACCCTTCCTGGTTTCGAGTAAATCCGCGCGACCAATCAGGTCTTCAAATTTGCGAACGCCCATGGCCGCCATAAGTTCGCGCACTTCTTCGGCAATAAAGAAAAAGAAGTTCACGACATGTTCGGGCTGGCCGGTAAATTTTTTGCGCAATATCGGGTCCTGCGTTGCCACACCGACCGGACAGGTATTGAGATGGCATTTGCGCATCATGATGCAGCCCTGCACAACTAGCGGCGCCGTCGCAAAACCAAATTCGTCTGCGCCCAGCAGCGCGCCGATCAGCACATCGCGACCGGTTTTCATTTGGCCGTCGACCTGAACCGCGATACGCCCACGCAAGCGATTCAGCACTAGCGTTTGCTGCGTTTCAGCCAGGCCCAATTCCCACGGCGTGCCCGCGTGCTTGATCGACGAAATTGGTGAGGCGCCGGTGCCACCATCGTGGCCGGCAATCGTAACGTGATCGGCCTTCGCCTTCGCCACGCCTGCTGCCACGGTACCGACACCGACTTCGGACACCAGCTTCACTGAAATCGATGCGCTTGAATTGCAGTTCTTCAGATCGTGAATCAGCTGCGCTAAATCCTCAATCGAATAAATGTCGTGGTGCGGCGGCGGTGAAATCAGCCCCACACCGGGCGTAGAATGGCGGACTTTAGCAATCCAGGGATAGACTTTTTTACCCGGAAGTTGACCGCCTTCCCCCGGTTTTGCCCCCTGTGCCATTTTGATTTGCAGTTCTCGCGCTTGAGACAAATAGAGGCTGGTCACGCCAAATCGACCGGACGCAACTTGTTTAATGGCGCTATTTTTAGAGTCGCCCTGATCGTTTGTCCAGGTATAGCGATCGCGATCTTCGCCGCCCTCGCCCGTGTTAGATTTGCCACCAATTCGGTTCATGGCGATCGCCAAAGCTTCGTGCGCCTCCTGAGAAATCGAGCCATAGCTCATCGCACCTGTTTTAAATCGCTTCACGATCGCTTCCATCGGTTCCACTTCGTCAATCGGCACGGGTTGGCGCGGTTTAAAAGCAAGCAACCCTCGCAGCGTGAAGTGCTTCTGATTTTGCTCATTCACCAAGGCGGCGTATTGTTTGTACAAATCGTAGTTGCCTTGTCGCACCGCCTGTTGCAGCGTGTGAATCACTTGGGGACTAAACAAATGCGCCTCGCCTTCCTTGCGCCATTGATATTCGCCGCCCACATCTAGCGTGTGCCCATTGACTTCGCGATCGGGAAAAGCATGATGATGACGGGCGATCGCTTCTTGAGCAATCACGTTCAAATCTGCCCCTTCAATTCGGGAAGCAGTCCAAGTGAAGTAGCGATCAATCACCGACTGATTTAGCCCGATCGCCTCAAAAATTTGGGCACCGCGATAGCTCTGAATCGTGGAAATACCAATTTTGGAAGCAACTTTAACCACGCCCTTCGTAGCCGCTTTGATGTAATTTTTGCAGGCAGTGGGATAATCTACATTCACCAGTAATCTTTCCTGGATCATGTCGGCGATCGTCTCAAACGCTAAGTAAGGATTGATCGCACCGCAGCCATACCCAATCAGCGTGGCGTAGTGATGCACCTCGCGGGGTTCGCCCGATTCCAGCACCAACCCCACGCGAGTACGAGTTCCCGCCCGAATCAGGTGGTGATGCAATGCAGCAACCGCCAGCAAAGCAGGAATGGGCGCATGATCTAGGTCGATCGCGCGATCGCTAAGAATCAGAATATTAGCACCCGTGGCGATCGCTTGATCTGCCGCTGCGGTCATCTCCTGGATTGCCTGTTCTAGACCGACTACACCCGCTTTGGGATTAAACAGAATCGGCAGCGTCACCGATTTGAAACCCGCTTGATCAATCTGCTGGAGCTTGCCTAGCTCTTGATTGCTCAAAATCGGCGTTTTAAGCTCAATCAAACGACAGCTTTCCGGCTCTGGCTTTAACAGATTGCGTTCTGAACCAATCGTTGTTTCCGCAGAGGTAACAATTTCCTCACGAATCGAGTCAATCGGCGGATTGGTGACTTGGGCAAATAATTGCTGGAAATAGTCATACAGCAGTTTTGGACGATCAGACAGCACCGCAAGCGGAGTATCGGCACCCATTGCCCCGATCGCTTCCACGCCATCTCGCGCCATTGGGGGGAGCAGCAATCGCAAGTCTTCAAACGTATAGCCAAACGCGGTTTGTCGTTGCAAGAGCGGAGCCGTGAACGGGATCTCGGTGGGTTCCGGCGCGTCTTTAAGCGTGGACAACGCCACCATGTGCTGCTTCAACCATTCACCATAGGGATGCTCCGTGGCAACCTGCTGCTTAATTTCTTCATCTGCGATAATGCGACCCTGCGCCATATCTACCAAAAACATCCGCCCCGGTTGCAGCCGCCCCTTAAAGGCAATTCGCTCTGGCGCAATCGGCAAGACTCCTGCTTCCGATGCCATGATCACCAAATCATCTTTGGTCACGTAATAGCGAGAGGGACGTAAGCCGTTGCGATCGAGGACTGCGCCCATGATCGTGCCATCGGTAAACGCGATCGCGGCGGGACCATCCCACGGTTCCATCAGGCACGAATGATATTTATAAAATGCCTTCTTCTCCTCGCTCATCGATTCGTGAGCCGCCCAGGGTTCTGGCACCATCATCATCATGGCGTGGGGCAGAGATCGCCCTCCGAGGTTCAGCAATTCGACGACCTCGTCGAATGAGGCAGAGTCGCTCGCGCCTGGAGTGTTGATCGGAAGTAGTGGTTTCAGGTCGCCGAGCGCGTCATTCTCGAGCTGGGACTGTCGCGCGCGCATCCAGTTGCGGTTTCCCTGAATCGTGTTGATCTCGCCGTTGTGCGCAATCGTACGGAACGGCTGAGCAAGTGGCCACGATGGGAACGTGTTCGTCGAGTACCTCGAGTGAACGAGCGCCAGTTTTGAAGCGAAGCGCTCGTCGGAGAGATCGGGATAGAAGGGCTCGAGTTGCAGCGTCGTGACCATGCCCTTGTAGACCAGCGTGCGCGAAGACAGGGATGGGAAATAGGCGTGCAGCTCGCGCTCGGCGCGTTTGCGCAGTCGGAACGCCTGTCGTTCGAGCGGCATTCCACCGACTGGACCGCGCTCGTCTGTTCGACTTGAAACAAGAAAGAGTTGCTCAAACACAGGCATGGCCTCGCGTGCAAGTGAGCCAATCACGTCTGGCCGCACTGGGACCTCGCGCCAACCGAGCACCGTGAGTTCTTCGCTTTGAGCAATCTGGGCTATGCCGGACTTGACGAGATCCCGTTCCTCGGCATCCTTCGGAAGAAAGGCCATCCCGACGACGTAACGCCCGACCGGCGGAAGCTCGAAGTCAGCGACGGCGCGTAGAAAAGTGTCAGGCAGCTGCGTAATTATTCCTGCGCCGTCGCCAGTACCTTCGTCTGAGCCGACGGCGCCGCGGTGCTCTAGATTGCGCAGCGCGGTCAGCGCGGTAGTGATGATGTCGTGGCCCGCCGTGCCTCGAAGCGTCGCGACCATCGCCAGTCCGCAGGCGTCGCGCTCATTCCGCGGGTCATAGAGTCCAGCACGTGCCGGAACGACACTGAAGCGTTCAAAAGGTGGCTTAAGGGTCATCGAGACAGACCTCACGTCGGAGCACGGGCGAAGCGGGACGTCGATGGCCCACGTGGGAATCAGTCCTGGTTAGCAGGACTCAAATCAAACATTCCGCTTGTGGCGAGCTTTGCTGCAGGAGAATTACTCGTTCTCGCGACCTAGGAGGACGAGGGTGTGACGGCAATTTTGGCTCCATCACCACGATCGTCACTGTCTGAGTAGAACTCCTCAGAGTCTACCGCACCCTCTGGAATCCATTCGCGACCAGGCAAGTAGACACTCGGCTCTGACCCTGCATGATTGCGAGATTGGACTGCGAACAGGATCACGCCAACAGCAATAGCCAATAGCGCTCCCCAGACATTGACACGCAAGCCGAGGATGATTTCGCTCGGGTCGATTCGAATGGACTCGAATACGACGCGACCGAGTCCATACCAGATCATGTACAGCGCCCAGACTTTGCCCCACTGCAATCTGCGAATCGGCTCGCCCACCGGCAGAGGAACACTGAGCGCACCGACCGCACGTCTCACTAGCCGGTAGCGCCGCTCCATCGCGAGCAGGAACACAATGCCGACAACGTTCCAGATCATTTCGTAGAGGAACGTTGGATGGAACAACGTGCCCGGCGGGAGTCCGACCGGGAACGCAACGTTGTCCGGGTCTATCTGAAGGCCCCACGGCAAATCCGTCGGTAATCCGTACAATTCTTGGTTGAAGTAGTTCCCCAGTCGACCGAGTGCTTGAGCGAGAAGCATCGCAGGAGCGAGAGCGTCAGCGAAGCTCCACAGTCGAAGTCCGACGATTCGGCAGCCGATGTATGCACCGATCGCGCCACCAATTAGAGAGCCAAAGAGGGCGTTCCCGCCCTCCCAGATGAAGAGAATCTTGATCAGCTCTTTGCCCGGGCCAAAGTAGTCGTCTGGGTGGGTAAACACGTGCCACAAGCGCGCACCGACAAGTCCGAGCGGGATCGCCCAGATGATCACATCGATAACGATCCACGGCTCGCCTCCGCGTTGGGTCAAACGACGATTGGTGAGGATGGTTGCTGCGACGATCCCGACGAGGATGCATATGGCGTACACGTAGATGCGCAGCGTGAACGGCAACTCAAGCCCGAAGGTCGACTGCACCCAAGCGGACACGTTGAAAAACTGCCATTCGCTTGGCGGGCTCGGGATGCCAGTGAGCATGAGCGACACGGAGAACACCTTTCAGCGAGCGAATTAGGTCAGCCTAGTACCGGCAGACAGGGCGGCAGCCGTGCGGCCGACCGCCGCAACGCCGCCGTCGGTAAGTGCAGAAACCAGCGCGGAGCCAACAATTGCACCATCGGCATACTCAAGCACCTCGCGCACTTGGTCGGCCGTTGAAATACCAAGTCCGACACAGGTGCGAGTCGAGCCGGCCTCTCGAAGCCGACGAACCAGCGTCCGTGCCGCGGAGTCCACATCGCTGCGAGCGCCCGTTATACCCATGGTCGATACGGCATACACGAATCCGCGACTGCGCTGTGAGGCCTGCTCGAGCCGCACATCGGTAGACGATGGCGCCGCGAGAAAAACCCGCTCAAGACCAGTTCTATCGGAGGCCGCGAGCCACAAAGCTGCTTCGTCAGCGATCAAGTCTGGCGTGATGAGGCCGGCGCCTCCGGCTGCAAGAAGCTCGTCGGCAAACCGTTCTACGCCGAACTGCAAGACCGGATTCCAGTAGGTCATTATCAGCACAGGCACATGGACGCGCGCAGTTATCGCGGCAACGGCGTCGAAACCGTCTTGAAGGCGAAAGCCGCCAGCGAGTGCGGTTTGGGTGGCCTTCTGAATGACGGGGCCGTCCATGACGGGATCGGAGTACGGCAACCCGAGTTCGATAATGTCAACACCGTTCTCGGCTAGTGCGACGGCCGCGTCCACGCTCGCGTCGAGGGTTGGATAGCCGGCGGGAAGGTACCCGATGAGCGCTCCCGACGAAGCGTCATTGCGCTGGGCAAGCACCTCGGCAACCGTCGTCATGCTCGTTCTGCCGGGAGTTGCTCTTGCGCCTTGCGGTCGAACAACTCGAAGTAGTTCCCGGCCGTCTCCATGTCTTTGTCGCCACGGCCGCTTAGGTTTACTAAAATCGTCGCCTCAGGCCCGAGCTCACGCCCGAGCTTCATGGTTCCTGCAAGCGCATGCGCGGTCTCGATCGCTGGGATAATTCCTTCGGTGCGACTAAGGAGCCTCATTGCTTGCATCGCTTCGTCGTCCGTGATCGGAAGGTAGTGTGCCCGCCCGATGTCATTGAGCCAGGAATGCTCCGGTCCGACACCCGGGTAGTCCAAGCCAGCCGAGATCGAGTGCGACTCGACGGTCTGCCCGTCGGCATCCTGCAGCAAGTAGCTACGAGCGCCGTGGAGCACTCCGGGGCGACCGCGGGTGATCGTTGCAGCATGACGTTCGGTGAG
>ENA-OFDP01001122-OFDP01001122.1-metagenomes-genome-assembly--contig:-NODE-1122-length-10748-cov-3.955672_pt1 | contig 10748 bp, 11 predicted proteins | sample MGYA00153389_OFDP01 | MGnify analysis MGYA00153389 | reverse complement strand
TGGACAACGAACTGTTTTACATGGACAAAACCATGATGGTGTTTGGCGATGCGAAGAAGGTGATTGAGGACATGGGCAAAGCCATCGAATAGCGCATTCCGGCTAGAGGCAACTCCCTTCAAAATTCCAGTGAATCCTAGGGAAAACGCAATAGGCGCGCGCCAGGCCAGCCCTGAGAATCCAAGGCTCTAAGTAATAACCACAATGGAGATAACCAGCATGACTGAAGCCACTCTAGACCGCCCCTGGCTTAAAGCCTACCCGCCCGGCGTCCCGTATGACGTAGACACCAGCCAATACAGCTCGCTGGTCGCGCTGATGGAAGAAGCCTTTAAAAAGAACGCCTCCAAAGTCGCCTACAGCTTCATGGGCAAAGATGTTACTTTTGGCGAAACCGACAGTTTGTCGATTGCTTTTGGTGCTTACCTGCAAAGCCTGGGTTTGGCCAAAGGTGACCGCGTCGCCATCATGATGCCCAACGTGCCGCAATACCCAGTTACTGTCGCTGCCATCTTGCGCGCTGGTTTTGTGGTGGTCAATGTCAACCCGCTGTACACCCCTCGCGAACTGGAGCACCAGCTCAAGGACTCCGGCTCCAAAGCGATTGTCATTATTGAAAATTTTGCCAACACGCTTGAGCAATGTATTGCCAACACGCCAGTAAAAAACGTCATCCTCTGTGCCATGGGCGACCGGCTCGGCTTGCTAAAAGGCGCGCTGGTCAACTATGTGGTGCGCAACGTCAAAAAGATGGTGCCGACCTTCAATTTGCCGGGTGCTGTTCGTTTTAACGATGCGCTCGCAAAAGGCACGGCGGCTACGCTCAAGCGTCCTGACCTCAAGCCGACCGATGTTGCCGTGTTGCAATATACAGGTGGCACAACAGGCGTGTCCAAAGGTGCGGTGCTGCTGCACAGCAATGTGATTGCCAACGTGCTGCAGTCTGAGGCCTGGAACATCCCCGCCATGGCCAGCTTGCAGCCGGGCGTACAGCCTGTGTATGTGTGCGCGCTGCCGCTTTATCACATCTTTGCATTTACTGTAAACATGATGCTGGGCATGCGCACAGGCGGCAAAAATATTTTGATCCCGAACCCACGTGACTTGCCAGCCGTTCTTAAAGAGCTGGCCAAGCACAAAGTCAACAGTTTTCCCGCTGTCAATACGCTGTTTAACGGCTTGGCCAACCACCCAGACTTCAACACGGTGGACTGGTCACAGTTGAAGATCTCGTTGGGCGGCGGCATGGCGGTGACCAGCGCGGTGGCCAAGTTGTGGCTGGAAAAAACCGGTTGCCCAATTTGCGAGGGTTATGGCCTGAGCGAGACCTCACCATCAGCCAGCTGCAACCCGACCAACAGCAAGTTCTTCTCTGGCACGATAGGTGTGCCGATTCCCGGCACTTACTTCAAACTGCTTGACGACGACGGCAATGAGGTACCGCAAGGCCAGCCTGGCGAGATTGCCATCAAGGGTCCGCAAGTCATGGCGGGTTACTGGCAGCGGCCTGACGAGACCGACAAGGTCATGACCCCTGATGGCTACTTTAAATCAGGGGACATTGGCATATTGGACGACAACGGTTTTTTCAAAATCGTGGATCGCAAAAAAGACATGATTCTGGTCAGCGGCTTTAACGTTTACCCGAACGAGATTGAAGACGTGGTCGGCAAACTTGAAGGCGTGATGGAATGCGCCTGCGTTGGCGTGGCTGATGAAAAATCAGGCGAAGCTGTCAAGCTGGTGATCGTCAAGAAAAACCCGGATCTGACCGAAGCGCAAGTCCGCGCCTTCTGCAAAGAAAACCTGACCGGCTACAAGCAGCCCAAGGTGGTGGAATTCCGCGCCGAGTTGCCCAAAACGCCAGTCGGGAAAATTTTGCGCCGCGAATTGCGCGATAAAAAATAAAGCTGCAACCAGTCAGCAAAAGGGCGGCGCAAGCTGCCTTTTTTTATTGATAAAAATCTGCGCATGACATCTACCGCCATCACGACCGCCATACTGAGCGCTTTCGCCGAAGAGCAACACGGCCTGATTGAACGGCTGCACCAGCCGTGTCGACTTCGCCACGCAGGCCGGGACTTCTGGCTGGGCAACTTGCATGGGCAGCCGGTGGTGCTGGCGCTGTCGAAAATTGGCAAAGTTGCTGCTGCTACAACTGCTTCTGCGCTGATTGAGCGGTTTGCCGTGCGGCGCATGTTGTTTACTGGCGTAGCGGGCGGGCTGGGGCGTGATGTGAATGTCGGCGACGTGGTCGTAGGCCGAAGCTTTGTACAGCACGACCTGGATGTATCACCCCTTTTCCCGCGTTACGAAGTGCCGTTGTACGGCAAAGCCCGGTTTGACGTTGACACTGCACTGACAGCTGCATTGTTTGACGCCAGCCAAAACGCCTTGGCTGACCCCAGGGTGCGTAGCGCCTACCCCAACGCACAGGTACACACAGGGCTGATTGCCAGCGGCGACCGTTTTGTCTCGGGTGCAGCAGAGTCCAGCGCATTACGGGAAGCTCTGCTGGCATCGGGCCACGACGTGCTGGCGGTAGAAATGGAAGGCGCCGCCGTTGCCCAAGTCTGCCACGATTACGGAATACCGTTTGCGGTCGTGCGTACCATTTCAGATCGTGCAGACGACACAGCACATGTCGATTTTCCAAGTTTTATCGACCAGGTAGCCAGCAAATACGCACAATTAATTGTTGAGCGATTTTTGGGGTCGCTATAAAATCAGGAGCTGCTTGCGCCGGTATTCATTGGGTTAAGGCCCTAAAATACGCCTTAAATTACTTTAAACAGGCATTCAAGCGCGTTTTTACCCCTATTTCAGCCAGCCACGTTTTCTGAAGTACCACATCGGCACGAGGGCGCTGACGACCATCAGAGCCAGCGCCATGGGGTAACCCAGCGCCCATTTCAACTCCGGCATGAATTCAAAGTTCATGCCGTAGCTGCTGGCCACAAGCGTAGGCGGCAGCAACGCCACGCTGGCCACCGAGAACAGCTTGATGATCTTGTTCTGGTTGATGTTGATGAAACCAACCGTCGCGTCCATCAAAAAGTTGATTTTGTCGAATAAAAATGCTGTGTGGGAGTCGAGCGAGTCAATGTCACGCAAAATTTGCCGCGCGTCTTCAAACTGCTCGCTTGACAGCATTTTGCTGCGCATCATAAAGCTGACGGCACGGCGCGTGTCCATCATGTTGCGGCGGATGCGGCCGTTCAAGTCCTCGTGCCGGGCAATCGCGCCCAGTACTTCCCCGGCCAGCACGTCGGTCACGTCGCCAGACAGCACTTTGGCACTGACTTTTTCCAGTTCAACGTAAATGCCTTCGAGTGTGTCGGCTGAGTATTCGGCGTCCGCATCAAACAATTTCAGCAGCACTTCCTTGGCGTCTTCAATCAGCCCCGGCGCACGGCGGGCGCGCATTCGCAAGAGCCTGAAAACCGGTACGTCTTCATCGTGGATGGAGAACAGTACTCCCTTGCTTTTGAGATCGTCGTTGACCAGGTTCAAAATAAAGGCCACCCGTACCGTGCGCGGTTCGTGCTCATCAGCCACCAAAAAATCTGACCGGATGTGCAGCTCGCCGTTGTCTTCTTCGTAAAAGCGGGCGGACTCTTCAATGTCCTCGTCCATCGCGTCTTCAGGAATTGACAGTCCGTAGTATTGTTTGATCCAGCGTTTTTCTTCTAAAGTGGGAGATTCCAGGTCTACCCAGATGGGCTGGAATTTGGAAAGTTCTTCAAGCGACTCGATTTCTTCCTGAAAGAGTCGCCCGTTGGCGAGCGTGAAAATATTAAGCATGACAGATGGCCTGTTGTATCGATGCGCAGCTCAAAAAAGCTGGATTCGGATAAAAAAGAGGGTAAACGTGCTGTCGCCATCAACACCTCGACAAGATCAGTCTGCAGTGCTCAAAGCTAGCAAAAATTAGACATTTTCCTGCTGGTTTCCAAGGATTTCTCCGTAGTGAAGATGAAGGATTATGGCATTGCGTCCTCATTCCAGCAAACGGATTTGATCGCTTGAAGAGTCAAGATGAGTTTGCAAAACGCTTCAAATTACGCAAAAAGTTGCATCAAATGGTGCGCTGGAAGGTTGCAATTGGCAGATTTAGCGCGCATAGTGGTCTCAGGCAATTTCCTTCGTTGCCGCCTGAAGAGGCGGTTTTTGTGTCTCGTACTTTCCCTTAAAAGGAGTTTTTTTATGAACATGACGATTAGCGGCCATCATCTTGAGGTCACCCCCGCATTGCGCGGCTATGTGACGAGCAAACTAGATCGAATTACCCGCCACTTTGACCAGGTGGTCGATGTCAAGGTTCTTCTGACAGTGGACAACATGAAAGAAAAAGACAGCCGCCAGCGCGCTGAGTGCAATGTGCATGTCAAGGGGCGCGATATTTTTGCTGAAAGCTCTCATGCCGATTTGTACGCCGCCGTTGACCAGTTAACCGACAAACTGGATCGCCAGGTGGCGCGGCATAAAACCAAAATCAAGGATCACCACCACGTTGCTCTTAAGCGTCAGCAAGATCTGCACCCTTAAAAGTCCATCGCTTTGACGCAAGCCGCCCACAGATGGCGGTTTTTTTACGTCAGGATTTCATTCAAACGCTGCTTGAAGTGCATAATTTGGCGACTTACAGGGCTCTATGAACAGACTTTCGCAAATTTTGCCCCCCAGCCAGGTTCTGGTCAGTGTCAATGCAACCAGTAAAAAGCGTGCTTTTGAAGAAGCCGGTCTGCTGTTTGAAAACATGCACGGCCTGAACCGGGCGCTGATCACCGACAGCCTGTTTGCGCGCGAGCGCTTGGGCTCAACGGGCTTGGGGCACGGAGTGGCTATTCCGCATGGGCGGATAAAAGGTCTCAAAGCACCCATGGCGGCAGTATTCCAATTGGCCACGCCGATTGGTTTTGACGCACCCGATGAGCAGGCGGTGGCGATGCTGATCTTTTTGCTGGTGCCTGAAGCCGCAACCCAAAAACATCTTGAAATTTTGTCAGAAATTGCTGAATTGCTGAGCGACAGCACGCTACGCGAAAAACTGAAAACGACAACGGATGCATCGGTTCTGCACCAGTTGATTGCCTCCTGGCAGTCCGCCGCATAACGCAGAGTTCCGCATGAAACCCACCGCGATCAGCGCTGACGTTTTATTTGAAGACCACCGTGCAAATCTGAAATGGGAATGGGTCGCGGGATTGGGCGCCTCAGAGCGGCGATTTGATGAAGTGGCTGTTCGGGCTGCCCGCTCAGGCGCTGACTTGGTTGGCTACCTCAACTACATTCACCCGTATCGGGTACAGATTCTGGGCGAACGCGAAGTCGCGTACCTGCTCAATGCGGGTGACGATGCCTGCGCCCGCCGCGTCTCGCGCATCATCAAACTGGAGCCCCCCGTTTTGGTGGTAGCCGACGGGCAAACAGCGCCGGACACTCTGCTTGCCATGTGTGAGCGTGCCGGGCTGCCGATGTTCGCCACACCTGAATCAGCCGCGTTTGTGATTGACGTGATGCGGGCGTATTTATCCAAACACTTTGCCGATCGCACGTCGATGCACGGCGTGTTCATGGACATTTTGAGTCTGGGCGTGTTGATTACTGGCGAATCTGGTCTGGGTAAAAGCGAGCTCGGGCTGGAGCTGATTTCACGCGGTCACGGCTTGGTGGCAGACGACGCGGTGGACTTGTACCGCATCAACCAGACCACACTCGAAGGACGCTGCCCGGACTTGCTTCAAAACCTGCTGGAAGTGCGCGGTATAGGCCTGCTGGACATCAAGGCCATATTTGGCGAGACGGCTGTGCGCCGAAAAATGCGCCTGAAAATGATCGTACATCTGGTGCGCCGCGAAACACTGGAGCGTGAGTACGAGCGCATTCCGTATGAGCCGCTCAACCAGGAAGTGCTGGGTATTCCGGTGCGCAAAGTCATTATTCAGGTTGAGGCGGGTCGCAACATCGCGGTGCTGGTTGAAGCCGCAGTACGCAACGCCATTTTGCAGTTGCGCGGCATCGATACCTATCAGGAGTTCGTCGAGCGACACCGCAAGGCGATGGATAAGGGTGAGTAATTTGCTATTTATTTAATAGCTGCTTGCGCCCGTATCAATTGGCTTAAAAGCCAATTACTAATAATATCAAGCATGATGATGCCGCACCGGTGCGCCAGTGCGGTTGGCGCATTTGTCTTTGGTGCAGTTGGCGTAAATCGACAGCGAATGATCGGCAATCGCAAAACCCTTGGCTTTGGCTACAGCGTGCTGGCGCTTTTCAATTTCTGCGTCGTAAAACTCTTCAACCTTGCCGCAGTCCAGGCATACCAGGTGGTCGTGGTGCTGGCCTTCATTGAGCTCATACACCGCCTTGCCAGACTCAAAATTACTGCGGTTGAGCAACCCGGCCTGCTCAAACTGGGTGAGCACCCGGTACACCGTGGCCAAACCCACGTCGGAGTGGTCTTCCAGCAGCACCCGAAACACATCTTCAGCCGTCATGTGACGCTGTTTGCCGGCCTGAAATATTTCAAGAATTTTTAGCCGCGGCAAAGTGGCCTTGAGGCCCGTGTTTTTCAGTTCTTTGATGCTGCTCATGTGTTTTCCCCCGACGAAAGTTTGAATGCGCTGGACTGTCTGTCAAAAAGACCCAGCCGCTACAATGTTTAATCATATCGTTACCGACCGCACCATGCCTATAAAACACCTCCGTAGCATCAGTTCCATCAAACGCCCATGCTTGGCAGCGCTGGCCTGTCTGGCCGCTGTGGGGCTAGCGGGTTGCGGCAGCTTCAACACTGGCTTCAATGCCAGCGCTGTTAATCCGGTCAACTGGATCACGCCTTACAAGATTGATGTGATTCAGGGCAATTTCATCTCCAAAGAACAGGTGGAATCTCTCAAAGTCGGCATGTCGCGTGCGCAGGTCAAAGACATACTCGGAACGCCTTTGCTGACCAGTTTGTTTCATGCTGACCGCTGGGACTATGTTTTTACTTTAAAGCGCCAGGGCATTGAGCCGCAATCATTAAAATACGCGGTTTTTTTCAAAGGTGACCAGCTTGAACGTTTTGAGGGCGACAGCATGCCCAGCAATGCCGAGTTCATCGCCTCGCTGGCTAATAGCCGCAAAATCGGCAAGATTCCGGTTCTGGAAGCGACTGAAGATCAGCTAAAAGCCGCTGAAAGGCCTTCTGCATCCGCAGCGGTCAATACAACCACCACGCCAATTGCGCCTTCTGGGGCACAACCTGCCACTTACCCTCCGCTTGAAAGCACCAAGCCTTAATGGCAGCACCGATGAATGCGATTGCCGTTGCGGGCGCAAGTGGCCGCATGGGTCACATGCTGATTGAAGCGATTGCGCAAAGTGCGGACTGCAAGCTCAGTGGTGCCCTGGATCTGCCTGGCAGTTCAGGCATTGGCCTGGATGCAGCAGGCTTTTCAGGCCAGGCTAGTGGCATTTTGATTGATGCAGATATTCGTCAAGGTTTGAAATCTGCCGCCGTGCTGATTGACTTTACCCGCCCTGAAGGGACGATGGCGCACTTGGCGGTGTGCCGCGCGTTAGGTGTCAAACTGGTGATTGGCACGACGGGTTTTTCAAATGAGCAAAAGCTTGAGATTGCCGAAGCTGCCAAAACCATTGCCATCGTCATGGCTCCCAACATGAGTGTAGGCGTGAACGTCACGCTCAAGCTGCTGGAAATGGCGGCGAAAGCCCTGCACACCGGCTATGACATTGAAATTGTCGAAGCGCACCACCGCCACAAGGTTGATGCGCCATCGGGCACAGCGCTGAAAATGGGCGAAGTGATTGCCACGGCGCTCGGTCGTGATTTAAAAGACTGTGGCGTGTTGTCGCGTGAAGGTATCACCGGAGCACGCGACCCGTCAACCATTGGCTTTGCCAGCGTGCGCGGCGGTGATGTGGTGGGCGACCATACCGTGATGTTTTTGGGTGACGGCGAGCGTATCGAAATTACCCACAAGTCGTCCAGTCGCACCACGTACGCACAAGGTAGCTTGCGTGCAGCACGCTTTTTGGCCAACAAGCCAAATGGGTTGTTTGACATGTTTGACGTGCTGAATCTGAATTAGGGCCACGTTGAATTTCTTAAGTCTGATCACCCAGGGCGGCGCAGTCAGCGTGACTGTGGCGGTTGTGCTACTGCTGATGTCAATTGCAAGCTGGGTCGTGATTTTGTGGAAAGCCTGGCTGTTCAAACGTGCAGTCGGAGATGTAGCGCGAAGCACAGCGGCGTTTTGGCAGTCGGCTTCGATTGAAGAAGCCACTAAAAAAGTCTCTGCCTTTGACCGTGAGCAACTTGTTTTGCCTTTGGTAACCGCCAGCAACATTGAAGCTGGCAACACACTGGCCACACGCGGCGACAAATCCCAGCAGCTCACCCGCGTCTTGCGCGATGCATTGCACGGCGTGCTGCAAAAGCTGCAGTACGGCCAGGTGCTGCTGGCAACCGTGGGTTCTACCGCGCCGTTTGTCGGATTATTGGGTACCGTTTGGGGTATTTACCTCGCGCTGATTGCGATTGCATCTGCAGGGCAAATCACCATCGACAAGGTGTCTGGCCCGGTGGGCGAGGCACTCATCATGACGGCGGCAGGTTTGGCAGTGGCGATTCCGGCAGTGCTGGCGTACAACATTTTTGGCCGCTACATCAACCGCATTGAGGCTGATCTTGAGGGCTTTGCGCGTGACCTGCGTGAGCTGTTAGCGCCCACGCTTGTCGCTTCGCGTACTACGCTGCCCCCCGAGGGGGCTGAACTTGCTAGGGGCGGCCCGTCGCTGCGTTCGCCGATTCAGGACACAGCAAGATGAGTTTTGGACGGCTTGAGCGCTCCGAAGGTTCTAAGCCGATGAGCGAGATCAATGTCACGCCGATGGTCGATGTGATGCTGGTGCTTTTGGTGATTTTTATCCTCACCGCGCCGCTGATGGCCTCATCCATCAAGCTCGACTTGCCCAAAACAGACGCTGCCACAGCATCGGAAGCGCCGAAGTTCGTAGCGCTGGTGATTGACAAAGCAGGCCAGATTTTTCTCAACGACAAGCCTATCGCGCTCGACGCACTCAAAGCAAGCCTGACTAAAACTGCCGTTCAAAATCCGGAGACTGAAGTGCAGTTGCGCGCCGATGAAGCCGTGCCTTACGGTAAGGTGGTTGAGGTGATGGGTGCGGCGCAAAAAGCGGGTTTGAACCGCATTGGTTTTGTGGCTGATGCGCTTGGTTCAGCTTCGAGCCTCGCGTTACCACTGCCCACTCGCTGATCCGTCAGGGTCAGCATCTAAAATCCGTTATTCGCAGTGATTGGCTGCATGACCTGCTTTGCCTGCCGTAACAGGCATTTCCCGCCCCAGAACTTCTTTCCATGCAAGCTATAGAACAACCTAAGCCGTACGACCACAAGTCTATCGAGACTGCTGCTCAAACCCACTGGACGGCCAATAACGCCTACCGCGTCGAAAACCACGATGCGCACAACAAGCCGCTGGGCAAGTATTACGCGTGTTCAATGCTGCCTTACCCCAGCGGCAAGCTGCACATGGGCCATGTGCGCAACTACACCATCAACGACATGCTCACGCGCTACCTGCGCATGAAGGGCTACAACGTGCTCATGCCCATGGGCTGGGACGCCTTTGGCATGCCTGCTGAAAACGCTGCTATTGCCAATAATGTGCCACCTGAAAAGTGGACTCGCACAAACATTGCGGACATGAAAGCGCAGTTCGAACCACTTGGCTTGTCCTTTGACTGGACACGGGAAATTGCCACCTGTGATCCAAGCTACTACAAGTGGAACCAATGGATGTTTTTAAAAATGCTTGAAAAAGGCATTGCTTACCGGAAAACCCAAGTCGTCAATTGGGATCCGGTGGATCAAACCGTGCTGGCCAACGAACAAGTGATTGACGGGCGTGGCTGGCGCAGCGGTGCATTGGTCGAAAAGCGGGAGATTCCTGGCTATTACCTGCGCATCACCGACTATGCCGAAGAACTGCTGGACCACACACTTAACAAGCTGCCGGGATGGCCCGAGCGTGTGCGCGTGATGCAGGAAAACTGGATTGGAAAATCAGAGGGCGTGCGTTTTGCCTTCCTGCATGACATCAAGGATGCTGCTGGCAAGCTGGTGCAAGACGGCAAAATGTTTGTTTTCACTACGCGTGCCGACACCATCATGGGGGTGACATTTGTGGCTGTTGCGCCCGAGCATCCTTTGGCAATACGTGCCGGCGAGTTAAATGCTGAATTGGCCCGGTACATTGAAGCATTAAAAGGTGGCGGCACAACCGAAGCCGAGTTGGCAACCAAAGAAAAAACCGGCGTAGCTACCGGACTATTTGCAGTCCACCCGGTGTCGGGTGACAAAGTGCAAATATGGGTCGGCAATTACGTGCTCATGAGTTATGGCGACGGTGCAGTGATGGGCGTACCTGCGCATGACGAACGGGATTTTGAGTTTGCGAACAAGTATGGCTTGCCGATCAAGCAGGTCACTGATGTCAGGGGTCAAGCCTTCAGCACCACTGCGTGGGCTGACTGGTATGGCGACAAACAGCAGGGCGTAGCGATCAATTCAGGTAAATACGATGGTCTGGCGTTCAAAGCTGCCGTTGATGCTGTTGCTGCCGACCTGATCGCCCAGGGCTTGGGCGAGAAAAAAACCACATGGCGTTTGCGCGATTGGGGCATCAGCCGCCAGCGCTACTGGGGCACGCCGA
>ENA-OFDP01001120-OFDP01001120.1-metagenomes-genome-assembly--contig:-NODE-1120-length-10749-cov-4.039555_pt1 | contig 10749 bp, 8 predicted proteins | sample MGYA00153389_OFDP01 | MGnify analysis MGYA00153389 | reverse complement strand
CGCGACTGCAAGCACGATCAGGAGCCGGGCTGTGCAGTGCAGGCGGCAATCGCTGCCGGCCATCTCGACAGCGTGCGTCTCCGCAGCCTCGAACGGCTCATCGAAGAGGAAGCCGCACTGGAAGAAGAGCAGCGTGAACACGAGAAGGTCGCCGACAAACGAGCAGGCGGTCGTACCCGCCCACCCGAGGAATCCGAGTTCGACGATCTCGACGACCTGTGAGCACGACTCGTTGTTCGAGGTGGGCCAGGCACATCGTGGACAGCATGGAGATCGCAACCAACGGAAAGCCCATCGAATCGGTGTGGGACTTCCCTCGCCCGCCGCGCCTGGAACGGGTCGAGTGGCGGGTGCGGGTGGTGCACGCCGGTGCCACCGTCGTCGACGCTCTGCGCGCGATTCGCATCCTCGAGACGAGCCAGCCGCCGGCCTACTACGTGGCGCCCGAGTTCGTGGACTTGGATCTGTTGGAGCCGTCCGAGCGCCGCACCCTCTGCGAATGGAAGGGCGTTGCCGAGTACGCCGACATCGTGATGGGTGAGGTGCGAGTCGTCGACGCCTGCTGGACGTATCCGGCGCCGACCGAGTCGAACGAGGCGATCAGTGGCCACTGGGCGTTCTATGCGCAGAAGGTCGACGAGTGTTGGATCGACGACGAACGTGTCACCAGCAACGAGGGCAGTTTCTATGGCGGCTGGGTCACCGCCAACGTCACCGGCCCCTTCAAAGGAGCTCCCGGCACCAGCCATTGGTGAGCCGACAGATCACCACGGATCGGGTGAGGTGTTGGGTGGCCAACGGTCGTAGTGTTGACCTCGCTCACGAAGCGGGGCTGGTACCGCGTGAGCCACGGAGCGATCCGTGGGGGCCCTGCGACGCCAGTCGCACCCGAAAGCAGGAGCGGTACATGTCACCACGTCGAGCGATTACGACCCAGAGGGTCAGCTCCGGCATTCAGCGATGAACAAACGGTTCAAGCGGAGGCTCGTCGGACAACCGCTGGCGACCGAAGACGAACAACACCAGCGCCTCGGCATACCGACGGCCCTCGCTGTCTTCGCGTCGGACGCGATCTCGTCCACGGCGTACGCGAGCCAGGAAATCCTCATCGTCCTGATTCCCGTGGCCGGGCTCTCGATCGCGCTCAACCAGTTGATCCCGATCTCGATCATCGTGATGGTGCTGCTGGTCCTGGTGATCACGAGCTACCGACAGACGATCTTCGCGTATCCGAACGGCGGCGGGTCCTACGTGGTGTCGCGGGAGAACCTCGGCGAGACCCCGTCATTGATCGCCGGAGCGTCGTTGCTCGTCGACTACATCTTGACCGTGGCGGTGTCGGTCTCGGCGGGCGTTGCTGCGATCACCTCGGCGTTCCCGGCCCTGCGACCCGAACGCGTCGAGATCTGTCTCGGGTTCATCGCCATCATGACGATTGCCAACCTTCGCGGGTTGAAGGAGTCCGGGCGGCTGTTCGCCGGGCCGACCTATGTCTACGTCCTCGCACTGTTCGCCTTGATCTCCTATGGGCTGTTCCGTCTGGCCACGGGGTCGCTGGAGCCGCTCGCACCGAACACAGAAGCGTTGGAGGAACTGACCCACGGCAACGAGCTGACCGGGTTGACGGTGCTGATCTTCCTTCGGGCGTTCTCTTCTGGCGCCGTCGCCCTCACCGGTGTCGAAGCCATCTCCAACGGTGTTCCTGCGTTCAAGAAGCCCGAGTCGAAACACGCCGCGACCACCCTGTTGCTCATGGGAACGATCCTGGGAACGTTCTTCTTCGGTATCTCGGTGCTCGCCCACCGGCTGCGTCCGACTCCGAGTGAGAGCGAGACGCTGCTGTCGATCATGGGGCGGGAGGTCTTCAACGGTGAGACCTTGCCCTACTACATCCTGCAGTTCTCGACGTTCGCGATCCTGATCCTCGCGGCCAACACGGCGTTCGCCGACTTCCCTCGCGTCACGTCGATCCTTGCCCAGGACGGGTACCTACCCGCCCAGCTCAAGAACCGCGGCGATCGGCTCGTCTTCTCCAACGGGATCCTCGCTCTCGCCGCCGTTGCGGCGCTCCTGATCGTTGCGTTCTCGGGTGACACGAGCAAGCTCATCCCGCTCTACGCCGTCGGCGTGTTCGCCGGTTTCACGCTGTCGCAGATGGGCATGGTGCGCCATCATCAACGGCTCCGAGAGCCGAGCTGGAAGCGTGGTGTCGTGGTCAACGCGATCGGCGCCGTCGCGACATTCATCGTGCTGATCGTCGTCGTCGTGTCCAAGTTCGCCATCGGTGCATGGATTCCGGTGGTCCTGATTCCGATCATCGTGTACATGTTCAGGCGGATCAAGCGTCATTACAACGAGGTCCGAAGGGCATTGAAGGTCGAGCCCGGCGACCACATTCCCCGTCACTCACACACGGTGGTGATCCTGGTCGGCAGCGTCAATCTCGGTGTGCTCAAGGCGGTTGCGTATGCTCGCTCGATGCGCCCGGACCGTCTCGTGGCGATCAGCGTGGTGACCTCCGCCGAGGAGGAGACGGCCGTCGTCGACGCGTGGGAGAAGTTCGAGCTGCCCGTCGAGCTGCGGACCGTCTTCTCGCCGTTCCGTGATCTCACCGGCCCCGTCATGCAGTTGATCGACGAACTCGACGACGAACGGCCCGACGATGTGGTCACGGTCGTCATCCCAGAGTTCGTCGTCGAGCACTGGTGGGACCAGGCCCTGCACAACCAGAGCGCCATGATGATCAAGAACAAGCTCCGCCAGCGGCCGAACACGGCCATCTTGTCGGTGCCCATCCAAATCGGCGATCTGAACGAAATCGAATCAACGAACGAGGTGCCATGAGCGTCGTCGAACCAGCAAGTGCATCCAGCCCTCCCGACACAGGTGCGAGTGGGCATGTGGTGATCGTGGGGTGCGGCCGAGTAGGCGCCGGCCTCGCCGGGCGCCTGTTGACGCTCGGCCACTCCGTTGCGGTCGTCGACACCAACCGATCCGCCTTCCGCCGCCTCGCCGGGCTCGACGCCCAGCAGGTCGAGGGCATCGGCTACGACCGGGCCACGCTGCGTGCGGCCGGAGTCGAACGTGCCGTTGCACTGGCGGCGGTCACGAACGGAGACAACAGCAACATCGTGGTGGCCCGAACGGGTCGAGAGGCATTCGGTGTGGCCCGGGTGTTCGCGCGCATCTACGACATGCGGCGCGCAGCGGTGTACGAACGACTCGGGATCCCCACCGTTGCATCGGCTCGGCTCACGATCGACATGTCGATGCGCCAGTTGCGCCCCGACGTCGAGGCGGTTCGTTGGGTCGACCCGGGCGCCGGTGTGTGTCTCGTGGAACGTCCCGCATCGCGTGCATTGATCGGCACCAGCCTCGGCGCTCTCGAAGCCGACGGCACGGTGCGTCTCGCTGCGGTGCGTCGCCTCGGAGTGAGCATCCTGCCGATGCCCGAGCTGGTCGTCCAGGAGGGCGATCTGTTGTATCTGATGGTGGCCAATGAACGCGTCGAGCAGCTCCAGGCGGAGTGGGCCGACGCGAGTGACCCGAAGGGAACGTCGTGAGGATCGTCATCATCGGTGCCGGCAAGGTCGGAACGTTCATCGCGAGCGATCTGATCGCGAACGGACATCAGGTCGCGGTCGTCGAGCGCGACCCCCACCAAGTCGAACGCCGTCGCAGGACCGAAGGACTCGAGGCTGTCGAGTGGGTGGTGGCAGACGCATGCGAGGTCGGAGAGTTGTCCCGCGCACACCTCGAACGGGCCGATGTGGCCCTGGCAGTGACCGGCGATGACGAGGACAACCTCGTGACGTCGTTGCTCGCCAAGCAGGAGTTCGGCGTCCCTCGGGTCATCGCCCGGGTCAATCACCCCGCAAACGAGTGGATGTTCACCGAGATGTGGGGCGTCGACATCGCCGTGTCGGCGCCGCACCTGCTCTCGGCGCTGGTGGAGGAGGCCGTCACCGTTGGTTCGATCGTACGGTTGCTCCAGGTGGCCGGCGGCAAGGCCCGACTCGTCGAAGTCACGCTGAGCGCCGACAGCCCGATCCTCGGCCGAAGCATCGTCGACGCTGCGTTTCCGCGGGGTTCGAGCGTCGTGGCAATCGTTCGGTCGGGTGACGTCGTGGTGCCACGTGGCGACACGTCATTCCATCTCGGCGACGAGGTGATCGTGCTCGTGTCCGACGAGTCCGAGGCCGAAGTGTCGACCTTGCTCGTGCGCAGCTAACCACTCGGGTCGAGACCCATTCGCGTTCAGGGCAGGCGCGTCCGGGGCAGGGGTAATCAGGGCAGGAGTGTGTACGCGGGGTTGAACACGACCACTTGCCCGCGCTCTCGACGGGCGACGCCTTCGAACAGGACGGCCCTGCCGGCTTCGATCCCGAAGATGCGTGAGCGCCCGGTGAAGACGGCCACAGCCGAACCGGTCCCGTCGTGGATCGTGACCCACAGAATCGGACGACTGCCCGGCGCGGAGCGCCGTTGGGAGCGTATCTCGCCGCCGAAGCGGGCGGGCTGACGCTCCACGACGTCGCCGATCGGGCTCATCTGTACGCCTTGGAAACGGCGTTGCAGACGGCGCGAGTCCAGCTCGGCCACGGAACCCACGAGGCGCTCCTGCAGTTCCGAATCCAGGCTCACGACCGCCAAATGTACATGAACCGCTCGGGTCCGACCCCACCGCCCGATCGGGTCTCGATGACCAGGTGTCCGTACTGGGCGATCGGGACGCCAGACTGTCACGGTGACGAGGGGCCGGTTGCGGGTGTACCTGGGTGCCATGCCCGGTGTCGGCAAGACCCATGCCATGGTCGAGGAGGGTCTCCGTCGCGCCTGTCGTGGCACGGATGTCGTCATCGGGGTCATCGACACGGCGGGTCACCCCGGATGGGCCGGTCGCGAGGTTCCGTTGGAGCGTCTTCCAACCACCTTCTGCCCGGACGGGAACGGCGATTTCGACGTTGACATTGCCATCGGTCGGCGGCCGCGTGTCGTGCTCGTCGACGACGTGGGTCATCACCGCGAGGATGGCCACAGCCGATGGGAATCCGTTGACCGCATACTCGATGCCGGCATCGACGTGATCTGTACGTTGGACATCGGAGATCTCGCGTCGTTGCACGACACCGTCGCCTCGATCACCGGGGTCGAGTCGAACCACATCGTGCCCGACGCGTTCATCCCGGTCGATGCTCAGATCGAACTGGTCGACATGAGTCCCGAGGCGCTGCGGCGTCGCCTGGCCCACGGGCACGTGTATCCCCCCGAGCGCGTCGATGCCGCGCTGGCCAACCTCTTTCGTCCAGCGGTGCTCGGTGCGCTGCGTCATTTGGCCTTGACGTGGCTCGCAGGCCGGGTCGCGGAGCAGCTCGAGCGGGACCGGGCGCCGAGCTTGGTCGCCGATCCCCGACCCGCTCGCGAACGCGTCGTGGTCGCCCTGGGTGGCGAGGGTGGCGAGTTGCTCGTGAGGCGGGCTGCGCGCCTCGCGGATCGTTCGGGCGGCGAGGTGATCGGGGTGCACGTGATGAGCCCCAACCGCCAGCCGGGGCCCGACCTCGAACACCAACGTCGCCTGCTCGTGAGTCTCGGCGGCACGTATCGGGAGGTGCGCGGTGACGATGTCGCCGGTGCGCTCGGAGCGTTTGCCCGGGTCGAGCAGGCGACGCAGATCGTGGTCGGCGCGCGCGGGACGAGCTTGCGTTCCCGGTCTGGCGGAGAGGTGCTCGACAAACTGATCGAGGACATCGGACCGGCCGACGTGCACATCGTGCCCACCGGAGCGACGCTCGCTGGGCAACGCCGGCTCGGATCCAAGCGAACGAGTGATCACAGGCCTCGGGCGCAGGTGGTGGCGGGGTGGACGCTCTGCCTTGTCGGTCTGCCGTTGGTGACACTGGTGCTTGCCGTCGTTCGCGAACACGTGTCGTTGGGCTCAGCGCTGCTCATCGATCTCTGCATCGTGATGGCCGTTGCTGCACTCGCGGGTCTTCGTGCGGGGCTCGTCGCGTCCGTGAGTGCGTTCGCGCTCACCAACTGGTTCCTCACGCAGCCGCTGCACACGTTGACGATCAGCGAGGCCGAGAACGTCGTGGCGTTGAGTGTGTTCGTTCTCGTCACTGTGGTCATCAGCGTGCTGGTCGACCGGGCCGCCCGGCAGAGTCGTGAGGCGTCCAGTGCACGAGCGGACGCAGCGGCGCTCGCCCGTTCCGCGGCGACCCTCGTCGGTGCGCTCGATCCGTTGTCCGATCTCCTCGAGCAGGTTCGCGCCACGTTCGGGCTCGATGCCGCCTCCGTGCTGGAGCATGTCGACGGCGCGTGGTGGCCGACCCACACATCGGGGAGCCCGGAGCTGCTGACTCCGGAACAGGGGACTTCGATCGATCTCTCGGCCGAGGGCGATCTTCGGCTGGTCGTCTCCGGAACGACCCTCGGGTCCGAACAGCTGGTGGTGCTCCGTGCGTTCGCCGACCAGTTGGCGATGGCAGTCGAGGCGCGCCGCCTACGCGCCGAGGCGGCCGAAGCCGATCTGATCGCCGAGGCCGACGCACTGCGGTCGTCGCTGCTCCAGGCGGTTTCTCATGACTTCCGTACGCCGCTCGCCACGATCAAGGCGTCGGCTTCGGGGCTGTTGCACACTGACGTCGCATTCACGGAGGACGATCGCCGAGTGTTGCTCCACGACATCGAGGGCGCAGCTGATCGCCTCGACCGGATGGTGCGAGATCTGCTCGACATGAGCCGCCTGCAAGCGGGTGCTGTCGATCTGGTCCTGCGTTCCGTGCCGTTGGAAGAGGTCGTCGCGTCGGCACTCGTCGGAGTCGATTCGGCGCAGTCGCGAGTGGACGTCGACGTCGCGCCGACGCTCCCGATGGTGCTGGCCGACTCGGCGCTCCTCGAACGAGCGATCGCCAACATCGTGTCCAACGCAATCGCCTGGTCGCCGCCGAACCGGTCGGTCCGGATCGAGGCCGGACTCGTCGGCTCGTTCGTCGATCTTCGAGTGGTCGATCGTGGTCCGGGGGTGGAGCAGGCCTATCGCGATCGGATGTTCGTGCCGTTCCAACGGTTCGGCGACCGCTCCACCGATGCCGGCGCCGGCCTGGGCCTGGCGATCGCCAAGGGTTTCGTCGACGCGATGGGCGCCAGCTTGGAGGTCGACGACACTCCGGGCGGCGGTCTCACGTTGACCGTGCGCCTGCTCATCGCCGAGCAGTTGTAGCCATGGTTCGGATCCTGGTTGTCGACGACGACGTACAGATCGTCCGGGCCCTCGACATCAATCTTCGCGCCCACGGCTACGACGTCACGACGGCTTCGACGGGCGAGGCGGCGCTTGCCAGCGCGGCAGCCGTCCATCCTGATCTGGTCCTCCTCGACCTCGGACTTCCCGGGCTCGACGGAGTGGACGTGATCCGTGGTCTTCGTGGGTGGACGACCACGCCGATCATCGTCCTGTCGGCTCGCGAGGGCGATGCGAGCAAGGTTGCCGCGCTCGACGCCGGCGCGGACGACTACGTCACGAAGCCGTTCAGTATCACCGAACTCCTGGCGAGGGTGCGGGCATCGTTGCGCCGACACCCGACGGTGACCGACGAGCCGATCGTCGAAACCACTGACTTCGAGGTCGACTTCGTGGCCAGGCGGGTCACCCGGGGCGGCGTCGCCGTACACCTCACGCCGACGGAGTGGGCGATCGTCGAGCACCTCGTACGGAACCCTGGCAGGCTCGTCACCCAGCGTCAGCTCCTCCAGCGTGTCTGGGGACCGCAGTACGAACATGAGACGAACTATCTGCGCGTCCACCTTGCGGCGATACGTCGAAAACTCGAACCGCAGCCTGGTCAGCCTCGGTACTTCGTCACTGAACCGGGCATCGGGTACCGGTTCGAGGCGTCTTGACGCGTTCTTAGCGCCATCACGTCCGATCTTGGCGACCTCTGAGCGGGAGGGCTGTCACGTCGGTGCTTGAGTGGAATCGTGCTCCTCGAAGAGAACCTGACCATCGCACCGACGCCCGAACCCGTCATCGAAGATCGTCCGCTCGGCCGCCTGGCTCCGGACATCGCTGAGCCGTTCGGCTACCGGGTCAAGAACAAGTTGCTCGGCCCACCGCTGCACAGCGAGCGGTTGGAACACGAGACACTCGGCAAGCCGACGGCGCTGGCGGTGTTCGCCTCCGACTGCATCTCGTCGTGCGCGTACGCATCCGAGGAGATCCTCGTGGTGCTCGTACCGGTCATCGGCCTCGCCGCGTTCTCGCTCATCACCCCGATCACGATGCTCCTCTTGGTGGTACTGGGATTTCTGATCCTGTCGTACCGCCAGACGATCAAGGCCTACCCGTCGGCGGGTGGGGCCTACATCGTGACCCGTGACAACTTCGGGTTGCTGCCGGCCCAGGTCGCCGGGGTTGCTCTGCTGATCGACTACATCCTCACCGTGGCGGTGAGCACCGCTGCAGGCAGCGCGGCATTGGCGTCGGCGTTCCCCGGGCTGACACCCTTCAAGTTGGAGATCTCGATTGCGTTCGTGTTCATCATCGCGTTCGGCAATCTGCGCGGCACCAAAGAGTCGGGAAAGCTGTTCGCGGCGCCGACCTACTTCTTCGTGCTCGTGATGGTGATCCTGCTCATCACCGGCGTCACCCGCTTCTTTGCGGGGACCCTGCCAGTGCAGTCGGGCAACGTCGACGGCATGATCGTCCAGTCGCAGAGCCCGTCGAACGCCATCTTCATGGGTGCCGGGTTGCTGATCTTCCTGAAGGCGTTCGCATCGGGCGGCGCGGCGGTTACGGGTGTCGAGGCGATCAGCAACGGTGTGCCGGCCTTCCGTCCTCCTGCGTGGAAGAACGCTCGCGACACGCTCGTGTACATGGGCGCGCTGCTCGGTGTGATGTTCCTGGGGCTGTCATTCCTCGCGTCCCGAGTCCATGCCACGCCGTACGAGGATGGGACTCCGACGGTGATCTCGCAGGTGGGCAAGCTGGTGTTCGGCCAATCCACTGTCGGACACATCATGTTCTTCGCCCTTCAGGCCGGCACGATGTTGATCCTCGTTCTGGCCGCGAACACGAGCTTCGCAGACTTCCCGCGACTCGCCTCGTTTCATGCCGGCGACAACTTCATGCCCCGACAGTTCATGGTCCGAGGCCATCGCCTCGTGTTCTCGAACGGCATCATCTTCCTGTCCGGTGCGGCGATCCTCACTCTGCTCGCCACGGGCGCCCAGGTGAGCCGGCTGATCCCGCTCTACGCGATCGGCGTGTTCACCAGCTTCACGCTGTCGCAGTCCGGCATGACCAAGCATCACATCAGACTGAAGGAGAAGGGCTGGAAAGTCGGCGCGTGGATCAACGGCATCGGTGCAGTGTTGTCGTTCATCGTGCTGATCATCGTCGCCAGCATGAAATTCGCCGAAGGCGCCTGGGTGATCATGATCCTCGTTCCGGTGATGGTCGTGGGGCTGGTCCGCCTCAACAAGGCGTACGAATCAGAGTCCATCGAGCTGAAGGAAGATGCGCAGACGCTCGCCCAGGCGCGAACGATGCGTCTCCATTCCGTCGTGGTCCTCGTCGACGACCTCGACGTCGTCTCGGCCCGAGCATTGCAGTACGCCAGAACCCTGACCGCTCAGGATCTGCGTGCCGTGCACCTCGATCTCGACGCGTGGAAGACCGAACTGCTGGTCGAGTCGTGGCGGGAACTCGGGCTGTCGTCGTTCCCGCTCGACATCGTCGAGTGCCCCGACCGACGGGTGCCTCGGGCCGTGCTGGAGCTGGCCACCGAGATCACTGCGGACAACGACACCCAGCTCACCGTTCTCGTTCCGAGGCGCGAGTACACCAAGGTCTGGCACCGGCTCCTGCACGACCACTCCTCCGGGGCCATCGCTGCCGCGCTCGAACAAGTCCCGCACTGCAACGTGGGGTTCGTGCCGTACCAGATCGGGAGCCGCCTGTCCTCCCAGCAATTGCCGGCAGTCGGGCCCGAGTTGTTCGAGCCCAAACCGATGTTCGGGTCGCCCCGGACCGGCCCGGCGGCCACCAACGTGTCCTCGGCGATCCTGCCGACCGACCGGACTCGCATCGCCGAGCTCGTCCCGCGGCAGCGCTCGACCGTGGCCGGGCGCGTTCGCTCGATTCGGGTTCAACCGTGGGGAGGCAACCCCGCACTGGAATGTTCGGTCGCCGACGAGACCGGAAGTATCACGATCGTCTTCTTCGGTCGTCGTGAGGTGATGGGCATCCGCCTCGGCACGATCCTGAGCGTCACGGGTATCGCCGGGGACCATCACGGAATGCGAGCGATCCTCAATCCCGAGTACACCTTGATCTCGACGCCGCCGACACCAGCGAGTCCGGAACACCACTGATGCCCATGGCTTCGTGCTGTGGAAGCAACCACGCCGCGCCAGACGGACGCGACCACATAACCGCCTGATGGACGACGGCGACCGGCAGGGGTCGCTCGGGTCAACTACCCCGCCAACGAGTGGATGTTCACCAAGATGTGGGGAGTCGACATCGCCGTGTCACGGCTCTGTCAGGGCAGGAGCGTGTACGCCGGGTGAACACCACGAGTTGCTTGCGCTCGCGTCGGGCGATGCCTTCGAACCGGTCCCGTCGTGGATCGTCACGCGCAGACTCGGCCTGCTGCCGGGCGCCGAACCGGGCCGGTTCACGTTCGCGGACCTGTCCGATCGGGCTCATCTGCACGCCTTGGAAGCGATGTTGCAGCCGTCGGGCGG
>ENA-OFDP01001119-OFDP01001119.1-metagenomes-genome-assembly--contig:-NODE-1119-length-10753-cov-2.950645_pt1 | contig 10753 bp, 9 predicted proteins | sample MGYA00153389_OFDP01 | MGnify analysis MGYA00153389 | reverse complement strand
CGTATGGTCGATGATGCACCGTCGAATGCCGGTACGACCAACTTGGGTGCGCTGCTCAAAGCCAAGCTCAAGCAAGGCGAATAATTATAAAAAGCGTTAAAAAGTAGGCGGTTGCAGGGCTGTGTTTAACGCAGTCCTGCACTAGCTATTCTCTTGCAGTAGCGATTTCAGGAAACGCCTCGTGAAGTCAATGACGAAGTCAGAACTGATTGAAATTCTCAGCGCGCGGCATAGCCAGTTGGCGCCGAAAGATGCCGAATTGGCGGTGAAGGCGATGCTGGACGCGATGTCTCATACCCTCGCGAGTGGCGACCGAATCGAAATTCGCGGGTTTGGCAGCTTTGGCTTGAACTATCGTCCGCCACGCACGGGCCGCAACCCAAAAACCGGTGAGAAAGTGCAGGTGCCGAAGAAGTATGTTCCGCACTTCAAGGCGGGCAAGGAGCTACGTGAGCGTGTCGATCTTATCGACGCGACGACAGACATAAACAAACCAGGTGAATAGGCAATTGAAAAAAAGAATAGCCAGATGTGGTGACGCATCTGGCTTTTTTATTTTGTTAGCGGGCATTTTGGACAATTCGGTAGCGAAAGGATGGTAGGACCATGCAAATATTGATCTGGATCGTACGCATTGTTGTAATTCTGCTCATCGTGTGGTTCGCGGCCAAGAATGCCGACCCGGTCGTCCTCTACGGTTACATGGATTCGAGTTTGAAGGCGCCGCTGGTACTCATTCTTCTCGCGTTCTTCGGTGGCGGATTGTTGCTTGGCTTGTTGGCCGCGTTAATGACGATATTTCAGCTCAAGCGCGAGGTACGCAAGCTCAATCGCGCGTTGCAGAACAAAACGCACGAGGCGAGCGCAGCACTGCCACCTGCATCAGGCAACGAAAACAATGTCTGAGTGGTTGCCTTGGATCTTTCTCGCCGCAATTGCGTGCTTCGGCATGGGATGGATGGTCGCGCGCGTCGACATCAAGCAGTTGCTTTTGGAGTCGCGCTCGTTGCCGCAGTCTTACTTCAAGGGCCTCAATTTCTTAATGACCGAACAGCCGGACAAGGCCATTGAGGCGTTCATTGAGGTTACAAAACAGCAACCGGAGGCCGTTGAATTGCAGTTCGCGCTTGGCAGTCTGTTTCGTAAACGCGGTGAAGTCGACCGCGCCATTCGTATCCACCAGAGTCTGTCGGAGAGAGCCGATTTATCGGCCGAGCAACGCACGGCGGCATTGCTGGATTTGGCGCTCGACTTTGAAAAAGCGGGACTGCTCGAACATGCGGAGCGCATTCTCCGCGACCTTTCCGCAAAATCGGCGGGCAGCAAAAAGCAGCAATCGCAAACACTCAAACTATTGTTAGAAATTTATGTACAGGAGCGTGATTGGCAAAAAGCAATTGATGTAGCGCGGCGTATGCAATCCGGCGACGGCGACGCTTCCGAATATGTGAAAGAAATCGCCAACTATTTTTGTGAGTCTGCTGCGAAGGCGCATCAACTCGGTTTGCACGATGAAGCTGACGAGCATTTGAATGCAGCGTTGCAAGCGAATAAAAAGTGTGTACGCGCGAACCTGTTAAAAGGCGAGTGGCTGGCGGTTGCCGGAGAGCACGGGCAAGCGATTGCCACGTGGCGCAAAATTGAGCAACAGGACCCCGCCTATCTCGGTTTGATGGCTGACCAGATACTGACGAGCTTCGACGCGATCGGAAAGACAGAACAGGGCCTGCTAGAGTTAAGCGCGTTGCAGCAACATTACCCCGCGCTGGATATGTTCAACGCCATTTTTCACGCGACCATGAAGAGCAAAGGCGCCACTGCCGCATACCAGCTCGTCCAGCAGGATTTGCGGCAAAATCCAACACTCGTGGGTTTGGATCGGCTGCTGGAAGCGGAACTACTTGCTGCGCCTGACGAGAGAAAGGCAGATCTCAAGGTGTTGAAAGATTTAGTGCACACCCATTCAAGTCGCCTCGCGGTTTACTTGTGTGGTAGCTGTGGGTTCAAAGCGAAACAGTTCTATTGGCAGTGTCCGGCATGTGCAGGTTGGGAAACATTTCCCCCGCGAAGAACAGCCGAGTACGATACCGCAGATCGTCATTTGGCAAGATTGCAGGCCGGTGGATGATTGTGAATACCAAACCAGTCATCGTCGTACTCGACTATCCCGATGCGAAATCCGCGCTGGATTTGGTGGCGCATTTCGATCCAACCGAGTGCCGCGTGAAAGTGGGCAAGGAGTTGCATACTGCGGCTGGTCCGCAAGTGGTTGACGCATTGATGCATCAGGGTTTCGATGTATTTCTTGACCTCAAATTTCACGATATTCCTAATACCGTTGCCAGCGCCTGTCGTGTCGCCGCTTCGCAGGGCGTGTGGATGCTCAATGTCCATGCAAGTGGCGGTAGTCGCATGATGCTCGCTGCGCGCGAAGCAATTGATCTGGCAAGCACCAAGCCGTTGCTAATCGGCGTAACGGTATTGACCAGTTTGTCGGATGCTGAATTACCAGAAATTGGTCTCGTCGGTTCGGCTGCAGATAACGTGATGCGCCTGGCGATGTTGACGAAGCAATGTGGACTCGATGGCGTCGTTTGTTCGGCGCAGGAAGCAACTAGCTTGAGAGCCGCTCTGGGAGCGGAGTTTCAGCTTGTTACGCCTGGCATTCGTCTTGAAGGCGACAGCAAAGGCGATCAGCAGCGCGTCGTGACACCGGTGGATGCGATCAATTTAGGAGCCGATTTTCTGGTAATCGGTAGAAGCATTTCGCACGCCACGAACCCCGTCGCGACTCTGCAAACGATTAACCAGCAACTCGCCGCTGCGCGAGCAAGCGCTGCGATGGCTTAGTTTGACTTTTTCTAAAAACTTTTAAATCATTTAATGAAGATAACCGTCATTGGAACTGGATACGTTGGCCTTGTGACCGGTGCGTGCCTGGCCGACGTGGGCAACAACGTCCTATGCATGGATATCGACGCTGGAAAAATAGCAATACTCACATCCGGGGGCATTCCGATTTACGAGCCGGGCCTGAAGGAAATGGTCGCGGGTAACGTCGCTGCGGGACGACTACGCTTTACGACCGATGTCGCTGCAGGCGTCGCATTTGGCGATATCCAGATCATCGCAGTGGGAACGCCGCCAGGCGAAGATGGCTCCGCTGATTTGCAATACGTTGTGGCCGCTGCGCGAAATATTGGCATGCTGATGACGACGTCAAAAATTGTCATGGATAAATCGACCGTACCAGTCGGTACTGCCGACAAGGTGCGGGCTGCGATTGCGGAAGAATTGCAAAAGCGTGGTGCGGACATCAAATTTTCGGTTGTATCCAACCCGGAATTCCTCAAGGAAGGTGCTGCCGTCGAAGATTTCATGCGGCCGGATCGTATTGTGATTGGCGCGGACAATGACGAAGCGATCAGCGCGATGCGTGCGCTATACGCGCCGTTCCAGCGAAATCATGACCGCATCATGGTCATGGATGTGCGTTCGGCTGAGCTAACAAAATACGCTGCGAATGCGATGCTGGCCACACGGATTTCTTTCATGAATGAGCTGGCACTTCTCGCCGAACTGCTTGGAGCCGATATCGAATCTGTGCGTAGGGGCATGGGTTCCGACCCTCGCATTGGCTACCATTTCCTTTATCCAGGCATTGGCTACGGCGGATCATGTTTCCCCAAGGATGTGCAGGCGCTGCAGCGTACTGCAACGACTGCAGGGATGAGTCTAAAGTTGCTCGATGCGGTGGAGCGTGTCAATTACGCGCAAAAGCACGTGCTCACGCAAAAGATCGTCAAGCGTTTTGGCGAAGACCTTTCCGGACGAACTTTCGCCGTATGGGGACTCGCCTTCAAGCCAAATACCGACGATATGCGGGAGGCACCGAGCCTCGTGTTGATTGAAGATTTGCTAAAACGCGGCGCAAAAATTGTCGCGTTCGATCCGGTTGCGATAACCGAAGCGACACATCTGCTGGGTGGCAACCCAGGCGTAACATTTGCAGCCAATGCCATGGATGCGCTCAAAGGCGCGGACGCGCTTGCCATCGTGACCGAGTGGAAAAACTTCCGCGCACCGGATTTTGCCGCGATGAAAGCGGCATTGAGAGTGCCTGTCGTGTTCGACGGACGCAATTTGTATGAACCGGACGCGATGCGTGAGCAAGGCTTCGAGTACTACCCTATTGGCCGCGCACAGCACGCATAATTGGGGATGAACAAACTCACCCTTCCTGATTGCACAAACGCCCGGGTGCTGGTAGTCGGCGATGTGATGCTTGACCGCTACTGGTTTGGTGATGTCACGCGAATATCACCCGAAGCGCCAGTGCCGGTGGTGCATGTGCAGCGCACCGAGGAGCGCCCCGGCGGTGCTGCAAACGTGGCGCGAAATATTGCCTCGCTCGGGGGTAAGGCGACATTACTGTCAGTAGTTGGCGATGACGAGGCCGGAAGGACGCTAGTGACGTTGCTTGAGAAAGCACACGTCACGACAATGTTTCATAAAGACGCACAATTTCCGACGACCGTGAAGCTTCGTGTTATTGGCCGGCAGCAGCAATTACTCCGCATCGATTTCGAGACGCCGCCTTCACGTGAAGTGCTGGAAGACAAGCTCGATGATTTCGAGTCACTTGTGGATGCGGTTGACGTTGTCATTCTGTCTGATTACGGTAAAGGCGGATTAACCCATGTGTCGAAGATGATCAACGCCGCAAAGGCACACGGTAAGCGAGTTCTCGTTGACCCGAAGGGCGATAATTTTGCGCGTTATCGTGGTGCGACGTTGCTGACGCCGAACCGTGGCGAATTCAGGCAAGTGGCAGGGCGCTGGAAGGATGAAGCTGATCTCGCAAAGCGCGCAGAATTGCTGCGCTCGCAACTGGATCTTGAGGCGCTGCTGGTGACGCGATCTGAAGAGGGTATGTCGCTATTTTCAAGCACAGGTGCAATGCATGAGCCCACGCAAGCGCAAGAGGTTTACGATGTTTCGGGCGCGGGGGACACCGTCATCGCCACACTCGGATTGATGATGGCTGCAGGCGTCGATATGCAGGACGCGGTGCGTATCGCAAATCGCGCAGCCGGCGTAGTCGTTGGCAAGCTCGGGACAGCGACTGTTTCCCGCGAAGAGTTGATTGCGTCGCTAAACTGAATCCATTAAATCGGTAGAAAGAATATGACCATCATCGTTACCGGCGCAGCCGGATTCATCGGCAGCAACATCGTCAAGGCGCTGAACGTGCGGGGTGTGTCCGATATTGTTGCTGTAGACAATCTTACCAAAGCCGATAAATTCAAGAACCTTGTCGACTGCGATGTTGCCGAGTATGTAGATAAAAAAGATTTTCTGGATGTTGTGGAATCCGGCGAACTAGGTGGCGACATCGAGGCGGTGCTGCATCAAGGTGCGTGCTCGGACACGATGGAAACCGATGGCCGCTACATGATGGACAACAACTATCGCTACTCGCTATCGTTGCTTGAATGGTGTCAGGAAGAAGGCGTGCCGTTCATCTATGCGTCGTCGGCGGCGGTGTATGGCGGTGGAAAAATATTTGCCGAGACACGCGACTGCGAGGCGCCGTTAAATGTTTACGGTTACTCGAAGTTCCTTTTTGACCAGGATGTTCGTCGCCGACTAGCCAACGCGAGCGCCCAGGTCGCGGGGTTTCGTTATTTCAATGTTTATGGGCCTCGTGAATTCCACAAAGGTCGCATGGCATCCGTTGCACATCATTTCTTTAACCAGTACCGTGCCCACGGCAAGATTAAAATTTTTGAAGGCAGCGATGGTTACGCCGATGGCGAGCAGCGGCGTGACTTCGTGTCGATTGAAGATGTGGTCAAAGTAAATTTATATTTCCTCGACAACGAAAACGTATCGGGAATATTCAATCTCGGTACTGGACGAAGCCAAACGTTTAACGACATGGCGATGGCGAGTCTCAATGGCTGTCGCGCGCTGGATGGAAAATCTGCGGTAACGCTGGCTGAACTAAAGTCCCAGGGCTTGATCGAGTATGTTGCCTTTCCAGACGCGCTCAAAGGCAAGTACCAAAGCTATACCCAGGCCGATCTGACCAACTTGCGTGCGGCGGGCTACGAAGACGAATTTCTTAGCGTTGAAGAAGGGGTTTCCCGCTACATTCCGTGGTTGGCCGGGCACCAAATTTAACGGCAACCGTACTGCATCGACAACGCGGCGAAAAGCAGTCAATCGTTAGCCGGATTGCTGCTGGCTTTCGGCTAACAACTTTCATATAATTGAGGAGTTTGCTGTGTTATCGGGGGAATTAACATCCTGGCCGCAGCGAATGTTTTTGCGAAGTCGGGGGCCAACACGCAGCCTTTCTCATGCGATCAGCGCTGGAAGCATATTTTCCACGTGCATCGATCCGCGTCTACCTTGTCAACCGCTTGCGCCAGTGCCCGTTTTAGTACTTGCGGCTTGTGTACCGGGTTGTAACGATCAGCAAAAAAGAACCGCAACGAAACAGCGCGCTTTCCAAACCAAGGCGTGGTTGTCGGGGCAAAAATGTTTTATCTCACTCACTCATGGAGCACTTATGAAGAAAATCCTCGCTTTGATCGTCGCGTTTTTTGCGTCGATCTCCATCGCGTTCGCAGCAGTGAACGTAAACACCGCAACAAAAGAAGAGCTGATGACCCTCAAGGGTATCGGCGAAGTCAAGGCTCAGGCCATCATTGACCATCGCACCAAGAACGGCCCGTTCAAATCAATGGCGGATGTGGACAACGTTCCTGGCATTGGTGAAGGCACCCTGAAAATGATGGGCGCTGACGCAACAATTTCGGGCAAGACCACGGCTGTTGTGGAGAAGAAAGCTGACGCCAAGCCAGCCGCCGCTCCCGCACCAGCGAAGGCCGCTGCCGCAACGCCTGTTGCGCCGGTAGCAGTTCCGGCTCCAGCGCCTACGAAGGTCGCTCCCGCGCCAGCCGCTGCTGCCGCGCCAGTTGCCGCAGCAACGAAAGACGCAGCCGTGGCCAAGAAAGCCGTTGCCGCCGATGCGAAGAAAGCTGATGTAAAGGAAACTGCACCAGCCAAGACGGACGCTGCTGCAGAGAAGAAAGCTGCCGCTGACAAAAAAGCCGCCGCTGCTGAAGAGAAGAAGGCAAAGGCCGAAGCCGCCAAGAAGGAAAAAGCTGAGAAAGCTGCAAAGGCCGCTGAAGAGAAGAAAGCAAAAGCTGACGCCGCCAAGAAAGAAAAGGCTGACAAAGCTGCGAAACCCGCCGACGACAAGAAAGCCGACAAGCCAGTCAAGAAAGATGACGCGCCGAAAGCTGATGCACCGAAGGCCGACGTACTGAAGAAGTAATTTGAGCAGGTTGTTCGAAAAAAGCCCCGCAAATTTTGCGGGGCTTTTTTATGCTTACAGTTGGTTTCACGGTGTGTTTGCGCGTTTTCGCGGTGGGTATTAATGCTGTCGGATTATTGAAACGCTCAGTTCGAGCCAAACATGACTGCTGCCGTGGCGAAGACTCGTAAAGAAAACCGCATTGCTTAAGCTCCCATCTGCGGCTTTTGCACCTTCTCATAAGCCTTTAACAACTGCCGATGCATCTCGCTGCCTTCGAAATTCGTCCCCAGCGTATTCAGCCCAAAAAACTGTTCCTCACGATTCACCAGCGCATAAGCCTGTTTCAGCGTTTTCTCCCCAAACAGCAACCGCAAACTCGCGTCGTAACGCTCAACATCTTCGAGCTGCAGGATATTTTCAATGCATCGGTAAACGCGTGCTCGTTCCTCGCCGAGTTGTCCAAATTGGCTAATCCACGCGCATCCATCGAGCGCGGCATCGGTATCGCCCGCAGCCAGCCCTAGCAACGCTTTCAACTCACCTACGCGTAAGTCTACCCATGGCGTGCCTGCATCCGCAGCCAAGCCAATGAGCGTGGTGATTGGCAGGTTTTCGGCGAGATCAAGTTCGTCAAAAATGGCGAGCAGGGCACGGCTCTCAACTTGCGTGAGCTCAGGCAAACGCAAAATGGCGGGGCGCACCAGGTTGCCGACGGTGTTGTTCTCCCATTGCAGTTCTTCGATCGGATAAATTTCCGACATGCCGGGCACAAAGATGCGGCATGCATAGACACCAAGATGCGTGAAGTCGGCGACGTATATGTCAAACCCGCTGTTGTGAATGCATTCCACTGACCAGTTGTAATCTTCCTCAGTGGTGGTGCCGAAATTCCAATCGACGAAAGGAAAGTCCGGCGTATCGCGCAAATATTCCCAACTGATCACGCCGCTGGAATCGACGAAATGAATTTCCAGATTCTGTGCGTCGGCGATCTCGTCCATATCAAAACCTGCTGTCGGGAAGTCGCCGAGAGAATTAAGCGCACGGCCTTGCAGCAACTCGGTCAGCGCGCGCTCTAGCGCGACTTCAAACCGGGGATGCGCACCAAAGCTGGCGAAAATGCCCTGGTCTTTGGGGTGCAACATTGTCACGCTCATCACCGGGTATTTGCCGCCCAGCGAGGCGTCCTTGACCAGAATGCCAAAGCCGGCAGCGCGCAGGCCGCGAATGCCCGCCGCAATACGCGGAAACCGGTTAATCACGGCTTCGGGCACATCCGGCAGGCAAATGCTGTCCTTGATGATTTTGAATTTGATGTCGCGCTCGAAAATCTCGGAGAGCGCCTGCGTGCGCGCTTCCATCATCGTGTTGCCGGCTGACATGCCGTTGCTCACGTAAATATTGCCGATGACGTTCACCGGGAACAGCGCAGTCGCACCATCGCGCAATCGCGTGTAGGGAATCGTACAAATGCCGCGCTCGGCATTGCCGGAATTGAGGTCGATGAGTTGGTCCGCACGTACTGCTTTGTCGGGGTTGTAAAACGTCTGCAGTTCTGGCGTGAGGATGCCTTTCGGCCAGGCTTTGGTTTTGCCCTTGAGCGGGAACCATTGTTCATTGGGGTAGTGCACAAATTCATTGTTGGCGATCTTTTCACCGAGATAAAAATGCGTCCAGAAATAATTGGTGCTGAGACGTTCGAAAAATTCCCCCAGCGCGCTCGCGCGTGCGGCCAGTTCTGAGCCGCCCTTGCCATTGCTGAAAAGGCGTGTGCAGTCGCGGTCGGTGACGTGCACGGACCAGATATTTTCGATTTCGTTGAGCCAGGAACGCTCTTCGACGTGAAAGCCGATTGCTTGCAGCTTTGCCAGAAGAGTAGAAATTGACGATTCGAGCGACGCGTCTTTGCTAGGGATGAAGGTTTCGGCTTTCGACATGTGGTCTTTCTTATTAATGTTCATTCGCGCCGTGGTGCGCTGGGTTTGAAATGAGGCTAATGTTTAAATTATGAATGCGCAGCTTCGATAGGCAAACTGTGGGAAAAATTGCTAACTGAAGCATCGAAGCCGCTTCGCAGGTATGTCTGGGAAAGCCGGCCAGTGCTACAGGTTCAATATTATCAAGCACCCGCCGCCCGCTACCGAAGTGCAAATTTAATTTTCCCCACCTGACCGGGTAGTTGAAAATAGTTGCCATTGTCAGTAGCATCAGCCAGTACTGTCGATCCGGTTCGGCGCACTTACACATAAAAAAATGTTGCGGCGAACATTTCCAGCGAATATCAATGAGGGAGCACTCCATGCAGAATGCCTTTAGACATTTTTTGTGTCTGTTAATTGACGACGTAGCATTCTTAAAGGCGGGGAAAATTAGCCCGCATGCTTTGGCGCATGGCAATTGGCGGTTTCCCAACTGCCTGATGGCGATGGGCTTCGGGCTGATGTTGATCTTAACCATGGTGGCCCAGTCCACATCGGCTCAAACAGTGACGGCGACAGTTGGGGCCGGCTTAAACCCAGTCGCAGTCGCCATCAACCCGGTCACCAACAAAATCTATGTGACGAATAATGGCAGCAGCAACGTCAGCGTGATCGATGCTGCACCCTCAACCTTTGCTAAACACCAAATATCTGTATTGATGACAGGCGGAACCGTCACCAGCCTGAGCGCACCAACGCTTTCGCTGACGGTGAGTGGCGCCTATTTACCGAACGATCCCGCGGTGCGCACGGTGTACTACCGGCAAAACGATGCACAGGGACCCTACACGGCAGCCACCGGATCGGGACCCTTCACGGCGACCCTGGCCGGGCTGCAACTCGGTGAAAACGTCGTCTCGTTATTTGCAGTAGACGCGATGGAAGGCACGTCGATCAATACCTCTGGAAGCTCGGGGGGCACAAGTTCGATGATCGGCGCGCCAAGGGTATTCGCGCTTACGCGGGTCAGCCCCCCGGTGATCACGACGGTGTCACCGCTGCCGACAGGCACCGCGGGCACGGCCTACAGCCAGACCATTACCGCAAGTGGCGGCACCGGCGCACTGTCCTTCGCTGTGACCGCTGGCACGCTGCCGGTCGGATTAACGCTGTCAACCGCTGGATCTTTATCAGGGATGCCTGCGGCGGGCAGTGCTTCATTTACCGTGACGGTCACCGACGCAAGCGGCGGTACGGGCGCGCAGGTTTTTGCCTTGACCATTATCACAGTGCCGGGAGCACCAACGGGTGTGAGCGCCACGGCCGGCAACGCCCAGGCGACGGTCACCTTCACCGCACCGTCGGACAACGGCTCGGCCATCACCGGCTACACGGTGACCTCGATTCCGGCCGGCGGCACCGACAGCAATGCCGGCAGCACCAGTCTGAGTCACGTCATCACCGGGCTCACCAATGGCACCGCCTACACCTTCACGGTGGTCGC
>ENA-OFDP01001118-OFDP01001118.1-metagenomes-genome-assembly--contig:-NODE-1118-length-10756-cov-2.247827_pt1 | contig 10756 bp, 9 predicted proteins | sample MGYA00153389_OFDP01 | MGnify analysis MGYA00153389 | reverse complement strand
TGCAGGCGATTGAGGATGCGACCAACGCGCTGATTGCGCCCGATGCGGTGCGCCGGGATTTCTTTGCACACGAGCGGCTGGTAAGTACGCTTTATCGTGCGGTAAAGCCTGATCCGTCGGCGCTGGAGTTTTCAGGTCAGGTTGCTTGTCTCTCGACTATTTCGGAGGCGATACGCGCGAAGCTAAACCCAGACCCTGTCGATATTTCCAAAGTGATGGGAGACATCAACTCTCTTCTGGACGACTCCATCACCGGCATCAAAGTGCGCCAGAGTGGGCCGCCACCGTTGGATCTCTCCAAAATCAACTTTGAAGTTTTGGCCAAGCGTTTTCAGGAATCGAAACACAAGCACACCGACCTTGAAGTGTTGAAGGCAGCTATCCGCGCGCAACTGGAAAAAATGGTGCGGCTCAATCGCACGCGTGCCGACTTCACTGAGAAGTTCGAGTCTTTGATCGAGAGCTACAACGCCGGTAGCCGAAGTATCGAAGAACTGTTCGAGGAATTGCTTAAGTTGACCGACAGCCTCAACGATGAGCAGGAGCGGCACGTTCGCGAGCACATGAGCGAGGAAGAGCTGGTGATCTTCGACATCCTTACCCGCCCATCCCCCGAGCTGAGTGCCGAGGAACGGGCCGAAGTGAAGAAAGTCGCGCGGGAATTACTGACGCGACTGAAACAATTACTAGTCCTCAATTGGCGGCAGAAGTCGGCAGCGCGCTCGCGGCTGAAGCTGGCTATCGAGGACACGCTGGATACCGGGCTGCCGCGTGCTTACACGCCGGAGCTTTATCAGAAAAAATGCTCGGCTCTGTTTGAGCATGTTTATGAAAGCTACCCGGAACGGAATGCTGGCGTGTATGCGGCGGGTGTGTGATACATAAATAGGAGACAGAACGATCAGAGTCGTGCCAGGTTTGGTTTCACAATCAAAATGTCTCGCCTCACGTTCGAAATCCTAGCAAACACTAGCACTGGCGAGGTTTTTCAGCCGTTTTGTGGCTGAAACCCGCGCCAATCAACGATCTACGTTTTTCGAAAGAAGGCCCAGCAAAAAGACTTCACGTAATCGGCTTCAAATCACCAAGCTTCAGCCAGCCCACAAGCACGCGATACAAATACCAGACGAACACCGCCACCGGGAAAATCCATGCGAATATTAGCCCGATACCGAGCGTGGCGATGCTGATAATCCAGAATGCACCCCACGCGACGATCCACCACAGCAGGCCCCACCAGAATGTTCGAGAGAGCCACGAATAGTGTGTCTCCAGCCACGTATCGCGCACGTCGCTCCGTTTAACGGCACCGATGACCATCGCCACGACCGCCAGCGTCAGCATCGTGAATGGTGCCAAGCCGTGCAATCCATAGAGCACGTGCGCCAACGTCACGCCACTTTGCGGATTTTGTGGGGAATCGTTTTGTGAGGGGGTCACGTCAATTATTTCAGCCATGATTCAATTCCCTTTAATCGTCATCGACGCCAACCAACTCTGGAAATAATATTTCGGTGTAGCCAAACTTGGTCATATCGGTAATGCGCATCGGATAAAGCACACCATCAAGGTGATCGACTTCGTGCTGTACGACCCTGGCGTGGAAGCCACCGACGGTGTGATCAATGGCATTGCCGAATTCGTCAAAACCGGTGTAGCGCAATGTTGGATAGCGCGGCACCAGGCCACGCATGCCCGGCACTGACAGGCAGCCCTCCCAGTCAGACACCTTCTCTTCGGGAAGCGGCATCAATTCTGGATTAATTAATACGGTGTACGGGATTGGCTCCCGGTTTGGGTAGCGCGAATTGTCATCGACTTCAAATATCACCACGCGGACATTCTCGCCGATCTGCGGCGCAGCGAGGCCAGCGCCATTGGCTGCGATCATGCTGGCTTTCATGTCGTCGAGTAACGCATGTAATTCGGGTGAATCGAATTTGTCAGAGGGCCACGGTACAGATTTTTTAAACAAGCTGGGTGTACCCATTCGCACAATCGGCCGAGCCGCCATTTAGCTGTAGACCCGTTGCGAAACCGGCATCGCGTCATGCAGTTCGACCGCTTTTGCCAATATTGCGCGCACTTTTTTCATGCCTGCTTCCAGTACGGCATCCGCATCTTTGAGCTTGATGCCGGCTGATGATGAGCCGCGTCCGGCCGCATGATTCATTGACAGCGCCAGCGTGGCGTAGGACAAATTCTTTTCACGCGCCAGACCGGCCTCGGGCATTGTCGTCATCCCCACCATCGCGCAGCCATCCCGCTCCAGACGGTTGATTTCGGCGACTGTCTCCAGACGCGGCCCTTGCATAACGCCCATCACACCCGACTCAAGCACTTCCGTGACGACTGCTTTGGCCGCTGCAAGTATCAACATCCGAGCCAGGATGCAATAAGGAAACGTAAAGTCGATGTGCGTCACATCCGCATCGCCTTCAAAAAAAGTGTGCTTGCGGCCATGCGTGTAATCAATAACCTGATCCGGCACACCGATTGCACCTGGCCCCATCTCGGCGCTGATGCCGCCGACGGAGTTCACAGCCAACACCCGCGTCGCGCCGACCGAATGCAGCGCCCAAATGTTGGCACGGTAATTTACTTCATGCGGCGCGATAGTGTGGCCATAGCCATGGCGCGCCAAAAAAATCACTTCGGCTTTGTCAATTTTGCCAAAAGTCAGGTGACCGGAGGGTTCACCAAAAGGCGTACGCACCACTTCGCGACGGGTGATCTCAAGATTCGTCAGATTGGAAAGGCCGGTACCGCCGATGATTGCCAGCATCGCGTTACTTGCCTTTAACGGCGTAAATGGCAGGCAGGTTGCGCCACGCACCCGACACGTCCATACCATAGCCGTAGATGAAGCGATTGGGCACGCTGATGCCGACGTAATCGGCTTTTAGCGGCTTCTTGCTGTTGATTTCCTCGCCGTAGTCCTTCACGCAAAACACCGCACAGGCGACGCTCTTCGCACCCGTACGCTTGACCAAATCGACGATGGCCGCAAGTGTGATGCCTTCGTCAAGAATGTCATCGAGAATGATGACGTGGCGACCGACGATATTGTCGCGGGGCGCCACCCGCCAGGTTAACTGCGCACCGACCGTCTTGTCACCGTAACGCGACGCCTGGACGATATCGAAATCAAGCGGGAAATCGAGCTGAGGCAGCAGTTGCCCGGTGAACACGACAGCGCCGCCCATCACGGAAAGTATCAACGGATGCTGATCCGCGAAATCGCGATTAACTTCCCTCGCGATGCGAGACGTCGCCGCGTCAACCTCCTCGGCGTTGAAGAGAATCTCGGAGTCGGCAAGCAATTGTCTGGCGTCTTGTGCGTTCATGGGATTTCCAAACTGCCTAAAACGAGGTCAGTACAGTGCCCGCTGCACCGACCGCCGTGTAGCCGCTGCTGGTGCGGACAAGCGCGTGTAAATTATTCGTTGTGCCCGAAACTTGTGGCGTCCAGGTTATCCCGTCGAGGCTGGTAAAGATGATGCCCGCGTTGCCAACCGCGACAAACTGCCCTCCATAAGCGACGGCGTTAATCGTATTAGTGGACACTGGCTTTTGCACGGTCCATGTGAGCCCGTCGCTGCTGGTCACCAATGTGCCCGCCGCACCCATCGCAACGAAGGTATTTTTGGTGGTCGTTATCGCGGCCACCCCCGTCCCGGTCGTCGTCACGAGAGAGCCCATGACTACGGCTTTCAAGTCGTTGGTCGTATTGGACGTAACGGCCTGCCAGGTGACGCCGTCCGTACTCGTTACGATCGTGCCGCCCGCGCCGACAGCAACGAACCTGCCCGCCCCGTAAGTAGCAGCACTAAGATTGCGCGTTGTGGCTGAGGCGGCCGTGGTCCAGGTGGCGCCGTCAGTGCTAAATAAGGTCGTGCCATTCGCACCGAATGCTGCGAACGCACCAGAGCCTGGCGAAGCCACCGCAAACAGCTCGGCGACGGTTCCGCTGGTTCGTGTGGCCCAAGTGGTGGCATCGGTACTGAAGATGATCGTGCCCGATGCGCCAACGGCGACGAATCCCACACCACCGTGACTGATCGCGTTGAGGTCGGCAGGCGCAGCCGGATTGGTCCGCGCGGTGGCCGTCGTGCCGTTTGCGCCGGCAAAAATGGTGCCTGCCGCGCCAACGATTACGTCGACTGTGGAAAGTGCGCTGATGCCATTTAGTTTACCGGTGCCCAGCGGCGGCGCCACAGTCCATTTGGTTCCTGCAAACCGCGGTGAAACTACCTGTGTGGGCGCGCCCGGGCCACCCGGACCTCCGCCCTTCCTGCCATTCATCGTGAACGAATACGTGCTGCCGTTGGCGAGACCCGTGATCGTATACGGCGACTTCACATTGATCACGACGGTTCCACCGATGTTGGACCAGTTGGAGGTCGTCACCGAACTTCCGGCTGCGTAAAAAAGCCAATATTCAACATCGGGTGCCGCCGTCCACGCGAGCGTGACAACACCGTCACCAGGGATTGCCGTGAAATCCAATGCGGGATCGGATGAGGAGCCCTTGCCGCCGCAGCCGCTGAGCACTGCCGAGATGGCTAACGCGGCCATCAGTAGAACAAATCGTTTCACAAATATTCCTTAGCTATTGCTGACGACAAATTATCCCACAACCCGCACGCGGCTCGCCCACTTAGCCAACCCAATTGGAAAAAGTGGAAAGGCAGCTGTCACGTTCAAGTGGAAGGCGTCGGGCGTCAAGCGGGTCGTGTTTAAAGAACGGGCCCATTAGCTTCCGCAGAGCGTATTAATTTGGATCGGACCGGATGACGCGATGAAAGCGCGTATCGAAGGGACGTTACAAGACACGGCGCGAGGCACGGAATGACGACTAAAGTTTTCGCGAAGTCAACAGCAGCTTACGTTTCCGGTGCGTTTTAGCCCTAGGAACACGTGAGCGCTAACGCTTTTTTTCCGCACCCTTGGCCAGAAACGCCGCGAACGCCGCGCCAACCTCGGGATGCTTCTTACCCAGTTCCACGGTCGCCTTCAGGTAACCGAGTTTGGAGCCGCAGTCGTAACGCGTGCCTTCGAACTCGTACGCGAACACGTTCTCTTTTTTGAGGAGAGCGGCGATGCCATCGGTCAATTGAATCTCCTTGCCGACGCCTGCCTGAATTTGCTCTAGATGCGCAAAAATTTGCGGCGTCAAAATGTAGCGCCCCACCACGCTTAATGTAGAAGGAGCATTTTCTGGTTTTGGTTTCTCGACGATGGCGTTCATCTTCGAAACCCGTTCACCTGTTTTTTTTGAAATCGGTGTCGAGGCGACGATGCCGTACGACGATGTCTCGCGACGCTCAACATTGAGCACACCCAGAATCGAGGATTTCCGCTTGGCAAACTGTTCAACCATCTGCTGCATCACCGGTGCAACGCCGTCGGCGGTGTCGATCAGGTCGTCGGCCAGGATGACGGCAAATGGCTCGTTGCCGACGAGGTGCTTGGCGCATAACACCGCATGGCCCAGCCCTAGCGCCTCCGACTGGCGCACGTAAACATATTGCACGCCCGCAGGTAACATCCGCCGCACTTCTTCCAATTGCTTGTGTTTGCCTTTTACCGAGAGTTCCGCTTCGAGCTCGTACGCCTTGTCGAAGTGATCCTCGATGGTGCGCTTGCCGCGACCGGTCACGAAAATCATTTCGGTAATGCCTGCGGCGGCAGCTTCTTCGACCGCATATTGGATCAGTGGCTTATCGACCACGGGCAGCATTTCCTTGGGGCTGGCTTTCGTCGCAGGTAAAAAACGCGTGCCCAGTCCGGCGACGGGGAAAACAGCTTTGGTGATTCTTGGGGTTTTCTTCATTGCGATTTCGCCAAAGTGACAGCGCGGTTATTGGTTATTACCTATTGTAAGTCGCAGACGCCGCCTGACCATCGCACGAACAGTGTTTATGCACTACAAATGTGTATGCACTACGAAAAACAATGGCGTTAAATCCCGGCAAGGGACCTAACGCCACCGGCGTTGATCAAATTCAGATGACTATTCGCACTCGGCAACAACAACCTTGCAGCTATTTTGTCCACACATTTCTAGCGCTTTTCCGGTTGCAGCCGCCTTCGTTGCGCCAAACCCGTATCCATAAAACTTCTTGGACGACGCATAAGCGCCACAGGTCTTGAACCAAACCACAACTTTGCAGTTTTCACCGTTCTCCTTGCAGAACTTCATCGCAGCTTTCTTAGCCTCGCCTTCGCTGTCATAGCCAGTTGAAAAGCCGTAAGCAGGATCGGTCTCGCCTACGCTATCGTCAACGGCGATCGCACCAATCGCGAATGCGCTACCCTGAAACATAAAGCCCAAGGCGAGAATCAATGTGGCAAATTTCTTCATGTTATTTCCTTCATTTGAGAGTGAATTGACTGGTATGGAACAAATTAAACAATTGTGAACTTGGCTCGCACCGCCGCTGACTTGGGCAAATGCGGCGCCATGCAGCACATTAAACTTTACGTGCCGCCAGCGGCAGGCGTCAACGAAAAGCCGCCCGCAGATTGTTAAGGATTGTTACGCATTGAAACGGAACGCCTTGATCTAGCGCTGCGCAAGCAACGCTAGAAATTCTGCCTCATCGAGCACGGCCACGCCAAGCTCGACTGCCCTGTCGAGTTTGCTACCCGCCTCGGCGCCTGCGATCACGAAGTCGGTTTTTTTCGACACACTGCCGGACACTTTTGCGCTTAACGCTTCCAGCCTGTCTTTCGCCTCGTCGCGCGACATGGCTTCGAGCGTTCCGGTCAAGACGAAGGTTTTTCCATTGAAAGGGTCAAGGTCCGCATCAGCATTGCCGACTGGCGCATTTTCGCCCTGCGAGGCGCGCCCATGCTCGATCTGTACTTCTGGCCACGTCACTTTGCATGCGCGCAGTTGCTCCACCACTTCCCGATTATGTGGCTCATCGAAAAACTGCCGGATACTTTGCGCGACGACCGGACCGACGTCATGGACTTCCAGCAATTGTTCCACACTCGCATCCATGATCGCATCGAGGTTGCCGAAGTGTTTGGCAAGATCTTTCGCTGTCGTTTCACCGATCTGGCGAATACCCAGGCCAAAGAGAAATTTTGGTAGTGTGGTGCGCTTACTCTTCTCAATCGACGCAAGCAAATTGGTGGCTGATTTCTCAGCCATCCGCTCCAGATTCGACAGCGCAGTGATGCCGAGGCGATACAGATCGGCAGGCGTATGAACCACATCGGCGTCAACCAACTGCTCGACCAGCTTGTCGCCGAGTCCCTCGATATCGACCGCGCGTCGCTGCGCGTAATGCAGCAGCGCCTGCTTACGTTGCGCCGGGCAAATCAGGCCGCCGGTACAGCGAGCGATGACTTCGCCTTCAAGCTTTACGATTGCCGAATCGCATTCGGGGCAGCGCGTGGGCATCACGAAGGCTAGCGAATTGGCAGGCCGTTTTTCAATGATCACGGTGGCGACTTCGGGGATCACGTCGCCGGCACGCCTCACCACCACGGTGTCGCCGATTCGCAAGTCCTTGCGACGGATTTCTTCTTCATTGTGCAGCGTTGCGTTCGACACGGTGGTGCCGCCGACAAAAACTGGCTGCAATCTTGCCACCGGTGTGATCGCGCCGGTGCGCCCTACTTGAACATCGATACCGAGCAAAACAGTGGTGGCCTCTTCAGCCGGAAATTTATGGGCAATCGCAAATCGCGGCGCACGCGAAACAAACCCCAGCGTCTGCTGCTGGTCAAAGCGATTTACTTTGTACACGACACCATCGATATCGTAAGGCAACGCGGCACGCGCCTGCCCGATACGTTGGTAAAAGTCACGCAAACCGGCCACGCCTTGCACGATGCTCCGTTGCCTGGCAACAGGAAAGCGCATCGATTCCAGCCAATCCATCAATGCCGAATGCGTGGATGGCACGGCCGCACCCTCAACCGCGCCAATGCCATAGGCAAAAAATGTCAGCGGACGCGCGGCCGTCAATTTCGAATCCAGTTGTCTGAGCGAGCCTGCGGCCGCGTTGCGCGGATTGACAAATAATTTTTCGTTTTTGGCTACCTGTCTGTCGTTGAGTTTGTCGAAATCCCGACGCAGCATAAGTACTTCGCCACGCACCTCCAGCAGCGCTTGCCGGCATTGCTCCGGCAGCACAAGTGGGATGGACCGTATGGTCTTGAGATTCTCGGTGACGCCTTCACCGACCGCGCCATCGCCGCGTGTGGCGCCCTGAACAAAAACGCCACGGACGTAGGTCAGGCTGATGGCGAGCCCGTCAAATTTGGGTTCGCAGGCATACTCGATTTCAGCGTCGCCCAGATCCAGACCTTCGCGGCAGCGCCGATCAAAGTTTTCGATGTCCCCATCACTGAAGGCATTACCTAACGACAACATCGGTACGCGATGCGTCACCTCGTCAAAGGCGTCGAGCGGCTTGCCACCCACCCGTTGCGTGGGCGAATCCTGCGTTAGCAATTCCGGGTGCTGCATTTCCAGCGCCAGCAATTCGTGGAACAGCCTGTCCCATTCGCCATCTGTGATGGTCGGCAGATCCAGGACGTAATAACTGTGATTGTGCTGCTCAAGCTCGCGCTTCAATTGCGCGAGTCTGTTGATCACCTGCTCAGGAGCCGCGGCGTCGGAGGCCATCGCGAACTACGTATACAGCCTCAACGCAGCCGAACTTCCGGGCGCGACACCTTTTGCTTGCATGTCACTGGCAATACCGGTGATCGTCTCGGCAATAACCTTACGCCCATTCGCCGTCAACATTTTACGGTTGTCATCGACCACATCGCCCTGCAAGGCATCGGCAAAGCGCAGCGCCAGAGTCATCATTTGCTCAAACACCCGGGCCGGCTGCGGTGCACGCGGTACATCCAGCGCAAAGGTAAGACCCGTCAGGTACGCACCTGCATGGCGGATGCCGGGCGGCTCTTCGGCACTCATATTGCGCAAGAAAAATAGTGTGTGGCCATGTTCGTCGCGCAATTCGTACTCACCCGAATCCAGGACGGTTAACCCGTTCGACTCGGCCAGGCCGCGCACTTTCGTGGTTGCGAAAGTCGCACCGCTCTTGCCGACCACATTTACAGCGATTTCGATATCCGTATCGGCACAAAACGCATCCACGACCTGCGCGCGCTCAGTGGCGAGATCTGTATCTTCGCGCTGCGAAACCGCATCTATGCCTTGTGCAAACGCGATCATCATTTCGTTAAATGCGTAAAGGGTATTGGGGTCCACCGCGCCGCTTCGCGAGGCCAGCTGCAGACCGGCACGCAATTCGCGGAAGCCTTCACGGTCGTCAGCATTGTGTGCGTCGATAGGTTGCCACAAACCGCCGACCAACCCTTCCCAGATAATGCGCTTCGATACCCGCTGCGATTGCTGCACGGTCGGCCAGAATTGATCTGGGAGGATGGGTGCGTCCGCCAGCACCAGGGCAACGGTATCGATTTCGGCGTTGATGCCGGGCAACCTTGCATCCGGTGCGCTCACCGGCATGATCGGCTCGTCAACCGTAGGCGTATCGAAACCCATAAGCTCATCGTCGACGGCGCTCATTTTAGGCATCGTGCCTAGCTGCGGCTCGACGCGATTTGTCGGCTCATGCAGCAACACATCGCGGTGATCCGACGAAAACGCATGCTCTGCATTCTTTTTGTACTTTGCTTCCTGCCAGCGGTTGTAGATGATCACCAGCACGATGATCAACACTGCTGCGCCTGCTAAAACCCACTGAAAGTCACTGATCATTGTGCTGCTCTCAAAGAGTTCACCTATGCCGCCACCGGCACAGGCGCGGCGGCGAATTTCTTGGCCGCGTGGATGTCGACTTCGACGATTCGCGAAACACCCGGCTCGTTCATCGTCACCCCGACCAGTTGCTCGCCCATTTCCATCGTCACCTTATTGTGCGTGATAAACAGGAATTGCGTGGAGACCGACATTTTTTTCACCAGATCGCAGAAGCGGTCAGTGTTGGAGTCATCCAGCGGCGCGTCGACCTCATCGAGCAGACAGAACGGTGCGGGGTTAAGTCGGAATAGCGAGAACACCAGCGATAGCGCGGTCAATGCTTTTTCCCCCCCCGAAAGCAACTGGATCGACTGCACCTTCTTGCCTGGAGGTTGGGCAAACACTTGCAAGCCGGCGTCGAGAATTTCGTCACCCGTCAGGCGCAAGTAGGCATTGCCGCCACCAAAGAGCATCGGGAACAATTCCGTGAAGTTCTTGTTGACGATGTCAAACGTATTTTGCAGCAGGTCGCGTGTTTCGCGGTCGATGCGCTTTATCGCGTTCTCCAGCGTATTGATCGCTTCGTTCAAATCAAGCGACTGTGCATCCAGGAACGACTTGCGCTCCGTGGCTTGTTCGAGTTCAGCAAGTGCTGCCAGATTGACCGCACCCAACTCAGTGATCGCGGCGTTAAGGCGATTTATTTCGGCCTGATAGGCAGTCGAACGCGATTTGCGCTCCACGGTCTCGGCAAGCTCGTCAATATTGGCCCCCGATTCTGCCAACTGCCGCGCATAATTTTCTTCGTTGATACGCGCTTCCTGTTCCTTCATGCGCAGATCTGTGATCTTTTCGCGCAATGGTTGCAGGCTGTGCTCTATGGAACTCTTGCGCTCTTCCAACTCTTTCAATTTTCCAGTCGCGGACTCCATCGCATCGCGGGCTTCGGCGAGTGCTTTCTCAGTTTCAGCCTTGGCGGTCAGGGCCAATTGCAGACGCTCCTGAATATTGCCT
>ENA-OFDP01001117-OFDP01001117.1-metagenomes-genome-assembly--contig:-NODE-1117-length-10757-cov-3.791161_pt1 | contig 10757 bp, 6 predicted proteins | sample MGYA00153389_OFDP01 | MGnify analysis MGYA00153389 | reverse complement strand
GACGCAGGCAGTCGGCGTGACCTGGCAGAAAAAGCGGGCTTGGCCAGCGTAACCGCCGGGCAAGCAAGCAAGGGCGTGGCAGCGCGGGGCGGTTTGCCTGCGCTGGATGAAAACGCCCTTGGCGAGGCCTGGGCAGACCTGGGCGCGCAATACGGCAGCGGCGCGGGTGGTGACCGCATGAGCTTTTCATTGCGTACATTGACCGAGCCAGATTTATTGGCAAAAGCCGTGGCTCTGGCTGCGCGGCAAATAGGCGAGCCCGCCTTTACAGACAACGTGTGGCAACGCGACAGGCAAAAGGCAATTGCCGGGTTGAAGGAGTCTTACACCCGGCCCGGCACTGTGGCGGGACGCGCTTTTTCGCAAGCGGTGTATGGCAAACACCCTTATGGCTTTGAGCCCGATGAAGCAACACTGGGCCGCATCAGCGTTCAAGACATGCAGCAGTTTTACGCGGCGGGTGTTACCTCCTGCCGCGCGCGCATCAGCATGGTGGGCGCAGTAACGCGTGCACAGGCAGACGACTTGGCGCGGCAATTATTGGCTCGTTTGCCGCAAACCGCTTGCGCATCGTTGCCTGCCCTGCCAGTTATTCCTGAAGTCGCTGCACTGACCGAGGCAATGCAAAAAAACATACCATTTGATGCTGCCCAGGCACAGGTGCTGATGGGCCAGCCCGGCTACAAGCGCAATGACCCGGCGTTCTTCCCGCTGCTGGTCGGTAACTACATTTTGGGCGGTGGCGGGTTTGTGTCACGTCTGCAAAACGAGGTGCGTGAAAAGCGCGGCCTGACGTATGGCGCGTTTAGCAACTTTGGGCCCGGCTTGCACGCAGGCGCATTTACCGTCAGCCTGCAAACGCGGCCCGACCAGGCCGCGCAAGCGCTTGATGTGGCGCGTACCGTTGTGAAAGACTTTGTTGCCAACGGCCCGACCGATGCTGAACTGAAAGCGGCCAAAGACAACCTGATCGGTGGTTTTGCCTTGCTGATTGACAGCAACCGCAAACTGCTCGGCAACATCAGCAACATTGCCTGGAACGACTTGCCACTGGATTACCTCGACACCTGGACCAGCCAGGTCGATAAAGTTACGCTGCAAGACATCAAGACCGCAATGGCTGCCAAGTTGCAACCGGACAAAATGGTAACTGTTGTTTTGGGCGGTCAGCCTTGAGCTTATGAATCGTGAAACCATGAAATACACCCCGCAAGTCGCTAAAGAAAAGTCTGAAAAAGACGCTGTCAAAAAGCCGGCCAAATCAGGCAAAGTCGTTGGCCGCAAAACCATACCGCCGGGTGAAGTCCGCATCATTGGCGGGCTCTACAAGCGCAGCAAAATACTCGTTGGCAGCCAACCCGGCCTGCGCCCGACACCAGACCGTGTGCGCGAAACCCTGTTTAACTGGCTCGGCCAGGACTTGAGCGGCTGGCGCTGCGCTGATGTCTTTGCAGGCACAGGCGTGCTCGGTTTTGAGGCCGCTTCGCGTGGTGCGGCTGATGTCATGGTGTGCGAGCAGGACGCTGCGCTGGTGGGCAACCTCAAAGCGCTGCAAATCAAGCTCAAGGCCAGCACGGTCAAGGTCGAGCGCGGCGATGGGGTCAGCTTGTTGCGCCGCGTCAGCCCCGGCAGTCTGCAATTGATTTTTCTGGATCCGCCTTATGAGTCGACCGCGTTTAAAGCAGCGCTCAAGGCCGCTGCGCAAGCCGTTGCTATCCCAGGCTTTGTGTACCTTGAAGCGCCCAAGCCGTGGACGGATGATGAACTAGCCGTTCTTGGTTTGAAAGTTTATCGTTTCGGCAAAGCCGGGGCCGTACATTTTCATTTGCTGGTTAAAACGGTTGAAACAATTGAAAGCGCATAATTTGACGATGACATCTCCAACGCGAATTGCTGTTTATTCGGGAACGTTTGACCCGATCACGCTGGGCCACCTCGACGTGATCAAGCGCGCGGCAGGTTTGTTTGACCAGCTCATCATCGCGGTTGCTGTGGCGCACCACAAGAATACGCTATTTGACCTTTCAGGTCGCGTGGAATGTGCGCAAACAGCTACAAAAAACATAGCAAACGTCACAGTGCAATCGTTTGATGGCCTGATCATGGACTTTTGCAAGATGCACAAAGCCAGCGCCGTGGTGCGCGGCATTCGCAACCTGACCGACTTTGACTACGAAGCGCAAATGGCCGCCATGAACCGCAAACTCGCCCCGCAGGTCGAAACTGTTTTTTTACTGCCCGATGCGCCGCTGGCCTGCATCAGCAGCACCCTGGTTCGCGAGATCAGCAAGCTTGGCGGCGATGTCAGTCAAATGGTCAGCCATGAAGTGCTGGCTGCGCTTGGCAAAGCCAAGGCGGTTTGACATGGCGCTGCTGATCACCGACGAATGCATCAACTGCGACGTGTGCGAGCCCGAATGCCCGAACCAGGCCATTTACATGGGCAAAGACATCTACGAGATTGACCCCAACAAATGCACTGAATGCGTCGGCCACTTTGACGAACCGCAGTGCGTACAGGTCTGCCCGGTGGCGTGCATCCCGGTCAATCAAGAGTTTATGGAAAGCAAACCCACGTTGTGGGAGAAATACTATCGGTTGACGGGGACGGCGGCGGTGGCGGTAGAAGAAGTAAATTGAACAGCTTGTTTTTGATGATTTTTAGTTACGGTGAATTCAAGAACAAAGTGCACGTAAGTAAAACAGGTTGGCTCAAGAGCGCATAGGATGGCGGCTTTTTATCATCCATTCTTAAAGATGCATCGTGTATGACCCCAGTGCGATTGATTCCCACATTGACAACCAGTTGGATGTGTAGCCCAGCTTTAACCTTACGGTCTTTTTTAAATGTCAGCCCATTCGGTGTAAATTGCTCGAATTTGTACTCAAAACCGTAGGGTCAGATTGATGTGAAGCTTCTTGTCTCCGGTCTGCGGAATACCTGAGCCGGCAGGCGACGGCAACACACTGCCCTTAACGATGCGTCCCCAATCCGCAGACAGCGCGAATGAAGCTGTTGTGTAACGCAAACCCAGTCCGGCACTGGCCAGCTGGTCTTTTGGTGGTTTGTTTGGGTTCAAAACCGAGTCCCTGTTTCGCAGCCAGCCGGCATCAATAAAGGCCAGTGCGCGCAGGCCAGGCAACAACTCGAAGGTAGTGGACTCCGTAGAAATCAGAAAACCCCTGTCGCCTGAAATTGCGCGCTCGCCCGTTCCACGCACTGAGTACGCGCCACCCAAGCCAAATTGCTCGCCAGAAATTAGAGCATCACCGCTGTATTGAAGTTGTCCGCGAGCGCTCCACAGCCAGCCGGAAGAAAACGATTTAAAGTAGTTGACCCCCGCGCGAATGGCTTTCCAGTTGGCTGTGTTGATACGCGGATCCTCGCTTTGATACGACAACAAGTCATTGCCTTTGCCGCCCCTAAGGTTAAAGGCAATATCAGTGTTGTAGCCCCAGATCTGTTTGTCAGATTCATTGCGCACGTTATATCCCAACGTCAACGGCCGGGTTGAGCGATCGAGCTGTCCCGGTACGACGATACCGTTGATCAATGCCACATTAAATAATTTATTGTCTAGCCCGACCGAAAGATAGCTGCGGCGTCCGCCGTTGGGTGGCAGGTATTGGCTGTAATTTATGCCATAGGTTTGACCGGCACCAGTACTGCTGAAGGTTCCAAAATTACCCACCACTTTTGATTGGGTGTAACTTATACCCAGAACACCACCCAAGCGATATAGCGGAATGCGGTAACTCAAGCCCAGTTGACTGACATCGTTGGTGCGCTGAAGCGATGTTGTGTAGGCGCCAGAGAATTGGTGGTCGAGATCAAACAGATTTGAATGTGAACCCACAATTGAAAACCGGTCCTGGCCTGTTGCTGCCGAACCTGTATTAGACAAACTGGACGAAAACGCCCAGGGTGCTGCCTCTTTCACCAGCAAGGTCGCGTTGATCTTGTCGGCTTCGTCTGACTCCCTGAATGAGGCCTGTATCTGCTTGCCGGCATTTTCATTGGCAATTGTGGTTTGTACGGTAAGCGCCTGAAAATTGGGTGCTTCACCTTCCTGAAGCTCGGGAACGCTCGCACGAATATTCTTTTCGCTGAGGCGCGAATTGCCCTCCACTGTGACCTTGCCAATCACAAACTTTACGATGCTCAAAGTGACTTTGTTGCCCATTTCCTGGGCTGGCAAGGTTACCCGGTGCATGGCGTAGCCCTGGAGCTTGAGTTCAGCATCCAGAGCTGCACTTGCTTTTTGGAGTTTGACAAGCGTGCCGTCGGGCCCAACAAAAGGCAAAAGTATTCTTGCGGTGTCGCCTGGTTTGAGGGGGTTGTCTCCGGTCACCTCAAAGCCTGATATGACAAATTGGCTGTTGGCACCATTTGCCGCTGGCATGGCCTGTTGTCCTGAAGCGAAGTCATGAACCAGCAATATCGCCAAAGCCAAAGGAGCACTTGATATTGCCCTGATTCTTGAAATCTTCCGTGACGCTGTGGATAGTTTTGCTTTAGACGAAGAAGTTTTCAGGGGCATACAGTTGACGTCCGGCTGTTGAGCGTACCGACCACACCGGTCATGACGGGGTTTGCGGCATTGGGCAGGGGGACTTTGTCAAACTGGATAAACAACGGAGTGTCAACCGGGCGTCCCGTTTGCCCATTGGCTCCAGCAAATCCGGTTTCACCTCGCCCCAAATGAAGCGTTTCTTTTGATGAAGTTACCTCAATGTGTCCATCCCGAACAAATACAAATAGCCCCTCGTCGTCTGCCGATACGTTTCCGCCAGAAAAAAGCTGTTGCATATTGACGGGCACCGAGTCCGGTCGTGGCAGGTTTTCAAGTGTGGGTGCGCTCAGTGGACGGATCTGGGTACGGCTGACAAACAGGCCTTGGCCTGCCTGCAAGGTTTGCAATGCTGTTTGCCCCACTTGCATGACCTCAATGCTTCCGCGCCAGGTAAAAAAGTTGCAGCTGTCTTCCGCATCGCAATCCAGATCAAAACCAGTACCGCGAATGCCAATGGTTGCAGTCGAGGTGACAAAGCTAACATTACGGGTGTTTGATTTTCCAATCAGGCCAGTTAGCGCGCGCATGGAGCCCCTCAGCAGAGACACCACAAACTTTCCCTCTGTCGGGCTTTTGTCATCGAATATAAAATTAACCACTGAAAATCGGGTGTTGGCACCTAGTGACAGGCGGCTTTCGTCACGGAAGATGAGAACACCTTTTGCACCAGCACCTGTTTCGACAGTTTCACCCTCGTAAACGCTGGCACCCTCAACCAGTTTACGTTTCGTACCGGAGCTGTCCGTTGCGCTTATCTCACCTTGAGCCGACGTAAGTTTGCCGCTGGACAACACGGCGTTAGGCCGAGCCCGTTCAGTAACTCTGGACGACTCCTGCTTGCACTCCGGGCCACAAATACGCGCATCAAAATCGGTGCCCCGAATGCCGATGGTTGCAGTTGAAGTCTGTATTTTTGCAGCGTTGGGTGATCCTTTTGCAATAAGTCCCGTGACAGCCCTGAAACCGCCGCGCAAAAGCTGCATCACCATGCTGTTGTCGGGGGCGCCCTGGTTAAACTGAAACTGCTGGACGATGAGTTCCGAGTCTGGTCGGAGCGTCATGCGCGAGCCGTCCTGTAACTTGATGATGGCTGCCGCTCCATCCGATGTTGTCAGCCTGTCGCCTTCATTGAGCTGCAACCCTTTGCCTAACGCCCTGGGCAACTTTCCAGGCGATTGCGCAAAACCCACACCGCGTGAAAACTCTACCTCGCCAACTGACTGTGCAAGTACTGCACATCCGCTTGCAAGCAGCGTTGCTGCAAACACAAGCCGCAATTTAAATGTGCTGGATTTTTTTAACGAGGGCATGTTTGAGCCTCGGTGACAACACCATCCTTGGTTTTTTTACTGGTTTTGTCTGGGTCCAGCGTATCTAAGTCTTTGTTGCTTAAAACCCTCTCCGTACTGCTCAAAAAAGCCACCACCAGATCAGCCGGACTGCTGCTAATTGGCGCTGCTGGAGCGATTACTTCTGGGGTCGGTGCTGCAACAATCGGGGGCGGTGCTGCAACAACGGGCGTCGGTGGAGCAATAACTGGCAACGCTGCAGCACCTCGTGGAGCTACTGCAGCGGCTCCGTTACTGGTGTACACCACAGGGCTGCCAACAGTTGTAGCAAGCGGGCCAAAGGTCAGGTTGACGCCCGCACTGGCAGTAACTCCCAAAGCCGCGCTGACAGCGCCGTTTTGTACAAGATTGGTGGCCGCACTCATTGCAATGGAGCCACTGCTTGATGTCACCGGGCCATTGAGGGTCATGTTGCCCGCGCTTGTCAGGTTGGTGGCGGCCAAGACAATGTCACCACTTGCAGCTACCCCCCCAAATCCTATCGTCAGCGGACTGTTGGCGGTCATGCTGATTCGTCCGCGGGGTGCAGCAATAGCAGCAGTATTTGACCGAATGCCCCCCGTGTTGTTGACAGTGATGTTGCCGTTGGCCACGTTGATACCCAAAATATCAATGGGGCCAAGATTGGTCAGGTTGAGGCTTCCTTCGCCTGTCGTCCTGGCGCTCAAGCTGCCGATTCTGTTGCTACCGTGGTCAAGTGTGGTGCTACTTGTCGATTCGGTGGCTAAAAGACCCGCAGTCGAAAACCCGGCATTTTGAGTGATATTGCCGTTCAGGGCTGACAAAGTGATCGAGGTTGCATTGAGTGGTCCAAGATTTAAGTTGCCTGTGGTGTCCCTGACAGAGATGCTTCCAAACCGGTTATCAATATTGGCCGCGGCTAAACCGCCTGTGTTGACGAGCTCCACATTGCCAGAGACAGCATTAATAGCGCTAAAGCTGCCAATCTGGTTGCCGCTGTAATTGAGCGTGGTACCAGTAGCTGAGGAGGTAAGCAGCGACGGCACAAAAACGCCTGCGCTTGATTCCGTTGTTGTTTGCGTAATGGCGCCGGTTTGCGCAGTCAGGGCTACTTCGCCCGTAGCCCTAAGCTGGCCCGTCAAGTCAATATCGGCAATATTGTTCACTGTTATGCCGCCCGAGTTGTTCACCAAGTCAGCTAGAGCAAGTGGAGAAAGTTGTGTGCTGAGGCCTGTATTGTTAATCGATATTTCAGAACTCTGGCCACTGTTAGCGGACGTGCCAATTGATCTAAAAATATTCTCACCGGTAAAAAGCGCCCCGCCACTTGACAAAAATTGCAGGGACTGCGCTCTTAGCCGGGACGGGGCGTTGATGCTGCCGCCTGCATTGATGCGCAAGAGCCCAGCGGCATTGATGACTTCGCCAGTACCCTGCCCAAGGATGGCACTGCCTGAAATGGTGCCGAAAACCGACAGGGGAGTGCTACCAGCGGAAAGTGTTTCGGTGTAACTGCCCTCGCCATTAGGCGTGAAGGTGGTTGATCTGAGATTGTTCATGCTGAAATTAGGCTCATTCATCAGCGCTGAAATCAGATTGATGCCACTGCCGTTTGAAATTCCAATCGTTACGTCGTTGGCAAATGTGGAATTGGCCGCGCCGTAGTTAAAACGTATTGCGCCGTTTGAATTCAATATTGTTTCGAACTGGGCAGCTGGTGTGGTGTTTGTTACACCGCCACAACAACGTGCCACATTCCAGCGTACGCCCAAACTGCTTGCAAATGGCGCAATACGAATGTCTTTGCCAGCGCTGGCATCCAGAGTCCAGTCGTTCCATGCAGGTGCAATAGCTTTCAGATAGCCGAGGCTTGAAATTGAGTCGGTGTAAGACGTAGTACCGCTGCCAAATGTGACCAGACCGTTGGTGGTGATAAAGGCTTGGTTGTAATTGGTGCCAAAGTAATTGAAAGTAAAGGGCAGGTTGTAGGAAAAGAAGGTGTCATCAATGTAACCACCGCTACCCAGCCCCAGCAAATTAACGCCCCCCGTAGCGTTGAGCGAAACCCCCCCGGCAGACTGCACACTGCGCAGTGTGATGTTGTTGCCACCCATCGACATGCCAGGCGAGCCTGTATTGCCTTCCCCGACATTGGAAATAGTTCCTGATGTTTGAACCAGGTCGCCTGCACCGGCTGCAAGAGTTATTGAGCCGTTGGTCCTGATGTTGCTGTTGACTGAAATGCCGTTGGTGCTTGTGACGGTAACAAAGCCATTAGCGTTTGTGATAGGCCCCAGATTGATATTGCCCAGGTTTGTAAGTTGAACATTGCCTGTGCCACTGTTAGTAGCCGTCCAGTTGCGAACCTGATTGCGAGACCCATTCAAAAGCGTGCCGGTCGTTGACTGCGTGATCAGCGACTGGGATACCAATGCACCCGTGCCACTGATGGTGCCCGAAGCTTGTATATCTGTTGTCGCAGTGTTCAAGTCGCCATCAACAATGACGTTGTTGCCCGCTTTCAAATAAACACTTCCTCCGGCACTGGCTCTATTGATCGTGGCACCAGGACGAATGTTGATGCTTCCAGCAGTGCGAAGTATCAGACTGTACCCAATGTTTGAACTGTTGCCTATAACAACTGCGCCGCCGATATCGTCAGACCCGTTGACCAAAATCGTACCTGTCCCGCCTCCGTTGTTCTCGGTCTGGATCATGACATTTGTACCGATCAATGCGGCGTTTATCTGATCGTCACCAATCTGTGAGCTTTGATTTGAAGCGGGATCAAATAACCCTACGCTTAATTGCGACGCCGTTCCGCGGATGATGGTCAGGTCAGACGGGTCGAGCAACCACTGGCCATTGGCGCCATTTGGAGCTGATGCGGCAACGCGCGCACCAGCAACGTCCAGCGCACGTTTGCCTGAGGTTTCAATGAAGCCGCCGTCGCCTGATTGAGTGCCGCCCGTGGCGGATATGGCGCCATAGGCGCGAGTGGTGTCATCAGCCCACACAATCACCTTGCCACCGTTGCCGCTGGTCAGGGCGTCGGCCTTGATGCTGGTTTGGGCGCCTGTGTAGGTAAAGCTGGCGTTTTGTATGTCAAGGTTTTTACCCAGGTAGTCGCCACCGATACGCACGGTTCCACCGCCCAGCTCGCCCGACACGTCAATCGCCGCCTGGTCTGTGACCGCAACACGGTTGCCCAACACATCAACAGTGCCGCCAAGCGTACCAGTGGCTGTTAGTTTGCCGCTGCCTTCTACATACGCGTCAGCAAGGGCCTTGAGAACGATTTTTCCGCCCTCCAGGCTTACGGTGTTGGCCTGAATGTCACCGCTGTGCTTGAGTGTGCCCGCAAAAATGGCAACTGCGTTGCCTTTCAGCGTCCCCAAGTTAAGGGCTGCATTTGAGGGGGCCTGCACCACCATCTTGATGCCTTCCAGGCCGCGCCCTGTCAGTTCAACCTGCTGGCCAGCAGCCAGAAGAGTGTTGCCGTTGGGGGCTTGAATCAAGGCATCTTTACCCGTATCAATATTAGGTGCAAGCAACACCACATCACCGCTACGCGCCAAAATACTGCCTTTTATTGACAATCCTGCACTGGTCGCATTGCCGTCACCAAAACGCAGCCGCCCCGAGATGGCGTCTGCATCTGTCATTCGCAAAACCGAAGCTGTAAAACCGGCTGTGTCAACCACCGCACCGGCACCCACAGTAATGCCTGCCTGGTTGACCAGCACCAGATTGCCGTTGCTTGACAGGGCGCCAAAGATAGCAGAAGGCGTGTTGGTTATCACGCGGTTGATGGAAGTGCTGATTGCAGAAGGCTGCTGGAAGTGTGTCGAGCTTCCAACTGGAATCGAAAAACTTTGCCAGTTGATGGCCGAATGACTTGTGCCAGACCCATTTTGGGTGATGACGTTCAACGCGCTCCCGTTTGGAGCCGCATTGGCCTGCCCGTGTATTGCAACACCTCCAACCGGGTTGGCATGGGCACTCGGCATAACCAGGCCCCATGCCAACGCCACTTCAAAAACCAACTGGCTTAACTTGCCAGGTTGAAGGCGGCCAGTTCGTTTACCGCTCACGCATGCATTGGAAGTTCGAGTGCCGCTGGCTGAAGCGAATTCAGACACAGCAACCATAGCGCCCAGCGCTTCATTCCAAACACTGCGAAAACAATGGTTCATGGACGCGTTTTTGGACAATTGAAACTTCCTGCAATTTCTTTGTTTTCTGCGTTTTGAACTACTTTGGTATTGCCAAAACCACAAATACAAGCGAGATTTTGTGTAACTTTTTAATCCTAATGTAAATCTCCAAACTGTGCAAGACTTAAAAAAAGCAAATGCATTTTTGTAAACGTAAAGTTATTTATGAAGCTAAAAATCTTATTTTCATTTAGAGATGCGCTAAAAAAGTAGTCCCATTTGCAGCACAATTTTGGTCATTTCATCTGGTGGAATTTCAGGTGAACTTACCAGGAATCTGATCATCTATTGCATGTTAGCAACCATAATATGGGACTTTGATTGCGTTTCGCGCGAGTTTTTCCAGCCAATGGTTTATCCCACTGATCTGCTCCGCATAAACCGTACTGGTCATTTTTCCAAGAAGTCCGTCACTATGGAGAATGATGGGCATGAGAACAAGCAAAACAGCGAAGAGCTGATCATTCGCTTTTTGAGGCAAGCCGAAGCCGGTATGCCGATCAAGAAGATCGGCCGCAAACACGGCTTTAGTGATGCCAGATTCTATAAATGGCGCTCCAAGTACGGCGGCATGGATGCAACTGAGGCCAAACGGCTGCGCGAACTCGAGCTGGAGAACGGCAAGCTCAAGCGCCTGCTGGCCGAAGCGCATCTGA
>ENA-OFDP01001115-OFDP01001115.1-metagenomes-genome-assembly--contig:-NODE-1115-length-10765-cov-2.203922_pt1 | contig 10765 bp, 9 predicted proteins | sample MGYA00153389_OFDP01 | MGnify analysis MGYA00153389 | reverse complement strand
TTTTACCGTAATGACGATAGGAGAAAGCAATATCCACGTTTTTGTGCGCGACTCGCACCTCCGTTTCAACGTCTCGATATTTCGTCGCGAGCAATGCTTTCACGGCATCTCGAAAGGCGTTTCCCTTCTCAATGGTCGACGGTAATTTTTCCGTGCTCATGTTCCGTTGCCCTCTTTAGTAATAGGCGCTTAAAAAGATATCGGGCAAACGGTTATGTGTCCCGACAACACTCCACCGCCAGTTTCACCCTCTCCACCGCAAATATCTCCAGCCCCTCAATCTTCTGCTTAGGCTTATTCGCCTTCGGCACAATCGCATGCGTAAACCCGAGCTTGGCGGCCTCGCGCAGGCGCTCCTGCCCGCGCTGCACGGGGCGCACTTCACCGGCCAGCCCGACTTCACCGAACACGACATGCTTGGCCGGTAGCGCTTTATTCTTAAAGCTCGACACGATGGCGAGCAACACCGCCAGGTCAGCACCTGGCTCGTCGATGCGCACGCCGCCGACGGCGTTGATGAACACATCCTGATCGAATACGGCAATACCGGCGTGACGATGCAGCACCGCGAGTAGCATGGCGAGGCGATTTTGTTCGAGGCCGACCGAGAGACGCTTTGGGTTTGAATGCGCTTCATCGACGAGTGCTTGAATCTCTACCAGCAGCGGCCGCGTGCCTTCCTGCGTGACCATCACGCAACTGCCGGGCACGTTGTTGTTGTGCTGCGACAGAAACATCGCCGAGGGGTTGGTGACTTCGCGCAGGCCTTTCTCGGTCATCGCGAAGACGCCGATTTCATTCACGGCGCCGAAGCGGTTCTTGACGGCGCGGATGAGGCGGAACGCGGAGTGGGTGTCGCCTTCGAAATAGAGCACGGTATCAACCATGTGTTCGAGCACACGCGGGCCGGCGAGCGCGCCCTCCTTCGTCACATGCCCGACCAGCACGATGGTGGTGCCGGTGGATTTGGCGAAGCGCGTGAGGTGCGCCGCGCATTCTCGAACCTGCGCGACCGAGCCGGGAGCGGAGGTGAGCGCAGCGGAATAGACGGTCTGGATCGAATCGATGACGGCGACTTGCGGTTTCTCGGCCACCAAGGTAGCGAGAATTTTTTCCAGTTCGATTTCAGCCAGGAGTTTGACGTCGTGGGTATCGAGTGAGAGGCGCTTGGCGCGCATGGCGATTTGCTGCGGGGATTCTTCGCCGCTCACGTAAAGCACCGACGAACCGCCGGAAACGGCAGAGAGCGCCTGCAACAACAGCGTCGATTTGCCGATACCCGGGTCACCACCGATTAATACGACTCCACCATCGACCAGGCCACCGCCAAGTACGCGGTCAAATTCGCCGATGCCGGTTGGGCGACGCGGCATGTCTTCGGCGCGGACTTTTGATAGCGATTGCACCTTGCCGCGTTCGGCGCTCACACCCGCGAGTGTGGAGTAGCGATTGGCGCTGGCCGTTTCAGAGACGCCTTCAACGAGCGTGTTCCATGCGTTGCAGTGCGGGCACTGGCCCTGCCATTTGGGGCTTTGGCCACCGCATTCGGTGCAGGAGTAAAGGGTTTTGGGTTTGGCCATAGCGTAATTAATTCTTGTTCTTGGCTTTTGGCTGATTGTTGTTCGCGCAAATCTTCTCGACAGCAGTCATCAGTCGACTCTGCCCGAGGGTTTATGCGGGGTCTTCTTGTCATTGTTGACGGTGGCGGATGCTACCGAAATTGACCTCCCTTTAAGTCGTTCCACATATGCCTGCAACGCGGCTGTTGCGGCCTCTTTTTTCGAACGATGATTTCCGAGGGCCATGGCGACCTCGAGCAGATTTTGATCGACGGCAGTATTGCTGGTCACAAGCATCTCCTTGACGGGCAAAACACATTGCTGGATATACGTACAGTATACCGCCGTGGGCGACTTACTCCCATTCGGGCCCGGAAAACATCAGACCTTAATCTACATCCAGCATCGGTACACGTGGCGCAATCGCGCAGAAAAGTTCGTAGGCCACCGTCCCGGCAGCATGCGCCACTTCGTCCGCCGGCAAGCCCTCGCCCCATAGCGTCACTGGTGCGCCGATGTGCACGTGCGGCATATCCGTGAGATCGACTACCAACATGTCCATCGACACTCGGCCGATAGTTCGCGTGCGTTTGCCGCTCACGATCACGGGTGTGCCCTGCTCGTTACTGCCGGGTGCATGACGCGGATAGCCGTCGGCATAGCCACAGGCCACCACCCCGACGCGCATTTTCTTCTTGGCCGTATACAGGCCACCATAACCGACACTGTCGCCAACATCGAGTGCCTGCACTCCAATGATTTCACTGCGCAACGCCATGACCGGTTTCAACCCCAGCCATTCGGCACTCACGTCCGCGAACGGCGAGGAACCGTAAAGCATGATGCCGGGCCGCGCCCAGTCGCGCGCAGTCGCGGGGAACTTAAGGAGTGCGGCGGAATTGGCAACGCTCTGACCGAATGCTTTTTTGCCAAAGACCGGTTTGGCGGCTTTGACGATGTCGTCGAAGCGCGCGAGCTGCGCGGCCACGCCGTCTTTGCCATCGGCGCTCGCAAAGTGGGTCATGAAGGTCACCGCGCCAATATTGCGATGCGAGGCCGCCATGTTGATCGCGTAGCCAGACAGCGGTCCCTTGAACCCCAGCCGGTTCATGCCGGTGTTGAACTTGAGGAAGATGTCTAGCGGTTTGGCGAGCGTGGCGGCGGTGATCTGCTTGACTTGCTCCAGGTCGCGCACGACCGATGTGAATTGTTGCTGGACGAAAGTGGGGATTTCCTTTTCGCTGAAGAAGCCTTCGAGCAGGAGGATAGGCGATTCGACTTTTGCATCGCGCAAATGCACCGCTGAATCGAGCTCCAGTGTGGCGAAGCCGTCTGCATCGGGCAGTGCCGCGGCTACGCGCCTGAAACCGTGGCCGTAGGCGTTGGCTTTTACCACCGCGAAAATTTTCGACTTCGGCGCCTTGGCCTTGGCGAGCGCGTAATTGTGACGCAGTGCTGAGAGGGAAATTTCGGCGCGGATGGGGCGGGTCATGGAGACGGCATTCTTTCGGAAATGAATCTATGCTGCAACTGATTTTGCGGTCCGATTTTTATTGCCTACTACTGTTTCGCTCTGCTTGGAAAATATCTAACGCTCGCGCGATTTTGGCTGACTGTGACCTCTTCCCCTGGCCGCCGGGCAAGGTTGGCTTGAAGTCGATTTTTTTTGCATGCATCGCCCCTATCGCAGCCTTCCCCCGTTGCCGGGGGAAGAAGCCGACAGTTGAGTAAGTAATCTGGTCGCATTGAACAGGAAATACAGTACGGGCAATCAGGCGGTGTTCAGTAACCCTGTCCCCCACCCTGCGGCCCGGCGTAATTTTCAAACTTGGTGTTTTGCCCGACGAAGGTCAATCGGATCGTCCCAATAGGGCCGTTACGCTGCTTGCCGATAATGATTTCCGCGGTGCCCTTCTCCGCGCTTTCGGGGTTGTAGACCTCGTCACGGTAGATGAAGAGAATCACGTCGGCATCTTGCTCGATCGCGCCGGATTCGCGCAAGTCAGACATCACCGGGCGCTTGTTGGGACGTTGTTCGAGCGAGCGATTGAGCTGCGAGAGTGCGACGATCGGCACTTTCAATTCCTTGGCCAGCGCTTTGAGCGAGCGCGAAATTTCGGAAATTTCGGTCGCGCGGTTTTCGCCGGACGTGGACGCCGACATTAGTTGCAGATAATCGACCACGATCAGGCCCAAGCCCATGTACTGGCGCCACATGCGACGTGCGCGAGCGCGCAGATCGAGTGCGGTGAGCGCGGGAGTTTCATCGATATGTATCGGCGCGTCGTTGAGCTTTGCAAAGCCAACGTTAAGGCGATCCCAGTCGCGCGGCTCCAAGCGGCCGGTACGCAATCGCTGCTGGTCGACCTTTGAAATCGAACTCAGGAATCGCCCGGCGATCTGCGTGCCGCCCATCTCCATCGAGTAGATCAGCACCGGCAGCCCAAGGCTGAGCGCGACGTGCTCTGCAATATTGAGCGCCATCGCGGTCTTACCCATACTCGGGCGACCGGCGAGGATGATGAGGTCACCGTCCTGCATGCCCGAGGTCATTTCGTCGAGGTCAACAAAGCCGGTGGCTTTGCCGGTAACCGAGGACGGATTCTTGGAGAGTTCGTCAAGGCGCGTCATCACGTCGGCCAGCAGGCCGGACATCGACATAAATCCCTGGCCGTGCTTTCTGCCCATCTCGGCGATATCGAATATTTTCTTTTCGGCTTCGTCGAGCAACTGGCGGGCTTCACGGCCATTCGGCACATATGCCGCATCGGCGATTTCCTCGCCTACGCGCGCCAGACGGCGCGTAATCGCACGCTCGCGAACGATTTCGGCGTAGAGGCGGATATTGGCCGCGCTCGGCGTGCCTTCCGCGACACCTTGCAGATAGCTGATGCCGCCGATACCTTGCAGTTCACCGCCCAACTGAAGCGATTCCGCGACAGTCAGCACATCGGCCGGCTTGTTGTTTTCGATCAGCTTGGAGATGTGCCGATAGATGCGGCGGTGGTCATCGCGATAAAAATCTTCGTCGGTGACGATGTCGCCGATGCGGTCCCACGCTTCATTGTTCAACAGCAACCCACCGAGTACCGACTGCTCGGCCTCGATCGAGTGCGGGGGCAGTTTCAAGGCCGAGATTTGTGGGTCACCGGTGTCCTGCGCATAGAGTGAAACAACGGAGGGATTTGCAGCCATTCAGGAGTGATCTTTGTTTTTTTTGAGGTAAAAGTTGATCTCGGATTTTGTCACTGCACTTATGCTACCGCAACGGATAAAACGGTGTGAATAAGGTGTGAATAACCGGTATAAATTTGTATAAGCTGTGGATAAAAAAACCGTTGCCCCTTTCGAGGCAACGGTTTTTTATCTCTGAACCGCCAAGCTTTCTGCCTACAGCATGCCGGTACAGCGAACGAGCATTAAGTGTGATCGCCCAACACGGACACAGTGATCTGTGCTTTGACGTCGGTGTGCAGATTCAGCGTAATCGGGAAATCGCCGATGGCCTTCAGAGGACCATTTGGCATCACGACTTCGCCTTTTTTCATTTCAAAGCCCTGCTTGGTCAGCGCTTCTGCGATGTCGTTGTTAGTCACGGAACCGAACAGACGGCCATCAACGCCGGCCTTCTGTGTGACTTGCACCATGTAGCCTTCGAGTTTCTCGGCACGTGCTTGTGCGGCGGCGTGAATTTCGGCGGCTTTCGATTCGAGTTCGGCACGCTTTACTTCGAACTCTTTCTTGGCCGCTTCGGTGGCACGTTTGGCTTTGCCTTCGGGGATCAGGTAATTACGGGCATAGCCGTTCTTCACCGTCACGACGTCACCGAGAGCACCCAGATTTACGACTTTTTCCATCAAAATGATTTGCATGATTTTCTCCTGGCCTCTGATTAGTGGAGGTCGGTGTAATGGATCAAGGCGAGGAAACGTGCGCGCTTGATCGCTACATCCAGTTGACGCTGATATTTGGCCTTCGTTCCGGTGATACGCGCCGGAATGATCTTGCCGTTTTCGTTGACGAATTCCTTCAGGATACCGATGTCTTTGTAATCGATCTCAACGACTTTTTCTGCGGTGAAGCGGCAGAATTTCTTGCGGCGGAATAAACCGCGATTGGGGTTGCGTGTGTCTTTCTTGTTCTTGTCGAACTTCTTACCGCGGGGGCCTGGACGGGGCATGATCTACCTCTAGCTAAATTTAAATTGGGTTATGTGCAATATCGGCATTGGACTGAAACGGTTTTTTTGACTCAAGAAACCTTTGATGGAAATGTTGTCGCCTTCTTTTACGCTGTTCATCTCTTCGGCCAACTCACCAAACGCTACCGCGTTCATTTCGACTTCAACGGCAACTTCTGCACGGCCTTCGCGTTGTGTCGATTGGTGGATCAGTGTGAGATTCAGCGTCGCGACGCCGCCCGGTGTTGCTCTGAGCGTGTCGCGCGATGCAACCTTTCCTTCAAGTACAGTCTGGTTCTTGGTCAACTCGTCGTTTCAACTCTCGCTTAAGCCATAGATGGCTTAAGCGGTTTCCTTTGCCACTTCTTTCACGACTTCCCGGGTATCCCGCGGGGCCTCTTTAACGCCGTCTCGCACATCAACCGAACGGGATTTCTCTTCCTTCATCATCGGTGATGGTCCGGTCTCAGCCGCGCGCTTTTGCACGGTGAGATGGCGGAGGACAGCGTCGTTAAACTTGAACGCGTGTTCGAGTTCGTCAAGCGTGGCCTGGGGGATTTCGATGTTCATGAGCACGTAATGCGCTTTGAACAGTTTCTGGATTGGGTACGTCATCTGGCGACGGCCCCAGTCTTCGATGCGGTGCACTGATCCGCCGCCTTGGGCGATGGTCGCCTTGTAGCGATCGATCATGGCGGGCACTTGCTCGCTCTGATCGGGGTGAACAATAAATACGATCTCGTAATGGCGCATTAAATTCTCCTTATGGATTAGGGCTTTACGTCAAAAATTGACGCGAAGCGCTCGGTTGAGCTTCCCGCCATGCGCACGGAGGTGAAGCAAGGGGTTTTTTGATTTTTAAAGCTTTTGTCTCGCCTGAAACCTGCAAAGGCCCGGGCAAGCCCGTTAGTATGCGAGAAAAACCCAACAAAATCAATCCCTTTTTGCCGCATGGCCTTGCCTATGCCGCGTTGGCGACCAAAAAAAAGGAGCCGATCGGCTTGCGTCGTTTGGCTCACGAAATGCGGCGTTGCAAGGTTTTATTTAGGACTTGCTTTCGCAACCTTCGCAAAATCGCCAACCTTGATAATCGTTATCTTTGCTGGGTCGATGTGTTTCTTCATGGCAGCCAAAACTTCGTCAGCTTTGAGCGCGGCAAGCTTGTCTTCAAATTGCTTGCTCCACGCGAAGGTCTTGCTCAAGTACAGATAATTTACCCATCCGCTCGCAAGACTATCGTCCTGCGCTCGCGTTTGTAATCGCTGCTGCATCACGCCAGATTTCGCCGCCGTAAGTTCAGCGGGCGTAAATCCATCTTTAAGCGCTCTGGCAAGCTCTTCCTTGAAGGCGACTTCCACCTTGTCAATATTCTGTGGTGCAGCAATCGCCTGCACTTCCCAGCGACCGGCACGATCAATTCTGCCGGCGGTCAGCCCCGACCCAACATCGTAGCTCAGGCCTTCTTTGACGCGGATGCGTGCCATGAAGCGTGAGTCAAATCCGGCACCGCCACCCATGATGTAGTTGGCTAGAAACAAGGCCGGATAGTCGGCGTCGTCTTCGTTCATATTGACGTTGATGCGCGCGCGGAAAACAGCGTTCTCCTTGTCGGGAGCCTCGATGGCACGAATGACAGGCGCAATATCATCGAATTTTCTAATCATTCGCGCATAGGGTGCGTCGGTTTTCCAAGCGCCAAATTCCTCGGTAATCGCCTTGGTCACTTCACCTTCATCAAAATCACCAATGATGGCGATTTCGCCGCGGTTCGCGCCGTAAAAAGTCGTGTGGAAGCGCTTGATGTCCTCCAAGGTGGCGGCTTTCGCACTCTCGATGGACTCCTCAACGGTTGGCGTATAGCGCCAATCGCCTTTCGGGTAGCTATTGAAATGCTGTGCAATCGCCTGACCCGCCACCGAGGACGGATCGTTGCGCCGGGCTTCGATTGCGGTCAATGTCTGCCGCTTCAGTTGCTCAAATTCAGCTTGCGGAAATGTGGGCTCACGCATGGTGCGCGCCGCCAGTCGGATCGCCGCAACGATATTTGGCATGGTGGTTTGAAATCTGCCACCCAGCCCATTCACCTCGCCCTCCACCTTGAGCTTTTCAAATTCATCCTGCAATTGAGCGCGGGTGAATTTGGTTGTTCCCCGCATCAGCATTTGCGAGGTCAAATTCGCGATGGTTTGTTGGCCAAAAAGCGTTTTTTCATCGCCGGTGTGAAAGCGCATGCTGACATTTACTGTTTCGCCGCGGTTTTTCTTCTGCAGCAGCACGACTTTCAATCCACCGATATCGAAGCGCTTTGACCGCTTGTCGATATTGGCTTGCGAGGGATCAAACGCCTCAGCAGTAGAGGTAACCTGCAAGCCCTTAAAATCCTTTAGCACTTCGGCGACATTGGGGGGCGCTGCAATCTCAGCTCGCTGCGGTTGATCCTCGGGCATAAAAATTCCGACCGTACGGTTATCTCGTCGATAATATTTGGCGGCGACTTCCTTCACTTTTTCAGCGGAAAGTGCTGTGGCGCGGTCGCGGCCATGGAAAAATAGACGCCAGTCACCCATCGCGATGTACTCGGACATCTGCAAGCCGATATTTTCGTGATCGTTGAGCGTGCGCTCAGCGGCGTTCGCAAACGACTTTCTAGCCCGGCCCATTTCCTCGGCCGTCGGCGGGGTTTTATAAAACTCCTCAATAATGCGCGTCATCTCTTCTTGTACCGCTTCAATGGGCTCGCCCTTTTTGACGACCGCGCCCATCAAATGAAGACCGATGTCGACACCTTGAAGGGGGAACCCGATGACCTGCGCGGCCTTGCCAGTCTCGACCAACGCTTTATGCAAGCGTCCAGATGGCGCCTCGGTCAGCACAGAATTTACAAAAGCGACTGCGTCTATATCAGCGTGCAGCCCTGATGGTATTTTGTAGGCATTGAGCACAATCTGGATGTCACCTTTGCGTCGCACGAAGAAACTGCGCTCGCCATCCTGGGTCGGCTCGATTGTCCAGAGTTTTGCCAACACGCGCTTCGGCTTCGCCAGCACGCCAAAGTACTTTGCGATCCATTGCAACGTCCGGGCCTCGTCAAATTTGCCTGCCACCAGTAAGACGGCGTTATCCGGCTGGTAATAACGGCGATAAAACGCCTGCAGGTTTTCAATTTTGACGTTCTCGATATCGGAGCGGTTGCCGATCGTCGAGTTCCCGTAGTTATGCCAATCGAAGGCGACACTTTGCGTCCGCTTCAGCAAAACCTGGAACGGTGAATTTTCGCCCTGTTCATATTCATTTCGGACGACCGTCATTTCGGAGTCGAGGTCTTTTTTAGCGACAAAGGAATTGACCATGCGGTCGGCCTCCATTTGCAGCGCCCATTCGAGATTGTCGTTACTGGCTTGGAACTGTTCGTAATAATTGGTACGGTCAAGCGAGGTAGTACCGTTGATTCGCATACCGCGTTTGTTGAATTCCTTGTCGATCGTTGGATTCTTCGGCGTGCCTTTGAATAGCAAATGCTCCAGCAAATGCGCCATGCCGGTTTCGCCGTAATTCTCATGGCGTGAACCGACGAGATAAGTGACGTTGACCGTGATGGTCGGCTTTGATTGGTCCGGAAACAACAGCACACGCAAGCCATTCGCCATGCGGTATTCGGTGATGCCTTCCACGCTGGTAACGCGTTGCAGCGAAGGTGCCGATTTTAATGATGTCGCTTTTTGTGTGTCCGGCACGGACGTCTCTTTGGCAGCCACTGGCGGCGACAAAAGTGCGGAGGCCAGAATTACGATTGGGAAAAATAAATTGCACTTCAAAGCGGTGCTCCTGCGGTTAGTCGTTCAATTGTTCGCGCGCTGGTCAGATATGCCCGGCACGTTTTGGTTCTGTCTTTTTGCGATTACGACGGTCTGGATTGGTTGCGCTTGATAATGTCAGCGGCTTTCTCGGCAATCATGATAGTCGGCGCGTTTGTGTTGGCGCCGACGATGCGCGGCATGATCGAGGCGTCCACCACACGCAGGCGCTCAACGCCATGTACACGCAGTTCAGCATCCACCACATCGCTGGGTGTATTTCCCATGCGACAGGTGCCGACCGGGTGGTAAATAGTGTCTGCCTGACCGCGAATGAATTCTTCAATTTCTGCGTCTGATTGCGCATTCGCCGATCGACTCAATTCCTTTGCACCGTATTTCGCGAGAACCGGCTGGGTAAGAATGTGCCGCATCAATTTGAAGCCGCGAATCATGCGCAGCATGTCATCGGGTTCAGCGAAAAAATTAGGATCGATTAATGGCGCAGCAAATGGATCGGCGCTGGCGAGAGTTACGCTGCCACGGCTTTGCGGGCGCAATAGGCAAACATGGCAGGAAAAGCCATGCCCGAACACGGCCTTCCGGCCATGATCCAGCAATTTACCAATCACAAAGTGCAATTGCAGGTCGGGGATTGGCTCATCCGTGTGACTCTTTATGAATCCACCCGCTTCGGCGAAATTGCTGGTGAGCATGCCGCTGCGACGATTACGCCATTCGAATATGCCTTTGAGGCCATGCCAGGCACCGGTGAAAGACAATCCGAATAAATCCTTCAAATGCGGCGCGTCAAAGACCTGCACGGTATCGATATGGTCTTGAAAATTAGCCCCAACCCCAGCGAGTTCGTGTATCACCCCGATGCCGTGCTGCGCAAGTTGTGCAGCAGGACCGATGCCGGAAAGCATAAGAATCTGCGGCGATTGCAGCGCGCCCGCGCACAACAGCACTTCACGCTTTGCCTTTAGCTGATGCAATTTGCCGTCTTGCTTATATTCGACGCCAACCGCGCGCCGCCCGTCCATCAAAATGCGTGTGGTTTGCGCACCAGTCACCACTTGCAGGTTCGGGCGGGCAAGATTGGGTGTGAGGTAGGCTTTGGCGGCGCTGTATCGCTCGCCGTTCTTGTGGGTGACCTGATAGTGCCCGACACCCTCCTGCTCGGCGCCGTTAAAGTCCGCATTAACCGGGAAACCCGCCTGCCGGCCCGC
>ENA-OFDP01001114-OFDP01001114.1-metagenomes-genome-assembly--contig:-NODE-1114-length-10766-cov-6.858370_pt1 | contig 10766 bp, 6 predicted proteins | sample MGYA00153389_OFDP01 | MGnify analysis MGYA00153389 | reverse complement strand
CGCCGTAGGGTGCGAACGCCGGATGGAGCTTGGCGACGAACGGCTTGTCGCCGGTGAGGTAATCGGCGGCCAACGCCAGGAAATGCGCCTCGCTGCGATCGAGAAACTCGCTTCCCCAAATTGTCTTGGCGGGCATCTTGAAGCCAAAAGCGCCCCGGTTGTCTTTGGCCATCGACCAATATTCATGCGCCTCCGGCACGCCGGTTATGCCCTCGAACCCCTCGGCCCTTGCGACCAGGCCAAGCAGTCCCAGCTGGAGCGCGAACCCCGCGTCGACGGCCTTGGGCTGCGGCGGCTTGCCGGTCTTGTAATCGACAATCGCTAGCGCGCCGTCCGCCAATCGATCGATCCGGTCCGCGCGGCCGTACAAGGTCACCCCCGCAATCGCGGTCTTGCCATCCTTTTCCGCCGCAATCGGGTTCCGGCCCTCGGACCTATTGGCCCGTTCCAACTCGGCAACCCACGCAATCGCTTCCAACAGGCGCGGTTGCCATAACGCCCGCAGCATCGGGTGGATGGCTTCGCCCAGCACCAGTTGCCGTGCGCGTTCGATCAGATCGTCGGGATCGCAATCGCCGTCCTCCAGCCACGTTTGAAGGACCTTGTGGACCGCACTGCCCTTCCACGCCGCGCTGTGATCGGCATCAACAGCATCGAGTTTCCGCAAGCCGAGCATCGCGCTCGAGTAGAAAGCGAACGGGTCGGCTTTCAACCGATCGACGTCGGTCACTTTGATTTGCTTGGGACGGTCGGCAATGGGCGGGCTTGGCGCTGGGCGGCTGGCGGGGAGATGCTCGCCCGGGTCGTCGATCATCGTGACGAAGCGTTCGAGCTGGTGATCGCGCGCGAGGCCGCCGGTCATCGCCATCAGCCGAAGCCATAGCCGCGAGGCGACAGTCGGCGATTTGGAGTCGCGTCGGGCGCGGGTGATTAGGACTCGCGGGGCGCCGAGCGCGGAGGCGAAGTCGTGGGCGGAAAGGCCAACGCGCAGGTCGAGCCCGGGTAGCCCGAGCAAAACGCGGATCTTTGGCGCGAGCCACGGATCGGGGGCGGGCAGCGACGGCCAGACGCCCTCGTTCAGCCCGCCAAGGATCATTAGGTCGGCATGCTGGAGCCGCGCTTCGAGCAGACCCCAGATGAATATCCTCGGGTGGCCGCCATAGGGTGGTCGCACCGGGCGCTGGTCGAGCAGGTCGCGTAGCAACGGAACCAGTTCGGGTGCGTCGAGCGCCATGGTCGCGGCGTCGGGGGCGGCTTCGAGCTCGGCAATCAGGTCGGCCGCCATTCGACCGTCGGTACCGCTCCACGCCCGCTCGCCGGCGAGCGCGGCGGCGGCGGCGCGGAGGCCGGCGGCGAAGGCCGACAGGCTGAGCGGGGCGCGGAGCAAGGCTTCGACCGGCTCGAGCGACGGGCGGATCGCGGCCCATGGCGGGTCGGCCTTCTTCTCGGCGAAATGGCGGTCGAGCCCGGCGAGGCCGGCCGGCGGACGCGGGCCGCGCAAGGCTCGGTCGAGCGCGCGGGCGTTGGTCAGCCAGGCGGCACGTTCGCCCCCCTCCCCGCCAACCAGCGGATGCTTGACCAACGCGAGCATCGCGACCGGCGCCATGGCCTCGGCGGTGGCGGTGGCGATGGCGAGCAACAAGGTTCCGGCGGGGGCCTGGCTGAGCGGTCTTCCGGCGCTGTCGTCGGCGGCGATGCCCCAGCGGCCGAGCAACGCCGATACCCGCGCCGCCAGCACTCGGTCCGGGGTGACCAAAGCGGCGGTCTGGCCGGAGGTTTCAAGCGCCTGGCGGAGCGCGATCGCGATCGCCATGGCCTCGCTCGCAGGATCGGCGAGTTCGACCGCGCGGATCCCGGTCAGGCGGCGATCGGGCGGCGGTAGGCGACTCCATTTGTCACTGAAGTCGGCGGCGGTCATGGCATTGGCGATGGCCCGGCCGCGTACTGCCGGCGAGGCGGCACGACCGCCGCCGCGCCACAGGCCAACCTCGCCGCGGGCGACGTCGATCCGGTCGAGTAGGAACTTGAGATGATATTGGGGGTGGCTCTGCTCGCCGCGCCGATCGTCATCGGGGCCGAGTGCCTCCCATTCCTCATCGCTCATCACGTCGGCGAGGGCGAGCCCGGGGAGGATGACGGCGCCATCGGGCATCCGCGACACGGCGCGGAGCAAGGCGGCGACTGCGGGAGCGGCGGTGGTGATACCCGCGGCGATGGTGAAGCCCGGCGGCGGCGCGCTCGACCAGCGGCGGGCGGTGGCGCGGAGCAGGCGGTTGCGGCGATCGGTGAGGTCAATCGCGCCGCGCCGGGCAAGCTCGGCGGGCCAGGCGGTGATGATCGCCTGCAGCCGGTCGAGCGATTTTTGCCAGTGGCCGGCGAGATCGTCGGCGGTGGCGACCGCCTCGGCGAGTTTCGACGCCGGAACTTCCTCGATCGTCAGCGCGTCGAGCGTGCGGGCAAGGTCGGCGGCGAGGCGCATCGCTTCGGCCGCGCTTTCCCCGCCGCGCCTGACGATCGCAGCGAGCGCGAGCTGGCGGGCGAGCGGGTCGATCGCGGCGGGGATAAGCTCGTCACTGTCGGCGGTATCGAGCGCGCCGCCGATGCGGTCGTCGAGGTCGGGATCACCGACCGCGATCAGGCGCGGCAGGACGAGCCCGCTGCCGCTCGCGCGGACGAATGCCTCGGTGACGCTGCGGATCGCGCGGTTGTTGGGAAGCAATATGCGACCCTTGGCGAGCGCCATTGGATCGCGGCCGTAGAGGGCAATCAGTCCCGCAGCGAGCGAATCGGCGAAACTGCGGTGCGCCGGGATCGAGAAGACGGATGGGCCGGGGCGCGGCTCATTCATTGATCAGAGCCGCTTCAGTATCGGTGATCGAACGCGCGGTGCCGACGTCGAACCACAGGCCCTGGTGGACGAGGCCGAAGCAGCGCCCGGCCTCGATCGCGCGGTCCCACAAGATGTTGGTCGAGAAAGCCCCGCTGGGCGCATCGGCGAGCAGGCGCTTGGAGACCATCTGGATGCCGGTGAAGACGTACGGCGCGACGCGCGATCGAGCGCGGCGGCTGAGCCGGCCGAAGCGGTCCATGTGGAAATCGCCCTGCCCGCGATGATTGCCGGCGCGCGCTTGCGGCACGAGCAGCAGCAGCGCGTCCATCCGCGCATCGTCCCACCCGCTGGCGAGGAGTTTGAGGCCATCGCTGGGGCCGTCGATCCAGAAATTGTCGCTGTTGACGACGAGGAACGGATCACAGTCGATCATCGGTGCGGCCTGGACGAGGCCGCCGCCGGTTTCGAGCAGCAGGGCGCGCTCGTCGGAGATGGTGATGGCGAAGTCATCGGCCCTGGTCGCGAGATGGGCTTCGAGCTGATCGGGGAGATAGTGGACGTTGACCACCAGCTTGCTCACGCCTGCGGTGCGGAGGCGATCGAGGACGTGGTCGATCAATGGTTTGCCGGCGAGTTCGACCAACGGCTTGGGGCGGGTATCGGTCAGCGGGCGCATGCGCTTGCCGAGGCCGGCGGCCATGACCATCGCGGTGTCGGGCACCGTCGCGGCGATTTCGGGCCGGAGGCGGAGCGAGCGGCGGGCGGTCATCCGGCGTCGGTCCAGGCGGCGGCGCGTTTGTCCGCGGGAACGTTGGCGTCGAACCAGGCGCGGACCGGTTCGAGCCCCGGCTGCGCGAGATCGCGTTCGAGCAGGCCCCACATGCGCGGCTGGAAGGCGCGGTAATGCGGCTTGCCGTCGCGCTTCCACAGGCGGACGAATACCCCGAGGATGCGGGTGTTGCGCTGCGCGGCGAGCGCCCAATATGCGCGCTCGAACGCTGCGCCATTGCCGGTGGCGGCGATGTAGCGGTCGAGCATGTCGCGTTCGAGTGCCGGGGGCACGTCGCGCCGGGCGTCTTCGAGCACGCTGGCGAGATCGTAGGCCGGGTGGCCGGCGAGCGCGTCCTGGAAATCGAGCAGCCCGAGATGCGCTATGCCGGTGCGGCCAGCGACGAGCATGACATTCTCGGCATGATAATCGCGCAGCACGGTGACCGGGCCGAGGCCGTCGGCGGCGATCGGGGCGAGAAGGTCGGTCCAGGCCGCGCGATAGCTGTCGCGGTCGACGGTCAGGCCGAGCGCGGGAGCGTACCAGTCGGGGAACAGCATCAACTCGTTGAGCCACTGGTCGAGGCCGTGCGGGAGCAGACCGGGCATTGGCGGATGGCCGTGGAGCTGGACGAGGAGGTCGGTGGCGAGCTGGTAAAGCTCGGTCTCGCGCGCGGGCTCGTCGTCGAGCGTTTCGCGCAGGCGGTCGTCGCCAAGATCGCCGAGCAGGAGCAGGCCGCGGTCGAGATCCCGGGCAAGGATTTCGGGCGCGGTGAGGCCGACCCCGCCAAGCCATTCGGCGACCGCGATGAACGGCCGCGGATCCTCGTGCGGCGGGGGGGCGTCCATCAGCACCGCCTGGCGGCCGTCGCCGATGATGCGGAAGTAACGGCGGAACGAGGCATCGCCAGCGAGCGGTTCGACACGGGCGCCTGCCCAGCCAGACCTCGCGAGGAAGGCGTCGAGGCCGTCGGGCGGAATCATGGTTGGAACCTGGGCGGTGGCCATCGCCCTTCCCATGCCGCCGGGACCGAAGCTGTCAAGGCGCGACTGTCCGGGCCGGTGATCTCGAACGTCAAACGGAGCGCGTCGGGCCAGGCAGCAGGGCCGGCATGGTCGGGCCATTCGACCAGCAGGACCGAATCGTCGCCCGACGAATCGAGTCCAAGTTCGGCGAGCTCCGAAGGGTGCTCGATGCGGTAGAGGTCGGCGTGGATCAGCACTCCGAGCGTCATATGGGAGTAAGGTTGGACGATCGCGAAACTGGGGCTCGGGACTTCACCTTCGTGGCCAAGAGCGGCCAGCAAAAACCTGACAAAAGTGGTTTTTCCTGAGCCGAGGCCACCCGACAGACCGACGATATCGCCTTTGCGAAGCAGCGGCGCGAAGGCGCGGGCGAGCTCGGCGGTGGCGGCTTCGTCGGCGAGATTCATGACGGCGCGCGGGGGATGACGAGGGTGACACTGGTGCCGGTCCCGACCGCCGATTCGAGGCTGACGGTACCGCCATGCGCTTCGACGAACTGGCGGGTCAGCGGCAACCCGAGGCCGAGCGCCGCATCGCCCTTCCCGACCCCGCCGATGCGGTGGAAGCGGGTGAACACCCGCTGCTGATCCTCGGGCGCGATGCCCTGCCCATTGTCGGTGATGACGATCGTCACCGCTTCATCATCGCCAAACGAAGCGAGCTCGATCCGTCCCTTGGCGGGGGTGTAGGCGACCGCGTTGCGAAGCACATGCTCGATCGATTCGCGGATCCGCCGGGCGTCGCCGATCACCACCCCGGCCGAAGGATCGATCGCCAAGCTGAACTTCTGCTTTCGCTCGAGCACCTTGGGCTCGATCGCTTCGGCGACCGCGCGGCACAGGCCGGGCATGTCGATCCGCTCGCGGTCGAGGGTGATCCCCCGACGGTCGCCCTGGGTCAGGTCGAGCACATCGTCGATCAATTTGGCGAGCCGCTCGACCGATTCGAGGATCGCGTCGACATAATCGGAGGCTGCGGGCGGAAGCTTCCCGGCATAGCCCTGGGCGAGCATTTCCGCGAAGCCGCCGATCGAGGTCAGCGGGGTGCGCAATTCGTAGCTCATCCCGGCGACGAAATCGGTCTTGATCTGGTCGGCTTCCTCGAGCCCGGTGGCACGCTCGCGAAGCGCAGCCTCGATACGCGTCGAATCGGTGACGTCGACCATGGTGAACAGCGCATTACCGTCGGGCAGCGGGACGGCGGCGAATTCGAAATGGCGGCCATCGGTCATCGACACCCGGCCAGTGCCCGACTGGCGCCCGGTGGTGGTGTCGCGGACCATTTCGCGGACTTGCGCGGCGGCGGTCGGGTTGACCAGCTTCTTGGCCATCGCCGGAACCAGTTCGTCGACGCGGGGATGCTCGGCGAGCCATTCCTCGTCCAGGTCCCACACCTCGCAAAAGCGACGGTTCCAAACATACAGACGACCGTCGGAGGCAAACACGCTGATCGCTTCGAACAGATTGTCGAACGTCGCGGTGCGCACGCGGAGCAGGGTATCGCGCGACGAGGACAAGCGGACCTGCTCGGTGCGATCCTCGAAGATCATCCTGAGGCCGCCGTCGGGAAGCGGCTGGGCGACTACCCGCCAATGGTCGCCGTTGGCCAGGATCCAATCCTCGGTGAAGGCTTCCTCGGGCGACAGGAACCACTCGCGGCGCTCGTTCTTCCACGCCGGAAAATCGCGCACTTCGGGGATTCGGCCATTGTCGCGCATCTGTTCGAGCAAGCGGTCGAAGATGGGGTTTTCGCTGAGTGTTCCGGGATCGATCTGGGTCATCGTCGCGAATGGCTGGTTGAAAAAGGACAATGAGCGGTCGGAATCGAATTGGGCGACCGCGGCCGTCATCCGGTCGGCCAGTTCGCGCTGGGAAAGCAGGTTCTGCGCGAGGTCAAAGCGCGCATCCTCGAGATCCTGGATGTCGATCGCGAAGCCCGCGACCGCGCCGGTGGGAAGCGGGACATCGACCAGTTTGAGCATCCGCCGCTCGCCGCCGATGGTCGCGGGCTGGGTGCGGATGTAGGGCCGCCCGCCTTCGAGCGCGGTCGCCGCGCCGGCCTTGGCGCCTTCGTCCCCCGGACTGTCGATCAACTCGCTGCCAAGCGCGATAACTTCGGCCGCATTTTGCCCCTCGACCGCGGCGACGAACGCCGAGTTGACCAGCCCCAGCGTCATGTCCGGCCCGCGATACCACATCGGGAACGGCGCGGATTCGATCAAATGGGTGAGCGCGTCGAGCGCAGCTTCGGTGCGGCCGAGCTGGTTGGCGAGCTTGAGCCGCTCGGCCTCCGCCCCGGTGGCATCGAACAGCCACAGCAGCAACGTGCCCGCGGCATAAGGCGGCGGGGCGAGGCCACCGCGCACTTCGACCGCACGGTCGGATCCGGCGATCTTGACCTGGCGGGCGATGGCGGTGCCGCTGATCGCGCTGGCCTGGACATCGGCCTTGAGCAAATCGAGGTCGGCGGGGTCGAGCCCCTGACCATCGCTGCTGAGATCGTCGAGGTGGGCGGGCATCGCGGCAAGCCCGAGATCGCGCTGGAGCAAGGTGTCGCTTTCGACCGCGCCGTCGGGGCGGATGATCAGCGGGCGCGCCGGGACCGAGCGCAGCAGGCTGGCGACCGACCGCGCGCCGCCGAGCAAAGCATTGGCGCGGGAGATGCGGCGACTGGCGAGGATCATCAGCGCCGCCGCGATCGCCACCCAGAAAGCGGCGAGAATGATGATCACGGTCGCGAGCCCGGGCGTGATCGTCATGAGGATGTGGGGGCGCCCGGCATAAGGGAGGTCATAGGGCGGGCGGGGAGGAAGGAAAAGGGTGGTGGGACGTGTGGGGCCTTGCCGAATTGCCGGGCTCAACTTGGCTGATTAAGGAGCTGGCGGATTCAACAAAGCATTTAGGCGAGCTAATGTCCGCTTCCGACCCAAGGCGGACATTAGGTGCGTTGCTTGTAATCTCGTAACCCATGATAAATGACCGTGAAACTCATCAGTCAGTTTGTGCTGCTTTAGGTGAGTGGGTAAGCAACGCATCCTTGTTGTTCAGGTTTTGGTTTGGTGCGGCATGCCACTGAGACAAGTTCAGGATTAGTGGGTTCGCTTAGGGCTTCCGGATCAGGGGTTTCATTTCATGTCAGTCGCCCACGAATTACCGCCCAACGAGGCTGAGCGCCTGGCGGCGGTTAGGCGTTACGACATTCTCGACAGTCCGCCCGATGGGGCGTTCGATCGTATTACGGCGCTGGCCGCACGCCGGCTCAAGGTCCCGATTGCCATCATCAGCATCGTCGATGAAGACCGGATCTGGTTCAAATCGCATCACGGCTTGCCCGTGGAGCAAATCGACCGCGAGCCCGGGCTGTGTGCATCAGCCATCTTGGGCGACGCACCCTATCTCGTCGAGGATGCGCGGAGCGACCCTCGGTCATTGGCAAACCCGCTCGTGGCAGGGGACTTTGGCTTGCGCTTCTATGCTGCGGTCCCGCTCACCACCAGTGACGGTCACAACCTCGGCACTTTGTGCGTGATCGATAAGGAACCCCGATCGATTGAAGATGAGCAGATCGAGGATTTGAAAGACCTTGCCTCAATCGTGATGGACCAGCTCGAACTCGGGCTCTCGTCCCGGCATGCGGTCGGCAAGGCGGACCTGATGGCCAAGGAGATTGATCATCGAGTGATGAACAGTCTCCAGTTCGTTTCCGGCTTGCTGGCGATGCAAAGCCGCTCCCCCGACGTTGGCGAGGCTGCGGTTCACCTTCAGTTGGCCGCCAATCGCGTTGCCGCCGTAGCGCAGGTTCATCGCCACTTTTATGCGGATGCGGCGGCCGAGGTATCGTGCCTCGCGTTCCTGCGCCGCCTGTGTGACGACCTTGCGACAATTCTCGATCGCGAAATCGTCGTGGGCGGCGATGAGGAGATGGTTCCTGCGGCCTCGATCCAGCCAATCGGACTGATCGCTAACGAACTGGTGACCAATGCCGCAAAATATGGCGCTGGCACGATCGATGTAGCGTTCCGCGCGTCGGCCGACATGAACCGGCTCATCGTGTGCGATGAAGGAAGCGGCTTGATTGACGGCTTTGATCCACACGCAGCTACCGCTGGTCTCGGGATGCGCGTGATCACAACGCTTGCCAAACAACTTCAAGGCACGCTGGAGGCTGGCCCGCGGGCGGAGGGTAGCGGAGCATGCTTCACCGTCCAGTTTCCCCGCGCCGGCTAACGTCCGCTTTCCACCCAAACCGGACATCGCGAGCCCGCGTGTTTTAGGGTTGGAGTGTCAGGCGGCGCTTCGTTGCTGTACTCCCGCCAAGGCAGGGACCCGGATGCGCGCCGACTATTCGGCTGCGTCGGTCTGGGCCCCTACCTTCGCAGGGGTGCATCTAGTACCGATAATGGTCGGGTTTGAACGGGCCGGTCAGCGGGACGCCGATGTAGGCGGCTTGCTTGTCGCTGAGCTTGGTCAGCTTGACCGAAAGCTTGTCGAGATGAAGCGCGGCGACTTTTTCGTCGAGGTGCTTGGGCAGGACATAGACGTCGTTCTTGTACTGTTCCGACTTGGTCCAGAGCTCGATCTGCGCGAGCGTCTGGTTGGTGAAGCTGGCCGACATGACGAAACTGGGGTGGCCGGTGGCGTTGCCGAGGTTGACCAGGCGGCCCTTCGACAGGATGATGAGCTTCTTGCCGTCGGCGAATTCGACCTCGTCGACCTGCGGCTTGATCTCGACCCACTTCATGTTGGCGAGGGCGCCGATCTGGATCTCGCTGTCGAAGTGGCCGATGTTGCAGACGATCGCCATGTTCTTCATCGCGCGCATATGGTCGACGGTGATGACGTCCATGTTGCCGGTGGCGGTGACGAAGATGTCGGCGCGGGTCGCGGCCTCCTCCATCGTGACGACTTCATAGCCCTCCATCGCCGCCTGCAACGCGCAGATCGGATCGACTTCGGTCACCAGCACGCGCGCGCCGCCATTGCGTAAGCTGGCGGCCGAGCCCTTGCCGACATCGCCGAAGCCGGCGACGCAGGCGACCTTGCCGGCGAGCATGACGTCGGTGCCGCGGCGGATCGCGTCGACCAGCGATTCCTTGCAGCCGTAGAGATTGTCGAACTTCGACTTGGTGACGCTGTCGTTCACGTTGATCGCGGGGAAGGGAAGTTCGCCCTTTTTCGCGATTTCATACAGGCGGTGGACGCCCGTCGTGGTTTCTTCCGAAACGCCCTTCAGATTTTTTACGGTCTCGGTCAGATAGCCTGGACGCGCTTTTACGAACGCTTTCAGCGCGCGCTGAAATTCGACTTCTTCCTCGTTTTCGGGTTCGCCGAATTCTTCGCCACGTTCGAGCTTTGCGCCCCAGAGTGCAAACATTGTTGCATCGCCGCCATCGTCGAGAATGATGTTCGAGGTCTGCGTGCCCCAGTCAAAGATGCGACCGACATAATCCCAATAATCTGAAAGGCTCTCGCCCTTGATCGCGAACACCGGGATGCCCGCAGCTGCAATGGCAGCAGCGGCGTGATCCTGAGTCGAAAAAATGTTACACGTTGCCCAGCGCACATCGGCACCGAGCGCCGTCAGCGTCTCGATCAGCACTGCGGTCTGGATCGTCATGTGCAGCGACCCGACGATCCGTGCGCCCTTTAGGGGTTGCGAAGTGCCAAATTCCTCACGCAGCGCCATCAGACCTGGCATCTCGGTCTCGGCAATCCGGATCTCGCGCCGCCCGAAATCGGCGAGGCCGATGTCGGCAATGACATAATCGACGGTGTCGGTCGGGCGTTCGAGAACGGTGGCCACGTAGCATCTCCGGCATGACTGGGAACGCCGGCCACCTAGCCGCATTGCCCGCCGACGGCAATATAAAGCTTTCCTTATATGCCTAGTAGATGCTCGCGAAGACCAGCACCGGCTCGCATCGCTGCCCCTCGATCAACGGGTCGACTGCCGATTCCATGGCCAGGCGATCGAGCGCAGCAAAAGTTGCGGGCGCGGCAAGCGCACTGTCGGCGATCGACGCAATCGACAGACAGTCCAACCCATCGACGCCCGCGCCATAGCGATTGGCAACTCGCGTGACATATCGGTCGAACGCGTTTTGGCCGCCCTGACTGGCAAAGCGAGCGCGCAGCCGTGTGTT
>ENA-OFDP01001113-OFDP01001113.1-metagenomes-genome-assembly--contig:-NODE-1113-length-10782-cov-2.182250_pt1 | contig 10782 bp, 9 predicted proteins | sample MGYA00153389_OFDP01 | MGnify analysis MGYA00153389 | reverse complement strand
ATTGTTTATTAATTAATTAAAAATTGAAAAAACTAAAATAAAAATTAATAAAAAATTAATCATACCTCTCAAAGGGTGTATCTTTATGATTTTAAAAATTTTATTTAAATCAAAATCAGTAAACAAAAAATCACCAATTAAAGAATAAAAAACGATATCCCAATCCCGGCAACTCCACTTTCTTTATTTTCTATTAAATCAGTTAGACAATAAAATCCAGAAAATAATAAATTACCATACCCAATTTTCATGGTTGGGCCATATCTAAATTTAGTAAGATCATCAATATTTTTATCAGACTTTGAAATATCTGTTTTAATGATTTGTTTGGCAGCTAATTGATAACCAAATTTAAATCCGGGAAAAATTTTAAAACTACGATTGGTAAGATTTGGTTTCGTTCGATAACGTAATTCTAAAGGTATTTCAAGATTAATAATTCGTTGTTTATTGGTTTTATAATTAACAGAATCTGGAATAATGCTAAAAGTTCCTGATTTTTTCAGATTGGCAAAATCAGCATTATTTTTAAAGTTTTCTATGGTCAACAATAAACCTGGCGCAAAACTTATCTGGTGTTTTATCAATCGAATATCTTTTAATACTCCAAAAGTAAATCCTCTGGAAACGGAAATCTCTTGATTCAAATTATTTCCTTGCTTGGTTAAAAAAGAAGTGTGCACATCAAAAAGTATGGCGTCAATCTTTTCATCAGGCTCATAAGGGTTAATCAGATTTTTTTCCAATGAATCCAACCTGCCTTGTATTTGTCCAAAACAAAATGGAGAACCTAAAAAAAAGCCACATAACAGCAAGAAAAACACGTTTTTAGTCTTTGGCATACTTTTTATAAATAGGTTTCCGTATTTTACGAAAATAGCATACAAATCGATTTTTTGGGCAATTTCCAAATTTTATCATTAAAAAATCTTTATAATGTTTAAAATGATCGTCATTAAATTAAATTTTTACTTTTACCAATCATAATTTTAAAAATAGCATTCAAACATTTTGACAAATAAATCAATATTAGTGAAACTGAAATCGGAGTTCTTTGGCTTAGGGATAGTAGCGACATCCTTTTTTGCCTTTAAAAAACAATTAAATCAAGATTCTTCGTTTCACTCAGAATGGCAAAAAAGCGGATAGCCCGACCCCAATTTTTTATTGGGGGAAGCCCCCAATAATATTAAACACATTGTTTAGCAATCAATTAAAAATGTATTTAACTTAAATAAAAATTTAGAAAATTTAATCATACCTAATAATAAATAAAATTAATCAATAAAATATTGCCATTTTAAAAACAAATAAAATAGCATGACAAGTAAATCATTAAAAATATTCCAACACAAATTGAAAATATAAATAGCATATTACACAAATCTTAATTTTAACTAAATCTACAAACTATGAAAAAACTATTAATGGTCTCCATACTATTATTAGCCTGTTCTGCTTTCAGCGAAGCGCAAGTAAAGAAAACCGGAACGAAAAAAAGTAAACCAGTAGCTAAAAAAGTGGCAATCCAACAGCCATCAGTAAATTTTGAAGAAATTATTGCAGCTTCCACACCAGTTATCGACAAAACTATCAACGGATCAGTAAACTGGACCGAACAATATATTGAAGCTAAAGGATCATCAGTGATAGATGCTGAACGTTTCAAAAACCCAGCACAGGCAAATGCCATGGCTGCAAGAGGTGCAGTAGTGGTGGCTCAACGCAATTTATTGGAAATAATTAATGGCGTAAATGTATCTGGGGAAACTACGGTTGAAGATATGATTACGACCAGCGACGTAATTTCTACCAAGGTGGAAGGCATCATAAAAGGTGCTCAGGTAATCGGAGAGCCAGTTTTGAAAAACGGAATGGTGGAAGTTACCATGCGTGTTCCCTTATATCAATCCGGTGGATTGGCGCCAGCGGTGATTGATGGGGTAGAGGCTTTGAATCCGGAAGTGGTAGAACCAGTGGATGAAAAACCAGAAACAGTTTCTGCAACCAATGCTGCTGAGCAGACTCAAAAATTTGCTTTTAACATGAATGGAAAAAAGTTCGACCCTTCTTTGTTTCCAATTATTACCGATAAAGACGGCAAAGTTTTATTGGATTTGTCTAAAGTTTATGATCCAAAATCTGGAAATTTTCCAAAATATTTGCAGTTGACAAAAGATGTGATGAAAGGCGTTGGATTTGATAAAGGCGTTCAGTTTTTGGATGTGTTGGAAACAAGCACAGGTAAAATTACACTTTCCGACATTGGAAAAAATAAAATTAACTGGCAGAAAATTGGAAAAACCGCAGCTACGATTGGTAAATTCTTATTGTTATTAATATGAGAATAGTTCGGAATGTATGTATGATTTTGTGCCTTTTTGCGCAATTTTCAGTGAGCTTTGCTCAGCAAAATACCAGTACCGTAGAGGCAAAAGGAATTGGAAGCGGGAGAGAAGAAGCCTTGAACGATGCGCTCAGAAATGCAGTGGGCCAGGCAGTAGGTGTTGCTGTTAATTCACAATCCTTGGTAGAGAATTTCATGTTGGTAAAAGATGTAATCGATACCAAAACAGAAGGATATATAGCATCGTATAAAATTTTAAAAGAAGGTAAAACGACCTTTGCGTATGAACTTACCGTTCAGGCGGTGGTAAGTTTAGATCCCTTGAAAGCAGATATTACGTATTTGTCTAAAGCAGTGGGAGGCATCCGTTTTTTGGTGATGTACGATGCTCGACAAGAAGATAAAGCGATGTTGCCTTATTATGATTTTGCCGTAGAGCGAATGAATCAGGCACTTTCTGAGCGAAAATTTAGGTACATAGAAAAGAAAAGGTTTGAAGCATTGCGAAAAGAAGCAATGAACATTATGCAGGAAACCGATACCTCTAACTTAAGTTATGTTCAACAATTGGGAATATTATCCGATGCGCAGTTTATAATGTTTATTTCCAACATCAGCACACAAAGTAAAAGCGAAGCATTTGATACCCGTACTTCTTCTAAAGTATTAATTGAAGTTAAGATTTATGATAATTGTACCGCAGAAGGACTTGGTACTGTAGTTTTAGAAAGTGATTGGCAAGATGCCACCGATGTTGCTTCCGGTTACCGTTCTGGAATTACGGATGCAGTTACCCGTGATTTTACTAAAATGATTATGCCTTTTAATATGTATTTAGGCGAATGGGTGAACAATGGAACTCCTTATGAATTGCGTTTTTATGGAACTGGAACCTTCCGTGATTTCCGTGAATTGAGAAACTTGCTGAAAGAAGATCCTCAGTTTGGCGGACAATTAGAAGTAACTTCTGTAAATAATTATACCAAACTGAATTGTACGTATAAGAAAAAGCCAGATGAATTAGCTGATATCGTTTTGGACTATGCAGATAAAATTCCTGCATTTGCTGCAAAAAAACTGGATGTAAAATTTATTTACGGCCGACAGATATCATTTGCACCACAAGCCATGGTAGTACCAGGCTTGCCTGCAAAACCAGTAGAAACTGTTACTAAGCCTGCTCCAGTTGTTAAACCTAAAAGCACGGTGACTGTAAAACCAAGCGTAATAAAAAAACCTGTTACTAAAAAACCAGTTCCCACTAAAACTACCACTACTAAAAAGAAATAAAATTAACTTAACTAATTAGTCATGAAAAAAATTATCCTAATCGCAGTATTAGTAATCATCAGTAAACTAAGCTTTTCCCAAGGTTCCAGCATCACCATTTTTACCGAAAACGGTGAAAAATTTTGGTTAATATCTGATGGAGAAAAACAAAATACCAATCCACAGGCAAAAGTGGTGATGAATAACTTAAACAACCCGTCGTACAAACTAAAAGTTATTTTTCAGGATAGTAAAATAAAATCGCTGGATCAAAGTGTGCAGACAGAAGGAGTAGATCCTGGTCCGATGGATGTGGTGTACACCATTAAAAAGAATCCAAAGGGAAAATACGTTTTTAGAGTTACAAGTTTTAAACCTGCCAACGGAACACCAAAAACAGAAGATATCGTTTCCGTTCCAGATCCAAAACCAGCAATGGAACCTAAACCGGTGGTAAATCCACGGCCAGTAGAAACTAGACCAACTACCACAACCACTACTACCCAAACTACATTGCAAAGCCCGCAAGTAACCATAACCACTACTATCCCTGGTATGGATTTAACGACTAATTTTCCGGTGATACAAATGACAACTACCGAGCAGCAAATGGTTACCACCACTACTACACCCAACCAAACCATTGCTCAACCAGTGACTCAGCAAAATACGGAGCCCGAGCGACCCGCAGCTACCAACACTTCTTCAGCTTGTAGAACTGCCGCAAGTTCAACGCTTTTCTCTTCTTTCAAAACCTCGATAGAAAAGCAATCTTTTGAAGATACCAAACTTAAAATGGTTAACCAGTTTTTAACGGGCAACTGCGTAAGTACTGGGCAAGTTAAAACCTTAATGAGCCTCTTTTCTTTTGAAGCCAACAAGCTGGACATTGCCAAAAAAGCCTACAAAAAAACTGTAGACAAGGAAAGCTATTTTACCTTGAATGATGAGTTTAGCTTTTCGAGTTCTGCGGATGAACTGACAGAGTTTGTAAGCGGAGATTAAGGAACTTTTATTTTTTTCTTGATATTTTAAAAAAAGGGTGTTTTCACCCTTTTTTTTTTAATAGTTTAGGTGCATTTTTGGTTTTGAAAATTGAGATTTCTATTTAAGACATGTATGATATGAGTTTTTATATTTCAGATGATTAAATAGAGCTTTTTTTAGTGCATTACATTTATCATTTAGAAAAACATAAACTTCAGCCTACGAAAATGGAATTTTCCTCAGCGCTTACAGTGTACGAAAAAAGAAGATTATTACTGTTTATATGCTAATAATCAGTAGTTGATGGAAAGTTTTCATCAATTATTATAGTACTAAAAAAGCATAAAAACCCCACAAACCAGAAATGAAAGATATAAATTGAGGGACTTATTGCAGATATATAATTATTGCAGATTTATAATTGTTACGGGCAATTATTGGCTACAGTCCATTATTCAAACGACAGTCATAAAATTAAAGAGATTGCGAAATAATAAAAACTTAATTACAAATTTTAAATTGACAGAAACAAATATCCTAAACTCGTTAATAATAATTAATAATTAAATATAACATCATGACAAAAGAAAATTAAAAGCTGGAATTCTACTACTTTTATTGACAGCAGGTTTAAGTAGTTGCGTTAACTTAAAATCGATTAATGACTTCTCTTCCTCATCTTCAAAAGGAATAAAAAATTTTGAAGACATTAATTATAGTTTCAAACAACATTGTATCGACAGGTGTCAATTTGAAGCAATACACAAATTTGAAATTAAAAGAGACACTGAATGTAACTGTTATGATTATAAAAAAGCCGACAGTATAACTTTAGTTATTTACAATTCAATTAAAGGTTATTTTGACGGTCTCGCGAATCTTTCTAATAACGATCTAACTGACTATAATTTTGATGCACTAAATAAATCATTGACAGAAGGAGAATTTGGTGACATAAAAATTGAGAAAACACAGGTTGATGCTTATTCCACAATTTCAAAAATTTTGTTGAAAGCTACAACGGATATTTATAGTAAAAACAAAATAAAAAAATATGTTGATGAAGCTAATGCACCAATCCAAATTCTTTTAGCAAAATTTCAATTTATCCTTCAAATAAATCTTTAGGATGAATTAAATTTTAAAAAGGAAAAGCTTTATGCTTATTATCAAGATATGAAAATCAATAATACACTTACTTAATATGAAAAAGGAAAAGTAACTATTTATTACTATCAACAACTTTTAGACATAAATTCAAAACAAGAACAAATTAATGCTTTTGCGAAAAGTCTAAAAAGTAATTTAGAAGGACATCAAAAACTATATGACAACAGAAATAAAATGTCAGCAAAAGAATTAAAAGAAATAATAACTGGATATGCAAGCAATATTCAGGATATAATTTCAAAATTTAACAAACTTAAAAAATAAAAAAAAATGGCAAAATTATATTTACAACAGGCTAATGCTTTGGCTAATAATTTTCTTGGGTTAGCACAAGCAATAGGTGATTTCCGTTATAATAATTGGAATTCATTATCCAAAGCAGACAATTAAAGATTAGGAAATTTGCAATGGTCTATCTTAAATAACGGAGAAGACATTTTAGCTCTTTCAACTGCATTAGTAATGGACGATGTTCAGACCTCTTTGACATAAATTAATAATGTTACAACACAAATTAAAAGTACTATTAGTAAATTGCAAAATGTTCAAAAAGGTATTAATGTAGCAACTGCAATATTAACACTTGGTGCGGCTATTATTAGTAAAAATCCTCAATCTATTGTTGACGCAATTAATGGAGTCGTAGCCACTTGGAATTCATAGCGAGGAAATATAATTGCCCATAACAGCAGTTTGGCAAAAAAGCGGGTTCACAGGTTAATAATCTTTCTTCTTCGTATCAAGTTTAGTGCTGGCTGAAAGTTTAATGATCAGAAATCCGCTTCATCGCCAAGCGTCAAAACATTATCCGCAAGCCTAAAAGATGACACAAAAACCATGGACAAAACATCAAAACCATCAACCTTAGACATGCTGACAAGACTTTTCGATGGATCTCGACACAAACCAACATTACAAATTAGCGTTATACAACTGCCAAAAAAATAATAAAACAACCTATCTAAAAAAATTGAATTATTCTACCGAAACCCGAATGCTTTCGAAATAATATTTAGCTTTGCCTTTCTAGCTTACAGGCCTTATTTAAAAACAAAAAGCCTGCTTTGAATCTGTATTAGCCACTTTTTATCTATTAATTAAAAGATAAAGGATATATTATATAAGCTTTGTAGAGTATCTACTTAAATTTATTTTGACAAAAAGTTTTGCGATTAGAAAACTTTGCCTAATTTTGTAGCGTCATTACAAAGGAATAAATTTGAAAACGCTAATAAAAGATATTACAAACATTCAAACTGGACTCTTCGCCAAGCCTGCTGGCATCGGTGAGTTGGTGTATCTACAGTCCAAGCATTTTGATGAATACGGACAATTGCACTCAGTTCTTCATCCCGATTTGGTGGCTGAGGGAATTTCTGAAAAGCATTTACTGAAAGACGGTGATGTGCTGTTTGCTGCAAAGGGAACTAAAAATTTTGCTGCTGTATTTGAAAACCACAACGAACCTTCTGTTGCTTCCACTTCCTTCTTTGTTATAAGACCAGCCGACAAAAAAGTGCTGCCTCAGTATTTGGCTTGGTTTCTAAATAACCATACTACACAAACACTTCTAAAAGGTCAAGCCATTGGCACTTCTATTCCTTCTATCTCCAAACACGTTTTAGAGAATTTGGAAATAACAGTGCCGGGTATGGAAACCCAAAAGGTGATTCTGCAAATCAGCAAACTTCGTAACAAGGAAAAATCGTTGAAGCAGCAAATTGAAACCTTAGAAGACATAAAGATTAATCAACAGCTTTTGCAGGCTATAAACTATGAGAGATAAGATATGAGTGAAACTAAATCTATATTGAAAGACAAGTCTTTTGCATTTGCAATTGAAATAGTGAAAACTTATAAAGTACTAGTCGAAGAAAAAAGGGAGTATGTAATGAGTAAACAACTACTTCGTTCTGGAACATCGGTTGGTGCAAATATTAGAGAAGCTAAAAATGCCGAAAGCACTAATGATTTTATACATAAACTTGGCATTGCACAAAAAGAATGCGATGAAACATTGTATTGGCTACAATTACTTAAAGAAACTGGATACTTTAATCAAGAAGTATTTGATAGACTATCAGACCAAGCTAATCAAATCCTTAAAATGATAAGAAGCACTATTTTAACTATCAAACAAAAAAATCTCAAACCCAAAGTCCCATAATTCATATCCCATAATTCATATCTCATAATTCATAACTCATAACTCATGACCAAAATAACTCAGAAAGATATCAACGATGCAGTTTGGAAAGCTTGCGACACCTTTAGAGGCAGCATTGACCCAAGCGTTTACAAAGACTATGTGCTTACCATGCTGTTCCTGAAATATCTCAGCGATGTGCATGATGACAAAATGGAAAGCTACTTAGGAAAGTACAGTGGTGATGTAGAACGTGCCAAACGTGCCATGCAACACGAACGTTTTATTGTGCCTGAAAACAGCCATTTTAAATTTCTATACGATTCACGCAATGAGGCCAACATCGGTGAACTTATCAATATCGCTTTAACGGACTTGGAAGAAGCCAACCGTGAGAAGCTTTACAGCGAAGATGGTGCTGGCATTTTCCAGAACATAGATTTTAACACAAGCAAACTGGGAGAACCAAAAGACAAAAACACCCGACTGAAAAATTTGCTTCTGGACTTTAACAAAGAAAATTTGAATCTGCGTCCTTCGCATTTAGAAGGAAACGACATCATAGGTGGAGCTTACGAATACTTGATTTCAAACTTTGCCAGTGATGCTGGTAAAAAAGCTGGCGAGTTCTATACACCAAGCGAAGTATCTACCTTATTGGCGAAGTTAACACAATCAAAACCGGGCTCCCGTATTTGTGACCCAACTTGTGGTTCTGCTTCGTTGTTAATTAAAGCAGGTCAGGAAGTGGGTTCTGATAATTTCTCTTTGTACGGACAGGAAGCCAACGGCAGCACCTGGGCTTTGGCGGTGATGAATATGTTTTTGCATGGCTTTGACAATGCAACTATCCGTTGGGGCGATACCATCCGTAATCCCAAACTAAAAGAAGGAGATACCTTGATGAAGTTTGATACCGTAGTGGCAAATCCACCATTCTCTTTAGACAAATGGGGAAAGGTAGAAGACAAGGAAGGCGACAAAACCACCATTAGCTACGACCCTGAAACCGATAAATACAACCGTTTTTGGAGAGGTGTGCCACCCAAGAGCAAAGGCGACTGGGCTTTTATCAGCCACATGATAGAAACGCTGAATGAGCATGGCAAAGCAGGTGTGGTAGTGCCACATGGTGTATTGTTTCGTGGCAGCAGCGAAGGCCGCATACGCCAACGCACCATTGAAGAAAACCTGCTCGAAGCCGTGATTGGCTTACCTGCCAACCTGTTTTTTGGCACAGGTATTCCGGCTGCTATCTTGGTTTTTAACAAGCAAAAAGTGAGTAATAACGTATTGTTTATTGATGCTAGCAAGCATTACGAAAGTGCTAAAAACCAAAACAAGCTACGTGAAAGCGATATTGACCGCATTGTAAAAACCTATCGTGATTTTGCAGCAGGCAAACTACAATTGGGTGTGGTGGAAGACAAATACAGTTATGTAGCCTCTGTGGAAGAAATACTAGAAAACGACTACAATCTGAACATCCCACGCTATGTGGACACCTTTGAAGAAGAAGGGGAAGTGGATATTGCTGCGGTGCAAAAGGAAATTGAGCAACTAGAAGGCGAATTGGTAAATGTGCAGCAAGAGATTCATTTGTATTTAAAACAATTGAATCAATAAAAAATGGAGAAACTTACCCGACATAGTATTCTATGGTTTTATAACCTTTTGGCGAAAGGAGAATGTGAAATGCTTGACTTCAAAGAGCAACTGGAAGACAAAATTGCTTTTGGTAAGTCATTAAAAAATTTTGCTCCCAGATACGATGAATTGGCTAAAGATGTTGTAGCATTTGCCAATAAAAAAGGAGGGTTTTTATTTGTTGGCATTGAAGATAAAACCAAAGAGTTAAATCCAGAATTTGAATATATAGATAGTAAAGTATTTGAACTTATTAGGCAAATTCAAGATAGGACGGTTCCTTCTATTACTATCAAACCGCATAGAATAAGTGTAGGAGGAAAAGAAATTTTGGTGCTTGAAGTCCCTTTTACTACTCAATTACATCGAACATCAAAAGGTGAATATCCTATTCGAAGTAATGATGGAAACAGAAATATTGAATCTTATGAAATGGCAACTATACAAGCTGAAAAAGGCTTGATTGTTTACGACCAAAAAACCTGGGATTTACCTTTTTTAAGTAAAGAAACAGATAAGCAAGGAGTACCCATCCCCGGTTGGCAGGATATAGCAAAAACAAGGAATTTATTTTTAAGGATTCAAAGAGAAAAACCTCAAAGTCCTTATCTTAAAAATAATTCTCCTGAATTTACAGAAACCTTGGGATTAATAAAGGAAGAAAAAGGGAAATTGCTCCCTACTACCACAGGAATTCTTTTTATTGGGAATCACAAAGCATTAAAAGAGTTACCTTATAACCAAATAAAGTACATCCGATATTACGAAGATGGCACTTACACACCATTTGAATACAGCGGCAATTTGATTGAAATAGCTGATGCTTGTTTTCAGCAATTAAAGTCTGAAACCAAAGTGAAAGAGTTTCATTTTGGCTTGTTCAGGGAATACATTGAAGATTATCCTGAGGTGGTACTCAGAGAGCTTTTGATAAACGCTATTGCCCACCGTGATTATAGCCGACAACAAATTATTGAAATCAGAAAATACCCTAATTATTTGGAATTTGAAAGCCCTGGTCATTTTCCTCAAGGGATTAACGAAACCAACTTTTTGCGAAAAACCAATCCCCGAAATCCGGGCATTATGGATGTATTGCGAGAAATCAATTATGCTGAAAAGGCTGGCAGCGGATTTGACAAAATATTCACTGCACTATTATCTAAAGGTAAAAAATTACCCCAACCCATTCAAACCGAAAACTCCATTTTGTTAC
>ENA-OFDP01001111-OFDP01001111.1-metagenomes-genome-assembly--contig:-NODE-1111-length-10790-cov-4.398789_pt1 | contig 10790 bp, 8 predicted proteins | sample MGYA00153389_OFDP01 | MGnify analysis MGYA00153389 | reverse complement strand
TTTGACTGGGCTCAGACCGTTTGAGGAAGGAAAGCGATCATCCACACGCGGCAAGACCCGGCCTTGCGTGCAACGTGTGGCTCGCACGATCTGAATGCCTTGAGCCTGCGCCTTAAGCAAAGCGGCCTCCAGCGCATGGTGTAGCGTGCCATTGCCCGTACCAGCTAGCACCAGCCCCTGCACCCCCTGAGCCACCAACGCATCTACCACCACGCCGCTTGCACCCGCGTAGTTCATGACAATCTCAACCTGAGGCCAGGATTTGATGGCATTCAAAAGCGCTATGTTTTCAGGAGCTGCTTGCGCCCGTATTTGTTGGTCAAAAGGCCAATTCCTTACCAATTTAAGGCTATTTTCTTCAATGAAACCGATCAAACCAGCCTCCCCTGAGCCAAAAGCATTGAGCTGGTAGGTGTGAATCTTTTGTACATCCAGAGCGCTGTGAATGTGCCCCGCACAAACCACCACCACGCCTTGCGCCCCTTCGTGTTTGGCAACCGTCACTGCATCCAGGATATTTTGCGGTCCATCTGGCGCCAGCGCACTGGCAGGCCTCATCGCACACGTCAGCACCACAGGTTTGACCGGGTTCAAGACAGCCTGTAGAAAGTACGCGGTTTCTTCCAGTGTGTCGGTGCCGTGGGTAATCACCACACCCTGTACATCGTTTTGCGCCAAGTGCTGTTGCACACGATTAGCCAGCGCCGTCCACACCTCAAAAGACATGTCTTTGCTATCGATTTGCGCCACTTGCTCGGTCTCAACCTGAGCGCTCAAGCCTGCGATAGCGCCGACCAGTTGGGAAACGCCCACTTGTGCGGCGGTGTAATCAATATGGCTTGCAGCATTGCTGGCCATGCCGGCAATCGTGCCACCAGTACCCAAAATCATGATTTTTTTGTGATGCATCTGATAAATAGTTAAAAAATAACTTGCAATTGGCAGAAAGCTGGCTAAAAATACAGCTACTGGATATTAAAACAGCTTAACTAAAGCCCGGCAGTCAGGCGTCACCCAAGGATGGCAACCATGAGCACTTTGAATCACTTCTCAAACATGTCGTCCAACCGACCGTTAAATGTATCGCCTGACGGCCCAAAGCTGACAGCTCGACAGCAACAGATTTTCGAGCTGATCCAGCGCGCCATTGCCAGCACGGGCGCACCGCCCACACGGGCGGAAATTGCCACCGAGCTTGGTTTCAAGTCCGCCAACGCTGCTGAAGAACACTTGCAAGCCCTGGCCCGCAAAGGCGTGATTGAACTTGTTAGCGGTACTTCACGCGGCATTCGCTTGCGTGCAGGCGACATGCGCAGCGTAAATGAATCTCGCCTTCATCAGTTTTCCCTGCCGTTGCAAAGCCTGGCCCAACTCGTCCTGCCACTGGTGGGACGGGTTGCTGCTGGTAGCCCCATCCTGGCGCAGGAACACATTGAGCAAAGCTACACTTTTGAGGCCAGCATGTTTCAAAAGCAACCCGACTACTTGCTCAAAGTACGCGGCATGAGCATGCGTGACATCGGCATCATGGACGGCGATTTGCTAGCCGTCAAGCAAGCCAAAGAAGCAAAAAATGGCCAAATCGTGGTGGCACGCCTGGGTGATGAAGTCACCGTCAAACGTTACAGGCGCACCAAAGACCTGATTGAGCTTCTGCCTGAAAACCCGGACTTCAAAACCATTGTGGTTCAGCCAGGCGAGCCCTTTGAGCTTGAAGGGCTGGCGGTGGGGCTGATTAGAAACACGATATTGATGTAAAAAAACCTGGCCACGCAACAGGTGGCGGGCGTTTGGCTCGGCATAGAGATGAGCCAACACCCTGTTGCAGCGGCTTTTGCGGCTTGACCACTTACCAAAGTTCAGTCGTATCGCAATCCTGCCTGAATTCCAACTTCCAATAGAAGCGAGAACAAGTCGTGAAGCCGCAGACAGTGCTACGGCACGGCAAGGCGAAACAACGCAGTTATCGTTTTTATTGGGAATTGGAATAAACATCGAGGCGCAAGTCTCTATTAATTCAGGAGTTCATGATGGGAATCGCTAGTTTGTCACCGCTTTTTGGTCGCAGCACAGGGCTGTCAATGCTGCTGGCGCCGATTCAGGCGCTTGCTGCTTTCTTTGTACCCGCACAGTCTGCGTCGGCCTCTAGCCGCCCCGGCTTCAGCCCGGCCATGGCTTACCGAGCCCCAGCGCAGCCGTACAAAACGCTCAGGCTTACTGAAGCAAGGCCCGTGCGAAAAAGCGTAGCTCTAGCGCCAGTGCAGCGTTTGAAAATTGTCCGCCAGTTTGAACCCGGCGCAAACCGCTCATGTGCAGGACGATTGGTCATTTCAGGCCGCATGTCAGACGTATGCGCCGAGCTTGACCGCATGGCTGGATAGCGTCAAATTCATATCGCGTCCTGCCAAAGCTTATGTATGCAATTGAATCGGTTGACTTGATTTTGTAAAAGCTGAAAACTTGCAGGCACAATATTGTTATGAATATTGTGATTCTTGATGACTACCAGGATGCGGTAAGAAAACTAAATTGCGCCGCCAAGCTAGACGCCTACCCAGCCAAGGTCTACACCAACACCGTCAAAGGTATCGGCCAGCTCTCCGTCAGGCTCAAAGACGCTGATGTGATTGTGCTGATCCGTGAGCGAACACACATCAACAGGCAATTGATTGAAAAGCTGCCAAAACTCAAAATGATTGCGCAAACTGGCCGCGTCGGTGCGCACATTGACGTGGGTGCCTGTACTGAACGGGGCGTGGTGGTTGCTGAGGGTGTGGGCTCACCTATTGCACCTGCTGAACTGACATGGGCATTGATCATGGCCGCCGCACGGCGCATTCCACATTACGTGGCTCACCTCAAACACGGTGCCTGGCAGCAAGCGGGTCTGAAATCGGCTTCAATGCCTGCCAACTTCGGTTTGGGTACAGTGCTCAATGGCAAAACACTGGGTATCTGGAGCTACGGCAAAATCGGCAAAATTCTGGCAGGTTACGGTCAGGCTTTTGGTATGCGTGTTCTCGTTTGGGGGCGTGAAGAGTCCAGACAACGAGCAATGCAGGACGGCCTGGAAGTAACCAACAGCAAAGCAGAGCTGTTTGAGCAAAGCGATGTATTGAGCTTGCACCTGCGTTTGGTAGAAGAAACGCGCGGCATTGTGAACCTGGATGATCTTTCCCGCATGAAACCAACCGCGCTGTTGGTCAATACCTCACGCGCTGAATTGATTGAGCCAGAAGCCCTGCTATCGGCGCTCAATCGGGGGCGGCCAGGGCTGGCCGCTGTGGATGTGTTTGAGTCAGAGCCGATCTTGCAAGGTCACGCCCTTCTGAGGCTGGAGAATTGCATTTGCACACCGCACATCGGCTATGTTGAGCTAGACAGTTATCAAATGTATTTCAACGCAGCGTTTGACAATGTGATCAATTTCATCAAGGGCACGCCAACCAACATCGTCAACCCTGGCGCACTGCAGGTGCGGCGTTGACGCTTTAAAAGACTCAAACCTCAGGCAGTTTGGCTTTTTCTGATGCTGCCTGCGGCACGTCAAATATCTCGAAATCAATCAGGTTATCAGCATCCGTTGCAACTTTGGCCGGCGGTATGGGTGCAGAGTCAAGAGTCGGCGGAGCGACAGGATCAAACCCAGCAAGAAACCGGGCATCAGACGCCATGTTTGAAACAGCTTGGACATCCAGCGTTGGGAGGTCATTTAAGTTGATGTCCAAACCTAGTCGCTGCGACGCAGGCGGAATGGTTGATACGGCCAAAGTCTGCGTCAGCTCGTTTTGCCCAACGGCCTGCTGGTTTGCGGCCAAATTAGCCGATAACGGCTGGATGGCTGTGGACTTAAAAGTCATCGGCCTAGAGTGGCCGCTGTCATCGGGTCGGTCAGGCAAGTCAAACTTTGGGGCAATCAGAGCCTGGGACTCTGGGCTGATGATTTCTTTGGCAACCGAATACAACAGCAACAGCTCGCGATACGCCTCAAGGTTGAAAGCTTCAGCGTCGGTGTCGGGTCGCCTGAAAAGTGATTCCTCAATGATGTCAAGCACTTTGGGGGAAGGCCACAACGCTTCAATCCGCGACAGCGCGAGCTGGTAAGCCTCAAGCCCTAAGTTCTTGTTTGTGTACAACCCGAAAGCTGGAATTTGAGCGTTGAAGCGCCGAATGAAAGTCAGCCGCAAGCTCTCATATTCAGCGGGTCGCTTGAGCTCGTGGTACAGGTTGAAAAGATCAAGATAAACCAGTGCGCTGGTTTCATGGTTTTCAGAAATGTGACTGCGCAAAAGCTCAATCGCTTGCTCATGCTGACCAATCGACAAGAAAAAATCAGCTTGCTGCTGCACATCAAATAACTCCTCGGCCTTTGCGGTTCGGGTTGGATGCATCATGCTCGATCCAAAGCCAGATTTGTCTTTATGCTCAAAAGGTACTGAATCAGCAAAATTCGGCGTAACCGCTGGCCGGATAGCCATTGGTTTCAAAACGGCCGGATCGATGTCAAAGTCAACATTGACGTCAAGACGTTTTGACTTGGCCAATGGACTGCTCCGGCCAGCGCCCAGGTCGTAGGAATCATGTGGTGGCGAGCTGTCAATCCATGCTTCGTGGTGACTTTCATAGACATCATTTTTGCGCCACCAGGGCTTGTCACCTGATTCAGCACGTCGACCGAACAATCGATGCCGAAGCAGGTAGGCAAGACCAGCCATTGCCGCCAGCAACAAAGCGAGCAGTGCATAGATCAGCGCATTCGCATAGCGTTCTGACTGCGCCTGTTGAAGCTTGACATTGAGATCATCGATAGACAGCAGGGTTTTTTGGCCTTGCGCCTGCAAGCTGCGTACCGATTTCTCGAGCGTTTCCAGTTTTTCAGTATCTCGAAGAATGTCTTGCGGCTGCGCCGACAGCGCCCGCCACAAGGCACTGGCCGCAGCACGCTCTTGCGGGTTAGCCGCTGGTATAGACAGCAATTCAGCCGAAGATTTCAGTTGCGGGTCACGCTCAATCACCAAGTCCAGCGGCTCCAGCTTCAGACGTGCTTTTGCTGGAGTAGCCGACTTGCCGTCATTGGCTGCGACAGGCGCGCGCGGCTGTTTTGTCTTGGGTGTTTGAGCCTGTTCTTTCGCTGGCGAAACAGGCACGGTTTCAACAGACGTTGCGCTGCCAGCTTCCATCGGCGCTGCCACCGCTGATGCACGCGAGCGACTGCGTTTGACAGGCTTGGCGGTGCCAGGTGCTGCCGCCTCCACAGTCGAAGTTGCCGCATTCAAGGGCCGAATGACAGCAGACCTGACAGGCGCTGCCGATGGCATAGGCGCTGGCATACTTCTGTCTGGTAAGGTTTCAGATACCAGCTCAGCCAAACTCACGTAGCGTCGTTCGGTTTTTAGCTGGCAACCCGCCCGCAAATAAATCGTCACGACGGGCTCATCAACTAGGACCGTCGAACGGATACGAATCAGCGCCTGCGGCGTTATGGATGCCGATTTTTCAAGCGTGACACGAACGCGGGATTTGTCGATCTTGTTATCGGCATAAAAAACATCTGCCTCCAGGCACAGGCTGCCAACATCTTCTTGAGGCTCCAGCACGGCCTGGACAGAAATATCCAGCGGCCTGCCAATGAGCGTGGCGCCACTGTGTCGCCCAAGCGACATCGCCATGCTGCTGGCAGAAGACAGCAACAACAAACCCGAAAGAACGATAAAACTCTTTTTCACAACGACATGATGGATACAGTTAGATACGATTTTCGCATAGTCGGGCAGTTTGCAGCCTGCGTAATAATCCATGTTCATGAAACCTATTTATCAAACTGTTGGCATTGTGGGCACAGGGGCCATGGGGCGTGGCATTGCGCAAATCGCCGCACAAGCTGGCAGCACCGTCAAACTTTACGACATGCAGCCAGATGCCAGCCAAAAGGCCAAGGCTGAATTGGCAGCTCAATGGGACAAGCTGGTCACCAAAAACAGGCTGGACACAGCCACCGCTGATGCCCATAAAAACCGCGTTTTAACCGTCCATACGCTGTTTGAATTGACCGACTGCGACTTGGTGGTCGAAGCCGTTATCGAGCGGCTGGATGTCAAACAAGCCCTGTTTACCGAGCTGGAAAATGTGGTTTCATCCAGGGCGATCCTGGTCAGCAACACCTCGTCCCTGTCCGTCACGGCGATTGCTGCCAAGCTTAAAACCCCGCAGCGTTTTGCGGGTTACCACTTCTTCAACCCCGTGCCACTCATGAAAGTGGTCGAAGTGATTGCCGGACTGAAGACAGATGCCGCCGTTTGCCAGCAACTCAGCGCCTACGCCAAGCAAATGGGCCACACCGCCGTGCTGGCGCAAGACACACCCGGTTTTATCGTCAACCATGCAGGCCGTGGTTACGGTACAGAGGCTTTGCGCATCGTCAGCGAAGGCATTGCAGACTTTGCCACGATTGACCGTATTTTGCGGGACCAGGCAGGCTTCAAACTGGGGCCATTTGAGTTGATGGATTTGACGGCACTGGACGTGTCGCACCCAGTCATGGAATCGGTCTACCACCAATACTATGAAGAAGCCCGCTACCGCCCCAGCGTCATCACTGCACAGCGTCTGGCAGGTGGTATGTTGGGTCGCAAAACGGGTGAAGGCTTTTACAAATACGAAGGCGGCGTGGTGCAAGTTACGCCTGAAGCACCTGCACCTGCAATGGCAGACATACCACCCATCTGGGTATCGCCACGCGCATCACGCCGCTCGGAACTATTGCAACTGCTCAAAACCTTGGGCGCAAAGATCGAAACCGGTGCTTCCGCATCCCCCCAGGCGCTGATGCTGGTCGCACCACTGGGTTTTGACATCACCACCGTCGCCGTGGTCGAGCGGCTGGACCCCACCCGCACCATCGGTATTGACATGCTGGTAGACGACGCGGCCACCAAGCGCCGGGTGCTGGCCACCAACCCAGCCACCCGCACAGACATGCGAGATGCTGCCCACGCCCTGTTTGCAAGCGATGGCAAGGCCGTCAGCGTGATCCGCGACAGTGGCGGCTTTGTTACCCAGCGTGTCGTGGCCACCATCGTCAACATTGCCAGCGACATTTGCCAGCAAAGCATTTGCAGCCCGAAAGATTTGGAAACTGCTGTCACGCTTGGCCTGGGCTACCCGCTGGGTCCCTTGGCGATGGGCGACCGATATGGCCCAACGAATATTCTTGAAGTGCTGTTCAACATGCAAACCGTGTATGGCGACCAGCGCTACCGCCCTTCGCCGTGGCTGCGCCGCCGCGGTGCTATCGGACTTAGTTTGATGCACGAGGAAAGCTAAGCATGCCAAGTTCATTAAAGAGCACCAGCGAAGGCCAAACGCTGATCCTCACCATCAGTAATCCTGAGTTTAAAAACGCTTTGAGTCCCGAGATCTACGCCGCAGGCGTTGAAGCGCTGAATGCTGCTGAAACGAATTCTGAAATACGCAGCGTCATCATCACGGGTGAAGGTTCAGCGTTTTGTGCAGGCGGCAATTTGCAGCGCCTGCTGGCCAACCGCCAACAACCCAAAGAAGTGCAAGCCCAAAGCATTGATGGCCTGCACAACTGGATTGACTCCATTCGCACCTACCCCAAGCCCATCATTGCAGCAGTTGAAGGCGCAGCCGCTGGAGCCGGATTTTCACTGGTGCTGGCATGTGACTTTTGCGTGGCCTCTAGCAACGCCGTGTTCGTCATGTCATACAGCACCGTTGGCTTGTCGCCTGATGGTGGTGGCAGTTGGGCGCTTGGCCGCGCCCTGCCCCGCCAGCTGGCCAACGAACTGCTGATGTGCGGGGAACGCATCAGTGCGCAGCGTCTGAATGATTTTGGTTTGGTGAACCGCGTTTGCAGCAGCGGCAGCGCCCTGACTGAAGCGCTGAGTTTGGCAGAGCGGCTCAATGCCCGAGCGCCCAACGCACTGGCCAGCATCAAAGAGCTGCTCAATGACGCACCCACCAACAACTTGAGCCAGCAGCTGCATCAAGAGCGCGACCACTTTGTACGCAACCTGCACCACGCCAATGGCGGCGAAGGCATCGACGCCTTTCTAGCCAAACGCACGCCGCACTTTCGGTAAATTCGCGCAGGCCAAGCCGACACGCTGGCGACACTGCCAGCCAGGCAAACCCGTCTCTCAAGCGACAATGAACATTTCTCCAGTCACCCAAAAGACAAGCCATGGACGACCCCATCCTTACCATTGAAGAACGCGAAGCCATCAACAGTGGCCGCTGGTTTTCAAGCCTCTCCCCGTCGCTTAGGCACGACATACTCCGATGCGCTTACGTCAAACGATTTCGAGACGGCGAACTGATTGCCGCCCGGGGCGACCCGCCCGAAGACTGGATAGCCTGCGCCAAAGGTGCGGTGCGCGTCAGCTCCACATCCATATCAGGCAAGCAGATCACACTGACGTATGTGGAGCCGGGCATCTGGTTTGGCGACGTGGCAATATTCGACGGCGACCGGCGCACGCACGATGCCTACGCGCACGGAGAAACCACTATCTTGTGTGTGGCCAAAGCCGATTTCAAAAAAATCCTGGCTACCCACGCCGAACTGTACGAAGCCATGCTGCGCCTGCACGCACGCCGCATACGCCAACTGTTCGGCCTGGTAGAAGACCTGAACACCCTGCCGCTGCGCGCGCGCCTGGCCAAGCAACTGCTGCACTTGGCACGCAGCTATGGCGTGCCGAGTTTGTCGGACAGCAGCGAGGTGCGCATTGGCCTGCAGCTTGCGCAAGAAGAACTGGCGCAACTGCTGGGTGCATCGCGCCAGCGGGTGAACCAGGAACTCAAGGCGATGGAGCGCGAAAACACCATCCGCATCGAGCAGGGTGGCTTGGTGGTGCGCAGCCGCGAAGCTTTGCTGCGCATTTCAGACACGGATCTTGAAAAGTCTTGAGCTATCAACGATGAGCAACTTTGACCATTTTGTCGGCACACGTGAGGTCACGGCGCAGCACGCTTTTGATGTGGTTGCATTAACGGCGTACCTGGACAAGCACATGCCGGGTTTCAAAGGCCCATTGCAGGTTGAAATTTTCAAGGGCGGCCAGTCCAACCCCACCTACAAACTCATCACGCCTGCCCAATCGTATGTGATGCGCGCCAAGCCCGGCCCAGTGGCCAAGCTGCTGCCATCGGCCCACGCGGTAGAGCGTGAATTCAAGGTCATGAGTGGCCTGCAAGGCACAGATGTGCCTGTCGCCAAAATGCACTGCCTGTGTGAAGATGAATCCATCATCGGCCGCATGTTTTACGTGATGGAATTCGTTGAAGGCCGCGTGCTGTGGGACCAGGCCCTGCCCGGCATGACCAACACCCAGCGCGCCGAGATTTATGACGAAATGAATCGCGTCATCAGTGCGCTGCATAAAGTCAAGTTTGCAGAGCGTGGCCTGGCCGACTATGGCAAACCCGGCAATTACTTTGAGCGGCAGATTGGCCGCTGGGGAAAGCAATACCTGGCCTCCATCACCCAACCCATCCCCGAGATGGACAACCTCATGCAGTGGCTGCCAGCCCACATGCCCGCCAGCGCCAAAGACGAGCGCTGCACCAGCATCGTGCACGGCGACTACCGGCTCGACAACCTCATGTTTCACGACAACGAACCGCGCGTGCTCGCCGTGCTCGACTGGGAACTGTCGACGCTCGGTCACCCGCTGGCCGACTTCAGCTATCACTGCATGAGCTGGCACATGCCGCCCGGCATCTTTCGCGGTCTGGGGGGTGTTGACGTGGCCGCACTGGGCATTCCGACCGAGCAGGCTTACATTCAAAGCTATTGCGAGCGCACGGGGTTGTTTACACCCCAGGCGCTGGCTGTCGACTGGAATTTCTACATGGCCTACAACCTGTTTCGCATGGCTGCCATTCTGCAAGGCATTGCCAAGCGTGTCGAAGCGGGCACCGCATCCAGCGCGCAAGCTGTGGCATCGGGTGCTGGGGCCCGGCCACTGGCGCAAATGGCGTGGAAATTTGCGCAAAGAACCTGAACCCGCCTTGACCCCGCATTTCTGACAGAAGTTTTTTAGGAGACATCCGTGGACTTTGACTATTCACCCAAAACCAAGGCACTACAAGCCAAGCTGCTCGCATTCATGGACGAGCACATCTACCCCAACGAAAAAACCTACCATGACGAGTTGGCCGCCAACACCGCAGCAGGTAAGCGCTGGACGGCACTCCAAACTATTGAAAACCTCAAACCGAAGGCTCGTGCAGCCGGTTTGTGGAACCTGTTTTTGCCCGTGGACAGCGCCGCAGCCTCGGGCTATGACGGTGCGGGCCTGACAAACCAGGAATATGCGCCGCTGGCCGAAATCATGGGGCGTGTGGTGTGGTCCAGCGAAGTGTTCAACTGCTCTGCGCCCGACACCGGCAACATGGAAACCATTGCCCGCTACGGCTCTGAGGCCAACAAAGACCAGTGGCTGGACCCATTGCTGCGCGGCGAGATTCGCTCAGCGTTCCTGATGACCGAGCCCGAGGTCGCCTCATCAGACGCCACCAACATCGCCTGCCGCATTGAGCGTGACGGCGACGAATATGTGCTGAACGGCCTGAAGTGGTGGTCGTCAGGTGCGGGTGACCCACGCTGCGCCATCTACATCGTGATGGGTAAAACCAACCCCGACGCAGGCCGCCACGAACAGCAGTCGATGATCCTGGTGCCCGCCAATGCGCCAGGCATCACCGTCATTCGCCCACTCACCGTCTTCGGCTACGACGACGCACCGCACGGCCACATGGAA
>ENA-OFDP01001108-OFDP01001108.1-metagenomes-genome-assembly--contig:-NODE-1108-length-10795-cov-2.452700_pt1 | contig 10795 bp, 10 predicted proteins | sample MGYA00153389_OFDP01 | MGnify analysis MGYA00153389 | reverse complement strand
CGCCAGCTGCGACGTGGCCGCCGCCATGATGGAGCCACCCGGCGGCACCGCGCTGGTGGAAGAAAGCATTGCCGAGGCGCTGGACTTCCGCCGCGCCATGCGCAAGGTCGATGAGGAATACGGCGACGACTGGTGGTTCAAGGTCTGGGGGCCGGACAAGCTTGCCACCGAGGGCATCGGTTCGCGCGAAGACTGGGTGCTCAAAGCCAACGATAATTGGCACGGCTTCGGCAACATGGTGTCGGGCTTCAATATGCTGGACCCCATCAAATCCACCATCGTTACGCCAGGGCTGGACGTATCAGGCAAGTTTGACGAGACCGGCATACCCGCGTCCATCGTCACCAAATTTCTGGCCGAACACGGCGTGATCGTGGAGAAGACCGGCCTTTATTCATTCTTCATCATGTTCACCATCGGTATCACCAAGGGCCGCTGGAATACCTTGTTGACGGCCTTGCAGCAGTTCAAGGATGATTACGACAAGAATCAGCCGATGTGGAAAATCCTGCCGGAATTTGTCGCCACGCAGCCGCGCTACGAGCGTGTGGGATTGAAAGACTTGTGCCAGCAGATTCACGATATGTACAAAGCCAACGACGTGGCCAAACTCACGACCGAAATGTATCTATCCGATATGCAGCCAGCCATGAAGCCGGCCGATGCGTACGCGAAACTTGCCCACCGCGAGATCGATCGCGTCGCCATCGACGATCTCGAAGGCCGCATCACTAGCGTATTGCTGACTCCTTATCCACCCGGCATTCCGCTGCTGATTCCAGGCGAGCGATTCAACAAAACCATTGTTCAGTATTTGCGATTTGCGCGAGAATTCAATGGGTCTTTTCCTGGGTTCGAAACCGATATACATGGCCTCGTCGAGACCGATCACAATGGCAAGCTCGCGTATTACATTGACTGTGTGAAAAAGTAATTTGAAACACTAACGTTGTCGGGTGGCACAGCGCACTTTGCCCTGAAGCGCCGCCGAATGGCGATCCGCGTATTTTTCTGCCCGTTAACAACGCTAACAATGCTTTTATCCAAAAGATAACCAGCAAGGCCGGCACCCAAAACCATGCAGGATTTCTGGCAATCGAGTGGCTACCAAAAGCTGCAGCGAAACGATCACGGCTGGCTGCGCGTCACGCCTGACTATTTATGTTGGTTGTTGGCGCGACCGGAATTGGCACCCATCAGCGAGTCGGGACCGTTCGAGCGGGCGCTACACGCATCGCTAGTCAGTGATCCGCAGCGGGTTGTGCCCGAAAGTGAAATTGGCGCAGTGGAGGACGACGACACGCGCGAGAACTACGCGCATTTCTTTGCGCTACGAAAGGCGCTCCTGGATGCCGTGACACTTGAGCGGTTTTATTTGCAGTTGTTTCGGCGTGGTGCGATCACGCTGCCGCCGTTGTTTGTGGACCTTGCCGCACACGCCATCATCCGGGGCGTAATGGAAGGGTGTGAAGACCCGTATGAGTTGCGCGCCGCCGAAATGTTTTTCAGGCGCCAGCGCATCTCTACCGAAGGTGGCCAGATATTGGCGGCCGATGCAGAAACGATCGCGTTATTCGCCGAGACAGGGGGCTTTGGAAACATCGGTCGGCTATTGTCGAAGCAGGGAACGGCCCTGCGCGAAATGAAAATGGACGTGATGTCCCATGAAAACGCCCAACTCTATTTTCTCCGAGAAAGCCGCCACAATTATTTACTCGATCTCACCCATGGGCGCGCCGGGGAACAAGCGCTGGCGAGTGTATTGGCGCGGTGGATCACACATTTCTTTGGCGTGCAGGTGAATATCGCAACGATGGGCAGAATCGACGACGATGCCTGGCGCTGGCACGTGGGGCTGGACATTGAGTCGTCCGCAATCCTCAATGATTTATATGCGGGTACTGAAGTCAGCGAAGCCCGCCGCAGCCGTCTGATTTGCCTGTTCCGCGTTGATTTCGCCGATGCCGCCGACATGCGTCGAGATGTCGCGGGCAAACCGGTTTATCTTGGCCTGGCCATCACCGAAGAAAATCAACTAAAACTGAAACCGCAGAATCTGTTGATCAATCTTCCGTTAGCTAATGCAAGCTAAACTAAGCGGATTGGACCACACGAGAAAACCATGAAAATCGCAAAAGAACATCCTGCCGTACAAATGCTGCGTAGCGAAATTGAATTCATGATGTCGGATCGCGAAGCGCTTTTGCGCATTGCCGGTGCGGCCGCAAAATTTGTTGAGAAGGTCAACATCGCCAAACTCCCGGTCTCGGCGATTCCGTTGGCAGAGGCGATTTCCTCAAGCGTCAACAAACTTTCTGAAGAGTCACTGCAAGAAGCGCTGTTGGCAGCCAAGAAGCGCGGATAAGCAAAGACAAGTTCGCGTCACCAGATCTTTACCCACTGCACTCCAGATAGTGCCGGCCACCTGAGTCAACATGGCTGACGTGCGCTTCGACATTTTGCCGGCCTGCTATGTGCGTCGGCATGCGCCGATCAGTCGTGGGTTGGGACGAATATTGATGCGGCTGTCAGGCTGGCAATTTGAAGGCACGCTGCCAGACGTCCCCAAAGTCGTCATTGTTGTCGCGCCACACACAACCAATTGGGACTTCGCCATCGGCGTCATGGTGCTATGGGCACTTGATATAAAGATTTCCTTTTTAGGCAAGCACACCTTGTTTCGCGGGCTGTTCGGCAGGTGGATGCGTTCCATCGGCGGCATTCCCGTCAATCGCGCATCCACACACGGTATGGTCGGTGACGCGGTGGAAGCTTTTCGTACTTCTGCGCGCATGGTGCTGGCGCTTGCGCCTGAAGGCACGCGCCAACTCGACAAGGGATTCAGGATGGGCTTCTTGCACATCGCCTACGGCGCAGGCGTACCTGTGTTGTTGGCGTACTTTGATTTTTCACGCAAGGTGGTGGGGTTTGGACCGCTGATGCATACAAGCGGAGATGTCAGCGCTGACTTGGCGACAGTGCTGAATTACTATCGACCAATTCGCGGCAAGTACCGCAAAGATTGGCAGCGAGAGTGCTAAATTGGCACCGCTAAGGCGCATTGCATTGCGGCGTTGCGCTATTGCGGTGCAGTAATGAAAGCATTGAGAAAGTCTAAGTAATTGATTTCACTTAAATGTAGAGGTTGGCACGACAAATGCTACTAATGCAGTGCGGTGGCTAACGCCATCGCATTTCTCCTCCGAGAGCGGTTTGCCCGATGCCCCAAAGGCGTCGGGCATTTTTTTGCATTTAAATACGCTGCCACGCGCTGCCAAACGCTGCAAAAAAAGCCTGCGTTTGTAATTGACGTCCTCAACGGCTAAACTCAAAAGCGAACCGAAAAAAATATCATTCCACAATATTGTTCGAGGAGATTTTATGAAAATTGCATCCAGACTTGTGAGTGCGTCTGCACTTGTTGCGTTGTTGATCGCTGGCACTTCTGCCGTCGCACTCGACAGTGTGAAGTTTATGATCCCGGCAAATCCGGGAGGCGGCTGGGACCAAACTGGTCGCAATTTATCGGCGGCGATGATAAAAGCCAATGTCGTGAAGAGTACCCAGTTTGAAAACAAAGGCGGCGCCGGCGGCACGATTGGGCTGGCGCAGTTCGTCAATACATCCAAGGGTGATGGCAATGCCATCATGATCGGTGGCATGGTGATGGTCGGTGGCATCATCCTCAATAAGTCGGCCGTGAATCTCGGCATGGTGACGCCGATGGCGAGGCTCACAGGCGAATACGAAGTGCTTGTAGTGCCAACCAGCTCACCAATTAAGACGCTCAAAGACCTGCTCGTAAAACTAAAGGCTGATCCTGGCTCGGTGAGCTGGGGTGGCGGAAGTGCGGGCGGCACGGATCATATTCTGGCGGGCATGATCGCCGGCGCCGTCGGAGTCGATCCTTCCAAAGTCAACTACATCGCGTATGCAGGCGGTGGTGAAGCGCAAGCGGCTATTCTCGGTGGCCATGTCACCGTTGGGGTTTCCGGCTATGGTGAATTTGCCGCGCAAATCAAAGGCGGCAAATTTCGCGCGCTGGCGATTTCCTCCGACAAACGTGTAGCGGGCATCGATGTGCCAACTTTGAGGGAGCAGGACGTTGCGGTCGACTTGTTCAACTGGCGCGGCGTGTTTGGCGCGCCTGGCATCACGGACGCGCAGAAGAAAGAGTTGCTCGCAGCCATCGACACGACGGTAAAGAGCCCGGCATGGAAAGAGACGCTGACCAAGATGGATTGGACCGACCTCTATCTTTCTGGCGATGCCTTTGGCAAATACCTGGAAGAAGAGAACAAACGCATCGGCGATATTCTCGCCAAGCTGAATTTGAAAAAGTAACGCGGTGGCCGATCCCGACATGGGACAACCCAGGGCGCACGGCGAATTATCGGGCGCGGCGTCGGCTCCCAGGCACATCGGCCAGATTTTGGTCGCGGCGGGGGTGCTGGCTTTCGGGGCCGCACTCGCCTACGGCAGCACGCTGCTGCCGGAAGCAACGGGTTACGCCAAGGTCGGACCGCGTCTGATGCCCACTATTGTTTCGGGCGGGTTGATCCTGCTCGGGTTGGTGTTGTTGAAAGAAGCCCTGTACGGCGGTTTCAGCGGTGTAGATGAGAGCGAAGCGGCGGCAAGCCCGACCGATTGGCGCGCCATTGCGTGGATCAGTGCCGCCATTATCGCCAACGGCATCTTGATGGTGCCTGTCGGCTTCGTACTATCCGGCACGTTGCTGTTTGTGCTCGCCGCGCGCGGGTTCGGCAATAAAGCATGGCTGAAAAACGCGATCATCGGCCTCGTGATTGCGGTAGTCACTTATGCCTTCTTTAACTACGGCCTGGGACTTGGATTGCCGCGTGGAATCCTGCCCGTCTAACGTTAGCCCTCGCCCGAACTCGGACATGCATTCAAAACAAGGGGCGATATGGAAGTCCTGACTTTTCTCGCCAACGGTTTTTCGCTGGCACTGACGATTCAAAATCTGCTTTGGTGTCTTGTCGGTGTGACCTTGGGCACGGCTGTCGGCGTGCTGCCCGGCATCGGCCCGGCTGTTACCGTTGCGTTGCTGCTGCCAGTCACGACCAAGATTGATCCTTCGGGTGCGTTGATCATGTTTGCCGGTATCTATTACGGCGCCATGTATGGCGGCTCGACGACATCCATCCTGCTCAACACGCCCGGCGAATCGGCCACCATCATCACCGCGATGGAGGGCAATCAGATGGCCAAGCGCGGTCGGGCGGGTGCCGCGTTGTCCACCAGTGCAATCGGCTCTTTCGTCGCGGGCACCTTGACCGTTGTCGCACTGACGTTTGTGTCGCCCATCGTGGTGGATGTCGCGCTGCGGTTCGGCCCACCGGAGTTTTTTGCGCTGATGGTACTGGCGTTCGTCACGGTTTCATCCGTACTGGGTGCATCGGCGCTGCGCGGTCTCACGGCGCTGTTTATCGGCCTTGCTATTGGGCTCGTTGGTATCGACAGTCAATCCGGTGCCGCGCGCTTTGCATTTGAGATTCCGCAGTTGCTCGATGGTATCGAAGTGGTCACCGTCGCCGTTGGGTTGTTTGCGGTCGGCGAAACACTGTGGGTCGCGTCCAAGGAGGGACGCATTGTCGACGCAGTGATGAAAATGACCGACTCGATCTGGATGAAAGCCGAGGATTGGAAGCGATCATGGAAGCCTTGGCTGCGCGGAACGGCGATTGGCTTTCCATTTGGTGCTATCCCCGCCGGAGGTGCAGAGATCCCAACCTTTCTCTCGTATGCACTGGAAAAGAAACTCACAAAACACCCGGAAGAGTTTGGCAAGGGTGCGATTGAAGGTGTGGCCGGACCTGAAGCCGCGAACAACGCTTCTTCGACCGGCACCATGACCACCTTGCTGGCGCTCGGCCTGCCCACCTCAGCCACGGCGGCCATCCTGCTCGCCGCTTTTCAGCAGTACGGGTTGCAGCCCGGGCCGTTGTTGTTTGTCAATTCTGCTGACCTGGTCTGGACGCTGATCGCGTCGATGTATATCGGTAATGTGATGTTGCTGGTGTTGAATTTGCCGCTGGTTGGTTTGTGGGTGAAGCTGTTGAAGATTCCAAAGCACCTGCTTTACGCCGGCATTCTGATTTTCGCTACGCTGGGTGTTTACGGGATGCGTCAATCGTCGTTCGATATTTTCCTGCTTTATGCAATCGGCCTGCTCGGTTTTCTCATGCGCCGTTATGATTTCCCCACCGGTCCCGTGCTGATCGGCATGATCCTCGGGCCGCTTGCCGAGGCCCAACTGCGCCGCTCGCTGTCGATCAGCCAAGGCGACTGGATGATATTTCTGCAAAAGCCACTGTCAGCCACATTGCTCGCGATCACGGTGCTCATTGTGGTGGGGCCGTGGCTGATGAAAAAAATCAAGAAAAATTAGCAAAACACAAGCATTGGCGAGGCTTGCAGGACATAAATGTCTGCGAAGCCGCACCAGTGCTTATTTTAATGTCCTGATATATCCAACCATCCAAAATGAAAATCCACTACGACCGCTTCTATCGCTACGCCGAATTCACTGAAATCCTCCATGCATTCGTTAAAAAATTTCCACAACTCCTTGCAATTGAAAGCATTGGCAAGAGTCACGAAGGTAGAGACATATGGGTCGTGACCGCAACCAATCAAAAGACCGGTGCCGCAGAGGACAAACCCGCTTACTGGGTCGACGCCAATATTCACGCCAGTGAGCTTGCTGGCGGTGCGGCGAGTTTGTACCTGATCGACACACTCACCAAGGATTACGGCAAGCGCGACGACATCACGCGTTGCCTCGACACGCGCGTCATGTACATCTGTCCGCGCATCAATCCGGACGGCGCCGAGTGGGCGATGCGCCCGTTGGAGGAGGGCGGACCCAAAATTGTGCGTTCGTCCACTCGCGCATATCCGTATGACGAAGAACATGTCGACGGCATGGATATTGAAGACGCGAATGGTGATGGGCGCATCCTCTCCATGCGTATCAAGGACGACAACGGTAATTGGAAAACGCATGCCGATGAGCCGCGCCTGATGATCTCGCGCGGGCCGACCGAATATGGCGGCATTTACTACCGCATGCTGCCCGAAGGCTCTATTCGCAACTACGACGGCGTCTCGATCAAGGTCAACAAGGACAAGCAGGGCCTCGATCTCAATCGCAATTTCCCCGCGGGCTGGCGTCAGGAACACGAGCAATTCGGTGCTGGCCCGTATCCGACATCGGAGCCGGAAGTCCGTGCCGTCGTGCACTTCATCACGCATCACGCCAACATTACCGGCGGGCTCTCGTTTCACACCTGGAGCGGTGTGTTACTCCGGCCATTTGCGACGATGGCCGACGAGGAGATGCCGCCGGAAGACTTGTGGACTTACAAAAAGCAGGGCGAGGAGGGCACCAGGATCACGGGCTATCCGGCGATTAGCGTGTATCACGAGTTCCGCTATCACCCCAAGGATGTGGTCACTGGCGCGTTCGATTGGATTTACGAGCATCTGGGCTTGTACGAGTGGACGATTGAAATCTGGTGCCCGATGCGTGAAGCGGGCATCAAGGATTACAAATACATCGACTGGTTCCGCGATCATCCCGTTGAGGATGATCTAAAGATGCTTGCCTGGGCCGACAAAGAATTGAAAGGGAAAGGCTACATCGACTGGGAAAAATTTGATCACCCACAACTGGGTGAAGTTGAAATCGGCGGCTGGGACAAAATTCACGCCTTCCGCAATCCGCCGCCGCACTTGCTCGAAAAAGAGATCGCTAAATTTCCTGATTGGCTGGTGTGGAACGCGCTGATTTCACCGAAGCTCGAATTGGTTCACGCCAAGGCCGAAAATATCGGTGGCGATTCGTATCGCATCGAAGTCGCGGTGCAAAACACGGGTTATCTGCCGAGTTATGTTTCCAAACGCGCCGAGGCCCGCAAACAATCGCGTGGTGTGGTCGGTGAGATTACGTTACCCAAGGGTGCGACGTTGGTTTCAGGGAAATTACGCGAAGTCGCGGGGGAGCTTGAAGGGCGCGCGTACAAACATACGTTGATGAGTTTCTGGACGGATACGACACCGACTGCAGACAAAACCAAACTGGAATGGGTGGTCAAGGCACCGGACGGCGGAACAGTGGCGCTGGTGATCAAACACGAAAAAGCGGGAACGGTGCGCGCGAAAATCAAGCTGGTGTAGTTCAGTTGTCATTTCGAACCAGCCTCTTCTAGAGAGAAACTGCTTTGCTGACCTATTACTAAAAGTAGATTTCAACCTGCGGTAGAAATGACTGTTTGGTTGTGAGCAAAGACGCCAGCATCACCGCGCATTTCTGCGAAAACTCCCGGGAAAGCCCGCCAATGCTCGAGCTTTTGTAATTCTTCCGAAGTCTGTCTGTGTGTTTCCGATAAATTAAAAAATCCACGTTTGCAGCTATATCCGAATGCATCGAATAAAAATTCGAGGCCGGTAAAATTTCTGCCTGCGCCACTTACAACAAACCAAGCTCCACCAGCTTCCCCCGAGTCTCCTCCACCCCTCGCGTGCAATACGACGCAATGCCAAAAGCCGCCGCACCATCACAGTTGATTTGATTGTCATCAAAAAAAATCGCCTCTTCAAGCGAGAGGTTCATCGCGTTTAGCGCGCGCTGAAAATATTGCTGATCCGGCTTTACCGCGCCGAGCTTGAAGGACGGGAAGGCATGATGAACGCGGGGCAATAGGTCCATCGCTTCGACACTTGGCCAGTGCGCGCATCCAATATTCGACAAGAGTGCGGTCTGATAGCGTTCCTTGGTTTGGCTGAGCAGATCGAGTGCGCCTGGAAACGGGCCGATGATCCAATCGCGGAACGCGATCAGATACGCTTCAGGTGCAATATCCAAAGCAAACTCGACGACCACTTGCTTTGCAAATTCCATTTCACTTAACTGGCCCGACTCATGCGCACGTACTGCGGGCGATGCGAGCCAAGTGCGCCACATCTGCTCACGCGTTTGCGAGCCGCCAAGCAGCTTTAGCATGTGTGCTTCCCCGCGCAATTCGCAGAGCACGCCGCCTAAATCGAAGAGGATGGCTTTGGGTATTTTCATTCTCAATCCGCAAACGCAAAATGCGAAACGCTAGCAATGACGAGGTGTTTGGATGCATTTCGGCCTGAAACAGCCGTCAATGCTGGAGTTTCACCTTTCTCTCGGCGGCGCGCCTTTACTCGAACTGCTTCTTAAATTTTGCCAATTCCTCAGTCAGCCACGTAACTTCACGCCGTAACGAAGCGACTTCGCCTTCCAGATGCGCGACCCTATCATCGCCCGCACCTTCGACGACGCTTCCGCCCATGTGCATACCCGACGCGACTTCCTGCCGCTCGACCGCCATCGCACCCGAAAGCAAATTTGCCCATCGTGATTCCTTGGAGCCCGGAGCACGAGGAAGCCGCAGAACGAGTGCTGGTTCATTCGCAGCCAGTTCGTCGAGGGAGCGTTCGACGCTCTCCACTGATGCAAACGGATACATGCGCGCGGTGCGCTGACGCAATTCCCCGCAAGTCTGCGGGCCGCGAAGGAGTAGTAATGTGACGAGCGAGAGCTTGGCATCGTCCAGCGAAAACACTTCATTCAGGCGATGTTGATACTTCGCCACGCGACTTCCGGCCGGGTAGTACGTTTGTGCGAGATTGTTTTGCTGTAATCGCTGGAGCGAGGCTTCGACGGTTTCGTCACCAAGGCTCATGACGGGTTCGCGATTGCTTAGCTGGTTGCAGGCGTTGACTACACCATTCAACGAAAGCGGATATACATCGGGCGTGAGGAACGCTTTTTCGGCAAGTACGCCCAGCACACGGGCTTCGAATGCGGAGAGATTTAGTTCGATCATGGCTTGAGGGTAGGTGTTGCGCTACCCGCCGTCAAGTTGCCCGATCGTGCGGCAACAAGCATGGTTATACTTTCGCCATCGAATCGATTTTGGAAACGCTAATATGAATCGCAGGGACTTCATGCAGCTCGGTGCATTGGCTAGCGCAATCGGCAGCGGTCCGGCTCTCGCTGCGGCAAGTGCGCAATCGCAAGGATTCAATATCGTCGAAGCCAATGTCGTCGATCTGCAGGCCGCTATGCAGGCAGGCAAGGTAAATGCGCAGAAGCTCGTCAAACTTTACCTGGCGCGAATCCGTGCCATCGACAAAGCCGGGCCGCGCATTAATTCGATCATCGAATTGAATCCCGATGCGCTTTCAATTGCCAAAATGTTGGATGCCGAGCGCAAAACCAAAGGTCCACGTGGCCCATTACACGGTATCCCCATATTGTTGAAAGACAATATCGCCACAGCAGACAAGATGCAAACTACTGCGGGATCGCTCGCTCTGCTGGGCGTGAAGCCGCCGCGAGACGCGTTTGTCGTCAGTCGGCTACGCGAAGCCGGTGCCGTTATTCTGGGCAAAACCAACCTCAGCGAGTGGGCCAACATGCGTTCCACGCGCTCCACCAGTGGCTGGAGCGCGCGTGGTGGCCTGACGAAAAATCCTTACGCGCTCGATCGCAATACCAGCGGCTCCAGCTCCGGCTCGGCCTATGTGGTGGCCACCGGGCAGGCCGACTTTGCGCTCGGCACCGACACCGCAGGCTCTGGCCGCGTGCCTGCGGGGCTGAACAACATCGTTGGCCTCAAGCCCTCACGCGGGCTGATCAGCGCCCGCGGCGTGTTGCCGGCAGCGCAAAGCGTGGACTGCGTCTCGATTTTTGCGCGCACTGTGGGCATGGCGGTGCGGGTACTTGAAACCCTCATTG
>ENA-OFDP01001106-OFDP01001106.1-metagenomes-genome-assembly--contig:-NODE-1106-length-10805-cov-3.855535_pt1 | contig 10805 bp, 6 predicted proteins | sample MGYA00153389_OFDP01 | MGnify analysis MGYA00153389 | reverse complement strand
GATTCGGCTCGTTCGGGTTGCTGCGGATGTCGAAGCGCGGGTCTTGTTCATGCCACCGGTAGCCGAAGCCGCCGCCGTTCACGCCATAGCGGCGCTCCAGGGCCGTCAGCGGTGCGGCCGCCAGCCTGGCTGCCGTCGTGCCGAAGTAACCGTTGAAATTTTCTTCGCAGGTCAGGTAAGTGCCCCAGGGCGTGTAGCCGTGGGCGCAGTTGTTCAGCGTGCCCAGCACCTGGGTGCCCGTGGGGTCGGCAGCCGTTTTCAGCAGGGCATTGCCGGCGGCCGGGCCGCTGACACGGCAAGGGGTCTTGCCGGTGACGCGGCGGGCAAAAGCCGAGGGCCGCTGCACCTTCATGTCGCCGCCCATCTTGCGCACTTCGAACACGCTGACACCGTGCGCGGCCACCTGGGCGGCCACGTCGGCGGCCGTCAATGGGTGGGTGGCGTAGGCAGCGCTGTTGACGTGCAGGCCGGGGTCGACATATTCGTGATTGACGCAGATCAGGCCGCGGTCGCTGGACACGCCGCTGACGCCGCGGGCCGGAAACGGGAAGAAGTGCATGCCGTCGTTGTGCTGGCCGAAGAGCTGCATCTGGGCGGCTTCGGTGATCGGCTGCGCCGCGTCCCAGTGCGTATTCATGAACGGACCGGGCCGGCCGATGGCGTCGCCCCAGCCGATCAGCACCTTGGCGGTGTAGCCCGAAGCCACGGTGATGGCGTCGATGAAGCCGCCCGGGTTGGTTGGCCGGTTCGCGCCCACGCCAGTGAACCCGATGCCGCCTGCGGGAGACGGGCTGGGCGTGTAGGCCATGGCGCTGGTGCTGAAACCACCCATGCCCGACAGCACGCCGGCTGCCAGCGTGCCCTTGAGGAAATTGCGCCGCCCGTTGTAGCGGGCCAGGACCTCGCGGATGGATTCGTTCTCAGACGGGTTGATGGTCTCGTCGTTGTTGGGGTGAAAAATGCTGCTCATTCACGTCGCTCCTGGTAGTTGCCCATGGGCTTTGGCGCCGCGGGCTGGTGTCTTCAACAGATGTCGGCGCGAGGTTAGGGGCGCGAAATGACAGCGCCATGAACGGCGCACGCATGCCGCCTGATGCGGCCTGTAATGCGCTTTCATGCAACCGACACATTTCAGGCGCAGTCCATCAGGCTGTGCCACAGCCCCCATGCCTGTCTGCGGCCGTGTAGGGCCGGTTAGGCCTGGTTAGGCCCGGCGGGCAGGGCAGCGGCCGGCTCCACCAGCCGCGTCGGTTCGCGCAGCAGCACGAACTCTTCTGCCGCCGTGGGGTGCATGGCGATGGTCTTGTCGAAGTGCGCCTTGGTGGCCCCGGCGGTCAGGGCCACGGCCAGGCTCTGCACGATCTCGGGCGCGTCGTCGCCCAGCATGTGGACGGCCAGCACGCGGTCGGTGGTGGCGTCGACCAGCAGCTTCATGTGGGTGCGTTCAGCGCTGCCGATGAAGGCCTTCTTCATGGGCCTGAAGTCGGTCTCGAACACCTTCAGACTGTGGCCCTGCGCCAGGGCGGCGGTTTCAGTCGGCCCGCAGCTGGCGATGGGCGGCAGCATGAACACGGCACTGGACACCAGGCTCAGGTCGACCCGGCGCGGCGCGGCGCCGAACAGTGAATCGGCCAGCGCACGGCCCTCGGCGATGGCCACCGGCGTGAGGTTGAGGCGGTTGGTCACGTCGCCGATCGCATGGATGCCGTCGGCCGCGGTTTGCAGGTCGGCCGACACCGGCACCGCGCCGGATGGGTCGGCGGTGATGCCCACACGCTCCAGCGCCAGGCCTTGCGTCAGCGCGCGCCGGCCGGTGGCATTCAGCACCCACGGAAAGTCCAGTGCCCGGTCGTCGGCCTGCAGCAGCAAAAATCCCGATGCGGTGCGCTGGATGCGCTGCGGCGTGCCGGCAGGGTGCAGTCCCACCCCGGCCGCCTGCAAGGCAACGGCGGCGGCGTTGCGCAGCAGTTCGTCGAAGCCCCGCAGCGGCAGGCGGTCGCGGTAGAACAAGCTGACCTGCACGCCCAAGCCCGCCAGCATGCTGGCGAACTCCACCGCGATGTAGCCACCGCCCACGATGGCGGCACGCCCGGGCAGGTGTTGCAGGTCCAGCAGCTCGTCGCTGGTGGCGCAAGCCTCGATGCCGGGGATGCTGTCGCGCACTGGCGCGCCGCCCGTGGCGATCAGGATGTGCCGCGCCGTCACCAGGCGTTCGCCGACTCGCACGCGCTGCGGCCCGTCGAACCGCGCCCAGCCTTCGATCAGTTCCACCTTGCTGCTGGCCAGCATCTCGCGGTAGATGCCTTCCAGGCGCGTCGTTTCGGCCGCTTTTTGCGCGGCCCAGCGTGGCATCTCGAAGCGCGGCTCGTCCAGCGTCCAGCCGTAGCCGCGGGCCTGGCCGAAGCCAGCGCCGAACTGCGCTGCGTACATCAACAGCTTCTTGGGCACGCAGCCGCGGATGACGCAGGTGCCGCCGACGCGGTCGGCTTCGACGATCAGCACCCGTGCACCATGAGCAGCAGCACGGCGCGACGCCGCCCGAGGCTGCCACACCGCCGGAACCGGCGCCGAGGACAAGGAGGTCGAAGTCGTGATTCATGGCGAGCCTGTGTGTGGGTACCGCAGAATGTCGCACATGCCTGAGCAAGACCCCGCCCTTCGTGTCGCCGCGCTGCGAGCGCTGCTGCAGCACCATGGCCATCGTTACTACGTGCTCGACGACCCGCAGATCCCCGACGCCGAATACGACCGCCTGTTTCGCGAATTGCAGTCGCTGGAATCGGCCCATTTGGAACTGCAAGCGCCCGACTCACCCACCCAGCGCGTCGGCGGCAAGCTGCTCGGCGGATTCGCTGCGGTGCGCCACGCCGTGCCGATGCTGAGCATCCGCACCGAGACCGACACTTCAGCCGCAGGCGCCCAGGCTTTCGACGCCCGCGTGCGGCGCGAGCTCGCCCTCCCGCCAGAAGCGCCTCCGGTGGAATACAGCGCCGAGTTGAAGTTCGACGGCCTGGCCATCAACTTGCGCTACGAGACCGGCGTGCTGGTGCAGGCTGCCACGCGCGGTGACGGTGAAACGGGCGAGGACGTGACGCAGAGCATCCGCACCGTGGGCCAGATTCCGCTGCGCTTGAACGGCGCCGCGCCGGCCGTGCTGGAAGTGCGCGGCGAGGTCTACATGCGCCGCGACGATTTCGAGCGCATGAACCAGCGCCAGCGCGACAAGAGCGAGAAGAATTTCGTCAATCCGCGCAATGCCGCCGCAGGTGCGGTGCGCCAACTGGACCCGGCTATTGCGGCGCAGCGGCCGCTGCGCTTCTTCGCCTACGGCCTGGGCGACACCGCAGGCTGGCAGCGCCCGGCCACCCACAGCGGGGTGCTGGATGCGCTGGCCGCGCTGGGGCTGCCGGTGTGCGCCGACCGTTGCGTGGCACGCGGCGCTGCCGAGCTGGTGAAGTTTCACCAGGCGATCGGTGCACGGCGCGACGGTTTGCCCTTCGACATCGACGGCGTGGTCTACAAGGTCAACAGTGTTGAACTGCAGCAGCGGCTGGGCTTCGTCACCCGCGAGCCGCGCTGGGCGGTGGCGCACAAGTACCCTGCGCAAGAGCAGGTGACGCGGCTGAACGGCATCGACATCCAGGTCGGCCGCACCGGCAAGCTGACACCGGTCGCCAAGCTCGAACCGGTGTTCGTGGGCGGCACGACGGTCAGCAACGCCACGCTGCACAACGAAGATGAAGCCAGGCGCAAAGACGTGCGCGTGGGTGACACCGTGGTGGTGCGCCGCGCTGGCGACGTGATCCCTGAAGTGGTCAGTGTGCTGCTGGATAAACGGTTTCCAGGCGCTGAAGTTTTCACCATGCCGCACACTTGCCCGGTTTGCAGCTCAAGCGCGGTGCGTGAAGACGGCGAGGCAGACTACCGCTGCACCGGCGGCCTGTTTTGCGGGGCGCAGCGCAAAGAAGCGATATTGCACTTTGCACACCGCCGCGCGGTGGAGGTTGATGGGCTGGGCGACAAGCTGGTTGAACAACTGGTTGACGCCAACATCATTCGCACCCTGCCTGACCTGTACAGGCTCGGCCTGGTCGCACTGGCCAGCCTGGACCGCATGGCTGACAAATCAGCCAACAACTTGCTGCAAGCGATTGAAAACTCCAAGCAAACCACGCTGCCACGCTTCGTGTTCGGCCTGGGTATTCGCCACGTCGGCGAAGCCACCGCCAAAGAGCTGGCCCGCCACTTCGGCAAACTCGACGCCATCATGGACGCGACTGAAGAGGAATTGCTAGGCGTGAACGACGTCGGCCCCATCGTTGCCAAAAGCTTGCGGACTTTTTTCGACCAACCCCACAACCGCGAAGTAGTTGAGCAACTGCGCGCTTGCGGCGTAACGTGGCAAGAAGGCGAGCCCGCAGCGGTAACGCCAAAACCGCTCACAGGTAAAACCTTTGTCATCACTGGCACGCTGCCCACGCTAAGCCGCGACCAGGCCAAGGACATGCTGGAAGCGGCGGGTGCCAAAGTAGCCGGCAGCGTGAGTAAAAAAACCGACTACTTGCTGGCGGGGGCGGATGCAGGCAGCAAGCTTGACAAGGCGCGCGAGCTGGGTGTGGCGGTGATTGATGAGGCAATGCTGGGCGATTTGCTGCAAAATTGAAGCATGAGAGCAAAACCGAATAGTTCTTCAACTGAGTAACTTATGACCAGCGCCACTTCACTTACGTCAGACACTTTGTTGATACGGTTCCCCGCTGTTAGCACCATCAGAAGGGTCTCGCGCGATACGATCAGCGAACTGGCTAAGCAGCTAGGCTGCGCAAGCGATTCTGATGTTTTGCACTACGCGGCGCTCCGGTTGGCCGATCAGGTACTACCAAAGTATGAGCCGGATGATGGTTTGCTGTCGGACAAACAGATGGCGGCTATCGGCGAAGCAGCTGGTGTTTCAAATCAAGGCAAAGTGGTTTCGTACCTTTTTTGATTCGAAGTCGCTTAACGCACGATTACCCATGACCATCCACACCATCCTGAAAATGGGCGATGCGCGCCTGCTGCGCATTGCCCCACCTGTCACCGCCTTCGATACCGACGAGCTGCACCTGCTCATCAGCGACATGTTTGACACCATGCGCTCAGTTGATGGCGCTGGTCTGGCCGCGCCGCAAATTGGGGTGGACTTGCAGTTGGTGATTTTTGGCACCGGTGCGGTAACCCCGCGCTACCCGAATGAGCCGGCCATACCCCGCACCGTGTTGCTGAACCCAGTCATCACGCCGCTCGATGAAATTAAAGAAGATGGCTGGGAAGGGTGCTTGTCAGTGCCCGGCCTGCGCGGTGTGGTGCCGCGTTTTGCGCGCATTCGCTACACCGGGTTTGACCAGTATGGTGATGCGATTGACCGCACGGTAGATGGCTTTCATGCGCGGGTGGTGCAGCATGAATGTGACCACCTGGTGGGCAAGCTGTACCCGATGCGAATCAAAGACTTTACGCAGTTTGGGTTTACTGAGGTGCTGTTTCCGGGCTTGGATGCCTCAAGCGACGACTAAGCGTTTAGCGCAGCCAGCAACTCGGTCTCAATCGCAATCTGCGCCCGGTTCTGCTGCAGCTCTGGTCCGTCGATCAAAAACGTGTCTTCGACCCGCTCGCCCAGCGTAGTCACCTTGGCCAATTGCAAATTGATGCGGTGCTTGGCCAAGATTCTGGCAATCAGGTACAGCAGGCCGACGCGGTCGCTGGCCGATACGCTTAGCAACCAGCGCTGGGCTTTGTCGTCGGGGCGCAGGTCAACACGCGGTGCAACCGGAAAGCTCTTGACCCGGCGTGACACGCGGCCCATGCTGGGGGCGGGCAGGGGGCCGGGCTCGGTAAGTGTGCGGTCAAGGTCGGCTTCGACCATGGCTGCAAGTTCGCGAAAGTGGTCAAATTCATCCGACAAATCAGGGCTGACGACTTGAAACGTATCCAGCGCGTAGCCGTTTTTAGCGGTGTGAATTTTGGCGTCCTGAATACTGAAGCTTGCCTGGTCAAAATACCCGCAAATACGTGCGAACAAATCTGGCGCATCGGGCGTGTACACCAGCACTTGCATGCCTTCGCCGGCTGATGAACGGCGGGCACGCACAATCACTTTGGCTTTGCCCACATGGCGCGACAACTGGCGTGCGTGCCAGGCAATATCGCTGGCGTCGTGGCGCATGAAGTAGCTGATGTCCAGCGTGTCCCACAGCGCTTTGTGCGCCTCAAATGGCTCGGCGTGCAGGGCCAGGGTGGTCAGTGCCTCGCGCTTGCGGGCTTCAACTTCAGCGTCGGCGTCTGGCGCGCGGCCGCCCAACACGCGCAGGGTGTAGCGGTACAGGTCTTCAAGCAGCTTGCCTTTCCAGGCGTTCCACACCTTCGGGCTGGTGCCGCGTATGTCGGCCACCGTCAGCAAGTACAGCGCAGTCAAATAACGCTCGTTGCCGACGCGCTTGGCGAAAGCGGCAATCACCTCGGCTTCGCTCAAGTCTTCTTTTTGGGCGACGCGGCTCATGGTCAGGTGCTCGCTGACCAAAAACTCAATTAGCTGCGTGTCTTGCGTACCAATGCCATGCTGGCGGCAAAACACCCGAGCGTCAGTGCAGCCCAGCACTGAATGGTCGCCGCCACGGCCCTTGGCAATGTCGTGAAACAGCGCGGCAATGTACAAAATCCACGGCTTGTCCCAGCCGGCGGCGAGTTGTGAGCACATCGGGTATTCATGCGAGTGCTCGGCCATAAAAAACCGTCGCACGTTGCGCAGCACCATCAAAATATGCTGGTCAACCGTGTAGACATGAAACAGATCGTGCTGCATTTGCCCAACGATTTTCCTGAACACCCACAAGTAGCGGCCCAGCACCGATGTCTGGTTCATCAGCCGCATGGCGTGCGTGATGCCTTGGGGTTGCTGCAAAATTTTGCGAAAGGTGTCGCGGTTGACTGGGTCACGGCGAAACTGCGCGTTCATCAAACCACGGGCGTTGTATAGCGCGCGCAGCGTGCGGGCAGACAAGCCTTTGATGCCAACGGTCGATTCATAGAGCAAAAAAGTTTCCAGAATCGCGTGTGGATTGCGGGCGTACAGGTCGTCGCTGGCGACTTCCAACATGCCGGCTTTGTCAAAAAACCGGTCATTGATTTTGCGCAACGCATGCGTGGCGGGGTTCAAGCGCTCTTCGATGTTCAGCAGCAAAATCAAATTGAGCTGGCTCACGGCCTTGGCAGCCCAGTAATAGCGGCGCATCAACGCTTCGCTTGAGCGGCGCACCAGGCGGCCATCGGAGTTGATCTGGCTGGTGTAGCCGAACGACTCCGCCACAGCGGTTTGCAAATCAAACACCAGCCGGTCTTCACGGCGGTTGGCCAGTAAATGCAGGCGCGCACGAATCAGGCTGAGCAGTGCCTCGTTGGCCTTGATCTGGCGCACCTCAAATGGTGTTGCCAGGCCATTTTTAGCCAGGTCGTCCCACGATTTGCCCAAGCCTGCGGCGCGCGCCACCCACATCACCACTTGCAAGTCGCGCAGGCCACCGGGAGACTCCTTGCAATTGGGCTCCAGCGCATACGGCGTGTTTTCAAATTTGTTGTGGCGTTGACGAAGCTCGAGCGTTTTGGCTACAAAAAATGCGGTGGGCACCATTGCTGTGTTGAGCTGGTCTTGTAATTGCGTAAACAGTTTTTTGTCGCCTACCAGCAGCCGTGCTTCAAGCAATGACGTTTGTACCGTCACGTCTTTGGCCGCTTCATCAACGCACTGGGATAAGTTGCGAACGCTGGAGCCAATTTCGATTCCGCTGTCCCAGCAGTTGGTGATAAAAGTTTCAATTTTGGCTTTTAGCTGTGCATCATCGTCAGGGTTTGCAGCGTTCGGAATCAGCAGCAACACATCTACGTCCGAGTGCGGAAACAACTCACCCCTTCCATAGCCGCCCGCTGCAACCAGACAAAATGCAGGTTCAAAGGCAGCGAGACCCCAAAGCTTTTGCAGCGTGCTGTCGGTGTGCTTGCTCAGCTTTTGCAGCATGCCGCGAATGCTGCGGGTTGATGCGCCGCTGGTGGCCAGCGACGTGAACAGGGCAGCTTTGCCAGCGCGGTAATGCGCACGCGCAAGGGCGAGTTGCGGCATGGCGCTGCCTTTGATTTAAGCGGTCACGGCTTCTTGCGCCGTAGCTACTAACTGCTGCGGAACAAATGCCGGAACCGGCGGGCTTCCGCTAGAGATCGTCAACACCTCATAACCCGTAGGCGTAACAAGCACGGTGTGCTCCCACTGTGCAGACAGCGAATGGTCACGCGTGACGATAGACCAGCCGTCTTTTTCAGGACCGTCTTTGATTTCGCGTTTACCGGCGTTGATCATTGGCTCGATGGTGAATGTCATGCCTTCTTTAAGCTCTTCAAGCGTACCGGGCTTGCCGTAATGCAGCACTTGCGGGTCTTCATGAAAGCGGTTGCCAATGCCGTGGCCGCAAAATTCGCGCACCACTGAAAAGCCCTGGCGCTCGGCGAATTGCTGAATCGCAAAGCCAATGTCGCCCAGCCGCACGCCGGGCTTGACGCGCATGATGCCTTGCCACATGGCTTCAAAAGTAATGCTGCACAGGCGTTTGGCGGCAATGGAACAGTCGCCGACCAAAAACATGCGGCTGGTGTCGCCGTGCCAGCCGTCTTTGATGACTGTCACGTCGACGTTCACGATGTCGCCTTTTTTAAGTGGCTTGTCATTCGGTATGCCGTGGCACACCTGGTGGTTGACTGACGTGCAAAGCGACTTGGGGTAGGCCGCATAGCCTTGCGGCTGGTAGCCCAGCGTGGCGGGGATGGTGTGCTGCACCTGGGTCATGTAGTCATGCGCCAGGCGGTCAATGTCGTTGGTTGTCAGGCCGGGTTTGATATGCGGCGTCAGGTAGTCCAGCACTTCAGAAGCCAGTTTGCCCGCCACCCGCATGCCCTCAATGCCAGCTGCGTCTTTGTAGGTAATCGTCATGGCATGATTATCCCACCGTCAAAGCTGCCATGTGCGCAGTAGGTGCAAGGTTAAAATCCAGGCTCTGCCCGCCAACAATCACCAGGCCACCCACACCGTGACACTGCATCTGACTACTTTCGAGGGCACCAGCTCCGCCAATGCCCCGATTTCAGCCCTCAGCGACTTTCGCGCCCAGCAGCTTTTGCCCAAGTTGCAAGGTATTGACAGCAAAATTATGGGTGTCAGCGCCCGGTTTGTTCACCTGGTAGCCACTGAGCAGCTGCCTGGCCCAGAAGAAAAAGCACAACTCGAAGCCTTGCTCAGCTACGGCGAGCCTTGCAAAGCCCAAGTTGGCAAAAAGCCTGAAGACGCCGTGTTTATCGTCTCGCCCCGCTTGGGTACGGTGTCGCCCTGGGCTTCAAAGGCCACGGACATTGCCAGGGCCTGCGGTTTGGCGGTCAAACGCATTGAACGCATCACCGAATACCGGGTGACGCTGAAGTCTGGCCTGTTTGGCAAAGCTGCGTTGACGAAAGAGCAGCATGGCCAGGTCGCTGCTCTGTTGCACGACCGCATGACGGAGAGCGTGATGGCTGACATCGCCCAAGCCGCAGCGCTGTTCACTGAGCTGCAAGCTGCACCACTGCAAACCATTGACGTGCTGGCCGGCGGTAAAAGCGCCCTGGAAAATGCCAACGCCGAGTTCGGCCTGGCGCTGGCGGTTGATGAAATCGACTATCTGGTCAATGCCTTCACACAACTCAAACGCAATCCGACCGACGTTGAGCTGATGATGTTTGCCCAGGCCAACAGCGAGCATTGCCGCCACAAGATTTTCAACGCCGACTTCACGATTGACGGCGTTGCTCAAGGCATCAGCTTGTTTGGCATGATCCGCAATACGGAGAAAATCAGCCCCCAGCACACGGTGGTGGCCTATTCAGACAATGCGTCGGTCATGGAGGGCTCGGAAAGGCAGATTTTCACTGCAAAATCGGCCTCTAGCCCAATGAATACGGGTGCGAGCAGCTCCCAAATATATAGCGCTTCAAATGCTGTGCTGACCCACGTTTTAATGAAGGTAGAAACCCACAACCACCCCACGGCCATCTCGCCTTTCCCCGGCGCATCGACTGGCGCAGGCGGCGAGATTCGCGATGAAGGCGCAACAGGGCGCGGCTCCAAACCCAAGGCGGGTCTGACGGGCTTTACGGTGTCAAAGCTGTTCGACGCCCCCGGTGATGTTTACGGCAAACCAGACCACATCGCCAGCCCGCTGCAAATCATGACGGAAGGCCCGCTGGGCGGTGCGGCTTTCAACAACGAATTTGGCCGCCCTAACCTGAACGGCTATTTTCGTGAATATGAGCAAACCGTTCAAGGCCAACGCTGGGGTTACCACAAGCCGATCATGATTGCAGGCGGTTTGGGCACGATTGATGCTGAACTGACGAAGAAAATTTTGTTCCCTGCTGGCACTTTATTGATTCAACTCGGCGGGCCGGGCATGCGCATCGGCATGGGTGGAAGCGCTGCCAGCTCCATGGCCACCGGCACCAATGCAGCGCAACTGGACTTTGACTCGGTACAACGCGGCAACCCCGAAATCGAGCGGCGTGCCCAAGAAGTCATCAACCAATGCGCACAGCTTGGCCAGGCGAACCCGATTTTGGCGATTCACGATGTGGGCGCAGGCGGTTTGTCGAATGCCTTCCCTGAATTGACCAACGACGCAGGGCGGGGCGCAAGGTTTGACTTGCGTGCTGTGCCGCTGGAAGAAAGCGGCCTGAGCCCGAAAGAAATCTGGTCA
>ENA-OFDP01001105-OFDP01001105.1-metagenomes-genome-assembly--contig:-NODE-1105-length-10815-cov-2.216171_pt1 | contig 10815 bp, 10 predicted proteins | sample MGYA00153389_OFDP01 | MGnify analysis MGYA00153389 | reverse complement strand
CGCGATCGCTTACCTCAAAATTTGACCCAAGCGCAGCGCGATTACTTTGGTGCCCACACCTACGAGCGCGTCGATAAGGACGGCAGCTACCACACCGACTGGATTCATACAGTAGACGAAATGTCTCAACCTGCCATGGCAAAGTAGGCTCTCATTCCAGAAATACATGCTGTCAGGTGCGTTATGGCGTTGTCATAGCGCACCTTTACTTTAAAGTGCTGCCTACATGGAAAAAGGTTTTGGGTTTCAGGATTGCCCTCTGACTCCTGACTCCTAACTCCTAGCACCTGCTCCAAAATTCTGATAATTTTCATTTCACCTAACCCTTAAAGGGATGCGCTTTCATCCTATTGCTGATTACGATAAGGGAACTAACCGAACCGTCAACCTTGGCGGTTCCGGATGTTGCTCTTTTACAAAAACTAATGACTAAAGATGAGCTAACTCAGTCACTCAATCTTGCTAGGGCGCTTGATCTAATAGTGTCCAGTCGGGTTGTTAATGGCGTATTGCACGTATACAACGCTGCCGGACAATCTAGATCCTGGGATAGTTTTATTTCTGATTTTCCTTTAGAACGAATGCAGGCAATGGCAGCAAGAAACCAACCGCGTCAAGCAAGTTAGCGATCGCTGCCATCTTTTAACATCCGCAGTTCTTTAAGAATACGGATGTTAAAAAGCAAAAATTCTTAACCCTAAAACTGTTCTAAAAATCGCGAATCGCTGGTGTAGAAGCGGCGAATGTCATCAATCTGATATAAAACAGCCGCTAACCGTTCTACACCCATGCCGCCTGCAAAACCTGTGTAAATTTCAGGGTCATATCCGACTGCCTTCAACACATTAGGATCGACCATACCGCAGCCCATAATCTCTAGCCAGCGACCTTTCCACTCCATATCCACTTCAGCGGATGGTTCTGTAAAAGGAAAGAAACTAGGGCGCATTCGGATAGCGACTTCACCAAAAAGTTGTTCTAAAAATAAACGGACAGTGCCTTTCATATCGCTAAAGGTCAAGCCTTCATCGATCGCCAAAAACTCAATTTGGTGAAACACTGCTGTGTGGGTGGCATCCACCGTATCTCGACGATAGCAGCGTCCTGGAATGATGATCCGAATCGGCGGATCATTCGTTTCCATGTAGCGAATCTGCACAGACGAGGTATGAGTTCGCAAAATGTTGCCATCGGGCAGAAATAGCGTATCTTGCATATCCCGCGCTGGGTGATCAGGCAAGAAATTGAGCGCTTCAAAGTTGTAGTGATCCGTTTCCATTTCTGGACCTTCTGCCACGGTGTAGCCCAAGCCCACAAAAATATCATTCACCCGATCCATGATTGTGTTGAGTGGATGAATTCGTCCTTGGGAGCGATAGACTCCCGGCATCGTCACATCTAAGGTTTCTGTTTCTAACTGTGCTTGGAGTTTGGCTTGCTGCAAAACGGTGCGACGCTGATCTAATTCTGCCTGAATGGCTTCTTTTACTTCGTTGGCACGGGCACCAATGCGGGGGCGATCGCTCGGATCAAGCTTACCCATGCCGCCCAAAACGAGGGGAATTGGACCCTTTTTGCCTAAATATTTCACCCGTAACTGCTCCAACTGGTCAAGCGAACTGGCTTCAACCAAGGCTTGCTGGGCTTCCAGACGGATGGCTTCTAACTGGGCTTCCAATTCAGTAGACTGAACAGTCATAGGAAAATAAGTATCAAGATGAACATCAAAGAGATTTTGGGTAAAACAACCAATGCCCTACCTCTATCTAGTGTAGAGCTAGGGCTGGTCATCTGATGCGATCGCGCAAAATTAGGGCGACAGGGTGATGTTAGCAAGAGTCCAACCTTTTACTATCTGCCACCTGTCATTTGTCTCTACCGTCCGTAGATAACTCGCGCATTTAAATTATTATTTCTCAGAAAATAGGTCAAGGAATTTGCCGCATCAAAGCTCGAATAGCCGCCTGCATTGATAAAGCTACCTTCTCGCGCTCGATCAAAATAAGCACCCGGAACGATTCGGCGAACTTGAACCAAATCTACAGGATTTGTACCCGGAACAGCCACCACGTAAGCACCACTGCCGACAGAGATGGGTCTAACAATGGGCTGAACAGGGTCAGCAGGACCTCCAGCACAATTGTCTACCGGAAAAGACACTTGCCGGGAGCAGTTTCCATTGAAACTCACGTTAACGCTACCGCCTGCCAGATAATCTGTGGCAACCCACCCACGAGGAATGATCTGCTGCCAGCGATAGCCATCGGCAATAGTAGGAACGCCAGCGACATCTAGAGTTACGCCATCGTCACCCAATGATGTCAAAGTTAAGACCTGGACCTGAACGGACATTCAGACCAACGCCCGATCGAGTGCTAACCGTGCCCCCTGTTCGCGTTACCGAAATCGGGCGTTGATAATAGACTTGCGCGATCGCCTGATTCGCACTGACACCAACGCCAATAGAAGCGATCGCTAAACCTAAGAAATATAGCCAGGTTGAGGGTGAAACCTTACTAAAAAATCGAGTAATTGTGCCGAAACGAACATTAGAAGCGTGCTTTTTTTGATTAGAAGAAGCGCACACAAAGTCAAGAGTTTTCATAGTAAAAGTGAGGTAAACAACAGAATGACCTGCGCCCCAATTTGCTGAACGCCAGGAGAAGAAGCTATTAATTAAATTATCAGAATCTAATAGGATATGCCTAGAGTACAAGGTTAATTAATCGTGATAAGAAATACTGTTTCCAAATTAAAGACTTTATTTTTTGACGCTACTTATCTATAGAAAAGGTCTTTTTTGCTGCTGCAAAGGTAATCAAGTTCTGATGCAGAACCGGGTTAAGTAACTATTGATAGAAAGACAGAAATGTGATTAAAAACGCTGCCGAAAGTTTGGATGCCTCAATTGCGATCGCCTATCACCATATCCATGGAACCCTTTTTTGTGGAAATTCTCTCATTTGGTTAAGCACCTTGCCGGATGAATCAGTCGATTTGATCATTGCTGATCCGCCCTATAATCTCAAAAAAGCAGAATGGGATACTTTTCAATCTCAAGAAGCTTATATCCATTGGTCGCTGCGGTGGATTACGGAAGCCGCTCGAATTTTAAAGCCGACTGGCTCCCTTTACATAATGGGATTTTCGGAAATATTGGCAGACCTAAAACATCCAGCTAGCAAGCATTTTGCTGGCTGTAGATGGCTAATTTGGCATTACAAAAATAAGGCAAATTTAGGGCGTGATTGGGGGCGATCGCACGAAAGTATTTTGCTCTTTCGCAAAACCCATTTCGCCAAGATAAACATCGACAATATTCGCATTCCCTATGGCAATCACACCCTAAAATACCCTAGCCATCCTCAAGCCGTAACCAGTCAATACAATCATAGAAAACACTCTGAATATCCGCAAAACTGGCAACCACATCCCAAAGGGGCAAAGCCTAAAGATGTGATTGAACTGCCTACAACTTGCAATGGAATGCGCGAAAAAACGCCTCATCCTACTCAAAAGCCAGAGGCGCTTATTCGCAAATTTGTGCTTGCTTCTTGCGATCGCGGAGATGTCGTCCTCGATCCTTTTTCCGGCTCAGGAACTACTCTAGTTGTGGCAGAGCAATTAGGTCGTCATTGGTTAGGGTGTGATATTAACCTTGACTATCATCAATGGGCAATTTCACGAATTGAAGCCGTTGAATTGCGCTCAGATGAAGAATGGTTTTGGCGCGATCGCAAAAATGAAGAACGCCGCCGTCGCATCCGCACTTAGACTATCAACAACGGTAAATAACAACACAGAAAATCTAATCAATTGAATTGACTCAGTTAGAAAGACTCGAAAGACAGATCATTGAATTAAGTAGGCTCAGTTCAAACTAACAGTATTCAAGATGCAATCCATAACCTCAATTAAAAGTCAAAACAGTCACGTTTAGAGGGCTTAAGATTGCCAGACGTTGTTTGTAGCATTGACTGCTCTGCCGACTGCGCTAATTTTAACGCCACTTGGGCTGCACAAGGACGCATCAGCGACCATAACAACGGAGCTAACCATCCCCGCAGCGTCACTGAATAGGAAACACATGTTCCACAAACTGTGGACTCTATCTGATAAGTCACCTGCTCTTCCAATCCAGGCAAAACTAAAATTCTGATACTCAACGCCTCTTGCGGACGAACTCGTTCCACAAAGATTTGAATTGGAATCGGAATCAGGCGAGTAAATGCTTGATAGATTAAACCGGGTTTGACCACTAACCCGTAAGGTACGTTGGTACTGGCAATGATCGGATGCCAAGATACATCTTCAAGATCGGTGATCTTGTTCCATAATTCTTCAACTGAAGCAGAACTCAGCGCTTGATAGGTTCTAACAACAGTTTGCGAAATGCCTCTCTCCGGAGGGTTGAAATTAAATAGACTGCTAGACATGGCTGAGTCCTCTTTATCGAAGCCTATCTTAGTAAGCCTCTATTCTATTCAGAACCGTGTACTTAAGAGATCGTCCCAACGTAGGTTTTCTACCAATCCTTCGCTGAGGAAGCGATCGCGCAAACGAGTAGCTCTACAAAATATTAACTTGCCGATTTGTAAAGTTTAATCCATTACAACAATCCAGTGGGTTGCAGACCCAATTCGCGGTAGGCTTAGAAAACTTGAGTGCCAAAATTTAGCCATCTGACACTTTAGCCGTTTAATGCTTTGCTTATTGATTCTTAAAACTTCTCAGTATGACTTAAAGTTGTTTGAGCAGGTTTGGTTTTGAGTAAGAATATAGTTTCTGTTTGAGTTCTATAGTATTAAAACGTGCAGTAAGCAGTCAGAAAGTATCTGTTTTTGGGTTGATAATTAGCACACTACAAATCAGTTTGTATCAGGAATTGGGTGGGTATGACAGCTTTTTTTACTTCTGAAGCAGCCATCGTCGATAATACGCTTCCTCCTAGTGACTCTCGTGAGCGTGTAAGTCAGTTACTCCGTAATCTGCAAGATGAAATTTGCTGCGGCTTAGAGCAAACCGATGGAATTGGCAAGTTTCGTGAAGACAGTTGGGTTCGAGAAGAAGGTGGCGGCGGGCGATCGCGCGTCCTCCGAGATGGCAACATCATTGAGCAGGGAGGCGTAAACTTTTCTGAAGTCTGGGGACAAGACTTGCCGCCTTCTATTCTGGTTCAGCGCCCTGAAGCCGCTGGGCATGGCTTTTATGCAACGGGCACTTCAATGGTGCTGCATCCTCGCAACCCCTACATTCCTACGGTTCATCTGAACTATCGCTATTTTGAAGCCGGTCCCGTGTGGTGGTTTGGCGGCGGCATCGACCTAACGCCCTATTATCCTTTTGCGGAAGACGTAGTGCATTTTCACCGCACACTCAAACACGCTTGCGATGCTCACGATCCTCACTATTATCCTGCCTTCAAACTGTGGTGTGACGAATATTTTTACCTGAAGCATCGCAACGAAACGCGAGGCGTAGGCGGATTGTTCTTTGACTATCAAGATCATCAAGGTAAGCTCTATCCCATTTCTTACCCAGGCTCTCACAGTGATACTCCTGCTGCTCACTACAGTCAAACGGTGGGCGATGTGCAGGGGCGCACTTGGGAAGATATTTTTGCCTTTGTTAAAGATTGTGGCAAAGCGTTTTTACCGGCTTATGCGCCGATCGTGGAGCGCCGTCGAACCACAGAATATGGCGATCGCCAGCGAAACTTCCAGCTTTATCGCCGAGGTCGGTATGTTGAGTTCAATCTTGTGTATGACCGAGGCACTATTTTTGGGTTGCAAACCAACGGGCGCACCGAATCTATTCTGATGTCCTTGCCGCCCTTAGTCCGCTGGGAATATGGCTATGAACCCGAACCCAATACCCCAGAAGCCGACCTTTGTACGACCTTCCTCAAGCCCCAAGATTGGATTAACTGGACTCTAACAAATTCCTAGGGCGTGGGTTAGACTACAAGGAAACAAATTTGATTTAAGAGAGTTTGTTGGTGTTTAATGAATCTGTGTCAAACCGTAGTCGTCACCCAAATATCCACCGCGTTTAGGAGAAGGGATTGATCCCTATGGAGCAAAAATCAATTCACATGGAGCAAAAAAACCATACGACTCAAGATGGCACTACCGTGATCGTCTTGATTCCGACTGGGCGGTTGGACATTACCACGGCATGGCAGTTTCGCCTTAAGTTACAGGAATGTATTTCTAAGCTAAGTCACCATGTTGTGGTTAACCTAGGTCAGGTCAATTTTATTGATAGTTCGGGTTTAACTTCTTTGGTCGCTGGAATGCGAGATGCCGACAAGGTGAGAGGTAGCTTTCGTATTTGTAACGTTCATCCTGAAGCACGGTTAGTCTTTGAAGTAACCATGATGGATTCGGTATTTGAAATTTTTGATACTGAAGAAGAAGCTTTAGAAGGCGTTCCTCGTGGAATTGCTAGTTAGCAGTTTGTCATTTTTTTAGGCTCATTTTTTTAGCATAGATAGTTCGTGGGTGTAATTTTGAGTCTTTGTGTAGTTATAGGGACCCATCATTGCACCCCACAAGGCTTTGTCGGTTTTTGGGTCAATTCCTTTATCGTAAGTTAGATACTGATCTGCACTTGCTTCAAAACCAAGGACAACTTGTCGCACTTCTCCTTGATAATTGAAGCAACAACGGGCACCGTCTGGAGGTTGTGCGATGAAGCGATCGCCCTCCGTTAATCTCACGTTTAAAACACAGCCCGGTAGTAAATTGATCTGCTCAAACGTCACTGATTTGAGTAAATCTGGATTGCTGCCAGCACCTTTCACACTGGCTGGATCTTTGAATTCATAGTATTGAACCCGCAGTGTGTCAGGAGATTCTGGTGCAGGTTGTAGCCGCATCAAACGCTGACGATAGGGATTTTGTAGATTCATAATGTTCGCTTGTTCTGCAAATAGCGTGATGCTGTCTTCGCCAAAAAGCGCCACTGGACGCTGCCATAACCGCAGGTGAACATACCAAACGGGTTCACTCGCCGACTGCTCACGATTTTCAAACTCGCCTGCAAGATGGGAAGCTAGAGTTAAAAGGTTAGAAGAAAGAGCCATGATGAAAAGGTAAAGGGGTGAACTTGCCGAACCGCTGATTCTTTAACAAAACTTGGCAAACGTCTCATCACAAGCGAGAATGAAGGAGAGATAAACCACCAAAATTCTACTGTGAATACTGTCCGCACCGTTTCAGATACCAAACGAGCTTTTTACTCCTGCCATACTCGCCCAATTAATTCGATTTATCGTCGGGTGGTTGAAGAATTAATGGTAGAGATGCATCTACTTGCAGTAAACGTAGATTATCACTATGACCCGATCTATGCGTTGGGAGTGGTCACCTCGTTAGACCGCTTTATGCAGGGATATCGCCCTGAGCAAGATAAAGACACCATTTTTAATTGCCTTTGCCAATCGCTGCCAGACGATCCTCAACGGTATAAAGGCGATGCTGAGCGGTTGATAAACTTGGCTCACTTCGTTGGCTCCACAAAAGAGATAGTGTCTTGGGTAGAAAATGCTGCCACGATCGCATCGGGTGACGATCTGCAAGAACAGGTAAAAGCGATCGCCAACAATCCCAAATTTAAATACAGTCGGTTATTTGCAATTGGGCTGTTCACATTGTTGGAATCGGCTGATGCAACAGCGATGAAAGACGAAGTTCAGCGTAATGATGTTTTAAAGCAAGTTTGCGCGGCTTTGCGGGTGCCCGAAGATAAAATCCAGAAAGATTTAGAGCTTTATCGCAGCAACCTAGAGAAGATGGCTCAGGCTGAGGCTGTGATGGCAGATATTTTGAAAGCCGACAAGAAAAAACGAGAAGAACGGCTTCAGGCAAATAGTGGTAGTGGCACCAGTTCCACCGATGTTAGCGAAACTCCTAAAAACGAAGCAGCTTCAGGGTCTTGATGGATGTCCTCTCATACGCCTCCAAACTCCCAGCAGGGTCACTATCGATATGATCCGACTGCCCTAGATCAACAAGGTCCGGCACGTCTTTTTCCTCACATTGGAGAAGACGGCATTGTGCGCTATGTTTTGACCCAATTAGGACAGGCTGCTTTTGATCAAGGAAAGTTGTCCCATCCCTTGAGCTTGTTGGGCGATCAGTTGAAGCGCACGGTTCACAAAGCGGATGAAGTTTGGAACCTTGTGAAAACTCGGCTAGTCAATTTGGAAATTTTTCAATCGGGCTGGTTTAATTTTGATTTGCCGCCGGATGAGCAATTTGGAATTGGGTTTGTCCGCGATCGTAGAGATATGATAGAAGCGCTGTTGTCGTCGCGGGAAGCCGCGTTTAAGGAAGCTCAGCTACCCCAAGCTAGGGCGCGATTTTACGAAGTTTTGGAGCATCATCAGCGATCGCGCCCAGTCGTTGTTTCCATTCATGAGCGGGATGGTGGACTCAGCGATCGCGAGTTTGCCCGTCAGCGCCTTGCGGGGCAAAACCCAATGGTGCTACGTCGCATCCAGTCTGCTGATCAATCGTTGTTGCAAAGTTGGGCGACTGTGGAGTGCTTGCTAGATAACGGCGATCGCGTTGATCTAGAGCAAGCGGCGGCAGCAAATCACTTGTTTATTGCAGATTACCCACTGTTGCGAAGTTTGACCATTGCTGACTTGCAGCCCGGTCGCTATGTGGGCAGCCCCATCGCACTGTTTCATCGCACTCAAAACGAGCTAGAACCGCTGTTGATTCAGCTTGAAAATGGGCATATTGTCACACCGCACAATGCATTAGGCGATGCCTGGATGCAAGCAAAATTATTTGTGCAAGTGGCAGATGTGACCCATCACGAGTTGATTACTCACCTGTGTGATACTCATTTGGCGATGGAAGCTTTTGCGATCGCGACACCACGCCAGTTGCCCGCAAGCCACCCGCTCTACCGATTGCTGCGTCCCCATTTTCAATTTTTGCTAGCAATCAATAATCGAGGCAATACGGTGCTATTGGGCGAAGGAGCCGCGATCGATAATTTAATGGCTCCAACACGCCAAGCCTCACTTGGACTAATCAATCGCGCCTATCGAGAGCGATCGTTTTGGGACTATGCCTTGCCAAAAAATATTCAACAGCGAGGGATTGAGTCCGAATTTCTGCCAGAGTTTCCCTATCGGGATGATGCGCTGCTGCTGTGGAATGCGATTCACCACTATGCGACTCAGTTTTTGCAGCAATACTATGCAACCGATGAATCGGTGCAGCAAGATCTTTATCTACAAGCCTGGGCAGCAGAACTCAGCAGTTCTCTGTGCGATCGCCCCCTGAGTGATTTTCCGCAAGCTCCCTCTTGGCTGCCAACCGACGCGATCGCCCAAGCAGGGCTTGATCTAAGTGAATTGCCCGACTATCCACGGGTGCCAGGGTTTCCAAGGGGAATTTCTACTCTTCAAGATCTCATTGCCATTACCACCCAACTGATTTTTACCTGCGGACCTCAACACGCAGCAGTGAACTTTAGCCAGTTTGACTATGTGGGGTACGCGCCCAGTGCGCCCCTAGCAGCCTATTGCCACCCTGATTGCTGCACTTCCGTAGAGCAACTGTTGCCTTCGTTGAAGCAAGATTTAGGACAAATTGAGTTGAGCTTTGCCCTCAGCGGCATTCGCTGGGGCAGATTGGGCAGTTCCGACTTGATCGACTTCAAAGATATTGGCGATCGCCAAGTATTAGAGCAGTTTCGGGCAGAATTAGTTGCGATCGAGCAAGAAATCACTGACCGCAACCAAAAAAGAATCGCCTCCACAGGAGTTGCCTATCCTTACCTGCTCCCGTCTCGCATTCCCAACAGCACTAATATCTAACAAGGCGCAAAGTCTAGGTCAGTCAATCACTTCTGCCAAACGCTCTAAAGAAATTTGGGCAGCCTCAGCCACTTGTGAATGGCTATCTTTCGCGAGATATTTCGCTGCGGAAACGCTTTTTGGGGTAGGCAAATGTCCCAACGCTTCCGCAAGCCGTTGACGAACCAGCCAATCTTCCGACTGGGCAAAGCGCAGAATGTGGTCTACGGAGTCGATCGCTTTAATTTCACCCAATGCTGCGATCGCTGCCTGCTGAAGCACCACTTCCTGACTGTCCAAGGCTTGGATCAGCACATCATAGGCACGCGGATCTTTCAAATTACCCAAAGAAACCGCCGCACTAAACCGCACCAACCATTCCGTATCTTCATAAAAAGTGCGAACCAGCGGCTCAAAAGCACGGATGTCTTCCAAATAGCCCAAAGCTCCCGCTGCGTCGGCTCGAATGCTATAGTCCGGCTCATTCGTTAAAACATCTAGCAACAACGGATAGCATTCATCAGTCTGCTTAATTCCCAATGCAAACACTGCCATCGATCGCACCTGCAAATTTTCATCATGCAGCACTTTTTTGATCAACGGCACCGCATCGATCGCCGGCACATCTCGCAAAGTTGCCAATGCAATTCGGCGATCGCGCACATTCTCGCTTTCCAGATCTGCCGCAATTTTCTCTAAATTTGGCTGAGTCACTTTAAAAAATCTCGTTACAAAAGTTTACTATCGAACCATTATAACGGAGATAGAAAGTGGGAGTACGAAGTGCGAGGTTGCGAGTCATTATCAAGGTCAAGAAACTCAAAGCTTTTTCCTTCTCATCTCTGATGTCGTACTCCGAACTCCGAACTCCGAACGTTGTACTTCACTCCCCATTTCCTTGCCGCTTGCGTTCTTGCAGCTTCAGCAAAATCTCAGCGTGAACTTCGCGGGTAATGGGGTAAAAATAAGCCAGTACCAGTCCGATCAGCAAAATT
>ENA-OFDP01001104-OFDP01001104.1-metagenomes-genome-assembly--contig:-NODE-1104-length-10816-cov-6.488709_pt1 | contig 10816 bp, 14 predicted proteins | sample MGYA00153389_OFDP01 | MGnify analysis MGYA00153389 | reverse complement strand
TTCCTTCTTCCTGAATTTCCCCCCTTGGGGGGGCAGGGGGGGTGACTTCTTCCTTCTTCCTTCTAAAAGAATGCCGGTTGATGGCGAATCAAATTCAGGAATTCCTCACGAGTTTTTTGTTCCTCTTGAAACACTCCCAACATGGCACTTGTCACCGTCCAAGCACCGGGTTTCTGCACGCCCCGCATCGTCATGCACATATGGCTGGCTTCCATTACTACAGCCACTCCCTTCGGTTCCAATATTGTCTGAACTGCTTCGGCAATTTGGCGCGTTAAACGTTCTTGCACCTGCAATCGGCGGCTGTACATCTCGGCAATTCTGGCTAATTTGCTCAGTCCCACTACTTTTTGGTTGGGAATGTAAGCGATGTGAACTCGGCCCATAAACGGCAGCATATGGTGTTCGCACATACTGAATACGCTGATGTCTCGCACCAGTACCATTTCGTTATGACCTTCGTCAAAGATCGCGCCGTTGAGCAGTTCCTCCAGGGATTGACTGTAACCGCTGGTGAGAAACCGCATTGCTTCTGCTACTCGCTTTGGGGTTTTGAGCAATCCTTCGCGTTCTGGATCTTCTCCTACTCCTAACAGCATTGTCCGAACGGCAGCCATCATTTCTTCCTGGCCTACTTCTTCTGAGGGGCCGGACACGTTGGGTTCATGACCATTAGATGAATTGCGATCGGGTCGAGTGCCGATGCGTGGGGCGTTGTTGTCTACGGTTTCTGAAACTTTCATGCTGTCAGTCGAGATTGTGTTCGAGCCATTGGAACCGTTGGAAGATGCAATTGTCATAATGATTTCGTGTGAGGGAGGATCGATTTTGGATTTTCGATTGGTAGAGATTCAAAGATTGTTGGATTGTGAGAAAAACCCAGTATTTTACAATCTCTTGTTCACAAAACTCCAGCGTTTGACATGAGGGTGATTTCTTCAATTACTGCATTTGCTGGCAATTGAACTGCGTGCAGAATTGATTGGGCGACGATTTCTGGGGTTAACATGGCAGTGCGATCGAAGTCGGATTGCACTGTGTCTGTGTCCCACATGGGAGTGTTCACAGAACCCGGACAGATGGCTGTCACGCGAATGCCGCTCGCCCGTTCTTCGGCGGCTAAGGTTTTAGACAAAGCCATGAGACCGAATTTGCTGACGCAGTAGAGTCCCCAGTTGGGGAAGACTTGGCTACCGGCGATCGAGGAAACGTTGATGATGATTCCAGATTTTTGATCGCGCATTCCCGGCAAAACTCCTAGAATGCACTGCCAGACGCTAGTCAGATTCAGGTCTAGAACGCTCTGCCAGTCAGTTAGGGACGTTTCCGCCAATGAACCGGTGTAGCCCATTCCAGCGCTGTTGACCAGGATATCTACGGTGCCAAATTGAGTGGCGATCGCGCTGATACTGCTTTGCACTCCCTCAATTTTTGCCAAGTCTAAGGGATAAGCTTCTGCTTTCACTCCGACTTCTCGGGCTGCGGCGGCAACGGCTTCGAGGTTTTCTGACTTTCGACTAACTAAAGCCAGATTGATGCCGGCTTTTGCAAACGCTAGAGCCGTTGCTTTCCCAATACCGCTGCTCGCTCCGGTAATCAGAGCCTGCTTTGTTGTCGTCGCATTGTTCATTAAATTTCCTGATACTTTCGCTCGGCAACTCCCTCAACCGTTGCAGCCTTCTTCAGCAAATTAGAAAGCTATTTGCCACGGGTGAACACAGTTAATTATGAAATTCACATTAAGAACTGTTAAGCCGGTGTCATTTGAAAAATTATAACACTGCTGACAGATTCGCAGAATGTTGAGTTGTGAGTTATGAGTTGGAAGTTAAGAGATTTTTAACTCATAACCGATCGCCCTGAATCGATCGGCTCAAGCAGCAATTTCAGTGAATACACCAATGTCGCGAAACTTTTGATATCGCATTTGGCGTCGCTGCTGGCCTGTAAGCTGGCTCAGTTCTGCTAAATTTTCCAACAAAGCTTTTTTGAGCATGGACGCAGCCTTGAGGGGGTTGGAGTGAGCGCCACCAACGGGTTCAGGAACTATCTGATCTAGAATGCCGAGGTTTTTCAAATCCCAGGAAGTAATTTTCAGGGCTTCGGCGGCCAAGTTAGCTTTGCCAGAGTCTTTCCAGAGAATGGCGGCACAAGCTTCAGGGGTGGCGACAGTGTAAACAGAATGTTCTAGCATCAACAGCCGCTCGCCGACGCCGATACCCAATGCGCCACCAGAACCGCCTTCGCCGATGACAGTGCAGATAATCGGAACATCCAGGCGAAACATTTCTCGGAGGTTACAGGCGATCGCCTCTCCTTGTCCAAGCTGTTCGGCTTCTAAGCCCGCCCAAGCTCCGGGAGTGTCGATAAACGTGAAAATTGGCATTCCGAAGCGATCGGCGTGTTCCATCAACCGCAGGGCTTTGCGGTAGCCGCCGGGAGCAGCCATCCCGAAGTTGCGGGCAATATTGTCTTTGGTGTCGCGTCCTTTTTGATGGCCGATGATCACTGTGGGACGCCCGTCTATGCGGGCAATTCCGCCAACTAGGGCCGGGTCGTCTCCGCCGCGCCGATCGCCGTGCAGCTCAATCCACTCGTCGCTAATTGCCTGAATATAATCGAGGCTGCTGGGGCGACGCGGGTGACGGGCGAGTTGCAAGCGCTGCATGGGGGACAAGCTACTGAAAATCTCTTGTCGCAGTTGGGCGCTGCGGGCTTCTAGTTTGCGAATTTCGTCGGTAACATCGACGCTGTTTTCGGCGGCGAGTTCGCGAATTTGGTGAATTCGGGTTTCGAGTTCGGCCAGGGGCTTTTCAAAATCTAGGAGTAGTGGTTTGCGGTCGGGGTTTGCCACGCTGATAATTTCTATGAGGTTTTAAGGTGAAGGTCGATCGACTATTTTCCAATTTTACCCTGTCAGGTGATGCTGAAAAATCAGGCAAAATTGAAGATGTTTGAGTTCTAAATTTTGTATGATATCAAATTCGATAACATCGCAACCATATTATAACGCTCGCGCTGAACTCCGAAGTTCAAAAAGTGACACAAGTGCGATCGAACAAAAATAAAGACTAAAGTCCTTACTACAAACAACAGTTATAAGTTTGTAGTGACGACTTCAGTCATCATCTTTTTCGGGAATAACATCAAAATGACAGCAAAGGTTGGAAACCATGTTTGACCGAAATCTCACCGATTTGCTCCATCTTTTCCACCGTAATTTGATTACGTCCCCAAGAAAAATTGGTGTACAACTTTTCAAATTCCAGCAGCATTGATTCCGCAAAACAGGCAAATAACTGTCGGCCGGGTACGTCCATATTGACAATCTTCATAATCTTCCACTCAATATCCAGGGAATGCTCCACAATGCCGCCATTGAGTACATAAACTTCGGGATGCTGAACCTGAGTTGCCAGATTTTTCGGATAGCCTCCATCAATTAGCAAACAGGGTTGCTTCAATGTAGAGGGGTCAATTTCCACTCCCTTCGGCATACTCGCTACCCAGACGACAATATCAGCTTGGGGCAGGGCTTCTTCCAAGCCCATGATTTTGCCTCGCCCCAATTCCGTCTGCAAGTCTTGCAAGCGTTCTTTGTCGCGGGCAATTAGCAACAACTCTGCTACATTTGTTTTGACATTGAGCCAGCGACAGACAGCACTACCAATGTCGCCAGTAGCACCACAAACAGCTACAGTAGCTTTTGACAGTTCAATACCCAATTTGGGGGCTGCTTGTTCTACTTGGCGGCAGAGAATGTAAGCTGTATGAGTATTACCAGTAGTGAAGCGTTCAAACTCCAACTTGAGATTGCGAATTTGCTTAATTTGCTGCAAGTTGAAGGTTTCAAAAATGATCGAAGAAAAGCCGCCTAAAGCAGTGATATTGATCCCATGTTTTTGAGCGTGAGCCATCGCGTTCAAAATTTTGCGAGTGGCTGCTTTAATTCGGCGAGTGGCTAGCATTTCTGGCAGAAAACAGGATTCCACATAGCGGCCTTCTATTTTTTGCCCAGTGATACTTGTTACCGTGATCGTATCAACTATCTGCGGCGGCGCGCTGCACCAAAAATCTAGACCTTGATCGGCGTATTCTGGATAGCCCAGCTCGTTAGCTACTGATTGGGCGTGTTCTAAGCTGGTTAAGTGACCGATTAGACCAAACATTAAGTTGTAAAATTAAGGAAGAAGGAAGAAGGAAGAAGGAAGAAGGAAGAAGGAAGAATTAAAAAAAATTAATTTTTAATTTTTATCTCATTCCTTATTTCCCAATTGATTAGGCCGCGAAGCCTTGTGAAGTAGGGAGAAGGGAAAATTAAAATGTTTTAATTTTTAATTTTTATCCCATTCCTTATTTCCCAATTGGATTAGGCTGCGAGGCCTTGTGCTGACATCCGCATGATGTCGCGGTTGTTAAAGCCAATGTTACCTAGGGCTTCGCCGTAGGCAATCATAAAGTCTTCAATTAAAGCCTCTTTTTCCATCCCTAAGACGTTAGCATCGTCTGCGACAGCGTTTAACAGCTTCCAGATGATGGGCAGGTTTTGGCGGTTGGCGGCTTCGAGTTCGGCTTTGGATTCTTCAAAGTGAGCGTTAAGCCAGACTTCCCCAAAATTGAGGTGCATATATTCTTCTTTGACGACGCCTTCGGTGATTTTGCGGGCGAAGTCGTCGGCGACGGGAATGTAAATGTTGTAGGCTGCGATCGCAAAACACTCGATAATTAGCGATTGAATCAGCAAGCAAGTTACAATCTGACCGGATGCGGCTGCCGTTTGGAAGTTTCCGTGCAATTGAGAAAAGAACTTCTTGGCAAATTCCATGTCTGGCGTGACTTTAAGATTCCGGCCGCAAGCTTGGAAGCCTTTCATGTGGCGGTTTTCCATCTTGGACAAGCCAATTAACTCTTCCTTTTTGTCAGCCAACATTTCGGCCAGTGTCAGGTAATTGTCATGAGCTTCTTGCTCGCCTTCAATCACAATGGCGTTGATGCGGCTGTAAGCGTCTTTGTAGGTTTCGGTTTGAAAGTCAATTTCTGGGCAGGCCTCAAGTTGGGGCATAAATATGTCGTCTCCTGATGGTTATTGAGCAAATACCAAGTAGAGTTTTGGATGTTAAGACAATGATACAGTTACTTGAACTTTACTTAAGTCATCAGTCTGGTTAAGTAGGCTATTTCCAGCCCTCGCGCATCGGTACTTCGATTTAACCGCGGGTTGTTGACTGTACACTCTACCCATTTTCAACAATCAACTTACCAATTGTGTGAGAATTTGGGGGGCGATCGGGTTTGAGAACCTCACAGGCTTATTATTTTAGGTTAATTCACAAATTTATGGGTAAATCCTTTGACAGGTCGAAGGCGCTGCAACTGCTGAGTTTTGTGCTGTTGCTGGCGGGGGCTGGGCTGGTGCTGCTACCGCTAGCTACTGTATTTTTGGTTTCTCTATCACCATCTGGTGTCGGTGTCAAGACCACAGGCCTAACTTTGGCGAACTATCAGGAGGCTTGGCGGCGGGGAAATTTTTTGTTGGCATTCCTTAATTCTACTCTAGTGGCGCTGGCAGTGACAGCTTTTCAGGTCGTGACTTCTGCTTTGGCTGGTTATGCTTTAGCCAGACTGAAGTTTCGCGGGCGACAGGCCCTAGTTTTGGGGGTTTTGGCGACGCTGGTAATTCCGTTTCAGCTTTTGGTGATTCCGATTTTCTTGGTTTTGAAGTGGGGGCATTTGCTGAATACTTACGGGGCGCTGATTTTGCCAACAGCGGCTAATGGTTTTGGGATTTTTTTGCTGCGCCAGTATTTTATGACAATTCCGGTGGAGTTGGAGGAGGCGGCAATGCTGGATGGGGCAAATCGCTGGCAGGTGTTATGGCAAGTAATGTTGCCTTTGGCACGCCCTGCTTTGGTGACGCTATTTTTGTTTACGTTTATCGGCGAATGGAACGATTTGTTTAAGCCTCTGGTGTTTACGACGCGGCCGGAGTTGCGAACTGTACAGTTGGTTTTAGCCCAGTTTCAGGAACAGTTTACTAGCAGTTGGCAGTTGTTGATGGCGGCAGTGGTAATTGGCACTGTGCCTGTGGTGTTGCTGTTTTTGGCGGGCCAGCGGCAGTTTATTCGAGGGATTGCCGCGACGGGGATTAAGAATTAGGTTTGAAGTGCGTAATTAAGTTTGAGATGCGATCGTAATAAGTCTGTAGTCAGATTTTGAACGATTTTCAGAAGCGGGCTAGAAGCCCATTCCACAAGCATCTTTAGTTTTTGTGGAACAGGCATCTTGCCTGTTGCTGATTTGGTACAATATCTGAAGCTATGAAAAAAATAGGTTTGTTTTTATTTATTGTATCTTTTCTGCCCTGGCTGGCAATCTTGTTTGTTGTGCCGTTTCTACCGCTGGATATTACCCAAAAAACTACAATAGATGTCGTTCTGGCTATTGTAGCCGAAGTTTGTTTTTGGGTGAGCGTGCTGCTGTTGGGAAAAGAAGTAGTTACCAAATATCGGCGTTACTTGAATCCCCGCTATCTTTGGAAAAAAATCAGAAGTTTGAACCGCAGATAGCAAGCCTGGATGTTTGCGTCTATCTGCGGTCATGGTTGAGCTATTCGCTGACAATCTGCAAGCGAATAGAGCGTTCTCCGTCTCCAAAATCCACTTCAATCTTTTCTCCCGAAAGACTGTCCAAGCATCCCAAAAGCAACCGCAAATTCGGCGTGCTTGCTCCTGTATCCACGTACAATCTATCTGCCAAACTGCCTAAACGCTTCCAAATAGTGTATAGTTTGACTACAGTTTGTTCGAGCAACGCTGCTTGTTTTACAACGTCGGCAGTGGTTCCCAAACAGCCGACTCGCAAAGATTCTTCTAAGGCCATTTCCATGTCTAAGTGAGACTGATTGAGAGCTTGCACTTGGGCGGCTGCGTCGAGATATTTTGATAAATTCTTAGCGTCGGAAGTTAGTTGTTTGATAGTATCTACATCTGGATTTTCTGCTACTTCTTTTTGGATTTCGATTTGGTGAGATGGGGAAAGTTTCTCCATTTCTTTGACTAGAGGAGCGAGATAGCGGGAAGGAAGTGAACCGCTAGATGCTTTTTCTTTGACTTCTTCTGGCAATAATTCTGAATTCATTGCCATCCATTCGTCGGAGAGTTGTTTAACTTCACGCCTGGTAATTCGATCGCCTTTTGAGGCGGCATCTGTTACCATTTGCTGTACTTCGGGAGATGCTTTGGCGGTTTCGACAAAGGCTCTCTTGCTGAAGTTTCTAATCGAATCTGGGTCTAAATCTCCTTGCTCGATCAGAGTCTCGGCACTCTTAGCTAATTCTATCAAGGAATAGGCTTGACTTTTGCCAATTTCTCGTTCTTTTAGCCAGTTCAAAAAGCCGGTGCCGCGTCCATCGCCACCTTTTTTTTCTCTGTCTCGCACTGTTCGGAGAATGCGTCCGCGCCAGATGTCGGTTTGCAAGTCGAAGCGATCGCACACTTTCCAGGCATTGTCAACCTGCGATTCAAAGTCGAAGTCAGGTAGTAGTTCGTCTTCTGGATCTGGTAATTGGAAATTGATATCGGTCAAGCCTTTGAGGGCTTCGGCAAGTTCTGCGGGAGATTGGGGGACTTCAGCCATTAGAAAAAATTTGTGTAGTGCAACAGCCGATTTGATTTTGAACTTGCACGGGTTGACAGTTGAGACGCTATATGTAGCGGTCAAGTTGGCAAGACTTACCTACTAATAGAGTTTTTGTGCAAGTCATATCATTATTGCACGGCGGAGGGCGATCGACGAAAAGATACTCAAAAAGACTCCTGGCACGCCCCGGATGGGACTTGATGCGAGTGCTGGCTGTGTGGGGGGATTGAGTTAAAGCGAATTAGGATATTATTAGGATAAGATTACCTAGTGTACTCGATCGCCAAGTTTGGGAATATGCTTGTCAGCCTGACTATAATTCAAGTAGCTGAAAACTCAAGTTAATTTATGCCAGCTAAAGATTTTTTCCACAATACGGTTAAAATGTCTCTCGAAAAAGATGGGTGGATCATCACTGACGAAAATCTATTCATTGAAGTTGAGGATGTTGATTTTTACATAGACTTAACGGCAGAAAAAATGCTCGTCGCCGAAAAAACTGGTAAAAAGATTGCAGTAGAGGTAAAATCTTTTCTAGGAGCCTCAGACGTGACTGAGTTTCACAGTGCACTCGGTCAATGTCTCAACTACCGTTCAGCTTTGAGATTGACCGAACCAGATCGGACTTTGTATTTGGCTATTCCTGAAGATGTTTACAAGGAATTTTTTATTCGTAGGTTTATTCAGAGAGTGATAGTAGAACATCAACTAAAATTACTAATTTTTAACCCTACTCAAGAGGAGATTGTGCAATGGAGGGACTGAATTACAGCGAAGTGCTACAAAGGATTCTTAAACATCACGTAGAAAATCGCTTAAATAGTAAGACAGAAGTGCATTTGATATTTGATACTGGACGCGACCGCTATCAATTATTGCATATCGGTTGGGAAGATTTGAGTCGGGTATTTGGTTGCATCATTTATGTGGAAATTAAAGATGGTAAAATTTGGATCGAACGGGATGGAACGGAAATTGGAGTTGCTAATGAATTGGTTGAAGCTGGAGTTCCAAAACAAGATATAGTTTTGGCTTTTAAGGCACCATATAGACGGAAATTTACGGAGTTTGCGGTTGGTTGATGCCATAAGTGCGATCGGGCTTTTTGTCATTGCGAGGGAAAGCAAAGCAATCTTAGAGGGCGATGGCTATCTTCTGATGCTAAAATTGAGAACAGTAGCTAAAAAGAAAATGTCATGTCAGAACAAGACATCGCTAAGATCATTACGATCGAACCGGGGAAGCGTGGTGGCAAACCCTGTATTCGGGGCATGAGAATTACGGTTTATGACGTGTTGGAATATCTTGCATCTGGAATGACTTATCAAGAAATCCTAGATGATTTTCCCTATCTCACGCAACAGGATATTTTGGCTTGTTTGAGTTTCGCCGCTAAACGGGAGCAGTTTATGTTAGTTGTTGGGTGATGAAACTACTCTTGTTTGACCAAAATCTCTCTCCCAGTCTTGTCAATCTCCTTGCTGATATTTATCGGGGTTCTGTTCATGTCGATAGGATGGGATTACCTACCGCACCGATCGCGAAGTTTGGGATTATGCTCGTCAGCATGACTATATTGTCGTTACCAAGGATGCGGATTTTAGCGAATTGAGTCTATTGTTGGGATTTCCTCCGAAGGTAATTTGGATACGACGCGGAAATTGCTCGACGCGGGATATCGAGGGGCTGTTAAGAGAGAACTATGATGCGATCGCAGCTTTAAGTGACACTCCTAATAGCGGCATTATCACTTTGTTTTAACGAAAATGAAAAAATAACTACTATCTCCCTGCGTGAAATCATGCCCCAAGACTTCTCCGGTAAAAATCTCCGAGGCCGCAACTTCAAAGGTCAAGACCTCACAGGTGCAAAATTCATCGGTGCAGACATCCGAGGCGCAAACTTCACCAATGCCATCCTCAGAGAAGCTGACTTTACCCGTGCCAAAGCTGGACTGCAACGTCGCTGGACAATCTTTCTAGTAACTATCTCGCTATTTCTATCAGCAATATGGGGATTGATGTCGTGCTTGACTACTGTTTTCCTAGCATTGCTTTTTCGTCTAGATAACATCAAAGAACACACCTCTGTTATATTGGTCTTATTTTTGATAGTTTTGTTAATCTTCTGGATTGTTACCATCAGCCAAGGTGTAGTGGCAGGGGCAGTGGCAGGGGTAGCAGCAGCGGCAGTAGCAGGGGCAGCGGCAGGGGCAGTAGCAGTGGCATTGGCAATGGCAGCGGTACTGGCATTTGCAGCGGCAGTGGCAGCGGCAGGGGTACTGGCAGCAACAGCGACAGTGACAGGGGTACTGGCAGTGAAAGAGTCATGGTTACAGCCAGTGAAATTGACAGGGGTAGTGGCAATGACAGTGGCAATGACAGTGGCAGTGACAATGACATCGCTAATGACATCGCTAATGATCGTGCCAGCAGGACAACTAGGTATTTATATTGCTAGGCGTGCCCTGGCTGGGGATGAGAAACACCGCTTTGTTCGCAGCATTGCCATAGCCTTTGCCACCACAGGCGGGACTAGCTTTCGCAATGCTGATCTAACTGATGCCAATTTCACTGAGGCAACCGTCAAAAGTACAGACTTTAGAAAAGCTAATCTGACTCGCACTTGCTTCCACAACATCAAAAAACTCGATCGCGAGTTTGTAATTGGATATTAGCTGATATTCGCGTTCGAGAATTACTCATCACTGGCAATGGCTACAAAAAATCCTATGTTAGTGCGAATCTCCAAGGCGCAAACTTGATAGGCGTTAATCTCAACGAGGCTAATCTCAAGCAGGCTAATCTCAGCGAAGCAACTTTATATCAAGGTAATTTGGAAGGGGCAAACCTCACTGAAACTCAAGCCTTGGCAACGGATTTTACAGCAGCTAGTTTTACAGGTGCTTGTTTGGAAGCTTGGAATATTGACGGTAATACAAAGCTCGATCGCGTTGACTGTCGGTTTGTTTATCTTTTAGAATATCCCAAACCGGGAACTGGCGATCGCGATCGCCTCCCCAGCAGTGGCGAATTTGCACCGGGAGAATTTACCAAATTGTTTGAGAAGGTTTTGAATACCATCGATCTAATTTTTCGCAACGGCATTGACTGGAAAGCGTTTGGTAAGTAGTAGGACACAATTAATTACACAAAACTCTGGGCTACAAGCCTTGTCT
>ENA-OFDP01001102-OFDP01001102.1-metagenomes-genome-assembly--contig:-NODE-1102-length-10833-cov-2.234366_pt1 | contig 10833 bp, 12 predicted proteins | sample MGYA00153389_OFDP01 | MGnify analysis MGYA00153389 | reverse complement strand
TCCGAAAGACCGCCCCTACTTTTTTTTTGCGCAAAGACCTATTCGCACTCCTCAATCCACGCCATTTGAATCGCCTCAAGTATTTTCTCTCCAGACTTATTTGGATCGTCTTCAAATTCTTCCAGTTCACACACCCACTGATGCAAATCGGTAAAGCGAATGAGCTTTGGATCAACGTCGGGAAATTTCTCGCTGAGTTGAATTGCGATTTCGAGGGTATCGGTCCATTTGAGCGACATCAATGGTTCTCCCGGGCATGATTGATGGTGTACTTGGGGATCTCTATTGTCAGCGGCGCCGCGCGTACTTTTGCCTGACAGGATAATCGCGACAATGGCGTAAGGCCCCATGCCATATCGAGCATGTCTTCTTCCTTCTCCTCTTGCTCGTCGAGCGAATTAAAGCCTTCGCGGACGACGATGTGACAGGTGGTGCAAGCGCAGGATTTTTCGCAGGCGTGCTCGATGGCGATGCCTTGACGTAAAAGCGCGTCACACAAAGTTTCCCCTTCCGGCGCATCGAATTTTGCGCCGTTGGGCGCTAACGTTTCATGGGGCAATACAGTAATAGTGGTCATGATGATCCGTCGTTGTTTCCGCGTACTTTATGATTAGCCAAGTTCGGCGAGTGATTTTCCTGTCAACGCAGCGGAGACACTTTTGTCCATGCGTTTGGCGGCGAATGATTCTGTTGCTGTCGACAGCTGTTCAATGGCGGCCTTGATCGCACGCGAGTCACCAGTATCTGCCACGCGGCCCAGCGTGACGACGCCCTCAGTGATCGCGACACGTTCGTCAACAGTGAGAAGTTCAGGATCAATGCGCATCGCGGCGTTGGCGGCTTCGATCAGGCGCGATGCATCGGTGCGTGCCTCAGCGAGAACGCGCGCATCTGCATCGGCGCTGGCGTGTGTGAAACTGGCCTGCAACATCGATGCAATTTCGGCGTCCGTTAACCCATATGAAGGCTTTACATCTATCTGCGCTATAACGCCGCTGACGAGTTCCTGCGCGCTCACAGAAACCATGCCATCGGCATCTACTTGAAATGCCACACGTATGCGCGCTGCACCCGCCACCATCGGCGGAATGCCGCGTAACGTAAAGCGCGCGAGCGAACGACAATCCTTTACCAGCTCGCGCTCACCTTGCACAACGTGAATCACCATCGCGGTCTGGCCATCTTTGAAGGTAGTGAATTCCTGCGCGCGGGCGACTGGAATGGTGGAATTGCGCGGGATTACTTTTTCGACGAGGCCGCCCATTGTTTCAAGGCCAAGCGACAATGGAATAACGTCAAGCAACAGCATGTCTTCACCGGTTTTATTGCCGGCCAACACGTTCGCTTGAATCGCTGCACCTAGTGCAACCACCTTATCCGGATCAACATTATTTAGTAGCGGCTTGCCAAAGAAAGTATTCACGGCGTGTTGTACGTGTGTCATGCGTGTCGCGCCGCCAACCATGACCACGCCGGTGATGTCGTCAATACCAAGCTTGGCGTCGCGCAACGCTTTCTTGACGGGTAGCAGCGTTCTATCCACCAGATGTGCGGTCAACGTATGGAATTCGGCGCGACCAAGTTTGACGTTAAGCGTCTGACCGTAACTCAAACGAATTTCGGCAGCGCCTTCATCGGCGGTGGTGAGTTGCTCCTTCACCGCGCGCGCGGCCATCAATAATCGCCGCATGTCTTTTTGATCGGCACCCACCAACCCGTGAAATTTGCGCCAATGCGCGGCAATCGCCTGATCAAAATCATCGCCGCCAAGCGCGGAATCGCCATTGGTGGCGAGCACTTCAAACATGCCGCGGGTGAGTTTAAGTATCGAAATATCAAATGTGCCGCCGCCCAAATCAAACACCGCGAAAGTGCCTTCGCTCGCGTTGTCGAGACCATAGGCAATCGCTGCGGCAGTGGGCTCATTGAGAAGTCGTAACACGTTGATGCCTGCAAGGCGCGCCGCATCTTTGGTCGCCTGGCGCTGCGCATCATCGAAGTATGCAGGCACCGTAATCACGGCACCGACCAACTCACCAGCCAAGGCATCTTCGGCATGCACACGCAGCACTTTCAGAATCTCGGCCGACACATCGACAGGCGACTTCACACCCGCAACGGTTTCGATTTTTACCATACCGGGTGCGTCGATAAATTTGTAAGGTAGCGTGCCGTATTTGGCGACGTCGGCCATGCCGCGTCCCATAAATCGTTTGACCGAAACAATCGTATTGGCTGGATCATCCGCTTGCTCTGTTTTCGGCTTCGCACCGACTTCGCAATGGCCGTCGATAAAATAGCGAACCACCGAGGGCGTGAGCTTGTCGCCATCGCGATTCAACAATACTTCGGCCACGCCGCTTTTAACAGTGGCGACGAGAGAATTGGTGGTGCCCAGATCGATACCGACCGCGAGCCGGTGTTGATGCGGTGCGGTCGATTCACCAGGTTCAGCGATTTGCAGCAGTGCCATTACGATTCAATTTCTTCTGCGGCGATGTCAATCTCTTCGCCTAATTTTTCAAGGAAGCGTAACTTGCGTACGGTTTCGCGCGCGTCAGCAATAGTTGCCGGGAGCGAGAGTTGTTCCGCTAGTTCCGTAAAAAGCAATTTTTCTTCCCGCTGCTTTATGGATGCAAGTTGGTCGAGCTTTACGTCGTCTTTTTTAACTTTGGCGTCGACAACTGCCTCGCGCCATTCCATTTGCTGCATCAGAAATTCCAGCGGCATAGCTGTGTTGCGCTCTTCTTCAGTATCAATGCCGCTTAATTGCAAGAGATAGCGACCACGATTGAGCGGTGATTTCAATGTGCGGTAGGCGCCATTGGCCTGTGTTGCCCACTGCGCGGCGAGGCGTTTTTCGGCGTCAGACGCAGCGGCGAAACGATCAGGGTGTACTTCACGCTGCACCTCGCGATAGGCGATATCCAACGCTGCGACATCAATCGCAAACCTTGCCGTGATGCCGAACAGCTCGAAATGGTTTTTGGAGAAATCTGGATTCATTACATAAAAAAGGGACGCGCGATTTACGACCTCGCCGCCCCCTCTCCCCGCCCCTCTGCTTCGCTTCAAGTATTCCCTTGTCCCACGAGGGGAGAAGGAGTTGGTTAGACGTTAAACGACTCGCCACAACCGCACGTGTCTTTCTCTTTCGGATTATTGAATTTGAAGCCTTCGTTCAACCCCTCCCTGACAAAATCGAGCTCTGTGCCGTCGATATAAACAAGGCTCTTCGGGTCAACAAAGACCTTGACGCCATTGGACTCAAACGCCTGGTCTTCCGCGCTCGCCGTATCAACAAATTCGATTTTGTATGCCATACCCGAACAACCCGTGGTACGCACACCAAAACGTAAGCCGATACCCTTGCCGCGCTTGGTCAAGTAGTTTTGAACGTGGGTTGCGGCACGTTCCGTCAATGTGATCGACATGGTTGAACTTTCGCCTTTGTTTTAGTCGGCCGCTTGTTTTAGCGGTTCAGCATGTTTGGATTTGTAGTCTGCAATCGCTGCCTTGATCGCGTCTTCGGCAAGAATCGAGCAATGAATCTTTACCGGTGGCAACGCCAATTCTTCCGCGATCTGCGTGTTTTTAATTTGACCGGCTTCGTCGATTGACTTGCCCTTCACCCACTCGGTGACGAGCGAGCTCGACGCAATCGCCGAGCCACAACCGTAAGTCTTGAACTTGGCGTCCTGAATGATGCCATCAGGGCCGACCTTGATCTGCAGCTTCATCACATCGCCGCAGGCCGGTGCACCCACCATGCCGGTGGCGACCGTGTCGTCGTCCTTCTCAAACGAGCCGACGTTGCGGGGGTTTTCGTAATGATCGATAACTTTCTCTGAATATGCCATGTTCGTTTCTCCTGTTTAGGCGAGCGGGTTATGCCACTCACCTGGTTCCACTCCAAGGGGCGCGGGACTATTTTCTAGTGTGCAGCCCACTGCACTTTGCTGATATCAACACCGTCTTTATGCATTTCCCACAACGGCGACATATCCCGCAGCTTTTGAATGCGCTCATTCAATAGTTTGATCGCAAAATCAATATCCGCTTCGGTCGTAAAACGGCCGATAGAAAATCGAATCGAGCTGTGTGCAAGTTCATCGTTGCGCCCTAACGCACGCAGCACATAGGACGGCTCTAGCGACGCCGAGGTACAGGCCGATCCCGAGGAGACTGCCAGCTCCTTGATTCCCATGATGAGCGACTCGCCTTCAACGAAATTGAAGCTCACGTTGAGATTATGTGGCACCCGATTATCCATATCGCCATTGACATAAACCTCTTCCATGCCTTTGACGCCAGCCAGCAATTTGTCGCGCAGCATGCGAATGCGTTCATTCTCTGTGGCCATTTCCAGCCGCGCAATACGGAAAGCTTCGCCCATGCCGACGATCTGATGCGTGGCCAATGTGCCGGAACGGAAACCGCGTTCGTGCCCGCCACCGTGCATCTGTGCTTCCAGCCGAATCCGCGGCTTGCGACGCACATAAAGCGCACCCATGCCTTTGGGGCCGTAGGTTTTATGCGCCGAAAAACTCATCAAATCCACTTTAAGCGTTTGCAGATCGATGGGCACTTTGCCGGTTGACTGCGCGCTATCGACGTGAAAAATAATGCCGCGCTCACGGCATATTTCGCCGATCTCTGCGATCGGCTGGATCACACCGATTTCATTGTTCACCATCATGACGGAAACCAGAATCGTGTCGGCGCGCAACGCTGCTTTGAAGGCTTCCATGTCGATGAGACCATCGGTCTTGACATCTAAGTAGGTTGCCTCAAATCCCTGACGTTCCAATTCACGAACTGTATCCAGTGTTGCCTTGTGCTCCGTCTTGATCGTGACGACGTGCTTACCTTTGGTTTGGTAAAAATTTGCGGCGCCCTTCAATGCAAGATTGATCGATTCAGTGGCGCCTGACGTCCAGACAATCTCTTTCGCGTCGCAGTTGACAAGTTTGGCGACTTCTTCACGCGCGTTCTCCACCGCCTGCTCTGATGTCCACCCATAGCTGTGGCTGCGCGAGGCGGGATTGCCAAAATTCTCGGTCAAAAACGGAATCATTTTGGCGGCCACGCGCGGGTCAACTGGCGTGGTAGCGGAATAATCGAGGTAGATGGGGTTTTTCATTAAATTGTCTTCAGATGAGTTGGACTAGACAACGACGACAGGCGTTTCAAATCGATAGCACTTTTTTTTGAGGTATTTCCCGGACGTATCTGGAGCAAAGTGTGCTGCCCTGGCACGGGTTCGGCGCGCTGTTTTAGCACCAGTTGCGCAAGTGTCACGCCAGCCAGATAATTGACCACCGTCGTGTTCAGGTTTTCCCACAGATCGTGCGTCATGCAACGCCTGTCCCCCAGACAATTATCGCGACCTTCGCATTGACGCGAATCGATCGGCTCTTCAACCGCGATGATGATGTCGGCAACCGTCAATTGATCTAGCGGACGACCCAGGTTGTAGCCACCGCCTGGGCCGCGCACGCTCTCAACTAGACTATTGCGGCGCAATTTTCCAAATAATTGCTCTAAATAAGAGAGAGAAATCTTTTGCCGCGCGCTGATGTTTGCGAGCGCAACCGGGCCGCCTTGCGCGTGCAGGGCCAAGTCAAGCATGGCGGTTACTGCAAAACGGCCTTTCGTGGTGAGTCTCATGGCGGTTGTCCTGAAAATCTATGGCCTATGCGCTGCGTAAAGTCCTACTAAACGAGTCAAGTATAGAAAAACCTAGTAATCTAGTCAACTATAGATGGGTAACAAGTGCTTGTCTTCAAGCTGCGCAATGAAATGTATATATTGAGCATCCGCGCTCCTCTCCAGACATTTTTGTCTCGAAAGCCCCGTTAATGCTGGGTTTTCAGCGCCAAGTTACAAACCGCCGCCTGTTTTCATACGCAGCTGCAACTGCTCTTCTAGCTCCGCCAGTCGCGCAATCAACATCGCGACCTGCGCTTCAGACTGGTCCGAACGGCCTGCCAGCGTTTTCAGGATGGCGTTCAATGGATCGTTTTCGTTGGTTGTCACCGCATAAGCAGAAAACGCCTGCCCCGCCTCGCCTGCTGCAACACCCTCAACTATTCGCGCTGGAATACCGACCACGGTCGCCCCGGGTGGAACCTCCTTCACCACCACTGAATTCGACCCTACCCTGGCACCGGCGCCGACGGTGAACGGACCGAGAATCTTCGCCCCCGCACCGACAGTCACACCATTTGCCAAGGTCGGATGGCGTTTGCCTTTGTCCCACGAGACACCACCTAATGTCACGCCGTGATAAAGCGTGCAATCGTCACCGATTTCGGCGGTTTCACCGATCACAACACCCATGCCGTGATCGATAAAAAAACGTCTGCCAACAGTGGCGCCCGGATGAATTTCCACGCCGGTAAAAAAACGCCCCACGTGCGAGGTCAAACGCCCCAGCCATTTGAGTCCTACGCGCCATAACGGGCCCGACGCAAACCGGTGCCACCAAATGGCGTGCATTCCGGGATAACAGGTCAACACCTCCCACCAATTGCGGGCGGCCGGATCGCGAGCATACACGCATTGAATATCTTCTCGGAGTCGGGAGAACATGTTGTGAATTGTCGTCTATTTTTAGTGAGTGGGATTGCGTTACCGCATTCAATCCCGGCGTTTTTGCGCGGCTGTCGATTGTTGACAAGCGGCCAGCCAGCCACGCAGGATCGCGACCTCTTCAGGCTCCATGCGCGCACGGGTGAACAAACGCCGCATACGGGTCATGAATCGTTTTGGTTCGTCGGGATTGAGGAATCCGGTCGAAATTGCGGTAGCTTCAAAATGTTTCAAAAATCCTTCCACTTCGCCCACGCTCGCCTGCACGCGTTCGGTGTCTGCGGCAATGCCGAACGCGGCTGCCGTCATCATCACTTCATAAGCCGCAACCTGCACCGCTTGCGAAACGTTCAGCGATGAGTATTCACCATTAGCAGGGATGGCCGAAACCAACTGGCAGCGATCTACCTCCTCATTTGACAGGCACATCGCCTCGTTACCGAAAACCAGCGCGACATCGCCAAAGGCCGCTTCTGATACTGCAATTTCTGCCGCCTCCCGCAACGGCTTGAAAGGATGCGAGAGCTCGCGCTTTCTGGCCGTAAAGGCAATCGCAAAACGCACATCAGCAATCGCCTCATCAAACGTCGCGACTACTTTTGCATTCGCCAATACGTCGGTGGCACCCGAGGCGAGTGCGACTGCATCACGGTGGCTGGTGACGTCTGCGAACTTAGGCGCAACCAGTACGAGATTCGTGAGACCCATCGTTTTCATGGCCCGTGCGGCACTGCCGATATTGCCTGGATGCGAGGTCTCGACCATCACCACACGCACCCGTGTAAGCGGGCTGGCGGACGCTTCCGAGGGAGACGACAAAGCTTCGTTCATATAAAATACGACTCTACTCTTGCTCTTTACTGAAAATTAAAATGCACCCGATGTTAAATATCGCCGTTAAAGCGGCGCGCCGTGCTGGTGCGATCATCAGCCGCGCCTCCAACGATCTGGACAAGCTCACGGTCGAGCTAAAAGCGCCCAACGATTTCGTCTCAGAGGTGGATCACGCTGCGGAAGCCGCCATTATCGAGGTGCTTAAACAAGCATATCCCCAGCATAGCATTCTTGCTGAAGAGTCCGGCGAAGCTAAAACCGAGTCCGACTACCAGTGGATCATTGATCCGCTCGATGGCACGACCAACTTCTTGCACGGCTTTCCCCAGTATTGCGTATCAATTGCACTCGCCGTGAAAGGCACGGTAAACCATGGCGTGATTTATGATCCAACGCGCAATGAACTGTTCACTGCATCCAAGGGCGGTGGTGCGTTTCTGAATGATCGACGTCTACGTGTATCCAAAAAACTTCAGTTGCAGGAATGTTTGATTGGCACCGGATTTCCATCACGAGAAATGCACAACTTCGACCGTTACATCGCCACATTCAAGGACCTCACGCCTAAATGCGCCGGTATCCGCCGGCCAGGTGCTGCGGCGCTCGACCTCGCCTATGTTGCCGCCGGACGCTACGATGGATTCTGGGAAATGGGTCTGAGCGCGTGGGATATGGCCGCCGGCGCGCTGATGATCAAGGAGGCCGGTGGCTTGGTGACAGACTTCAATGGTGACGACAATTATTTGAAGACAGGCACTATCGTCGCCGCGACGCCCAAGCCATTCCCCGCGTTGCTGCAAATCGTTCAAGCGCACAAATAAATTCGTCATCCGCCATGCATCGAATTGTGATTGTCGGTGGTGGCGCTGGTGGGCTTGAGTTAGCAACGCACTTGGGCAATGGGATCGGCAAAAGTGGAGCTGCGCATATCACGCTGATTGACCGCGGCCGTACTCATCTTTGGAAGCCATTACTGCACGAAGTTGCTGCTGGCAGCATGGATATTCACGCGCATCAGCTCGACTATCTGGCGCAGGCGCGCTGGCATCACTTCACGTTTGTCCTGGGCGCGTTGGAAGGGTTGCACAGATCCCAACGCTCGGTAAACGTCAGCGAGGTATGCGATGACGGTGGCGAGATTATCCTGCCGACAAGACAAATCAAATACGACACGCTCGTCATTGCGATCGGTTCCCAATCCAACGACTTTGGAACTCCGGGTGTTGGCGAGCACACGTTCACAATCGACAACGCCTGGGATGCGCATCTGTTTCACCGTCGCCTTGTTAACGCCTGCTTTAAAGCCAACTTTGCCAATGATGGCCACATTATCAATATTGTCATTGTCGGCGCTGGCGCAACGGGTGTTGAATTGGCTGCAGAACTGCACAACACGACGCGTGTGCTGGCCGCGTACGGCCTCGACCATTTCGATCCTGAAAAGCAGATTCACCTTTCGATAGTAGAAGCCGGGCCGCGCATCCTTGCCGGGCTGCCGGATTATCTTGCCGAAGCAACGCAGGAGATTCTCAAGGGTTTGAATGTAGACGTGATGTGCGGCGAAAAAGTAACTGGCGCACGCGTCGGCGCATTGAGCACCGCCTCCGGGAAAACGCTATCGGCTGATTTTGTCGTCTGGGCGGCAGGTGTACGAGCGCCGGATGTGCTTAAAGATCTCGACGGACTGGAAGTGAACCGCCTGAATCAACTCGCCGTGTTGCAAACGTTGCAAACCACGCTGGACGAGAATATTTTTGCACTCGGCGACTGCGCCGCATGCCATTGGCGTGAAGGGCAGAATGTCCCGCCCCGCGCACAATCTGCGCGCCAGCAAGCCAGCCACCTGGTCGGCACGATGAAACACCGTATCAAAGGTAGTGCGCTAAGTGCGTTGCCCAAATTTTACTATCGCGATTTCGGCTCTCTCGTTTCATTGGGCAATTACAGCTCGGTCGGCACGCTGATGGGATTTGTCTCGCGTGGCAGTGTCCGTGTAGAGGGACTGCTCGCCAAAATGTTTTATATATCGCTTTACAAAATGCATCTGATGGCGCTGCACGGATTCTGGCGCATGGCACTAGATACGCTTGCGCGCATGATCAAGCGTCAGACTGAGCCACGCGTGAAATTGCATTAATGACTTCTGCGAACGATAAGACTTTTAGCGGTCACACGCCGATGATGCAGCAGTACTTGCGCATCAAGGCAGAGCACCCCGAGACACTCGTGTTGTACCGCATGGGAGATTTTTACGAGTTGTTTTTCGATGACGCGGTGAGGGCGTCGAGATTGCTCGGCATCACCCTAACCACGCGAGGCCAGACGGCAGGAATACCGATCAAGATGGCGGGTGTGCCGTTCCACGCGCTCGAAACTTACCTCGCCAAGCTGGTAAAAGTCGGCGAGTCGGTGGTCATTTGCGAGCAGATTGGTGAAGTTACTAACAAAGGGCCAGTGGAGCGCGCGGTAACGCGCATCGTGACGCCCGGCACCCTGACTGATAGCGCCCTGTTACCGGCGGCAAGCGATGTGCTGGTTGCGGCCATTGTGGCTCGTGACAACGTCCTAGGAATCGCGTCGCTCTCGTTGGCAAGTGGACGGTTTCGCGTGATCGAAACTTCTATCAGCCAACTGAACGCAGAGCTTGAACGGCTGCAGCCCTCTGAGCTGGTGGTAGCCGAAAGCACTGATTTCAAGGTCGTCGGAACCACCTTGCGGCGCATGCCGGATTGGCAATTCGACACTGATTCCGCGGAGCGGTTGCTTTCAAAACAGTTCGGCACGAGCGACCTCAAAGGTTTTGGTTGCGACGATATGCCCGTCGCGGTGTCAGCTGCGGGCGCGCTACTTCAATATGTGCAGCAGACGCAGCGCAGCGTATTGCCGCACGTCATTGGACTAAACGTTGAGCGCAATAGTGATTTCATTCGCATGGATGCGTCCACGCGACGCAATCTGGAAATTTCTGAAACGATCACGCGCGAACTAGCGCCGACGCTATTTTCGTTTCTCAACAACACCGCGACCAACATGGGTGCGCGCCAGTTGCGCGAATGGCTGCATCATCCGCTCAGAGACCGTGCGACAGTTACCACCCGCCTTGAGGCTAGCACTGCGCTTCAGCCACGCACCGACGCTATACGCGCCATCATTAGTGAATGGGCCGATGTAGAGCGCATCGTTACGCGTATCGCGTTGAGAACTGCGCGACCACGCGATTTATCCGCATTGCGTGATTCACTTGTGACCCTACCGCAATTAAAATCTTACTTAGACAATCTGCAAACTCTATCACTGGCGCGGCTTTCAGAGTCATTATCTCTGGAAGCCAATATCCATGAGGGTTGCAGCGTGGTTGACCTGCTACTTAAAGGTGAGTTTGAAAGTGCAATGTTAAAATTGCAC
>ENA-OFDP01001100-OFDP01001100.1-metagenomes-genome-assembly--contig:-NODE-1100-length-10842-cov-2.251136_pt1 | contig 10842 bp, 12 predicted proteins | sample MGYA00153389_OFDP01 | MGnify analysis MGYA00153389 | reverse complement strand
CCTGCGAACTTCTTCAACGTGAATTCACCACGTGGCGTGGTCTTCTCGACGCCGGGCACTGGTTTCGCCGTGAGCGCCACCACGCTTTCGGGAACGGCCGTGCGATTCGGGAACATCGATGCTACTTATACGGGCACGTTCGAGACGTTCAGCGCGCAGCGATTATTCACCGCGATTGCCAGCAACGTGATGGACGTCAGTTTCTTCGTCCCCGGCAGCACGACACCAGCGCTCTCGCGGGGGTTCGGCTCCGTTTTCAGTGATGTCGATCTCTCGAACACCATCCTGAGTCGTGTGCGCATCACCAGCGGAAACACGGCGCTCGCGGGTGGTGCGGCAGATCAGGATGGCAGCACCAGAGATCTTGTCGTGATGGATGATTTCATTTATGCCGAGCCAACGACGGTCGTTCCGGAACCCGCGACGTTCGGGTTGCTCGCAAGTGGCATGATTGTCCTGGCGTTGTTGCGGCGCAGGCGCGCGTAGCAGCGGCAACATCTGGTCGAGGGGCAATTCCGTGTTGAAGGACCGGGTGCGCGACGTTTGGCGCACCCGGTCTGGCCAGAGACCGCTCGCGTCGCCTGCCGGTAACGCAGCTCGATGCTCGTATGCCTCACTTCCTCGGTGAATGCACCTCGCGCACCAGCGCCACGAACCGCGGATCCGCGCGCAGGGGTTTCCATTCGTGGTCGTACGCGATGCAGCAGGACGTGGTCGCGTGGTCGTCGACCATGCGCTCGAGCCACGTCAGCGCGCCGTCCCTGTCGCCGAGTGCGAGGAGCGGCCGGGCGATGTAACTGCCATCGATGTAGCGCACCTTCAATTCCGCGATCAGTAAGTCGACGATCGCTCGTGCGTCGGACGCGGGTGCCGAATCTCGCGGGGTACCGACGGCGCATGCGGCCAGTGTGCTCGGTCAGGGGTTCAGCACGACGAAGTCCCTCGTCTGGCCGAGCGTCGAGGGCCGAGTGCGGGGCGCCAGTGTGGTCCCGCTCTATGACGGGGCGGCGGCGACGGCGGAGCGCAATCCGGCCCTGTATGAGCTGCTCGCACTCGTCGATGCCGTGCGCCTCGGCCGCGCGCGGGAGCGCACGCGTGCGAAGCAGGTGCTGCAAGAGCGGATCGTCGCGGCATCGGCGCCGGCTGGGACGCGGGCGTGAACGACGTGCAGCGCAGCCCGAACCGAGACCGTCTCCTGCGCACCGCGCGGCTGCTCCGACCGCTGCTGGGCGTGTTCGTAGGCGGTCAGGTGGCAGACTTGCTGGTCACCGACCCCGCCGCGGTTCGTGCCCGTCCGACGGATGATGTCGACGTGGTGGTGCCCGTCACCACGCGCACGGCATCCCACGCGCTCCAGCTGCGACTGATGGTGCTGGGCTTCACTCCTGACCACCGCGCAGGCGCACCGGTCTGTCGGATGCGGACGGCGGATGACCTGATCCTCGACGTGAGGCCGCTGGATGAAGCGATTCTCGGTTTCAGCAATCGCTGGTATCCGTACGCATTCACGAACGCGACCCGCGCCGCAGGACTTTTCGCGGCCTGAGGACATCGCTCGCGGAGTCGACGTGCTGCTGAATGCCGTGCTGGTGGCGGATCGGGGATGGGCGTCGATCGTCAGCAATTGCTTCCGAGAACACGGAAACCATCGCTGTGCAGAATGACCTGACGTAGCCGACTGTCACTGCCGTCAGTGTTCGGCTGCTGGAGCGCTATTGCTGTCGTCGTGGTTCGCGAGCATCACCACCGCCCTCCAATCAGGTTCTGCCGACATCGGGCGCGGATCGCAGTTGTCGCCACGCGCCTGATTGCGTCGCTGCCCGGGATCTTCAGCGTCCCGCCAGTCGGTGTCGACGGCCGTGCGGACGCAGACTCGAACTCGGTACGCAACTTGCCCCTGGTAATAGGTTCACACACTACCGCCAGAACGACGGTCTTCCGGCGCGCGACTTGTAAGCGACAAGGGAGAACATGCACGGTACCGAGGCCAGCGTGATGGACGCTGCGCACGCCGCGCTCCGGACGGAGGGCGATTCACTGGTCGTCGTGATCGGTGGCGAATGGTCGTTCGAGCAGGCTCAGCCACGTCTCGATGCCTTGGTCGGCAGTGGTGCGATCGGAGAGGCAGGGGTGCGCAGGCTGACGTTCGATGCCACCGGAATCGGTCCATGGGACAGCAGTCTCATGATCTTTCTGGTGCAGTGTGAGCGCTTCTGCGACGAGCGCGGGCTCGAGTGTGACCGGACCGGGCTTCCTGAACGGACTCAGCGGCTCCTTGCGCTCGCGAATGCTGTCCCCGACAACGTGCAGCCCGATCCGCGCCCGCGCGCGTCGTTCGTGGCCCGTCTCGGTACTGCGGTGCTCGGCGGGTGGCATAACGTACTGACGACGATGACCTTCGTCGGTGAAGTCGCGCTGTCTTTCGCGGGCCTGTTCACGCGCAGAAACCACATGCGGTGGCGTCAATTCTGGGTCGTGGTGCAGATCAACGGTTCGGGGGCACTCCCGATCGTTACGCTGATCGCGCTGCTCATCGGTGTGATCATCGCCTTTCTCGGCGTGGTGGTGCTCGAGCGGTTTGGCGCGGGTTACTACGTGTCCTATCTCGTCGGCTTCGGGATGCTGCGTGAAATGGCAGCGCTGATGACGGGTATCATCATCGCCGGCCGCACCGGTGCGGCCTTCGCGGCCGAGTTGGGCACGATGAAGGTCACCGAGGAGATCGACGCCTACACGACGCTTGGTGTGTCGCCGATTGACCATCTCGTGCTGCCCCGCATTCTGGGCCTGTTCCTCATGATGCCCCTGCTCACGCTCTACGCCGATTTCGTCGGCATTGCGGGTGGCATGCTCGTGTCGCGGGCGCTGCTCGAGCTGTCGTACACCCAGTTCATGAACGGCCTGCTGGCAGCTGTCACGATCTCCGATGCACTCCTTGGCCTGCTCAAGGGCACCATCTTCGGACTGATTGTAGGTGTCGCGGGGTGCATGAAAGGCCTGCAGGGCGGCTCTGACGCGAGTGCGGTCGGGCGCGCCGCAACCGCCGCCGTCGTCCTTGGGATCACGCTCATCATTGCGGCCAACGCGGTCATCGACTGGCTCGCCGCCCTGCTGAACATATGAGCGACGAAACACCGGCAATCGAGGTCCGCGACCTGACCATGAGATACGGCGACCGCATCATCATGCAGGACATCAATTTCACCGTGGCGCGCGGCGAGGTGTTCGTGCTCATGGGCGGCAGCGGCAGCGGCAAGAGTACGCTGCTCAAGCATCTCATCGGTCTCAAGTCTCCCGCACAGGGGTCGATCCTGTTCGAAGGCGAGGCGTTCGACATCACCGACGACGCGGCGCGCAGCCGCGTGCTGCGCCGCATCGGTGTGCTGTACCAGAACGGTGCGCTCTGGAGCGGGCTCACACTGGCCGAGAACGTTGCGCTGCCGCTGGAGGAATTCACGGAGCTCGATGCACGGGCGATCGCCGAAACCGTGTCGTTCAAGCTCGCGCTGGTGGGACTGCGCGGCTTCGAGGAATTTTATCCGTCGGCCATCAGCGGTGGCATGCGCAAGCGTGCCGCGCTGGCACGTGCCATCGCACTCGATCCCGACGTGCTCTTCTTCGACGAGCCGTCGTCGGGGCTCGACCCGATCAGCGCGAGTCGGCTGGACGACCTGATTCTGGAGCTCAAGGCAAGCTTTGGCACGACCATCGTGATCGTGACCCACGATCTCGACAGTATCTTTCGCGTCGCCGACCGGGCGCTATTCCTCGATATCGACACGAAAACCGCGACGGCACTCGGCCCGCCGGCGGAGCTGCGCGATCATCCGCCCAACCCGCAGGTGCACCAGTTTCTCACCCGCAGCAGCCAAGGGGCTTCATGAGCATGCGCGCCAACCCGACCGCCATCGGATTCTTTCTGCTTGGTGGGCTGGTGATCGCGATCGCCGGTACGTTCGTGCTCGCGTCGCCGACCTGGTTTCAGGATCGCACGACGTTCATCAGTTTCTTCCCTGAGTCGGTGAACGGGCTCGCGAACGGTGCGCCCGTGAAGTTCCAGGGGGTGCCGGTCGGTCGCGTGACGGCGATCAACATCGAGATTGACCGGGTCGACGACTCGTTTCAGGTGCCCGTCGAGTACGAGATCGACCTGCCGCGTCTCACGACGCCGCGCGGCACGTTCGTGAATCTCTCCGACACGCTGGTGCTTCGGCAACAGGTCGCAAAGGGGCTCCGCGCACAGTTGCAGATGGAGAGCTTCGTGACCGGCGTGCTGTACCTCGAGCTCAGCTATCGGAGTGATTCCACGCCGCCCAAGCTCGAGAAACGACATACCGCGTGGCCAGAGATTCCGATCACTCCGTCGCTCATGGCGTCGATCGGGGGCGGTGCCGGCAGCCTTCTGGGCGAAGTGATGAAGATCATGAACCGGGTGAATGGCATGCTCGGTGACGTGAACGTGCGCGAGGTCAACGCGGCGGTGGTCCTATCGGCGAAAGCTGTTCAGCAGCTGGTCGAATCGCCCGAGCTCCGCGCAACGCTCAGGCAGATGCCCGGCGCCACGGCGCAGCTCAACAGCACGATGGCCGAGGCGCAGAAGTTGGCCCAGCGCGCCACGCGGGCGATCGACCCGATGCAGACCCAGGTCACGGGTGTGTCCACGGAGGCGATCTCCACGCTGCAAGCGCTGCGCAAGACGCTCGACGAGACACACGGACTGCTCTCGGCCGACACCGGGCCTGGCTATGAGCTCACCGGCGCGCTGAAGAGTCTACGCGAGGCCGCGGATGCACTGAAGGTCCTGATCACCGCGCTTGAACAGAATCCCGATATGCTGGTCCGCGGCAAGAAGCCGCCGCAGAACCGATGAGCCGGAGATGACCATGCGAATCCACGCCCGTATTGCCTGCTTGCTGACGCTCGTTGTTCCCGTCGCGCTCACCGGATGTTTCAAGCTCGCGCGCGAGTCGCCGACGCTGCAGTTGTACGTGCTCGGCGACGGGTCAGCGAGCGGACTGCCGACGCCGCCGCATCTGGCGGCGGGGCGCGCGGCATTCCGTATCGGCCTAAGCCGCGTCGAGATGGCGTCGTATCTGTCCGTGCCCGCCATCATGATGCGGCGCGGCGCAAATGAGCTGATCGTCTCGCAGTTTCACCGATGGGGTGGGGATCTCGATCAGGGCGTCAACCGCGCGGTCGGCGCGTACCTCGCGAAATCGCCACGGATACGCTCCGTGGACGTCGCGCCATGGACAGCGCGCGCGCGGCACGACCTGCTGGTGCAGCTGCACGTCACGCGCTTCGAGGGCGTCGTCGCCGACTCCGCAGCGCGCGAGGGTCGCGTCCACGTGATGGCAGGCTGGGACATCATTCGTCCCTTCGACGGAACCGTGATGGTGCGGGGCAGCACTGACGATCGTGGCGGCGCGTTTCGCGTGGGTGACTATGCCGGTCTCGTGACCGGCCTCGATGCGGCGCTGTCGCGCGTGGCGCGAGACATCAGTGCATGCCTCGCGCGATTCCCCAACGATTCCACACCACCGGCGAGCTGCGAAACGTTTTAGGACGACTGGCACCGTCAATGCTGCGATCTGCGGTCGATTCGTGCAGGCGTTCGAGTGCCCTCGTCGGTTGTTCGCGCCAATCGGGAGTGCGCCGGCCGTGCGGAGCGCAGACTGGATCAGCCACCGTTCACCGATCCGGGATGTCGATTCGCCGAGTCGGCGACTGACCTGAATCGGGCAGCGTAGGCTGCAGCACATGCGCCCGGTCTTCCACGTCTTACACAGTGCACGCACGATCACACGTACTGCCGTACGCCTGATCGGAACGGCGTTCTGTGTATTCCTCGCAGTCTGCCCGACGTCCTCGCTCGCGCAGCCGGTCGCTGAGGCGTAGGTGCACGGGATCGTCCTGTTGCCCAACGGTAAGCCAGCGCGCGATGTTCGTGTGGCACTGCTCGAGGCACCGAAGCAGGCGATGACCGACAGCCTCGGCCGATTTGTGCTTCGCACGACCTATTGCGGGTTGGCCACACTGGTGGCGCGACGGATTGCCTACGTTTCAGCGTCGATCGATCTCGTGATCCCGATCGGTTCATGGGGTCAGCGTCAATGCGCGTTCGTTGCCGACGCAGGGTCAATTCGTGTTCGTGGACTCTGACCTCAGGACGCGTTCTCAAGCACCACCGCCGCATTCCGCTTGAGCCCTGCCAGCTTCGCCCGCTTCATCGGCGACCTCCGGAATGCCGCGGTGAACGCCTCCTGATTCAAAGCCAGAATGTCCGTCGCCAGTGTCACCGCATCCTTCCCCGCGATGAAGTCCCGCGCTGCAAATGGCGACCTTTTAGCCAACTTCTGCGAGCACTTCACTTTCCACGGACAACAGCTCTGGGAGATGTGTCGGTACACCCGTTTTGAGATTGCGCTCGCGACGGGCGGCGGTACTCTGGACCGTGCCAGCGCCTGACTCGATCTGTGCGCCGCGGCTCCCGCCTCACGGCCCTTCGGTCAGCGGCCGCCAGGCGCGTGGACCGGCGTGACCGGCCGCGGCATTCCGGAGGTCGCCGATGAAGCGGGCCGCCACACCCGCGGCGGGTGGCGCGGAGGACCTGGTGCAGATTTGCAACGGTGTGGCCGAGGCGCGGGTGAAGCTGGAGGGGATTCTGCGGAGACCGCGGGGATATCCGGCAGCCGTTGTCCGGCACTGGTTCGTCGCGACCTTTGTGATGGGACTGCCGCAGCAGACCTGCAACAGTAGACTTTGGTGATGATCACCGCACGGTTACCCGGAGCTGATTTGATTGACGCGGGTCTCGCCGATCTCACGGCGGGGTCCGTCACTATCGAGTCGCTGCTGGTCTCGATTGCAGCGCCAGGACTCCGCGACGCAGGGCTGGTCGTCGACCATCCCATCGCCGACGCCGAGGTGCAGCTGTACGCACTGTTGTCGGCGCGCGACGGCGCGGCGGCACACAGCCACTACAACGCACTGCTGCGACGCGTCACCAGCTTCCGACGCGCAGCCCAGTGCGCGAGGTAGCAGATCGCGAACGAATTCATGCGTTCATGACCGCGCTGGCGCGTCATGCTACCACCGGGGTGGGGCGAAGTGCAGGGCACGGTGTTCCATGTGATGCCCTTCGTGGAGGGCGACACGCTGTGCGATCGGCTGGACCGCGAGCAGCAGCTGCCGATCGACGACGCGGTGCGGCTCACGCGCGAGATCGCGAGCGCGCTCGATTACGCGCATCGCAAGGGCGTGATCCACCGCGACATCAAGCCCGAGAACATCTTGCTCCACGAGGGGCAGGCGGTGGTGGCCGACTTCGGCATCGCGCTCGCCGCGGCGACCACGACTACGGACCGGGTGGCGCTTAAGACGACTCGTGAGCGTGCCCTCGCTGGCAAAGGGCGACGTTGTGAACTCGAGCATCGTCGGCCTGCCGCTCGGATACGCGGCGGGGCAGCTCGTGTACATGGCGATTGGCGACGACGCCTTGTTCAGCGTGGCGTTCGATCCCACCGCGGCGCGCGCCATGCATGATGCCAGTGTGATGTCGGTGGGCGCGTGAAATGCCGCGCTGAGCGCGACCGGCGAGCTGGTTTCTGCCAGCGGCGGAAGTGCCGCACGCGTGTTGTGGGTGAGTGCCGATGGACGAGCCGTGACGCCGATTCCCGGATTCGATTCGGTGATTCGCGCGGGTGATCCGCGACTGTCACCCGATGGATCGCAGCTCGCGTTTACGCGCGACGACGGCAATCGTAACGCCAGCATCGCGATGTAGACGTTCGCCAATGCGACCACCAGTCGTTTGGCCACGATTGGCATGCGACCTGAATGGACGCCAGACGGGACGCGGGTATTCTAGCAGATCTTGAACGGCCCCCTAGGCACACCCGCGCGGTGGCGCGCGCGCCGTGCCCTGAAAAATAGTCAACCGACCCCGATTGAAACTCCTATCCTCAAGCCTTGCCCGCTTCGATTTTTTATCCCGGCAAAGTCAGCATGAGTCTTGTTGACCAGAAAAGTGCGGTCTTGCGTAAGGCAGCGTGCTTTCCCGCAGGCTTTGTATCCTCCTCATATCTCTGCGTGAGTGTTGTATGCAGTTTGCCGTTGCGTTCACGGCATGGTAGAGCGAGGTCGCAGGGGCACACGTATTGCGTCCCGTTACAAGCTCCTTCACTAGTGAGCGATACGACATGGCTGCTGTCTACGTTCGGAAACCGCGTGCAATCGCGCTCTGCGCTGCTATGCTCTTCTCGATCGGCTGTGATCGCCCGGCCGGCCCCACCGATCTCGACGACGCAGGGCGCGTCGCGGCGAGTGTAGGTTCAACTTTAAGTGCCGACCGCGCATCGTTGTCGACGCAATGTGACGCTGACAACGCAGGTCTCACGCTTCCGCCCGGCTTTTGCGCCGTTGTCGTAGCACGCAACGTGGGTCGGGCCCGGCACATGGCGGTGCGCGGCAATGGAGATCTCTACGTCGCGATCGATCCGACTGCGGTCGGTGCAAAGGACGGCCACGTGCTCGCACTGCGGGACAACGATGGCGATGGACGCGCTGATGTACAGGCCAAATTCGGTAATACCGGTGGCAACGGAATCGACATCCGCGGTAACTCGCTGTACTTCGCACCTGACGACCGCATCGAGCTATTCACGCTCCTTCCTAGCAAGCTCGTGCCGAGCACGCCACCCGTGATCCTGGTGAGCGGATTGGTGTCGAACGGTGATCATCACAGGAAGACGGTCAAGATCTCGCGCGACGGCGCCTCGATGTTCGTCAACATCGGCTCGCAGACCAATAGCTGCCAAGTACAGAATCGAGTCGACTTCTCGCGTGGTATCGATCCGTGTCCGGAACTTGTGGAGCGCGCAGGCGTGTGGCGATTCAGTGCAACACAGTCTGGACAGACACTGGCAAGCGGCATGCGCTACGCGACCGAGACACGCAACATGAACGCGTTGGCGGTCAATCCGGTCGACGGCAGGTTGTACGGAGCACAAAACGGGCGAGACCAGCTATTCGATAATTGGCCCACGTTCTTCACGCCCCGTGAGGATGCGCTTCTGCCGGGAGAGGAGTTGTTCTTGCTCGAGCCAGGAAAGCGCTATGGCTGGCCGTACTGCTACTGGGATGGCGTACGCCGCGAAAAAGTGTTGGCGCCCGAATATGGCGGTAACGGGGAGATCGTTGGACGCTGCAGTTCGCGCACGAATCCGATGGCCGACTATCCCGCGCACTGGGCACCACTAGGCATGAACTTCTATTCCGGCGATCAGTTTCCCCAGCAGTATCGCGACGGACTGTTCATCGCCTTTCACGGCTCGCGCTTCGACGCGTCGTTACAGCCTGCAGGAGCTGGCTACAACGTCGTATTTCAGCAGTGGCGGGCTGGCAAGCCTATCGGGCAGTGGAAGGAGTTTGCGGGCGGTTTCGCTGGCGGCAACTTCTCTCCGAAAGGCGCCGCGCATCGACCGGTAGACGTGACCATGGCAAACGACGGCTCGCTCTTCATTTCGGACGATCAGCGCGGCTTCATCTATCGCATTCGCTACGTGGGCCACGGCAAAGGTCACAAGTCGGACGAGGATAAGGGCACGGATAAGAAGGGGAGAGGAGACACTTACTGATCCGCGCTTGCGGAACGGTCAGGTCGTGACACGCAGTGCTTCGTCGTTGAGTGCGGAGACGGTGAGCAGCGAACGCGCGACCACTTCAGGAAACTCGTGAATCGGAATCTCCACGGCGCTGCCGGCATCTGTGTAAGTCGCAACATCGACACCACCGTGCCGGGCCCGGTGCCGCGCACGGTGGCCATCACGCGGTCTCCGACGCCGAATCGGTCGTATCGGTGGGAGACGGCCGCTTCAACGAGATCCTCCCGCTCTCCGATGGCCGTCGCCTCCTGACGCGCGTGAACGGCGGGGAGTCGGTGTCGATCACGCAGCGCATGTACTGGTGGACGCTCGGCGACACCGCGCGTACTGGTGGAGGCTTGGCGACACCGCGCGTACACTCCTCACGAATCCGAACGGCGCGTCCGCCAACGGACCGCGCCCGTCACCGGATGGCCGATGGGTGACGTACAGTGCCCTGTCCCGCGAGGTGCGCCATCTCAACATCGTGCCGCTCCCGGGGCCGGGGCCCGCGGTGCGCGTCGATCAGAATGGGGCGGGCCTCGCGGTGTGGCGACACGACGGGTGTGGGCTGCTGTTCGTCGAAAGACAGGATCTCACCGAAGTGATGCTGGCGTTCACCCCGAATCCGGTGGTGACGGCGACACGCCGGGTGATCGATGGCCATTCACCCTCGATGGCGCGACGCACGTCAGCTTCGATGTCGGGCGAGACGGATCGCTGCTGTTGGTGCGCCCTGTGCGCCAGCCGCGCACGATCGTGATTCGCGATTTCGCCGAGCTGGTGCGGCAGCAGGTTTCCGGGTCTGGCAAGTGAACCAGAGAGGACAAGCCGTCCTCCGGATTTGAGAGGTCTCTGACTAGTGACTAATGTGGTCAGATGACGACCGTCTCGATCTCCGAACTCAAGGCGCGGCTGAGCGCGTTCCTCGACATCGTTCGCGAGGGCGACGAAGTGCTCGTCACCGATCGTGGACGACCCATCGCGCGACTGATGCCGGTGCAGCAGGCTGAGCACGATGAGGGGCGTCGCGAGATGCTCCTGCGCAGCGGAAGGCTCCGTGGGCCAACGAGCACGTTGTCTGGCGACTTCTTTGCCCGAGCTCGGCCGGCCGATGCCAACGGGCGCAGCCTGACCGCGTTGCTCGGGGGCAGCGTTCCCCGTCGATCGCGACAATGAAGCGGTGGGCGGGCGAGGC
>ENA-OFDP01001097-OFDP01001097.1-metagenomes-genome-assembly--contig:-NODE-1097-length-10854-cov-2.529586_pt1 | contig 10854 bp, 8 predicted proteins | sample MGYA00153389_OFDP01 | MGnify analysis MGYA00153389 | reverse complement strand
TCGCAGCAGGGCCGGCGGGTCATCTGCCCTGACATTCCGGGCCGCGGCATGTCCGGCTGGCTACCCGGCGGCGCACTCTACACCGTGCCGACTTATGTCGCCGTGCTGGCGCCGTTGCTGGCGGCGCTGGGAGAGTATGACTGGGTCGGCACCTCGATGGGCGGTCTGATCGGTCTGGGCGTGGCGGCGCTGGCCGGATCGCCCGTGCGCCGCTTGGTGCTCAACGACATCGGCCCGACGATCGAAGCGGAAGCGCTGGTGCGCATCGGCGCCTACCTGGGCCTGCCGCTGCGTTGGAACAGCCTGCAGCAGGCCGGCGATTACCTGCGCAGCATCTCGGCCGGCTTTGGTCCGCACAGCACCGAGCAGTGGGACTCGCTGACGCGACCGATGCTGGTCGAGGACCGCGGCGAAGGGGAAGGGTTCAGGCCGCACTACGACCCGGCCATCGCGCTGCCGTTTCGGGCCATCACGCCCGAATTGGCGGCCGCCGGCGAAGCCGCGTTGTGGCAGGCCTACGACGCGGTCGGCTGCCCCACCTTGCTGCTGCGGGGCGCCGACTCCGATCTGCTGACACGTGAGACGGCGCATTTGATGACGCAACGCGGCCCGCGCGCACGGCTGCATGAATTTGCCGGCATCGGACACGCGCCGATGTTGGTGCAGCCGGACCAGGTCGCGGTGGTGCGAGAGTTCTTGCTCGGGGCCTGACTCGGTCGCACACAGACGCACTTAGACGCACGCAGCCGACACAGACCGACACAGACCGACATGGAAGCAGCGGGCTCGCCGTGCAGCCCGTTCAAACATGAAAAGCGAAGCACCGCCACGCCCCCGGCACACCTCTGCGATCGTCTTGCTGGCCGACGATGTGGCCGTTCCGTCGACCCCGTCCGGCCCCGACGCCGTCGATGGCGAGCTGGCGCTGTTGGAGCGCGCGCGCGCCTTCGCCGAGCCGCTGCTGGCTGGCCGGTTGCTCGATACCGGCGAGGGCGCGCTCCACCATGCCGAAGGTGTGGCCGCGATCCTGAAAGCCATCGGGGCGGCGCCGTCGATGCGTGCTGCGGCCTATCTGGTGTATGCCGGCGATTACCTGCACAAGCCCGAAGAGGTGGTTGAAAAGGCGTTTGGCGCCTCGCATGCGAGCCTGGTGAGCAACACGCGCAAGCTGGTGCAGATCCAGCGCGCGGCGCGTGCCGCGCAGCTGCCGCACGAGCAGCGCGCTGCTCAGACCGAACGCGTGCGCAAGATGCTGCTGGCCTTCTCGCGCGACCTGCGCGTGGTGCTGCTGAGGCTGGCCTCACGCCTGCAGACGCTGCGCTACCACGCGTCTAGCAAGGCCGCCTGCCCGCGCGAACTGGCGGTCGAATCGATGCAGGTGTTCGCGCCGCTGGCCAACCGGCTCGGCATCTGGCAGATCAAGTGGGAGATGGAGGACCTGTCGTTCCGGTTTCTCGAACCCGAGAAATATCACGCCGTGGCGCGATTGCTCGACGAGAAGCGCAGCGAGCGCGAACAGGCCGTCGAAGGTCTGCGTCTGCAGGTCGCGCAGGTGCTGGCGACCCACGGCCTGCAGGCCCAGGTGCAGGGCCGTCCCAAGCATCTCCACAGCATCTGGAAGAAGATGAGCGGCAAAGGCCTCGCGTTCGAGCAGGTGCACGACGTGCGGGCGCTGCGCGTGATCGTGGCCGACGTGCCGAGCTGCTACGCAGCCCTCGGGCGCGTGCACGAGGCCTATCTGCCGGTGCCCGAGGAGTTCGACGACTACATCGCGCGCCCGAAGGCAAACGGCTACCAGTCGCTGCACACGGTGGTGCGAATGGGTAACGGTCACGGTCGGCCGGTGGAGATCCAGATCCGCACCCAGCAGATGCACGACCACGCTGAGCACGGCGTGGCTGCGCACTGGGCCTACAAGGAAGCAGGGATCAAGGGTTATGCCGGTGCGAATGCTGTGGGCGATGTCGATGCGCAGGTGGCCGAGGCGCGCAAGGCCGTGCTGCGCCAGTTGCTGGCGTGGGAACGCGACCTCGCCGGGCAGGATGCGCCGGTGCCAGGAGATGCGGCGCCGGGGTCGGCGTCCCAGCGGACGGCCAGCTTCGACGAGCGCATTTACGTCTTCACGCCGCAGGCGACGGTCGTCGAACTGCCAGCCTTCGCCACGCCAGTCGACTTCGCGTACGTCGTGCACACCGACCTGGGCCACCGCTGCCGCGGTGCGAAGGTCGACGACGCGATGGTGCCTTTGAACACGCCGCTGCACAGCGGCCAGACGGTCGAGATCATCACCGTCAAACAAGGCGGGCCGTCGCTCGATTGGCTCAATGCGGAGCTGGGCTACTTGCAGGCTGCTCGCTCGAAGACCAAGGTGCGCGCGTGGTTCAACGCGCGGGCGCTGCAAGACACGATTGCGCGCGGACGCGAGTCGGTCGAGAAACTGCTGCAGCGCGAGGGCAAGACGGCGTTCAAGCTCGACGAGCTGGCCTCGCGGCTCGGTTTTCGGGGGGCAGAGGCGCTGTTCGAGGTGGTCGGCAAGGAAGAGTTTTCGCTGCGCAACATCGAGAATCTGCTGCGCCCGGCGGAGCCTGCGCGGACGCCCGACGACGCGATCGTATTGCGCCGCGCTCGGCCCGACGCCGACTCGCCCAAGGGGGGCGTGCTGGTAGTCGGCGTCGAGTCGCTGATGACGAGCCTGGCACGCTGTTGCCGCCCCGCGCCGCCAGACCCGATCGGCGGCTATGTCACGCGCGGACGCGGCGTGGCGGTCCACCGCGCTTCGTGCAGCAATTTCCGCCAGATGGCGCGCATCACGCCCGACCGCGTGATCGGCGTCGCCTGGGCGGCCGGGCAGGGCGAGCGCATCGCCGTTTACCCGGTCGACGTGATGATCGAGGCGAGCGATCGGCAAGGTCTGTTGCGCGACATCTCGGAGGTCTTTGCCAAGGAAAAGATGAACGTGACCGGTGTGAAGACGCAGTCGGTGCGCGACGGCCGCGGTGGCACCGCATGGATGACATTCACCGTCGAGTTGGCGGATTCAGCCCGCCTGGCACGCGTGCTTGGGCAGGTCGACCACGTCCAGGGCGTTCGAACTGCGCGCCGAAAATAGCGTTGGCCGGCTGCTACACTCAACTATTCAATACAGGCGCGTAGCTCAGCTGGTTAGAGCACCACCTTGACATGGTGGGGGTCGATGGTTCGAGTCCATTCGCGCCTACCAAATTCGGTAGGGAAATTAAGCACTTGGCGGAAACGTCAGGTGCTTTTTTCTTGGCGGTACCAAATAAGTACCAAAAAGTGGGTCTGGCCATGCACCTGCAACGCCCAGCAGGCCCCGTTCGACCACGAAGAGTGAGCTCGATGGGACTCTCGTCGAGGTTGTTTCTGCTTTCCTCTGACGAAAAGGTGCACCCGCTGGCCGGCACGGCTTTCATGCGAATTCTCAGGCGGGAAAAACCGCCCTAATTGCTGACTTTGCCGGACACTGCGTTCGCCGGGCCAGCATCTTCGTGGAAGTGGTGAATGGCAAACCGTGGCGTATGGCGCACTGGACGAACTCCATTCTCGACATCGATGCTGACGGTATGCTGGAAATCGAACGACTGAGCACGCAGCAGTTCGCCCGTGTGGACGATCGCTTTGAACCTGCAAGTCCGGATCAATTCCAGGGAGGCCGCGTCGTCGATGCGGCCAAGCGCTTCGTCGCCAAAGGTGGCTTCCGGGAGACAGACGAACGCCTGCTGCGCCGAATCGAGGCGGCCGCGCTTGGGCTAGTGTCGTATCCCCGGGTTCTGGTGGTTCGATGAGACCACCTGCTGTAGCGAAGGCGGTCTCGTGCGGCTGACGTGGCGACGCACCTCTCCAGCCTGCATCAGTGGTTACCTCGTCTTGGTGCGTCATGAGTTTAGGCGGCGATGACGCCGAAACTTGAGCCGCTACGCCACCGTGGTCTTCTGACGAGGCACCGCCGACAGGCGCCGGCCGCACAAGCGAATCGCCGCAGACCTGACCTTCTCAGACACCCGGGTTCGGCCATCAGTTGCCGTTAACAACAGGCGGCTTTCTGGCTATCGGCGCTGAGAGCTGGTTGACAGAATTTAAAAGGGCGCCGAATCGAATACATGCTGTTAACTAGGATCCGCCCCGTTTCGCCGTCTTGCCGACATGCTTTGGCGGAGGCGGCGAGCAGCTGGACTGGCGAGCCTGATGATTTAGCTAGGGAAAGCTCGGAGTGCATCGTCACGTGCCGTTGCTAATCTGTCACATGGCGTTGCGCTCAAAGAGCAAGCCCGTAAGAGCCATACCGCTCAAAACACCGTAATTTTGGAGACGACATGACTCAAGTGGCAATTCTGGCCGGTACTTCGGGCGTTTCACGAACCACGCGTCGCCCGGCATGGTCGCTGCTGCCGATCAGCCTGGCCGCGGTCATCGGTATGTTGGTCTCGACGGGTGTCGCCGCGGAGGTCACCGTCAAGGCCGAGGAGTTCCAGAAGACCGAGTCGCCGTGGGACATGGCATTCCTGCCCGACGGCACCATGTTCTTCACCGAGAAGTGCAAGGGCCTGTCTGTGCGGCTGCCCTCGGGCAAGGTGAATGCGTTGCTCGGTGTCGGTGGCAGCAGCGGCTACGCCACCATGAGGGCCGATCTGTTCTGCGACGGACAAGCCGGCGTGCAGGGCGTCGCAGTCGACCCGCAGTTCGCGACCAACCGCTTCGTCTACCTGTACTCCAGCTCGAAGGGCTCGAACCGCACCTATGGCGGGTACAACAACATCGTCATGCGGATGAAGATGGACGCCTCGCTGTCCTCTGCGTCCGACATCGTCGAGATCATCAATGACATCGGCTACAAGCCCGCCAAGTCGAACCATCCGTTCGGCGGGCCGGGCGCACACAACGGTGGCCGTCTGCGCTTCAACCCGGGTGACGGCTTTCTGTACGTGACGACGGGCGACAACCACAACGGCGAAGGCCCGCAGAGCCCGACGCAGATCCGGGGCAAGGTGCTGCGCGTGGACCGCGACGGCAAGGCAGCCCCGGACAACAACCCGCCGGCCGGCTTTGACAAACGTATTTTCGCCTACGGCTTCCGCAACCCGCAGGGCATTTCATTCCGTCCGGGCACGAATGAGCCGTTCATTTCGGAAAACGGCCCCTGGCACACCGACGAGGTTACCAAGCTCGTCAACGGCGGCAACGGTAGTTGGGACCCGCGTGACAACCGCAACGGCCGTGGCGCCTGCCCCGACGGTTACTGCGGCTATTCGCCCAACCAGATGGGTGCGCTGCCGCCTGCCGAGCGCAGTGCGTTCATGCCCATGACCGACCTGCGCGCATTTCCTGACGCCCTGAGGCCGGCCTGGACCAACAACGGCCTCTCGCAGGGCATGTGCGGCAGCGTGTTCCTCGTGGGCAAGCAATGGAAGGAGTGGGAAGGCCGCCTGGCCGTTGGCTACGCTGGCATCGGCATCCACGGCACCCCGACGGGCAACCGCATCGACATCCTCGACATCAGCAAGGACGGCATCGCCTCCACTCGGCAGGAACTGTCTTGGCCGACTTTCGCGGGCCGCTTCCGCCACCTGTCCCTGGGCCCGGACAACGCGCTTTACGTCGCTGACGAGGCAAGCGGCATGATTTATCGCGTGACGCCGAACTGAACCTGTTCCGTGCGCGAAGCGCTGCCGCCCGGCAGCGCTTCTCTTCTTGTGCGGGCCATCGTTCCCCGGTCTAGACGCCCGATCGAACCCTTTTCATCCCACGCGGTTGTTACCATGATTCATTGCCAAACCTCCTCCGTCACGCGCCGTCTGCCCCGGGCGACGGCGGCAATGCTCTTGGCAGTCTTCACGGTGGGCTGGAGCCCCGTGGCACGTGCCGACACCACACGGCTTCAGACGTTGATGCAGCGCAACAACTGCACCGCCTGTCACTTGATCGACAGGCACCAGTACGGCCCCAAGTTCAACGACGTGGCTGCACGCTATGCAGGCAATGCCGAGGCGGTGGCCATGCTCGCCACGAAGATCCGGGCGGGCGGCACTGGCGTCTGGGGCGAAGACGTGATGCCGCCGCAACCCAACGTCAGCGAGGCCGACGCTCGCACAATCGCCGAGCTGGTGATGGCGCTCAAGCCCTAAACGATCACGGCCGCGCAGACATCGCCTTCGCGGCTCGGAGGCCTTGGCCACTATGGATCCCGAGTTCTCGGTCATGTATGAGTCCTACGTCGAAGGTGGCGATGGCGGCCCTCCAATGACTGACACGGCGAGCCCCGCAGTAACGACACGAACGACTCCACGCCCTATTTCGGGCTGCGGCGACACCACAAGCGCAATGTTGCGCCCGCGCTGCCCAACGACCTGCACTATGTCTTGACGGACGATTGCCACGGTTGGGTGGTCAAAGTACAGGCCAGAACCTCGGACGGCACGGCCGAGTGCGACGTGGCTATGCAACGAATGGCTGACGCCGCACGTTTTGGCAGGCGAGTGACGGTAGAGGCGCTCGAGGCGTTCGGACACCAAAGGCTCCGTAAAGACACTCAGCGAGATCCACGAAGATTCAAGGCGTCACTCTAAACACACGAGAGTAAGTGTTTTGCCTTCCACGGCAGTGGCTCGCAGCGTGCCGGCAGCGTGACACGAGTAGTGAACGGAGAGGAGCTTCTGTAGCGGGGGGGCCGGATCTCCCATGTGACAGAGCGCGCTCTGCACCGAGACCGTACAGCTAGCCAAGCCGTTGCAAATACCCGCTACCCTCGCTGTTACATCGCACGGTATGGTCCCGTCCTCGACGCTGTAAATAGCGCTGGCTACTTGGATACTTCGGACGCGGTGCGCGCCAAGACTGCATGCCGATAAAGCTACTGCACCAAGCAGAAAGAGCAGATTGAGTTTCCAAAGTTTCTCCTGGTTGCTGATGTCCATGGGCAATGATATTTTTTAAAAGCTTTGCCGCAAGCTTGCCCCAGTGGGCTTCGAGAAGCTGTGGACCTTTGTCCTGGTACGCCTGACACAGAGGCGGCTCGACACGATGGTCGCCGGTCCGGCGCCTGACGACTTTAGGGGGACCTCGTACGGCCTCTTCAACTTCGTGGGTGGGCTGGCCACGCCGTTTGCCAGTGTCCTTACGGGCATGTTGTGGGAAACATTTGGCTCCGCCGCAACCTTTTATGCGGGAGTGCACTTTGCACCGCGGCGTTTTTGCTGCTGGGCGCGCGCAGCTTCCAGGCACCGACTTCTGGCGCCGTACCTCAGTCAGACTGACGACAGGAGCTTGGTTAGAAACAGAATCTATTCTTGCCATCCTTCCGCGGCAAGGCGCCGCACCGCTACAGCACCGCAAGATCCGACAGTCCACTTTGCGGTTACCCAACCATGGACGTGAACTTCGACTTTAGGTCGAAAGGGTAAGTTCGCTACCTTCGGTTGCAGTCGTTCAGCTGCGATCCTGGCCCGGTCGGCCGTCGCCCCCTCGCGAACGACCGCTGTCGCAGGGTCCGATTTCTCGACATGTTCGGCGAACGACCGCTTGCTGAGTGCTCCAGTCGCTCGGTCGAAGAAGTGCCGCCGACGGCTTTGGGTCGAAAGGACCGGTTCGTGGCCGGCGGGAGCAGTCAGTGGCCGGAACTCGTCGCCGGATCGCTGACCTGCCTACGCGTCTCGCCGCCGCCGAACGTCAAGTTTCGAGGTAAAGCGGACAACTGCCCAAGGAACTGGCCAACGTCAGGTGTCGGCGCCCGCCAACAGGAGGGTCTGAAAGGTCAAAGGGGTTAGCGACTTGCATCGTTAACCTCTTGATTTTTATGGCTCCCCCCTGGGCTCAAACCAGCGACCTACGGATTATCAGCTTGTGGGCGTCGTCGTCAAAGCACCAGCTTTGCCAGTGCCCCTGCCGCAACGTTGCTTCGCAAGTGTCCGCAGTGCCGCTCGATCATGGCTACGCTCGTCTAGGAAATCTGTGCGGCGGTGAGCAAGGCCAAATCACCATGCACCAAGTCGCTAATGACGCTGCGTCTCAACGTGTACGCCGTCGTTCCCGCCGGGATGCCAGCCTTTTTCACTGCTTCCTTGATCGGCCACTTCCATGCGTCCTTGTTCCACACCCTACCGTCGGCGCGGGAGAGCAGGGAGGCCAAAGGTAGCTTGCCGTCCGAGGCAGCTTCAAACAGTTGTGAAGTCACGTCGGGCAGCTTCATGCGCCGGTCCTTGCCGCTTTTGCCCTGGCCGATTTTAAGAACCTTCAGCCGCTTGTCGAAGTCGCCGGCCTTGAGCTTCGAAAGGGCGTCCGGCCGGAGCGGAAGTTGGCAAAGCCCGCGAAGGAACACGGCGAGGTCAGCCGGCGAGTTCTCGATTAACTTGAGGCGCTGCGCGCGGTCGAGGTAAAGCTCCCTACGTTGGTCGGCGTTTTTGATGGGTCGGAGCTTGCTGCGCCATGCGTGGTCGGTGGTGAGGAGACCGTCAAGGTATGCCAAATTCAGCGCGGCCCGGAAGCAAGTCATATCGCGGTTCAGCGTGCTGTCAGATCTTTGCTTTCCGCGATTGCCTCCACTACGAGTTGGCAGGTCCCGCAGCGATTTGCGCCAAGCCTCAAGCTGCGCCGTGGTGAGCTTGGGAAGTTCGGTGCTAGCCAGCCTTGCGTTGTTCAGAACGCAGTTCTTGAATCGGGCCTCGGCGTCCCGACCGTTCTGACTTCAAAGTGCGACGCACAAGGCCGTTTTGAATCTGATCAAGTGGCGGACGGAACGTTTTATGTCCAGACCCTAATTGCATGGCAGGTTGTGGGTCGTCAGCAGGGGGCCAACTTGATGGAGATGGTCACCGTTTCCGGCGGACGAGCGGTAGCGGTAGTACTGGCCGACTAGAGAGCACTGGGAGCCCGACTGCGCGCAGCCACCAATTCGCGCCACTGTGCGGTGGCTTGCTTCCAGCTTTCAAAACCCACGCAGCCCGCCGGATACGGGTTCGGCGCGGCCTGCACCTCGCTGGGTGCGAAATGCCACGGGCGCAGATTCACTGTCTCATGCTCGGCGTTGGTGCGGCGTTTTAGCACCTCATTCATGGTCAAGCCCTCACAGCGCTTCGATGCCACGCGGCCCTCCGTTCTTGCCGGTGCGGTTCGCGGCGATCACTGCCCTCAGCCGGCTTTGCTGGTTCAGTCGCATGCCGCGAGCGTGGATCGCGGCCCCATCTGGACCCAATTGCGGGGCCGCCATGACAATCTCGACCGCCGCTTCGAGACGCTGAAACCTGCTGGGCGCGTACGCGTAGATGGTTGGCGTGAGGCCTGAACGCCGAGCGCTTAAGAGATGGCTGACCTGCGCCCGATGTACGTCTCCGACCTCACCCATTTTCGACAAGTCCGGAACCATCGACCCAGTCAAGGGTCCGGCGTTCGCCGGCGCGAAGTTCCATGTCGACGTCTTCGCTCAGGCCTCCGACGCTACGTCAAACGTTCTTCTTGCGCCTAGGCGCTTCAAGTGCGAGAAGGATGCATTCAAGGCTGTCCGTGCCCATGATGACGCCATGGTGCGAGCCCGCCCGATGTGCCACAGCGAGGGCAAATCTCGAACTGGCAAGGGGGCCTCTGGGATCTGCGCGACCGTCCATCGGCCGCCGGTTGACCTTGAAGGCAAACGCGATGGGACTGTCGTCGAGTTTGTTTCTGCTCTTCGCTGACGACACGCCGCACGTGCTGGGCAGCGCGGCCTTCACGAGAATGATCCGGCGCGAACACGTCGCCCGTGTTCCCGACTTTGCCGGACAGCGCGTTCGCCAAGCCTGCATCGTCGTGGAACTGGTGAATGGAACGCCGTTCGCGTGTTTGCGTGTTCTCGCGTTCCGTTGGTTCGATGAGTTCGGTTGCCGGAGCAATGGTGGTCTTGTGCAGCTGACTGAGCGAGACAGATCTCCACGCGTGCATCGCCGGCATTCGACCTGATGGGTCGCGAACCGAGGCGATTGTGTCGCCAACATTCGACGTTTGACGCATCGGGTCCAGATCAAGCCGTCCGTTTCGGGTGCCGCTGCATTGATCGATGCCATCCGCGAGGCCAGCTACACAGCCGTCTCGATCGTCGGCGCAGCACCGCTGACAACACGTTCAATGCCACGCAGCGGTTGCGGTTGCGGTTGTCGCTGAGCGGCGCGGGGTGCGGGTGCATCTGTTCTCGTCAATCGTCCGCGTCCTGGTGCTGCGAATGTCGACGCTCGGGCGCGCCCAGCAGAACATTCTGCGCAGGCGCGCTAGCGCACAGACAACGGCGTGAATTGAGCGCATCTTCAAATCTGTTTTTCATTCTTTTGGGCGGGGAATCGCCTGTGCAAAGCAGGACCACCTGCCGGTCGACTCTCCGGCGAGGAGTCGCGGTTCCAAACTTTCAGGAGTTCTTCATGAACACCATTCGCACCCTTGCAGTGTTGTCGGTGGTCGCCCGCCTGTGCAAATCCAGGCGCCACCCGTGCCGGCTCGCCGTACCCAGGCATGACGCCCATGAAGATGGGCATGGGGATGGGCGAGGACGCCTCCGCGGCAGCCATGGATCCCCGCATGAAATCGATGCATGAGATGCACCAGAAGATGGCGCGCGCTGTCACGCCGGCCGAACGCCAGGCCTTGATGGCCGATCACCTGAAGGCCATGCAAGGTGGGATGGCCATGATGAAGGAAATGCACGCGATGCATTCCAAGAGCGGTATGGGTGGCATGGGCATGACGGGTTCGTCCGGCGGCGCGGCCGCCATGGGCGGCATGGACCACGGCAGCGGCATGCCGGGTGACATGGCCAAGACCCAGCCGATGATGGCTGACCACATGGCCATGATGCAGATGATGCTCGACATGATGGTC
>ENA-OFDP01001096-OFDP01001096.1-metagenomes-genome-assembly--contig:-NODE-1096-length-10862-cov-2.600074_pt1 | contig 10862 bp, 11 predicted proteins | sample MGYA00153389_OFDP01 | MGnify analysis MGYA00153389 | reverse complement strand
CACCCAGGTGGCGCTCCGACCGGCGGCCCCGCCCGACGATCAACGGACGGTGGCGATCAACCAGTAGTGGTTCGCGTTGATGCCGTCGAACTCCTGATTGACGGCTCCACGACCCGTGATCTTGCTCTTCGGATTACGCCAGATCTCGATGTCGGTGAGCAGCGACGAGAGCGGGCCGATCAGTTCGTCGGGTTGCAGCCGATTCGCCTGCCAACCGAGACGGGCGGCCACGCGGCGCTGCGAAAGCCACGGCCCGAACTTCGGGATGCGGAACAGCCCTCGGGTGACCGCTCCGAGCGGGAGGAGCACCACGTCTTGTGCACTGCGCGCCCGAAAGTTGAGCACGACTTTGCCGCCGGGGCGCGTGATGCGCACCGCCTCGGAGGTCAGCCGCCGCGCGTCGTCGGGGTCGCAGTGCTGCAGGGTGATGTAGCTGAATGCCACGTCGGTGGAGTTCGACGGGAGATCGAGCGTGTGGCCGTCGACGACGTGACTGGTGCGCAGACGATCGATCTTCCCGAACTGCCCGACCGTCTCGATGCAACGTTCGAGAAACCCTGCGTCGAGGTCGCACGCCACGACCGATCGGTACTCCCGCGTGAACGCGCAGGTCATCCGGCCGATGCCGGATCCGATCTCGACGAGCGTCTTGTCGTTCGGTGTACGGCCCTCGGCGTCGGTGGCGCGCAGCCCGAAGATCGTGAGATAGGCCGGCACCTCGGAGTCGCCGGTGGCAACGAACTGCTCGAGCGTCAGCTCGTTTCCCGTCTCGTTGTTGAACACCCAGCCGGTGGTGCGAACGACTTCATCGCCGCTGGCCTGGCGTTCACTTGTCTGTCCAGCGGCCTTCCACGGCACCAGTTGGGGGCGTCGACGCATGCCACGAGTGTGCCAGAGCCACCGGGAAACCACCCAGCACGCACGAAACTCGACGTCGGCGCGACCTCGCTGACCGTTATCGTTTCTGAAATGTCTGAAGCAGTGTCTGGAGCACTCCGCGTCGGTGTCGTCGGCGCCACAGGTCAGGTTGGCAGCGTGATGCGCCGCCTGCTCGACGAACGCAACTTCCCGGTCAGCGAGATGCGATATTTCGCGTCCTCCCGGTCTGCCGGCACCACCTTGGCGTGGAAAGGCACCGACATCGTGGTCGAGGACGCCGAGATCGCCGACCCGAGCGGCCTCGACATCGCTCTGTTCTCTGCCGGAGCGACGTCGTCGCGGGTCCTCGCCCCGAAGTTCGCTGCTGCCGGTGTGATCGTGATCGACAACTCGTCGGCGTTCCGCATGGATCCCGACGTGCCGCTGATCGTCTCCGAGGTCAACGGCGACCTCGCAGCGAACCCACCGAAGGGCATCATCGCCAATCCGAACTGCACGACCATGGCCTTCATGCCGGTGCTCAAGCCGCTCCACGACGAGGCCGGGCTCACCCGGCTGATCGTCTCGACCTACCAGGCCGTGTCGGGAGGCGGGCTTGCCGGCGTCGACGAACTCGACAAGCAGGCCCGCGAAGTCGTCGACCGCGCCGCCGAACTCACCCACGACGGCGCCGCCGTCGAGTTCCCTGCGCCGACCAAGTTCATCAGACCGATCGCGTTCAACGTGCTGCCGTTGGCCGGCTCGATCGTCGACGACGGCTCGTACGAGACCGACGAAGAACAAAAGCTCCGCAACGAAAGCCGCAAGATCCTCGACATTCCCGGCCTGCTCGTGTCGGGCACCTGTGTACGGGTGCCGGTGTTCACCGGTCACTCGCTGTCGATCAACGCCGAATTCGAACGCCCCATCTCGGTCGAGCGGGCCAGGGAACTCCTCGGCTCGGCCACCGGTGTCGTGCTGTCAGAGGTGCCGACCCCGCTGGAAGCCGCCGGCCAGGATCCGTGCTTCGTCGGTCGGCTCCGTGTCGACGAAGGCGCCCCGGGCGGGCGTGGACTGGCGATGTTCGTCAGCAACGACAACCTGCGCAAGGGCGCCGCCCTCAACGCCATTCAAATCGCTGAACTGATCTACAACCGGCGTTGACTGCGTTGCGAGAGCGCGACGAATCCCAGCCTGGCGGTCAGCAGATGCAAGGGATGGAACCGCACTTGGGGCAGCCGCGGGCGAAGCGTTCGATGGCTTCGTTCAGATCGACACCCTGCTGATTGGCGAGTGTGGCCACCCAGGCCACCACGTCGCCGAACTCGTGCACCCGGTCTTCGTGGGTCCCCTTGCGGACAGCCTGCGCCAGCTCGCCGATCTCCTCGGTGAGCCACGCCACACTGGCCGACACACCCCGCTCGCGGTCGCGGTCGCCGTAGGTGCGTTCGATGACATCCTGCAACTCGGCAAAGTCCACGACCGCCGACCGTAGCGCCGTCAGGACCCGAGGGCCAGCACCGCTCCCAGTTCGAACGTGGGCTGGAAGTCAGCCATTCGAGGGTCGGCGTTCACCACCGCCAGATACGACGTGTCACAGCCGGGCGCCGTCGACGACACCCGGGTCATCGACGCGTACGCCAGGCGTCGCGAGCGCTCCTCCATCGCAACGCCCACGACGACCGCCGGACTGTCCCAACCCTTGTAGCTGTGCACCGTGCATCCCTTCACGGCATCGGCATCCGGCCAGAACCGACCCTTGCTGCGGTGGCGCTCGTCGGGATCTCGGCTGTAGACGTGATGGACCGGGTAGCCGGCCGACTCGATCTCGCCAGCGGCCGCCAGCCCGTCGTGGTGGTACTCGCACAGGAACACGATGTCGCGTGGCGACAGGGTGGGGTTCTCGGCGAGGAGCCGGACCACCTCTTGGCCAATTGACTTTCCGAGATCGCATATTCGGTCGATGTTTGACCAGTGGCGCTGAGTTGCGCTCGATCGTTGAACAACGTCGTCGTGGTCGCCCAGGACTTCGCCGGAGAGCCGCTCACCAGTCAGGTAGCGCTGGGCGAACGCATTGGCGATCGGCACGATGTCGCCCGGCATGCGGTATGAACCCTTCAGCTCGGTCCATGGGCCGGAGAAGCCCGCGCCGAGCATCCGTTCATTGTCGGTCCACGCCTGCTTCTCGTACACGTCCTGTGTCGGGTCGGCCACGAGCAGCATCTCGCCGTCTGGTCTCACGATGTGGTGGCGAAGCAGGTTCCACCATTCGAGCGTGAAGTCCTGGCCTTCGTCGATGAGCACAGCATCGAAGCGAGGCCCAGTTCCTGCGTTCAGGGCTTGCTCGGCCTTGATCACGAGTGCGTCGAAGTCGTCGTGACCTGGTGGGCAGGTCGACACGAAGCCTGCCCGCTCAGCGTCGTCGACGATTCGGTGGCACAGCCCGTGAAAGCTGGTGACCGTCACGAGCGTCGGGTTCGCTCCGTATTCCTGGCAGCGAGCATTGACGAGCGTGCGCAGGTAGTTCGACAGCGTGGCGTTGAACGACAGCACGAGGACCTGGCGACCCGTCGCGGCGAGCGATGCTGCTCTGGCTGCGAGACCGAACGACTTGCCGCATCCGGCGGGTCCGCGGACGCGCCGGATGCGGGCGTTCCTCGGGTTGGTCGCGATGTCCTTGGCATCGCGGCTGAGCTGTGCCGGGCTCTCGATCTCGGCGAGGATCTCCGACTTGGCCAGGTGGCGCTTGACTCGTTCGATCGATTCGGGCCGCGGGATGGGGCAGCCGCGGCCCCTCACGATCTGTTCGATCGATTGTTTGAGCCCGTTGCCGCCCCAGACCTCGATTGCGAGTTCATCGTCGGTCACGCTCGGCCGCGCGAGCAACTTCCGAGCACCTTCGTTCGCGTACTGAGGAAGGACGACGACTGCACGTACGGCCACGGTTGGCCTCTGGTTGTCGCCGGGGAGCGCAAAGAACTGGTTGAAGATCGTCGAGCGGTAGCGGTACGCCTGATAGCGGGGCATCTCCGTCGATCGGCTCCACCCTGATTTGCACGATCGGAATTCGATGGCGCCGTCATCGGTCTGCCGATAGCCGGCGTTCGCCCAGTCCTTCACCTCGACCGCGCACACGCCGTAGTGATCGTGCACCGCAATGAAGTCCGGGATGTCGTGGGCGATGCGGGGCTGCACGTAGATCGTCCATCCGTCGTCGAGGGACGACAGAGCACGAGCGACGCACTGCTCGCCGGCGTTCAGGGGCGTGACCAGCTGACCGAGGTCGCAGAGCGATGGTTTGAAGATGGCCACCCAACCTCCTGCCATGGACGGTGGTGACTGTGTATCGGAAGAGGAGCCCGCTGGCTTGAGGGGGTTCGAGGCCCTGGCAGGAAGCGGCAGTCCCTGCTGGCCGTGCCACTATGGCTGTCGTGGCGAACGGATCCAGCGAGACGATCAAGAACCATGCGTCGTTCATCTGGTCGGTGGCTGATCTGCTGCGGGGCGTCTACAAGCAGTCCGAGTACGGCAAGGTGGTGCTGCCTTCACCATCGACGCCAAGGACATCTGCCGGGTCAGCATCGACCCCAGCGATCACCCCGTGTACGAGACCAAGGGCGTTGAGCGAGTGTTCTGGTGGCGTACCCCGGTGAGCACCGAACGCATCGACAACGACGATGAGCGTGACCTCATCATCGCCCGCCGCTGGGGTGCCTGAGTCGGTAGCGGCTGCGACCGGTCCGGATCCTTGAGCGATCCGCTCGGCGGTGGCCGGAGGTGGCCGGGACTCAGAAGGGCGGCGTCACATTGATCGCAGCCGGTGACCACGAGCCAAAACGTACGATTCGCATGGATTGGTCGGATCGGTCCCGCCTGATCGTCCGGTGTACGGCTGCGCCTCGAACGCGTTGCGGAGTCGTGGTGTGGGAGAGTGGCCGCTGGAGGATGACGTGATGCGGTTTCTGACAGGTGTGATGCTGGTCCTCGTGTCCACGGTGACGGGCGCGGTCGTGGAGGCGAGGGAGCGCCCGGCCGGGCCGCCGGAGACGCTGGCCACCCAACGCCCGGTGTCCGGCGAGGAGGCGGTGGAGTCGGCCTTCCCGATCGACTTCGTCGGGGTGTACTACGACGGCGAGGTCACGGGCGGCGCCGTGCGCTTCCGGCACGACGGCAGATGGGGGACATGGGTCGACCTGGAGGAGGATGGTGTCGAAGTCGACGGCCGGTGGGCGAGTGCGCTGGCTCCCGGCGCGGATGCCGACGCCTACCAGGTTCGGGTGCCCCGGGGTGCCCGCTCGGCGCGCGCAGTTGCGATCAACACCACCGACGGTCCGGAGGCCACGGCGGCGACGACGAGCACCGTGTGCACCGATGCGACATCGATCGTCATCCGATGCGAGTGGGGTGCGGACGAGTCGTTGATGACGTGGGGGCCACCGCAGTACTTCCCAGCACAGAAGCTGACGGTCCATCACACGGGGACCGTCAACGGGGCGACGGACCCGGCCGCCACGATGCGGGCCATCTACCGATACCAGGCGGTCGACCGTGGGTTCGGCGACATCGGCTACCACTACCTCATCGACGAGGCGGGGCTGATCTACGAGGGTCGGCACTCCGGCGACGACGGTGATCCGGCGCACGACGCTGCCGGCAACGTTGTCACGGCCGCCCATGTCGGCGGGTTCAACTCGGGCAACGTGGGCATCGCCCTGATCGGCACGCTGACGTCGGTCGATCCGCAGCCCGGTGCGCGGTCTTCACTCGAACAACTCCTGAAGCAGCTGAGCACCCGTCACAAGATCGACCCGCGCGGGTCGTCGGTGTACGTGAACCCGGTGAACGGGACCATGCGGGCGGTGGCGAACATCTCGGGACACCGGGACTGGGCTGCGACCGAGTGTCCTGGTGGCAACCTGTACGCGCTGCTCCCGGCCATCCGTGACGCCGCCGCCGGCACCATCTCGCCGCCGCCGCCGCCGCCGCCGCCGACGACGACGCCGACGGACACCACACCGCCCGTGATCACCGCGGTGGCCGCGTCGACCACGTCGAACAGCGCGACGGTGAGCTGGACGACGGACGAGATGTCGACGGGCTCGGTCGAGGACCGCCGGACGAAGACGAACCCGTGGACGTCGACGTCCGATGGTCCGCTGACGAGGGGTCACTCCTTCATGATCGGGGGTCTCACGTCGCGCACGAGTTACCAGTACCGGGTGACGAGCAAGGACGAGCCTGGCTACTCCAGCACGAGCGCGATCTTCTCCTTCAAGACCCGATGACCGGTTCCGACGCGCAGACCAACTGCGGGTAGTCGCTCGCCGACGAGTTCACGAGAACGGCGTCGTGCAAGCACGAGATTGTCCGAGGCGGGCTCATGCCTTCGGCTAGACCTTGACCATGTCTCGAACTCAAGCGGTCAGCGGAGGCGACCAAGACGATCGCCCATTGGCGACATACTTCGACAGCCTTCCGCGCGAAACAGCGGAGCGAGGATCGTTCACGCCGGACGAGGTGGGCGACATCATCCGCCGAGATCGCGACGACACCACGCTCTGATCGGCTTGGCGTGATCGGACCCACCATCCGAACCGCCGACCAGTGCTCACGGCGCCGAGACTTCGACGGTGGCCCACCGTCCGCATGACTCGCCACTTCCTTGTCGGCGGAGTGAGCAGCGATGGGTGCGTTACGGTCTCTGTGACACCCCTTCGCGAGGATCGACGCATGCAAACCAACTACGACGAGCGCAAGCTCACCGAACTGCTGTTGTATGTCGCAGAGCAGCTGCTGCCCGACACGTCCGGTGGCGCGACGAAGCTCAACAAGGTGCTGTACTTTGCCGACTTCGCCCACGTACGACGCACCGGATCTCCCATAACTGGCGCCGAGTACCAGAAGCTGAGCCATGGTCCGGCTCCGCGCCGATTGAAGCCGATTCGGGACTCGCTCGTTGAGCGGGGCGATGCGGAGATCTCGAAGGAGGACTTCCTCGGGTATTCGGTGCATCGGCTCATCCCGAAACGTGCAGCCGACACGTCGGTGTTCTCTCCCGTGGAGATGGCCACGATCGACAAGGTGATCGAGGATCTACGGGGACTCAACGCTCGTCAGGTCAGCGATCTCTCGCACGAGGAGGCGGGCTGGCGCCTCGTCGAGTTCGGCGACATCATCCCCTACGAGACGGCCCTGCTCGGCGCCGCTCAGATCTCGACACCGACCAGCCGTCGACTCGAACGAAGCGCAGCATCACAACACGGCCTGCTGCCCGCATGACTCCCCGCGTCGTCGTCGGCGCAGCAGCTCTCCAGAAGGCGCACGACGAGTTCGGCGATGACAGAACAGTTGACGGTTCGCCCTCCGAGTACGACTTCTTTCGGACCGCTCGCTGCAGCCGTCTTCGCGTTCCGTGACTTCGAGCAGCTGTCATTCGACCTGATCCCCGCTGTTCGCTCCTACACCATCGTCGATCCCTTCTTCGGGCCGGTGGTGTTCGTCGGTGTGCTCACAGTCGACGATCTCGTGGAGATCGTCGACTTCGCACACGATCCCGACTACTGGAAGTTGCTCGACGAATCAACCGACACGTGAGCGGGTCGGCTGGTGACGATCTCGGCGAGCTGGCCGGCAGCTTCCCGGATGTCGTCGAGTCGGAGATCGTCCGAACGGCTCAAATCGAGATCGCGTCGCGGCGGATGTGGGCGTCCACCCCAAGGGATGGGGCTCAGGTCGCTCGGGTTCAGCAGTCTGCGCGTTCGGCAGGAAGGTGAGATGAAATGGGTACATCTATTGCCTGTGTTCGGTGGCTGCGCACTGTATGACATGATGCGGACCTCAACACAATGAAGTGCACCGGCACGATGGTCGCACGTCTCGTCGTGTTCGCAGTCATCGCCGCGTTCGTCGGCGTTTCAGCAACACAAGCACAGACGGCGGCAGCAAGTTGTGGCACCGGGTCGTTGAGCGAAGCACAGCTCGATGCAGCGTTCGCAGGCCCTGGGCTGGGAGCAACTGGGCTGGTTCAAGGTTTCGGCGGCGGCGACTACCCGCACGCGTACCCGTTGCCGGACGGACGGGTGCTGTGGATGTTCCAAGACCTTCATTTCTCCAACGACGACAACTTACGCAACGACAACCCGACAGACATCGCCCGGGGCACTGCAACAAACGCCGCCCACAACGCCGGTCTCGTCCAACAAGGGCAGTGCTTCACCATGTTGGGTGGACGCGGACGGGACCTGATAGGCGACGCGTTGACCGTTGACTCGAAGACATGGTTCTGGCCGTTGGACGGCGAGATCGGCGCCGACGGGAACCTGTGGGTGTTCATGGTCGAAATGCACAACCCGGCAGGCACCGGCGCCGGCTACGGGGCACTGCCTGTTCGCACCTGGCTGGCGGCGTTGAACCCGGCAACGTTCGAGCAGCTGTACTTCCAGCCCGCCGCCGACCAGTCGAGCCGGCTGTACGGGTGGTCGGTGGCATCGACTGACCAATGGTCCTACCTGTACTCACACTGCTACCGCCAGTACGCGAACAACACCCATTCGCTCGGCCAGTTCGATGCGTCCTGCATGCCGCACACATACCTGGCCCGAGTTCCTCGAGGCGACTTTCTCGCAACACCCCAGTACTGGTCGGGGAGCGCATGGACGTTCGACGGGGGAGCAGCAACACCGGTCGCATCACGCAATGTCGCAAACCCGATGAATGTGCAGTGGTTCGGCGACATGTTCGTGTCGGTGACCAAGGAGAACGAATGGTGGGGGTCAAGGCTGCGTGTCGATACCGCACCGGCAGCGCAAGGACCGTGGACCGAGGTTGCGGCGCGCAACATGGTTGGCGCCATGAAGTGCTCTCAGTGCGGGAACTATGGCGCCGCGCTACTGCCGTGGTTGAACGGCAACGGCGCCATGACGGTCGCGTTGTCCTCAGGCGGCGATTTCAACCTCTGGCGGGACAACGCGTCCATCTACCGTCCGACGTTCCACACGTTCAATCTGCCCAGCGCTCCTGCGGGTGCTGCTCCGTCGTCGCCGCCAGCGTTCACTGCCGGCGCCGGAACGTCAGGGTTCTTGGCAGTCGACCCGGTCCGGCTCGCTGACACCCGTCAACTTGTGCGTCCGTTCACGACGTTGGCTGCCGGTGTACGGGCAGAACTGGATGTTTCAGCGTTGATGCCTGCCGGGGCGACAGCAGTTGCGTTGAACTTGACGACCGTGTCCGCACACGACGGATGGGTTCGCGCCTTCCCATGTGCTGTCGCAGAGCCGGAGACGTCGAACGTCAACCCGAAGGCGGGGCGTGCGGTCACGAACGCAGCGGTCGTCCCGGTTGGTGACGGACGGATCTGTTTCGTGTCCGAGTCGGCAACGGAACTGATAGTCGATTTGAACGGATGGCTGACTTCGACGTCAGCAGCAGGTCTCGTTCCTGCAACAGAGCGTCTCGTTGACACACGTTCCGCCATTGGTGGCCTCACACGGCTCGGTGCCGGCGCGACCTTCGAGGTCCAGGTGGCTTCGGGATCGTCTACGACTGCGGTTGCGTTGGCGGTTACTGCGGTGGACCCGTCGTCGGATGGGTACATGACGTTGTGGCCATGTGGGACGCCGCAGCCGACGGTGTCGAACTTGAACCCGGAGGCCGGGACGACACGACCCAACATGGTGAATGTGCGTGTCGGTGCCGGCGGCCGGGTGTGTGGCTACACGTACGGAGAGACGGATCTGATAGTTGATCTGGCCGGCGAGTACCGAGTCGGTGCCGGTGCCAGGTATTCGTCAGTAGCCCCGCAACGCCTGCTCGACTCACGCACACAAGGCCACCCGTACCATCAGTCGAACCTCGCCGACGTCGTACCGTTCGGTGCAGTGGTCGCCGCACAGGTGAACGTCACCGTGACCGAGACTGTGGGGTACGGCTATCTGACGGTGTACGCATGCATGTCTCGCTCGATACCTGGGACATCGAACGCCAACTTTGCCTCGGCAGGCGACACGACGGCGTCAGCGGCGATCGTGTCGGTGTCGCACGGGTACGGATGTATGGCAACGTCATCTGCAGCCGAAATGATTGTCGACGTCGTCGGCGTGTGGAAGTAGCCGAACGCGCTTCTGTCATGCCAGCGAGACCATGACGGGGTTGCAACAGTTCGATTTTTTGTGCGCGTTGTACCCAGAGATCTCACCTTCCGGCCGAACTCAGCAGTCGGCGAGCGCGGCGAGGGCGTTGCAGATGCGGCTGCGCGCATCGTCGAGGCGTCCGATCCGGCGTGTGAGCATCGCGACGGGTTGCGGGCCGACGTTGTCGAACGATGCGGCGCACGCGACATCGAGGCCTTCGTCGGCGCCAAGGGCGATCTCGGTGGGGATGGACCGAACCGTTCGTGTCACCGGTGCGACGATGACCCGGTTGAGGTGTGCGGCGGCGACATCGCGACTGACGATCAGCACCGGCCTACGCTTGTCCTCGGCTTCCGCCCACCAGACGTCGCCCTGGCGTGGCCGAGGGTTCACCACGGCTCGTCGGCGATCATCGCTCGGGCGTTCGCCTCGGCACTGGCGAGTTCCTCGTCGGTCTCGGGGGTCCGCTGGTAGCCGGCAATGATCTCGTCGCCGATCGCACGTCGTCGTCGCTCGTCGACCAGTCGGAGAATGCCGGTGCGTACCACGTCGGAGCGCGAAGCGAACTCGCCGTCGTCGACGAGCGCATCGATGGCTGCCGCCGTCTCGTCGTCGATCCGGGTCACGAGCTGCGGCACAACGAAAGCATAGCAGAACGCAATGCACATCGGGATGCATGACCCAGGTCCCGAGAACCGGTCGTCAGAGGATGTGGCGAGTGACGCGCTGCACGGATGCAGCAACGCTCGGGCTGACTCTGCCGACACGCTCGAGCAGCCGATCGGTGGGAATCGAGCGGAGCAGGTCGATCGCGAACACGTGTCCTTCGGCGTCGATGCGCCACGGGAACGGCAGCTCGTCGGGCTCGCCGGGGAC
>ENA-OFDP01001095-OFDP01001095.1-metagenomes-genome-assembly--contig:-NODE-1095-length-10872-cov-5.058427_pt1 | contig 10872 bp, 5 predicted proteins | sample MGYA00153389_OFDP01 | MGnify analysis MGYA00153389 | reverse complement strand
AACCGTCCATTTCCGTCAGCAACTGGTTCAGGGTTTGTTCCCGTTCGTCGTTACCACCACCCATACCAGCGCCGCGTTGACGGCCTACTGCGTCAATTTCATCGATAAATACGATGCAAGGAGCGTTGGTTTTGGCTTGTTCAAACAAGTCGCGGACGCGGGAAGCACCCACACCCACAAACATTTCTACAAATTCTGAACCGGAAATCGAGAAGAAGGGAACGCCTGCTTCTCCAGCAACTGCTTTTGCGAGGAGGGTTTTGCCTGTTCCGGGAGGGCCGACTAGCAGCACGCCTTTAGGAATTTTGGCTCCGACTGCGGTGAAGCGATCGGCATTTTTCAGGAAGTCCACGACTTCTGCGAGTTCTAGCTTGGCTTGTTCGATGCCGGCTACGTCGCCGAAAGTCACTTGAGTTTGCGGCTCCATTTGGACTCTAGCTTTGGATTTGCCGAAGTTCATGGCTTGGTTGCCGGGCCCGTTTTGGGCGCGTCGCACCAAGAAAAACAGTCCCACTAAGAGCAAAATCGGGAAGAACAGGCTGCTGAGGGCTTTTACCCAGAATCCTTCGTCGTTTTGGGGCAGAACCGAAATATCTACCTTATTTTTGGTCAGGATGTTGATCAGTTCGGGGTCATTCGGCAGGTTGACGATCACTTTGCTGCCGTCTTGGGCTGTGACGAGGGCTTTGCTGCGATCGGAACTGATATTTATTTTGTCTACTCTCTTGCCTTCGACTTCCTGAATGAATTGGCTATACTTCCAGACTTCCCGGCTTGGGGGCTGTTTATCAAAAAATGCGGTTGCTAAGGCAATGACTACAATAGCCAGAAGTGCGTACAGGCCAGCGTTTCTCCAGCGTTTATTCACCGAGGTCGATCTCCTAATTTTTAGTCCCTTTGGTCTGGGATTTTTTATTTATGTTCATCAATCTTAACGTAATTTTGACTTGTTTGCGCCCCGTAATTATTTTGTGAAGCAAGCAGGATTGAGCGATCCCTAAGAGATGGCATAGGGCTGGGCTGGCTTTCTTGGTAAGGCGGAGGGTATTCGGAGTGTGTCTAGAACTATCAGCCAAGGATCGCCCTCCGGCTTCCCAAGAGTGCGCTTGTGGGCTAAATTTAATCAGCGATCAAACTGGCAATCGATTTCTAAAATCTGGCGTTGTTTACACCTAAAGAAATAATTTGTCAAAGCTGCTGAAAATGTTGTGCGGGTACAAGTGTCTGCCCCGCAGTGAGAGATCGATCAGAGCGTCAGTGCCGATCGGGAACAAGCCGATCGGTAAAATGGTCTAGTCGGTCAAAGTATTTATGGGTGAAACTCACATCTTGCAACATATTCAAGCACGGGCAAGATGCCCGTTCCACAAGAAATAAAATTCACTCTTTGTGGAACAGGCATCTTGCCTGTTCATGAAAATCTTATTGAGAATGGTGTAACATCTCATCTGAAATAAACTGAATCGCCGATCGCACTTTTTGATTAATATACCTTTATTTTTGGCGGGAAATTGTCAATGTTAGACTTGTCAGATACTTTTATTTTCAACGGTCAACGGTTGCCGTACAATCGAATCGAACACAATAATTTCCCCTGTTCTGAGAGAGCAGTAGAAATTCCCGTAGCCTGCAATTTTCTTGCCAGATTAAAGGACAAATCCCGACTGCTGGAAGTCGGCAACGTGATCAAAGCTTATGAAGCACTTATCCAGCAAAATCGTGCAGAGATTCAAGCTCGAAGAATTATAGACAAATACGAAGTAGCTGACGGAGTAGAAAATGTAGATTTAATGGATCTTGCACCATCCGAAAAATATAGTGCGATAGTTTCCATCTCTACAGTAGAACATATCGGACAAGGAGCTGAACCAAATCAAACTTATGGTGAAAATCTAGAAAAGTGCGATCGAGAAGGGCCTTTAAAGGCGATCGCCAAAATTTACGATTTGCTGTCGGATGGCGGTCAAGCATTGATTACAGTACCCTTTGGTAAGCTTTTAGAAAGGGGATGGTATATCCAGTTCGACCGAAATTACTTGAACCTGTTATCTGAAAAATACCAGATTCCGCAAAGTGCGATCGTACCCAGTTTTTTAAAGTTAGTCCAAACCTACCATCGACCCACACACCGTTCCGTATGGGTACAAGCGAATCCCCTAGAACTCAACAATGTAGAATATAATTCGCCCTTTAGTTTTGCAAATGCGATCGCTGTTCTCGAAATTACCAAAGTTGCTGTAAAAAATTCAAACTTCACTCTCCCAAGCCTTCCGAAAAAAGCCGAAGAACTTTTGATGACCAGCCGACTGTGTGTCTACAAAGATTTTCAAACAGATTATTATCAACACTGGATTTCCCAAATGAAACAGGAGTTTACTCCGGCTCGCAAACAGTGGGAATTTGTGGCAATTATCCAAGCTTTGCAAGAAAGAAACTTTCTGGGTAATGGCAAAAAAGGTTTAGGATTTGCAGTCGGGAATGAACCGCTACCGTCCTTATTTGCTTCCTTTGGCTGCGAAATTGTGGCGACAGATCAAGCTTTTAGTCCTGTTAGCCAAAAAGAATGGGGTGATACAGACAAACTTTGTAAAGGCAAACAAGCTCTCAACGAGAAGAGCATTTGTCCGCCGGAACAATTTGAGAGATTAGTTGAATTTCGGGAAGTAGATATGAACTACATTCCTGAAGATTTGCAGCAGCAGAAATTCGACTTTATTTGGTCATCCTGTGCGTTTGAACATATCGGTTCGATCGAAAAAGGGCTGCAATTTGTCCAAAAATCTTTAGCTTGTCTAAAGAGCGGTGGAATTGCGCTGCACACAACAGAATATAATTGTACGTCGAATGCTGGTACGCTAGATTTACCCAATTTAGTATTTTACAGGCGTCAGGATGTCGATCGGCTAATTGAACAATTAGAAAAGCAAGGACATTGGGTAGAGCCTGTCAACTATGATCTGGGCAATCAACAGCCTGACTTAAAAGTAGCCAAGCCACCTTATACTGAGCCGCATCTAAAATTAGAAATGGGAGGTTATGTTGCCACATCTCTGCTTCTGATTATCCACAAAGATTATTATCTAAAATCAGCCAATTCTCAGATAGTATCAGTTAGCGGTCAACAAATAGAAAAGCCGCTCAAAATCATTTACGACATCTCTATCCTCGGATACGGCTATCACGTAAGTCGTTCTCGAACAGGCGTTGCCAGAGTTATCGAAAATATCGCATTAGGCTTACTTACCTCAACAGAATTAGAGCTATCTTTTTCTGCCACTCATTCTACAAATGCCATTCATAATTGCCTGGATTACTTAGAATCGCAGCCAATTTTTAAAGACATACCCTTTGTGCATCCTAGGTTTATTTATGAATTGCGAATCAAACTAACTGAACTTTATAAAATACTGGAAAATCAGAGTAAAGTTCTGATAAATAATGGTAGCGAATCAAATAATCAGTCTTTAATCGAAAGCTTAAAAGCCCCTCTGACTCAGGCGATGAATCTGACTGTTAATCGCAACTCTATCGATCCTAACATTTTGGGTGCAACCGATATTTATCACTCGACATTTTATCACGTTCCCGACCAAGTAAGGCAAATTAAAAACCTGAAAAAAATCTCAACGATTTACGATTTGATTCCGATTATTTTGTCCGATTTATTTATCGGAAAAAACGACGGCGACTATCAGAGAATGGTCATGTCCTTAAAAAGTTTAACTCCTGAAGATTCGGTAATCTGCATATCTCAGGCTACGAGAAACGATTTGCTCAATCATGTCAAAAATCTCGATCCAGCCAAAGTTTGCGTCTCCTACTTAGCAGCCGATCCGCATACATTCTATCCCTGTTATGACACAAGCAAAATTGCAGCTATCAGAAACAAATACTCAATACCTGATGCACAATATATCTTGGGTGTAAGTACCATAGAACCGCGAAAAAACATCCTACACGCCATCCGTTGTTTTGCTAAAGTAGTCCAACAGCAAGGTATCAAAGATTTGTACCTCGTATTAGTTGGCGCTCTCGGCTGGGATTACGAACAGATATTTGCAGAAATATCCCAGAACAGTTTATCAAAAGACCGGGTGATTTTGACTGGTTATGTAGCTGATGAAGATTTAGCTGCACTCTACAGCGGTGCGCTAGCATTTGTTTATCCGTCACTCTATGAAGGTTTTGGTCTTCCACCTCTAGAAGCAATGCAGTGCGGTGTTCCAGTCATTACTTCAAATACATCATCTCTTCCTGAAGTAGTTGGCGATGCAGGCATTATGCTCAATCCTCAAGATGCTGACGGACTTTGCCACAATATGCTAAAACTTTATAACAGCCCATCTTTGCGAAATGAGATGTCATTAAAGTCGCTCAAACAAGCTAAAAACTTTAGTTGGGATAGGTGCATTCAGGAGACAATTGCTGCCTACAAAATTGCTTTATCTAGTTAAATTAACCCAACCACATATGCTAACATTAAATCTAGAGCCAATCAAAGTTATCTACGATATTTCAGTCCTCGGACAAGGACATTTGCATTTGCGCGCTCGCACGGGAATTTTTCGAGTAATTGAAAATCTTGCGGAAGGATTGACAAGCTCGCCAGAATGCGATTTAATGTTTAGCGTCAATCAGTATTTTCAGTTGCTAGATGCTAGTCTGGATTATCTAGCATCTAATCCTAAATTAGCAAAAGTTCCTTTGCTACACTCAAGTTTCCCCAGGATTTTTTCTAAAAAACTACTCGATACTTACAATCTGGTTAGCTGTCAAATAAAAAATAATGATGCGAGCAATTTAGGAGAGGATAAGTTATTTTTAGATACAGTGAAAAGTCATCTCGAAAATACGCTGAACATGATTGATGGTTATTCTAATACTATCGACTCTGGGAACTTAGATGAAGTCGATATTTTTCACTCTCCCTACGATCAAATACCTGCATCTGTTAAGACAGCAAACAAACTGCAAGCATTTTTAACTATTTATGATTTAATCCCAGTTTTATATCCGCAGTTTCTGCTGAGTGAACAAATTCCTTTACTTTACAAACAAACTTTGGCAAGCATTGCGGCAAAAGATTGGGTAACTTGCATATCTCATTCAACGAAAAACGACCTTTGCAATTATCTAAAAATTGACGAATCGAGAGTTTTTGTCACTCACTTAGCTGCGGAACCGAGTATATTCTATCCCTGTCGCGATGCGGCGAAACTTGCTTCGACTCGCAGCAAATACGGCATTCCAGATGCTCCTTATATTTTGAGTTTGGGTACGCTGGAACCGCGCAAAAATCTCGACGGAGCAATCCGCAGTTTTGCTAAACTAATTGAGGAACAAAGTATTAGAGATTTATATCTGGTTTTAGTGGGGACTCCGGGGTGGAAATACGATAATATTATGGCAGAAGTTTCTAAGAAAAACTTTCTCAAAGAACGGATAATTTTCACCGGATATGTGCCGGAATCGGATTTAGCAGCGCTGTATAGTAGTTCTTTAGCATTTGTCTATCCGTCGTTTTATGAAGGTTTTGGTTTGCCGCCTCTGGAAGCGATGCAGTGTGGAGTACCGGTGATTACCTCAAATACGTCTTCGCTTCCTGAAGTAGTTGGGAATGCGGGAATTATGGTAGATCCAAAGGATACTGATGCGCTTTGTGATAGTATGCTGCAAATATACAATAAACCGTCATTGCGGGCAAGTATGTCTGTGAAATCTTTAGCGCAAGCTAAACTTTTTAGCTGGGAAAGGTGCACTCAAGAAACTATTGCTGCTTATCGAACTGCTTTATCGTAATTTTACAGGAAACTCGCGAATCATGAAAATAGTTATTGACGGCATATTTTTTCAAAGTCAGCAAAAAAGCGGGATTTCTCGCGTTTGGCAGTCTTTGATGGCAGAATGGGTAAAAGATGGTTTTGCTGAGCATATTGTAATGTTGGATCGTGTCGGCACAACACCGAAGATTCCTGGGATTGAATATCGCTCGATTCCAGCTTACGATTACAACAAAACCGATGCTGACAGACAAATGTTGCAGCAAATGTGCGATCGGGAAAATGCAGATTTATTTGTGTCTACCTACTATACCACACCGATTTCCACGCGATCGGCATTCGTTGCCTACGACATGATACCCGAAGCTACGGGAGGCGACCTGAATAATCCGATGTGGCGAGAAAAACATCATGCTATCCGCCAAGCATCGTCCTACATCGCCATTTCCCAAAGTACCGCCCGCGATTTAATCAAGTTTTTTCCAGAAATATCTCCCGGATCAATTACGATCGCCCACTGTGGCATTCAACCACATTTTTATCCTTCTAGTATACCAGAAATAGCAGCATTTAAAAATGCACACCGGATTGAAAAACCCTACTTTCTCATAGTTGGAGAACGCTTGGGATTCAACGGTTATAAAAATACGATCGCCTTTTTTCAAGCATTATCTAGATTCAGCACAAAGTCGGGATTTGATGTTGTTTGTACTAGCGGCCAACCTTCGCTAGAACCGATATTACAACAGTATACTGCTGGTTTAAACGTCCACCTGCTGTACTTAGGCGACGATGAATTGAGGGCGGCTTATTCAAGTGCGATCGCTCTCGTATTTCCCACGAAGTATGAAGGTTTCGGACTGCCAATATTAGAAGCAATGGCTTGCGGTTGTCCCGTCATCACCTCTCCCAACAGCTCGATTCCCGAAGTAGCAGGCGAAGCAGCATTTTATGTCAGTGAAAATGATGTGAATGCACTGGGAAATGCACTGTTTGACGTACAGAAACCGGATATTCGCAACTCGTTAGTTGCTGCTGGACTCGGACAATGCCGCAAATTTACTTGGTCAAAGATGGCAAAAATCGTTGGTTCAACATTGCTACAAGCCTGCGGTAGCCAACAGCAAATCTCTGCACAAGTGCCAGAAGCTCCAATCTTTTTGTCAAGCATTATCGAGCAGTACCAGAAAAACTCCGCTGATTTATCCGCACTAGCAACAGTCCGTCAAGCTCGGAGACAAATTGCGGCAATTTGGCTGACTTTGCCACCTGAACAAGTTGCTAGCGTCTTTGCAAGTGATGCTGGCAAACAACATCAGGCAATGCTCAATAGCGATATTAGAGATGAACCGCTAACTGATATAGAAGAGAGTTTTGTCAGCGAATTAATCGCAAATGTGGCGAAAGGATTTAACGACCCCAAGGCGATCAATTACCTGCTAGCAGCGATGTTGTACTGTCGCGCCCACCAATTGCCGATTAAGTACGATCGCGCGAAGCTACCGAATTGGTTCGCCAATGAATATCTCAAATTCATGTTTACCTGTCCAAACCTATTTCAAAACAAAGGTGAAGCCGACAGTTATTATCAATTTATCGCAGGATGGATTGATTACATACATACTAATTTGTTCAAGAATGCCGATTCGCCACTTTGGCAAAATATTGCCTTATTTTTCTCGCAAGTTGCTAACTTTATCCCGCTGTACTTTACCACGGCAAACCTGCGCGATATCTACACAAAACGGGCGGATATTATCGAGTTTGCGCTGAAAAATCGCGGTTGTTCGATTGATTGCATCTTCCCGGTGCGATCGCCCCAACGCACAAAAATCCGCCTCGGCATCATCAGCGACCATTTCGCGCCGCAAACCGAAACCTTCGCTACCATCCCGGTTTTCGAGCATTTAGACCGCAACCAGTTCGAGATTTACCTGTACGCGCTCAACACCAGCGGCCACCAATTAGAACAATACTGTCAAAGTCGCGCTGACAAACTGGTTGCACTCCCGAAAGACTTTGCATCGCAAGTCCAAACAATCCGCACTGACGACTTAGATGTCTTATTTTTCGGTACGAATTTAACAGCTATTAACAAACCAGTTGGTTCCCTAGCAATGCACCGTTTGGCAAGGGTACAAACTACATCTTTCTGTTCCCCGACAACCACCGGAAGTCGGCACATGGATTACTACATCGCAGGCAAATTTACCGCGCCGGATGCTAGTTATCAAGCACAATATCGCGAACAGTTAGTAACTCTCGAAGGCAGTGGTTTTTGTTTCAAATATGCCACAGAATCGGAAGTAGCGACAGTCAAACCGACGCGCCAAAGTATGGGAATTTCCGACAACACAACAGTGTTTATCTCCGGCGCCAACTTCTATAAAATTCTGCCGGAATTGAGAGAAACTTGGATAAAGATTCTAGCAGCAGTACCTAATTCAATCTTGATTTTATATCCCTTTGGCCCCGCTTGGACTCGCACCTATCCAGCTACACCTTTTGTCAATAATCTGAACGTTGTCTGCGCTAAATACGGAGTGAACAACAACCGTTTACTGTTCGTAAAACAACTGCCAAGTCGGGCGGATGTGAAAGAATTTTTGCAGCTAGCAGATGTTTATCTCGATTCCTATCCTTACGCTGGGGCGACATCATTAATCGATCCTTTGCAAGTAGGATTACCGATGGTGGTTGTGGAAGGAAATGCTTTGCGATTCCGTCAAGGTGCGGCGATGCTGCGAGAATTGCAGATGCCCGATTTAATTGCACATGACGAAGCATCTTATATTCAATTAGCCGTCAATCTCGCCACAAACCCGCAATTGCGGCAGCAAAAACGGCAGGAAATTCTGCAAAAAATGCAGGGCAATCCCGCCTGTTTTGATAGTGTTGCATACTCGGGGGCGATCGGCAAATTATTCCAAGAACTCTTTAGCAACTGGCAAACCAGCCACCTGGAAGCATCCCGCAGCTTACAGGATAGCATTCCCAAGCAGCCAGATTTGGGCGAGAAACTCTCGAACGCCATCAAGCTTTACCAGAGAAATTCGTCAAACATCTCAGCTATCTCAGAACTGCGTCAAATCCGCAAACAAATCGCAGATTTCTGGCTGAACCTTCCCGCCGAAAACCTCGAAACCGCCTACAAAAATGCTAACGGTAAAAACTACCAAATCCTGCTTGTTTCCGGCTTTCAAAAACAAGCGATGATGGAAGACGAACAAATATTTTTGCAGCAATTAACCCAAATTAGCAAAGGATTAGTGCATCCCAAAGCTGTCAATGCCTTGCTAGCGGCGATGCTGTATTTCCCACCGGCAACCATGCGAATCCCCAATGCTCGCAACCGCTTACCACACTGGTTAATTAAGGATTACGAACAAGTTTTTGAACCAGAAGCTGCCGTTAAGTCTGAGTCAAGTTCTGACTTGCTAGCTCAATACATTCAATCCCCGCAATTTGCTAATCAACTGTTAGGATGCGTCAATCTTTACCGCATCGATCCGTCTGACGAATCGGTAGTTTTGGAACTGCGCCAAATCCGCAAACAATTGGCTGATTTTTGGCTGAGTGTTCCATCAGAAAAACTAGAAACGTTTTATCAAGGAGAAGTTCGCAAGGGATATCAAGCAATACTTAGCTGCGGCTTACAAGCAGAATCAATGACTGAAGCCGAACAAAACTTTTTGCAGCAATTGACCGAAATTAGCAAAGGGTTGGTGCATCCTCAAGCTATCAGTGCTTTACTGGGTGCGATGCTGTATTTTGTACCCGGTAAAATGCGGGTTCCAGATGCTCGCACCCGTTTGCCACAATGGTTGCTTGACGATTACGAAAAGGTGTTTGAAAGCGCATTAATTCAAACAGAACAAACCGTTGCTAAACAAGATTATATGCCGCAGTTTCTCAATCAATTAACGGCTGGTATCAATCTTTATGAAATAGACCCGACGGCGGAATTAGCAATAGCAGATTTGCGGCAAATTCGCAAGCAAATTGCCGATTTGTGGCTGAGCGTTTCTGGCGAACAAATGGAACTTTTGTACCGAAGCGATTTCGGCAATGGTTACAAAGCAATGCTGGGAAGTGGGTTTATTAACGAGCCGCTAACTGAGACTGAACGCGAGTTTTTTAACTCGTTGGTTGCTGAGTTGAGTAAAGGGTTTGGAACGCCTCAAGCTGTGAATCATTTGTTGGCGGCAATGCTGTTTTGTCGCGCTGGACAGTTGCGGGTTGAGGATGCGAATACTTGTTTGCCGGAGTGGTTGTTGGCGGATTATGAGCAGTTGGTTGGGGGTGCGATCGAGCTTGCTGTGAAGTAAACGGATCGCGCAGGGCGGGGAGCGCCTAGCCCAGCGCGATCGATTAGTTAGGGAATTGAATCTTGATTTAGATTAGAAAAGGCATTAGCAAGAGCTACGTATTCTTTAACAAGGTCTGCTAACTCTGTAAACGACATTGTGACTCCGTTTGCACAAATACCATTGTTGGAAATCCAAACATGGTGTAAATTTCCTTCAGGTATAGTTGACGGTTCAAGATGTTTGCTAATATTGTAAAGTCTACTAAGCTTTTCAAGAGAGCTACCGTCTCCTTTCTCAAACAAATTCGTTTCCTTTGACTCTATCTTTTTTCCTGTTTTCTCAAAAATTCGTAAGCCTGATATAAGAGGGTAACTGCTATTTCAAAATAAGAAAGCGCTTGGAAATATAAAGATGTGTTCTTTTTGCTCTCATTTAAATATGAAAGCAGTAGAGTACGACCATTTTGATACTCAACTAAAGCCATTTGTACGCGACGGATGATTCCAAAAATATAAGGTTTGTACTGCGTTTTAATAGGAGATGTGAATATAGAATTAAGGATAAAGTTACTTAATGACGACTTCTCAAGTCTAACGTCTGCTAAAAAGCTCAGCTTACGGACAACCGAACCCATCGGGTAGTAAATACTACACTACTCTTACCTTAGAACTAGACAAGTCTGAAAAGGGATATCTAACTAAAATTATGTCATTTTTATAGGAGCTGGGCATAAACATCATCCTCAGTATTATCCCAAACTGTATCTAGTGATGTTTGACTGG
>ENA-OFDP01001094-OFDP01001094.1-metagenomes-genome-assembly--contig:-NODE-1094-length-10876-cov-6.951945_pt1 | contig 10876 bp, 10 predicted proteins | sample MGYA00153389_OFDP01 | MGnify analysis MGYA00153389 | reverse complement strand
TTTTTACGGCGCTTACCTGGAGCAGCGCCTGGCCATGGCGCGCAAGGTGCTGTAGATTTGCTATTATTTTAGCAGCTGCTTGCGCCCGTATTTATTGACCTAAAGGCTTATTTAATGGGTAAAAACGGCCTGAAAAGACTATTCTCGACCCGGTTTTGGCTTGAGCTTGCACTAAACGACTGAAATGATGCGAATTGCGAGCTGGCTCAAAGGCTTGGTTGACGGGCGCATGACAGACCAGCAAATTCTGGTAACGGGCAGTGCCCGACTGGACACCTTTCGCCAAACGGGTAACTCACTGTAGAAAGATGGATCCTTCAAACAAGGTTTTTTATACTCGCCCAATGCACATTAAAAAGATACGATAAAACCATTCCTGCGATAGACCCGGAGTTCAAATGTCAAACACCCCTATAAAGCCAAGCATCCATGCGCAACTGCGCCAAAAGGCAGAAGCCAGTATTCGCGGCGGCAGTGCCCCGGCAACACATGGCTGGTCGATTGGTGCAGCACCGTTGGCGCTGTTACACCGTCTTGCCAGCGATCCGGCATCTGCCAGCGATGCGCTCAAGCTTCTGCATGAACTTCAAGTCCACCAGGTTGAACTTGACCTGCAACATGAATATATGGACGAAGAGCGTCTGGCGCAGGAGCAGTCAACACAGCAACTGGCCGATCTTTATGCATTTGCGCCGGTTGCCTATTTCATGGTGACCACCGCAGGCCAAGTCATGGAAGGAAATTTTGCGGCTGCACGCCTGTTGGGGATTGAGCGCGACGATCTGGCCAGTTGCAACATCAGCCAACTGGCGGCACCCGACAGCCAGTCCGCGTTGCTGGCGCTGTTCAAACAAGCGCTCACCAGCAGTTCGCGCCACAATTGCAGGATCCAGGCTTTTGACACCACAAGGTTCAAATATCTGGAGGTGATTGCAAGTAGCGCCCCGGGCGGGCAGCACTGCCTGGTTGTCGTAGTGGAAGTAAACGATATTTCCGTCCCAAGCCCGCAGACTTGAGGCAAAACTTTTGACCCGCATTGGCTGACCATGTTCCAAATAGCTGCGCGCCAAAACTCGTTAAAGCTACGCTCAGACGTACAGGCCAATCGCTTGCTGGCGGTGCTACCCCAGGATGCACTTGAACGACTTTTGCCCGACATGGATAGGGTTGAACTGATCGCTGGTGACGTGCTTGGCAACTTGCATGGCGATCTGGAATATGCCTATTTTCCAGCCAATATCATTCTCACCGTGTTGGTTCCTGTCGGTGACCGCAGTTTTACAAAAGTGGCGTTTATAGGCCGTGAGGGAATGGTTGGAATACCGGCCTTGATGGGCAACGCAATGCCACATCGCAACACGATGGCGCTGAATGCAGGCGAAGCTTTCAAAATACCAATAGCTGCACTGAAAGCCGAGTTTGACCGCAACGGTGCAGTCATGCGCCTGCTGCTCCGCTTTGCGCAATCACTCATCACCCAGATGGCGCAAACCGCAGTCTGCAATCGCCACCACCAGGTAGATCAGCAATTGTGTTGCTGGCTGCTGGATTGCATGGATCGTTTGCCAGAAGGCAACAGCCTGCCCGTAACGCAAAAACTGATTGCGGGCATTTTTGGCGTGCGCCGGGAGGGCATCAGCGAGGCTGCTGGCAGGTTGCTTGAGTTGGGGTTGATTAACTACAGACGTGGGCATATCAGCATGCTTGACCGGCCTGGCCTGCTGGCAAACGCCTGTGAGTGTTACCAAGTCGTCAAGCGCGAGACAGACCGCCTGTTGCCTGACCGCCCCGCCACCTGAAGTTGAAGCACCCGGCAGCATCCACATGGGCAACTCGCAGACTTGCGATGCGCGCATACTATTGAAGTTTGACCTTCTTGCTACACGTACCCAGATCTCATGACCTCCGATATGCCCGCCATTGCAAATAATCCTGCGAGTGACGTCATGCGCATCGTCGGCATTGGCGCGTCGGCGGGCGGCCTGGTTGCACTGGAAGAATTTTTCAAGCAAGTCCCCTTAAATAGTGGCGTGGCTTATCTGGTGGTGCAGCACCTTGACCCCACCCAAAAAGCCATGCTGGCAGAGCTGCTGCAGCGCATCACGCCGATGCCGGTACGGGAAGCAGAAAATGGCAAGATGATTGAGCCCGACTGCGTGTATGTGATACCGCCCAACACCGAGCTCAGTTTAAGCAACGGCGCGCTGCACCTGGACAAGCCTTCAGAGCCACGCGGCTTGCGGATGCCGATCAATATTTTGTTTTCGTCACTGGCAAGGTCTGAGGGCGATCGCGCCATAGCTGTGGTGCTGTCGGGCATGGGCACAGATGGCACACTGGGACTGCAAGCCATCAAGGCGCTGGGCGGCCTGATGGTGGTGCAGCAGCCTGATACGGCACAGTTTGACTCGATGCCCAATTCCGCTATTGCGTCGGGCTGTGCCGACATCATCGCTGCGCCTGCGGCCTTGCCTGGGTTGATTTTTAAATACATAGCGCGCTTTGTGCCTGCTGGCTCTGCCCATTCGCCACAGGCTGGCAGTGCTGCGTTGCCAAGGGGCTACAAGATCGATTCACTGGACGATATTTTTAAACTGCTGCAAGACCGCACACGCCACGATTTTTCAAACTACAAGCCCAACACGCTCAATCGCCGCATTGAGCGCCGCATGGCCATCCATGCGATTGAAACGCCAGCGCTGTATGCACAGTTTTTGCGGAGTAACCCGCAAGAAACCGATCTGCTGTTTAAAGAATTGCTGATTGGTGTCACCAGCTTTTTTAGGGATCCACTGGTCTGGCAGCAGCTGGTCGACGTCACGCTGCCGGAGTTGCTAAGCCGCCGGGAACCTGGGAGCAATTTGCGTGCGTGGGTGGTGGGCTGTTCGACGGGTGAAGAAGCCTATTCGCTGGCCATCGCTTTTACCGAAGTGATTGAACGGCTGCCGCGCTACCGACAGTGCAGTCTGCAGATTTTCGCGTCTGACCTGAGCCCTGATGCTATTGCCACAGCCCGCCTTGGGCAATACCCGCCCACTATTAGCGGCGCCGTGTCGCCTGAACGGTTACATCAGTTTTTTACTTTGAGCGAAGGCAACTACCGCATCGCCAAACGTATTCGCGAAATGGTGCTGTTTGCGCAACACGATGTCATTTTGGACCCGCCGTTTACGAAACTTGATTTGCTGTGCTGCCGCAATCTGATGATTTACTTCGACGCCACCTTGCAGCGGCGTTTGCTGCCGCTGTTTCATTACAGCCTGCGCTCAGGCGGCGTCGTGTTGCTGGGCAGCTCTGAAACCATGGGCCGCTTTAGTCACCTCTTCACCACGCTTGAGTCAAAGCTGCGTCTGTATTTGCGTCAGGACAACGTCCCGGGCAGCAACCCGAATTTCCTGTTGAAGTCGCAACCGTTCCTCTCCCGCATTAAAAAGGAGTCCCCCATGCCGCCATCCTTGAGCCTTGATACCAACCCTGTTGACAGCCTGCAGGCGGCGGCTGACCGGGTGCTGCTGCAGGTTTATGCGCCTGCGGCGGTGGTGGTCAACAGCGAAGGAGACATTGTGTACATCAGCGGGCGCACAGGCAAATACCTGGAGCCCGCTGCAGGCAAAGCCAACTGGAACTTTCACGCCATGGTGCGCGAGGGCCTGCGCGCGCCTTTAACCGCCGCGTTGAAGCTGGCCGCTACGCAGACCGAGGCTGTGCAGATGCCCAACTTGCAAATACAGGTTTCGGATGCGGCGCAGATTGTTGACGTGACCGTGCAAGCCATCCGCGAACCCGCCGCCCTGGCTGGCATGCTGATGATTGTGTTTCGCGATGTTGCCTTCATACCCGCGGGCCGCAGTCGCCGCAAGACAAAAGTGGCGTTACTCACCGGCCATGCCGCAGAAATACAACTTTTTCGCGATGAAATTCAAACTCTGCGTGAAGAAACCCGCGCCTCGAAGGAAGAACTTCAGTCCTCCAATGAAGAGCTGCAGTCAACCAACGAAGAACTGCAGTCCGCTAATGAAGAACTAACCACGTCCAAAGAAGAAATGCAGTCGATGAACGAAGAGCTGCAAACCATCAACGCCGAAATGCACACCAAGCTCGACGACCTGGCCATGGCGCAAAGCGACTTGAAAAACCTGCTCAACAGCACCGACATTGCGATGCTGTTTCTGGACAAAAAACTCAACGTCAGGCGTTACACCGAGCGGGCATCCAAGATCATCAGTTTGAGGGAAAGCGATATTGGCAGGCCGTTAAGCGACCTCACCACCAGCCTGCAGTACCCGACCCTTCAAGACGATGCCAACGAGACGGTACGCACTTTGGTGATCTCCGAAAAGCAGATTCTGACCAGTGACGCGCGCTGGTTCTCGGTGCGCATCATGCCGTATCGGCGCATTGACAATGTGATTGATGGCGCGGTCATCACGTTTGTCGACATCACCGAGACCAAAGCGCTGGAGTCACGGCTGCGCAAGGATTCGGCTACCTGACGAGGAGGCGCAGCGTCGGCTTGCTGCATCGCGTCAAACACCTTTTTTGATATCGCGTTGCCAGTGCATACCAGGTTATTGCTTTACCAGCCAGTCCAGTACCTGCGTTACGACATCATCCACATCAACCGCGCCATGAGCACCAGGCAAGTCAAACTCGGGATACAGACAAAAAACGGGCTTGCCCAGCTTTAGCCCAAAAGCCATTTCAGACAGCGTGCCCATGCCGCCGCCAACGGCCACCAGGCACAGACTGCTGCGCGCAATCATCGCGTTACGCATTTCGCCCATGCCTGTCGGAATGGCAACTGTCAGATAAGCATTGGCGGCCTGGTCGTCATTTTCTGGCAGCAGGCCGATGACTACACCCCCTGCTTCATAGGCACCACGAGATGCAGCCTCCATGACGCCGCCGCGCCCGCCGCAAACGATTGACAACCCGCAACGCGCCAGGCGCTGCGCTATGTGGTGGGCCGCCTCGCACAGCCGTGCATCACCATCGCCCGGACCTACCAGCGCAATGGCCTGCTTGAAGCGTTGCGGGCTTTTTTGAAGTGCCGCAACATGCTGCTCAAGCTCGGTCACGATTCGATCAACGGCTTTTTCTTCGGTTGCCAACAACATCACCCGCTCCTAAAACCAGCGTACATAAAAACATCAGCATCAGCGACATGGCCGCCGCACCTGCAAAGTCACTGCCGCCGTCCCCCACCTTGGCCAGCAGCATCAGCGGCAAAATATTTAGTTGCGTACCAACCAAAGCGAGGGCCGTGCCGTAAGTGCCCATCGCCACGCTCGACACAAAAAAGGCTGACGCCAAAACAGCGGGCGCGACTTCAGGCAACACCGTGTGCAGCCATGCTTGCCAGGGTGTTGCGCCCAGCGTGCGCGCCGCAAGCGTGGGAGCAGCATCAAGATTGGCAAACACCGGGTACAGCTGCAGTGCGACGCGCGGAATCAAATAATAGGCATAGGCAAATGCCAGGCCGCCAACGCTGTAAATCCAGCTGCCAATGACAGCCGTGTCAGCCCCCGCCATGCCCAGCAGTTGCGTGACAAAACCTGCGCGGCCAAACGCCAGAATAAAACCATAGGCAATCACCAACCCTGAAAACGCCAGCGGCAAGCTCAGCAGCGACAGCATGAGCTGACGCCGCCGCGGGCTTTGACGCGCCAGTTCAATAGCAATGGCGGTGCCGACCAGTGCCGACAGCACGCCCGAGATTAACCCCAGCAGCAGCGTGTTGCGCACCGCCACCATAAATTGCGGGTCGCTCAGTAACCGCACAAATACTGTGCCACCACCGCCAAAAGCCTCGGGCACAAGCGCTGCCAGTGGCGCGCCTAAAAAGAGCGCCATCACCAGCCAGGCAGGCCATGCACCGAAGCGTTTGATCATCTGGGTGCGCCTTATTTGGTCAACACCGCTGCAGCCCAAAGTCTGTCAACCTCTGGCTTAGCGGCAGACGCTTTCACCACATCAAGTGGCCGCAGCTGTGGGGCGGCGGGCATTTTTGCTGCAATGTCAGGCGCCAGCATAATGCCCGGCACAGCAGGGCGTACAAAACCCTGTGCAAACAGCGACTGCCCGGCTTCGCTCATGATGAAGTTGAGCCACAGCTTGCCCGAGTTGGGGTTGGGGCCACCCTTGACCAAACTGATGGCATACGGCGCGGCGGCGCTGGCTTCTTTGGGTATCACCACCTCCACCCCATCGCCCATGCCGTCAATATGCTTGGCTTTCAGGCCATCGTTTTCGTAGCCAATCCAGATCGGGATCTCACCTTTCAAAAACTTGGCGTACGGCGTGGTACCTTCAACCCGCTGCACATTACCTGCGGCGTGCAATTTGGCCAGATAGTCAATGCCAGGCTTGACGTCGTCAACACTGCCGCCGTTGGCGTAAGCCGCTGCAAAGGCAATGACTTGACCTACACCGGTTGAACGCGGGTCAAGATAGACCACAGTATTTTTGTATTCGGGTTTGAGCAAATCTGCCCAGCCAGTGGGCACATTTTTAACCAGTTTTTTATTCACCAAAAACGCGATGTTCAGCGTATGAATGGTGAACCATCGACCCTCAGCCTCGCGAAAGACCGGTGGCAGCTTGTCGAAGTTAATGGGTTTGAAGGGCGCAACCACATCTTTTTTGGCTGCATCTACTGCTGACGCTGCAAAGTAGTAAGCGGTATCGGCCTGCGGGCGGCGCCGTGTTTTTTCAAGTGCCACCACGGTCGCTGCTGAACCGAGGTCGTTGTAGGTCAACTCAACCTCTGGGTAGCGCTTTTTGAAGTCGCGGAACAAGGCCTTCCAGTTTGCCCACTCAGGCCCGGTGTCAAACGACACCACGAGGCCTTCTTTTTCAGCCTCGGCATACAGGGCTTTTTCGCCCGCGTACAGCTCGGGGCCAGTAAATGAAAAAGCGCTTGGCGCCAGCAACCCCGCAATGGGCAGCGCGGCTGCAACTTGAAGAATATTTCTGCGTTTCATAAAAACTCCTTGGGAGGGTTAGGGTTAAAAAAATCAACTGTCGAGCAAACAAATATGGTCAGGGTTGACCGCAACTGCGCTTTGGGGCAAGCTGCGCGATTCGCACAACAGGGCAGCTTTTGCACCCGGTATTGAAAAGTCAGAACGCAGCACCGAGCCCAGGTAACGCTGCGAGCCAACATGACCTGCCATGCGATTTATTGCGTTTTCGGCCGGGTCAACCTGCACATGCTCAGGCCGGATCAAGGCGTACACAGTTTGCCCAACGCTGCGGTTGAGTGTGGGCGCGATCAACTTTGCAAAGTCAAAATCGACCAGATCTTGCGCTAAAACTGTGCCTTTAAAAATCGTCGACAAACCGACAAACTGCGCCACAGCCGTGCTGACGGGGCGCTCGTAAATATCTTTCGGCGTGGCCAGTTGCAGCAGGCAACCGTCTTTGAGCACAGCCACCCGGTCGGCCATGGCCAAAGCCTCTTCCTGGTCGTGCGTGACCAGCAGCGTGGTGGCGTTAAAGCGCTTTTGAATCTCGCGTATCTGGTCACGCAACTGGCCGCGTATGCTGGCGTCGAGCGCGGCCAGCGGCTCGTCCAGCAGCAGGGCTTGCGGGTCAATTGCCAAAGCACGCGCCAGCGCCACGCGCTGCTGTTGCCCGCCAGACAGTTGGGAGGTGTCGCGGTCTGCAAAAGCCGACATGCCCACCGCATCCAGCAGCGATTTGGCTTTGGCTTCACGCTGGTCTTGCGGGACTTTGCGCAGCTTCAAGCCGTAGGCAATGTTGCCCAACACATTCAGATGCGGGAACAGTGCGTAGTTTTGAAACACCATGCCAATGTTGCGCATATGCACGGGCGTGTTGGCCAGGTCTTGCCCTTTCAACTTGATGCTGCCGCTGTGCCCGGTGGTCAGCCCGGACACCAGCTTGAGCAAAGTGGACTTGCCCGAGCCGCTCGGGCCTATAACGGCCACCAGCTCGCCTGCTTTGACTGATAGCGTCAAATCATTCAAGCCCTGGTTTGTACCCGGGTAGTGGTAGCTGACGTTTTGAAATTCGAGGCTCATGCTGTACTCATGTTTTGCGACCCAGACTTGACGACACCAACGCTGACATTGCAGCCAGCAGTAGCAAGATCACAGTAGCCGCACAGGCAAAACCCGTCGCGCCATAGAAGGCCTGCAACAGCACCACCGGGTAGGTGCGGAACTGAAAACTCGTCAGCAAATTCGACAACTGAAACTCACCGACCGACAGCGCCGCCACCATCACCAGCCCACTGATCAGGCTGTGCCGCAAATTGGGCAGCACCACACCCGAGAATTGCGCCCAGGGCGATGCGCCCAGCGTGGCAGCGGCGTCTTCAAGTGCATTGAGCTGCAGATGCTTCAGGTCCGTCAGCAGCGTGTTGGTCAAATACGGCAGGGTGTAGATGGTGTGCGCGGCAATCAACAGCGGCAGTGAGCCCAGCCATGGCAGCCAGTCGGTGTTGAACACCATCATGTAACCAAAACCCAGCGTGATGGTGGGGACCGCCACGGGCATGGCGCTAACCAGCCGCGCCGCCCAGCTGCCCGCCTGACCAGCGCGGTGGAACAGCGAATAGGCCAGCGGCAACGCCAGCACCGTGTTGATGGCGCAAGCACTCAGCGCCACCACCAGGCTGGTGCCAAAGGCTTTGCGAAATGAGGTGTCCAGCCACAAGTCCTGATACCAGCGTGTTGTCAATCCCGTCGGCAACAAGGTATTGGTCCAGCTGTCGCCCACGCTGCCCACCAGCAACAGCCCCATGGGCAGCAGCAGGTAGCAGCAGTAGGCCAGGCTGATGCCGCGAATCATTCAGTGCCCCTGCAAGATGAAAACCTTGTCATTTTCTAAAAAGTAGTGTGTGGTAGCTGAATTTTGATAAGCTTCGTCATCGTAGCCAGATGACCAAGGCGTTGGTTTGAAAATTCGGCGCTGACAGTTGACTATTTAGAAAATGTTTTTAATCAATTCGTCATAAAAACAAGTTATGAATTGCGCATGAAAAGACTTTGCCCCACTATCCACGAATTATTGGCCTTTGACGCGGTGGCACGTTTTGAAAGCCTGACGCAAGCTGCCAGCACACTGTGCATCACTGTCAGCGCGGTCAGCAAACAAATCAGCAGTCTGGAGGAGTTTGTAGGCCGCCAGCTATTGCAAAAGCAGGGTCGGGGTGTGGCATTAACGGGCCATGGCCGGATTTACTGGCAAAAAATATCCGGCAGCCTTCGCGCGCTGGAAACCGCCACCTTTGAAATGCAGTCTGGCAATGGCGATACCGGCATTTTGACGCTGGCCAGCGTACCCACTTTTTTAACCAAATGGCTGATACCGCGGTTGCCTGACTTTCGCAAAACCGCGCCCAGCGTGACGCTGAGCTTCAACCAGCACCTGGGCGCTTTTGAAGATATGCCGCCGGGCGTGGACGTGGCTATACGCTACGGCCATGGTGGATGGCCGGGCGTGGTGAGCGACTACATTGCAGGCAAAGAGTTTGTGTTGATTGCCTCGCCTGGCTTGGTGGGTGCAGAAAACTTGACGACCACCCACCAAATCAGCAAAAGCACGCTGCTGCATCATGAGGGCGCGCCTACCGCCTGGCGGCAATGGGCGGCCAGCCACGGCATACCTGAATCGGGCGTGCAGTCTGGTCCGCGTTTTGCCCAGTATTCAGCAGTGATTCAAGCGGTCGTCAGCGGCTTGGGTGTGGCGTTGGTGCCGCGTATTTTGGTGTTGGAGGAGCTGGCAGACGCGGCAGTGATCATCCCGTGTGGCGACACAATTACCGTTGACCAGGGCCACTACCTATGTTTTAAAGCCGAGCGTGCGGATGTACCGGTCCTTAGAGCTTTTCGCAGCTGGATACTTGGGCAATCACGTCAGTAACCTTACTTCATCGCACCGAACACCTTCTTCAAAATCGCGCTGCCGGTGCCAACTGGGTCGCGCCTGATTTTCTTTTCTTCTTCACCAATCACCAAGTACAAACCGTCAAGCGACTTGCCCGTCACGTACTGCTGAATGTTGGCGTCTTCTTTTTTGACCAGGCCAAAGCCAGCGGCCTTGCCTGCGAACTCGTTGTACTTGTTAAGCAGGCCGACTTTTTCAGTGGCTTTGGTGACGATGGGCAAAAACGTGATGCCCAAAGGTGCGCGGGTTTTGTCGGCAAAAAAAGCGGTGACGGACGTGTCGCCGCCTGTCAAAATATTTTTGGCGTCCAGCACGCTCATGTTGCGCACGGCATTGACCAGCAGGGTTTTCCCCATGGGCACAGCTGCCTCGGCGGCGCGGTTGAGCGACAGGGTCAGCTCGTCAACACGTTTGCCTTGGCCCAGGTTTTTAAGCAACCCGGCCACGTCGTTCAAATAACCCGGCAGCGGAATACGAACCTTGTCGTTGCCAAAAAAGCCGTCGGTCTGGCCGAGCAAAGCCACAGCCGCCAGCGCGCCTTTTTCAAGCGCAGTTTTCAGGCCAGCGCTGGCGTCTTTGTTGGAGATGCCGGCCAGGTCGCCAAGCGACAGGGCGTACGCCTGGCTGTAGGTTGCCAGTACCAGAGCGCCAATGGCGGCTTGGTTGAATTGTCTGCGTTGCATGCGGGAACTCCTCGTGGTGAAAATTCAGGTCAGTATGCCGGATTGGTGTGCGAACAACAGTTAAGAATCTGCAAACTGCGGCAAATTCGACATCTGCGTTGCCCAAACGCAGAAAAGGCCTGTTTATCATCAAAACAGGCCTTTTTAACGCATGAAATCAGGCTTTAGCCCAAAAAATACGGGCGCAAGCAGCTCCTAATTTAGGAGCAAGCGCAAATTATAACTTGGCCTGGAAGTCGTCGTGGCAGGCTTTGCAGGTGGCGGCAGTTGCGCCAAAG
>ENA-OFDP01001093-OFDP01001093.1-metagenomes-genome-assembly--contig:-NODE-1093-length-10879-cov-22.085273_pt1 | contig 10879 bp, 13 predicted proteins | sample MGYA00153389_OFDP01 | MGnify analysis MGYA00153389 | reverse complement strand
GATTGGAAGCGGTCGATCTTATCGATTCAAATAGCGATCGTAGACGCGATCTAGCTACACTCCATCTAGGTCAACTGTTGTCTGGGTTCGACGCCAGGATTGACGGCTTGAGCCAAGTCTTCGTTGGACTCTTGGGTTAATGCCTTGCGGATTTCGTCAGCACTCAAGTCATAACCATGTTCTTTGGCGATTTTGCTGGCAGCTTCAAAATCTGCTGCTGCGGCGTTGAGTTGCTCCTTCAAGCTCGAATCTTGTTGGATAGCAGTTTGGAATTGAGCTACTGTGTCGTTAGCCATGATTGTTACGATTGTATGTTGTAATTGGTAAATTGATGATGGGTAAGCTGGCTGTCTAATTGCGATCGAACACCATCCACTCGCTGACATCGGCAGCTTTGAGAATTGACTCAACTCGATCGCGGTCTGGAAACATGCCCACTGCATTTTTACGTGCTGATGCCATAGTGTTTTTCCTATATTGAGAGTCAGTTTTTTAGTTTATAACTAAAGTTTTTTTATCCTCTCTATCAAACTGCATATTACATTTGTTCGAGTTCTATACCTTGTAAGAATTCAGGTGCTAGAAGCTATACCCTCTCCCACCTTTTTCAACCGTGTCTTTTTCTATGTCTTTTTAACTATTTCTCACAAAGTCTAAGATATAATGAGACTATAAATGATTGAGACAAAATAAATGGCAATCATAGGATATGCAAGAGTAAGCGATGCCGATCGATCACTTGACATACAACTTGACACACTGAAGGATTATGGATGTACGAAAATATTCCAAGAAAAAAAATCAGGTGCTAAAGATAAACACGACAAGCGCGACCAACTCCAATGTTGCCTCGATTACGTTCACGAAGATGATCTCTTGGTAGTTACTCGGCTCGATCGACTTGGGCGATCGACATTGCATCTTTGCCAACTAGCAGCCTTACTAGACAAAAAAGGTGTGGGATTAAAAGTATTGGATCAAAACATCGATACAACTAATGCCACTGGTAGACTGATGTTTAACATGCTTGCGTCCATAGCAGAATTCGAGATAGAATTAAGGAAAGAGAGGCAAAGAGAAGGCATAGCTAAAGCAAAAGAAAATGGTGTAATTTTCGGTAAACAAGCTGCATTAAATCCCCAGCAAATAGATGAATTAAAAGAAAAAAGAAAAGCTGGAGTACTGATTAAAATACTGATGAGAGAGTATAGACTGAGTAAAGCTACTATTTATCGCTATTTGCAAGATTGAACAAACTCATCAAAAAGCTGATAATATTGCGAGAAATATCAACAGAAATTGAAAATATGCAATTTTCAAAAAGGCAGTTATTCACGAAAGCAAAACATCATCCAAAACTACCATTATTAGAATTTCTGGGTTGGCAAATTAAAGATGTCTACTGCTTGACTGATGCACAAAAGCTTGCCAGTTACGAGCGCGGATGGCGTTATCGCTTTCTCATTGAGTTGCCTGTAGAGGAAAGATCCTTTATTAAGCAGCTTGCCTTTAAATATAAATCGTGGTTGATAACTGAATTTATGGACTTTAAAATAGATCGACACCGCATCATCCATCGTATTTTGAATGGACTAAATCATCAGCTTTTAGATGAGTGTCGAGCTTATTTTGGTGGTGGAACGCTAATATCGTTGGACTTAGGCGAGTATCGAACTAGTAACGACATTGATTTTATTTGTACTTATGGAGCCGATTATCGTAAGTTGCGGAGTACGATCGGGCAGGACAATCCACAATTATTGCTAACCGATGAATCTTTAGAAATTACTAGGTTTACGACCGATCAATATGGCATCAGAATGGGGATTGTTGCTGATGGCGTGACAATTAAAACTGAAATTATTGCTGAAGGCAGATTTGAGTTGGATGCACCTCGTCAGCCAACTTGGTCACAAGTAAAGTGTTTGAGTGTTAATGATTGTTTTACAAGCAAATTATTAGCGAACGCCGATCGTTATGCCGATGCCAGTACCAACTCACGCGATCTTATCGATTTAGCATTCTTGCGGAACGAGCAACCAATACCACCGATATCGATTGCCAAAGCCGAAGCTGCTTACCCGATTGTTCCTGCTTTAACCAGCGCACTGACTCAGTTTCAAGGAAATGCCGACTGGAGATTCCACTGTTGTGAGCAGTTAAATATTGCAACTGTCCATCGCTCCAAGTTAATCGATGGCATCGATCTATTAGCTATCGATTTACGGTTAGGCAAGACCGAACGACTAATGAGCGAAACAAAAGATAATATCGAACCAACAAAGCGATCGAGCAAACGAAAAATTCGTGACATAACCACCAGAAGATAACGGGAAGGCTGGGAGCCGCGTCGATTCATCGCGCGGGGGAAAGCCGACTCGTGCGGTTTTAACAGCTATGGGATTTCCCATAGCTCGAACCTTTGAAACTGCCGAGAAGCATAAAATGCTCTGTCGGGGCGACAAGTCGCCTATAAAGCTGATAGGATAAGTCTCATAGCTCTCAAGCCTTGTTGATAATTAGGTAGTTTGTGTGCGGACAAAGACATTAATTCAACAACAACCTGCCAATTACTAGACATTGAATCGACCCATGATTCACCCCAGAGTCCAATATAGAAAGTGCTATGTCTAGCATATTTTCGGTGATATTCTGTTTTTCTGCCGAGATATTCTTGAACTTGCTTTGATTTGATATCTATCCCTTGGATGATACTCTTCAAGTATGCTATAGCAATCCTAATTGAGAATTTTACTTTATAGTACAAAAAAATTATCAGCAAAACTGCTCTAGTGGCGGTATACCAACAAATTAAGTATAGAGCAAAAGTACTATAAACATAGGGACTCAAATAGGATTGCTATAGTGATAGCAAAATCAATAATTTACTCAATCGGTCGCCCGTTAAATTAGTCTTCACGATCTCCCAGTACCAACAAGCTATAATCTGATAGGGCAGCGAATACTGGGGTTAATACTAATTGTTGGTTTTCCAATGTACTGTTCCCTTGTTTATCAAGCATTTGCCAATAAATAGGAATTGCTCTCTTTCGCCAAATCATACTGACCATCAGAATATTGTTTGATTGCCATTTGGTTCGATCTATTGCTAAATATATAATATTATTTTGGTTGACACTGCCTTTAATCCAAGCAACTATTAATGGCAACCAAATACTGTCTAAATCCCATTCATCATCTGATAAAAATCTTTGAACTTTTTTTCTTCGACTTTCAAAGTTAATTGGCATCGCTAGTTTTGTTGCGGTCCTTTCTAGCGTGACTTCTTTAATAGATTGCACTACTTGAATCAATAAAATTGTCAATAAGTAGTTACCGCGTGTGAATTTTTCTGATAAATGGGCATGATACAATTCTGGTAACATTTAATTGTTTTTTGGGTAAGAAGCTCTCTTACCCTATCTTTTTTCAGGCAATTTGTCTAGAGTTGCCTCCCTGCCTAGTTTTCAGGCGACCTGTCGCCCCGTCAGGGACCAATTAAACCTCCGCTGCCGCAAGTCGCTCAAACCCAAACACTGTCGTGGCTATTTACTGTACCAAATAGACTTTAGTTCAACTGGTACGGTTTCACCCTCCGAAAAATTTATTGTTGAAATGGTTACTGTGAGCAGATTACAGGCTTAACGGCACTTTCTGCACACTTGCTACTCAAACACCAGTTACTGGAGTATGCTTTACTCATATCTCTTTCAGGGTTGCTGTGACTAAGTATCTTCAGCTTATCCCCTGAAAGCTTTTCTACCTCATACCCCCCTTTTCAAGCACCCTCTAAGTGAGCGAGCATTAGGATATTTGGTCAAAAAATATGCTCATCTAGCTTCGATCTCTGATGTCAGGCCATTCTGCTGCCCCTAGCTAGATTGCTGACCAGATAATTATTTGATTGTATCGAGGAAATTCTTCAAGATTATGGAAAAATTACCTTTCCGATAAACTGCACATAGTTGATTTTTTTTAGTTAGCTGCCCAGCTATTTCACGATAGACCACTCCTGTCCTGTGCAGATTTTTGACACTATCTGGCAAAATACTAATTCCAAATTCACCTGAAACTAAACCCAAAATTGTCACCATGAAGACAGCGTTCAGCACAATCTTCGGCTGAATCTTGGCTTGTGTATATAAATCAATAATTTCTTTGCATAATCCAGTTGCAAATTGACGATCTGGCAAGATTAAATCCTCATCTCTGAGATCGTTTATTGTAATCTTGGCTTTAGTTGCAAGTGGGTGATTCTCAGGTAGAACAACGACTAACGACTCTGAACCAATTTTTTTTATCTTTAAATCTTTTTCTTCGGAAAAGTCCCGATCTTCAGAATAGAAAAACATAATGTCAACTAACTGCTCTCGTAGTCTGGATATTCGATCTGAACCTGTTTCTTCGCTCAAAATCAGTTTGATTTCTGGATAGTCTTTTTTGAAAGTTCGCAAAATATTTGGTAATACCCCATTAGCCATCGAACTGGTAAAGCCTACTGCCAAATAACCAGATTCACCCTGATGAATGCGCTTTGTTCTCTGAGCTGCTGCTTTTAAGGCTGATAAAATTGTCTCGGCTTCATCAAAAAAAGCTTTTCCGGCTTGAGTTAGCTTCTTTTTTTCAAGCAGGGTCACACCCCCCAATTTTTCTTCCAATTTGATAATTTGATTACTTAAACATGGTTGCGATATTTTTAATTTCGCAGCGGCGCGGGTAATAATGTTCCCTTCTTCCACAACAGCAATAAAGCATTCCAAGTCACGAAGATTAATCCGGTTGTTCTCTTTGTCAGTATCCGTAGTTTTCTGAATAGCCATGAGTTCGATATTCCATAATTAAAAAGTGATAAAAATATAACATACTTAACCTTGAGGTTATGAAAGTTCTCCATTATTGTTAGTCATATCGGGGTACACAGTCGTTAACCGCATTACTCACTAGCTCAATAGGAGACTCGCTCATGGTGTCCGATTCAATCCGTAAAGTCGCAATTGTTGGTGGAACGCATGGTAATGAGTTGACAGGAGTATATCTAATTAAGAAATTCGATCGATTCCCAGTTCTATTACACCGAGAAAGTTTCGAGTGTTTGACATTATTAGCCAATCCTGGCGCAATCGAAGAAAATCGACGCTATATCGATCGAGATTTAAACCGTTGTTTTTCCAAAGACGATCTAGCTAATTTGGAGTTGACTAGCTATGAAGACAAACGTACCCAGGAAATCGCCGCCCAATTAACTGATGTCGATTTCATTATCGATTTACATTCCTCGACTGCAAATATGGGGCTGACAATTATCCTGTCTAGTAGCCATCCAACTAACTTGCGACTAGCTGCCTATTTGAGTCGAATTCATCCAGACGTTCGAGTTTTACATGGCGTAAATTGCGATCCGATGCTACTATCGCTTTCCCTATTAGGCTGCGCGATCGAAGTCGGAGCCATCGCTCAGGGTGTCCTCAATGCCAAGTTATTTCAACAAACCGAAATGCTGATTCATGCCATTTTGGACTATTTAGACGCAATGAATATGGGTCAGCCCTTGCCAGTACCAGCAGATGTGAATGTATTTCAGGCTTTCTCATCGATTGATTATCCGCGCAATTCGGCAGGTGAAATCCAAGCAATGATTCATCCCCAACTCCAGTTTCAAGACTATCAGCCGTTACATCCTGGCGAGCCGATGTTTTTGACATTTGCTGGTGAGACGATCTCTTATCAAGGCGAATCTACTGTCTTTCCACTTTTCATTAATGAGGCTGCCTATATCGAGAAAGGTGTAGCCATGACTTTCAGCAATAAACAGCAGTTAACAATTGAAGCAGTATAAATCTCTTAACCTCTTTGAGGTTGGTTGAGTCGAGGGGGAGTATTATGGATACTTTCTGCACTCCCCAAAAATCGAGAAAATGGAAGCATAACTGAGGCGATCGAATGACTTAGTACTGCAAAGTAACTTATTGACGTACTTGCTAAACCTACAAAATTGGCGGGTTGGGCACTTTTAGCCACGATGGAGGAAATTGGTTATCGGTCGGTTGTGTTTACGTTGGAGGGGATGGTTGGTAGCCAACGGGAATATATTACTTGGCTGATTCAGTCCTGTGTGATGGATGGGACTAAGTTGTCAGATGTGCTGACGATTGAAGCGATTGAAGTACTCAGTGAAAGGTTAAGAACTCCATTGCAAATTCAACAGCATTTGATGTTGGCGATGGAAGCTGCTTATCAAGTGGGGGAAAAGCCTGTGACTGCGGCGATTGCGGAGTCGGTGATGTCGAAGCAGATTGATGAGCTGGAGCCAAAGCTGACTAGAAATGGTTACGATGTACGGGGATTGGCAGAACAGTTTCATGCAAAGCCAGCGGAGATTAAGTTATTGTTTCGGGGTCAACTCGACCCGACGCGGAGATTAGATTGGATATAAATTCAACTTCTTTAATAATGGCAGATTTAGAAAAATTAGAACGAGTAAAAATTTTGTGCAATCCTGCATCAGGCAATAAAATTGAAGATATCGTCAAAAACTTGTCAGGTGTGGTTTCATCTCATAACGGAAAATATCTGTGGATGGGAACCGATGAATTTCAAACGATCGAGAGATTTACTCGCTTAGAAAATAATTCAGGTATTTTTGGCGAACATAAATGGTTTAAGTTCCAAGACTTCATTGATGGCTTTGACGAAGGTAATGGCGAGGTTGATATAGAAGGATTAGACTATGACAATGGCTATCTTTGGGTGATTGGATCTCACAGTGGCAAGCGTAAAAAAGTTCAGATCGAAGCTCACAAATTTTCAGTTGAAGGCAAAGAGCTAAAACAAGTAGAACGGGAAGAAAATCGTTACTTATTAGCTCGAATTCCGGTTAATGAAGCAGGTGATTTAGAGATTAGTTCTTCCCAAAGAGCTTGGTTAAAGCGAGATGGCAGGAGTAATTCACTGATCGAAGCATTGGCAACAGATGAATACCTCGATTTGGCACAGATAATTGAGAGTGACGATCGCGATAACTTGCCAGGTAAAGAATTTTATTTCTACCTCCCCAGCAAAGAGAATGGATTTGACATTGAAGGATTGGCAGTTCGCGGTAACAAAATTGTCATCGGTTTGCGGGGTCCGGTGCTGCGGGGTATTGCAATCTTATTCGAAATTGAAGTGGAAGAAGGCTCATCTCATGAGCTAAATCTAAAAACTATCGGCAACGATAGTAGAAAATACAAGCGTCATTTTCTCGATCTCAATGGCTTTAGACGGAAGACATTCATTATTTCGCTTGGACGACCCTTTTACACTCGCAGATAATAGTCTTTCCAGTCAAAATAACGGGCAATTGAAATATCTTGGAGATATTCCCCATGGTGAGCTACAAGATCGCGCAGAAGGATTAACCCTTTATGAAGGAGGAAAATCAATCCTAGTCGTTTATGATAGCCCAGCAAAAAAAAGACTGATTTTTAACAATGATGTGACTATTGGAGTCCGTGCTGATGTTTTTTCTCTATAAATTAATCTAAATGATGGAACTCTCCTTCTAATTGACCGATTGTGAGATTCCAGGAGGTTTCAAAAACTTTTCACCTCCATTCAATTTTGCCTAAAATTAGAAAAGCTGAAGCTATTTTGTGCCAACTAGTTATTGAGAGTATCTACAAATCAAAAGTAGCCACAATTGGCATGTGATCTGAGCCAGGTTTGCCGCGTCTTAAACTTGGATTATCAGTGATGGAAGGAATCGAGGCACTGATCTCAAAAAAACTATCCACTGTTGGTAACTGACGCGGTGAACCAGTTAATAGTTCTTCGCTCACAAAAATGTGATCGATGAGTTCTTTGTTGCCTTGATATATCCGCGAATAACGTCTGGCTTCAGGGATTAAAGAAGCTAGATTAAACAACCGCGTATCATCTCCAGCATCTGCACGATCGAAACCATTTGTACCAATTTCACTACCACTCGGACCCTGGAGAATTTGGGTAGTTGCCGCCGATGGCGTATCGTTTAAATCGCCCAAAATAATCAAACCGCGATCGTCATTATTTTCTAGCAACTCATTAGCTTTAACCCGCAACGCGACAGCTTCTGCCGTTCTTCTCAATAGGGCTAGTCCAGCTTCTTGAGCGCGTTCGTTTTCGTCTCTGGGTTTAAATCGGGTTCCTCCTGTCGCAGAAGCAAAACTTAATAATTTAGATTTCAAATGAGCATTAATAATATCAATGGCAAAACTGGGCTGAGGTTTTACCAAAATTCTCACTGCACCCCGCCCCATCTTTGTAATGCTTTTCGGTTCACCCGCTTCCGTGACGTAACCAATAACTTTGCGTAATCCACCTTTAGGCAAATCGGTTATCTCCTCTCCTTCCTCTATTGCTAACTTCGACAGAAAACCAACTCGAATTCCCCGCCGATCTGGGGATGATGAAACATAGTTGTGGGGATAACGCCCTTGAAGTAGAGAGTTGAGATCGTTTAGAGCTTCTATATCGCCGATTTCTTGCAGCCCTAATACATCGGGATCGATCTTCAAAATTGTATCAGCCAAGCTCTGGAGTTTATCTTGATATTCGGCTGCTGTTTTCGGACCAAACTCTGTACCAGAGAGAAATAGGTTCTCCACATTCCAAGTCATAACCTTAAATATAGTCATTCTCCCTCCATAAATAACAGATAAATGCTATAAAAATAGTCAATAGAACAATAGGTTATCTCACCCAAAATAACCTACCGTCTGCTAGATTAAAATGTAATAGTTAAGCCTTCACGACTAGCTTGTTCCTTAGAATAAGTGACACGATGAACGATTTGATTACTGGAATTTAATAAGCGAATCTCACCGCCCTTATTTGATAACTGCATCGAATTTTTAGGTAAAACAATAGTAGCTGTTGAACCACCACGCAGAGTGAGATCGGCGATTTCATAGCGGTTGTTCATCTTATCAAGAAGTCGCCAACCAGCTAGATCGATACTAGCTGAACTCATATTGACCAAGCTAATCATCTCTGAACCTGGATCGTCACCTATAGGGTTAACCAAAGCAGCGATAATTTTTACCTGTCCATCGATAACTGGTATGTTATCTGTTGGAGTTTCATCTTCTCCATTGGTGATAATTTCTCCCGCCGCACCCAGAAATATCGGGAAAAAAGTTCTCAAATTTTTATCATCTGCACTGCGAAAGACTTTTAAATCGTAACGTGCACCGTTGATAACCGCCTCCTTTGGAGCGCGTGCGCCAAGGTGAGCGCGAACTGTGCCGATTGCCATTAAACCTTCAATACTGCAACCTACGAAAAAGCCACCTGTTTTTTTTGTAAGCGGTCGAATTTCTTGCGCTTCATAGTCAGGTGCATTCCAACGATAGGAAATAGTTACCGATTCAGGAAAGTTCGTCTGACCATCATCCGCTCTCGATTTAAGATAGATGATGCGATCGTCACTGAGTCCAGGGAAATTAGCTCTTCCACCATCGATTTGACGTGCTAATCCATCATCTAGGTAGTATTTGTACCAGAAGTGATAGCCACTAACCTCGGAACCTTTTTGCTCTCCCACGATCACATGCTCGAAGGCAGAAAGATCCCGACCACTAGTTTGGGTAAACCGTCGAAACCATAATTCTAATAGAGTTGAATACCAACGTTCTTTGGATACTGTCGTCCCAGTCTGTGTTTCAACATAGGAACGAGCTACCTGCATTGGAGCAGTATCTACAATCGCTTGAATCAAATTATGAATTTCTTCTCTTTCTTCAGGAGTTTCTACTTCATTACTTTGCTGATCTAAAGCATAATTTTCAAATAATTGACGAGATAAATCGTAGGTACGTGTTTTGTTTGCAGGAATCTTTACTTCTGTTAACACCTGAAGATTTGAATCTCTGCTATCTAGTTGACTATTGATTTTTACATAGCCTGTTGCCTGTTCATTATTGCTGAGACTTCGATCGTCAAAAACTGGACGTACACCATTGCCAGTCTGATCTGCATTCCAAATATCTTGATAAATATTAGCCATATTTTCTCCTGGTATTATAGATTTCTCTCTCTATTTTGCAGCTATAAAACTCTCAAAACTCAACTCATTGGGTATTTAGATTGAGTTGACTTATTATTTCAAGTTAATTCTAGTTTTTTTCAGTACCAGCACTATACTACAATGGCTTGAAGAATTTTAGATTACACAAAAAGACATCTTTACAACTCTTATCGATAAAACGTAAAAATCACCACGTTCTCGATCGTTCATTCATAGATCCCAGTGTAAGCACATCGTCAAACTAGCTACAGCATCGCGATCGACTATTTCGGTCTGATTCTCGATCGCGATCTGTTGATTAGGCAAAAGTTGGTGTTAGAGATGAAATGATTACTAAACATCCAATGAGAATTGCAGCGGCAAAATTAGAGAATTTAACGATCGACATAGAGATTAATACTTCTCTAAAAAAAAGTGTGCTTCTCTCGTACTTGGGGGAAACGCAGAATTCGGGGGAAATAGTAAGTACGCTAACGATTTCTTGTGTCAGGAAAGGCTTTATGACCTGCGATCAAAGATGTCAATAAATGATAAAAAGGACTCTAACTTGACACTTTAAGCGGCTTTTAGCTGACCTCAGATTGGGGTACACCCCAACTAGACAAACTATGGCTATTTGCGTATTTTGAAGGTAATTCCTGACAAGTCGCACAGTCAGCGGCTTTCAGCCTTAGCGTACTATTTTGTCCAAATTCTGCGTTTTCCCCCCCCCCACATCAAAATTGGCGAAAATCTAGCCAGTTCATATTGAGTCCGATAATCGCACTTTTCGGAATCAAACCTGTGGCAGCGGCTAGTTCAGTAATATTGTACTATTTAAGTGGAGGGGCGGTA
>ENA-OFDP01001092-OFDP01001092.1-metagenomes-genome-assembly--contig:-NODE-1092-length-10889-cov-1.968064_pt1 | contig 10889 bp, 5 predicted proteins | sample MGYA00153389_OFDP01 | MGnify analysis MGYA00153389 | reverse complement strand
CCCACGCCGCCATTTGACACTTTGGTCACTGTGACTGTCGGGGGCGGCGCGGCGCAAGCCGCAGGAACGGCAATGGTGCTTGAATCTGTCGTAACGGTTCCCCCGAATGCCAGCGCTCTTCCGGACAAGTTTGCATTGAGCCCGAGTGTGACACCAGCAGCATCAAGGATGGTTCCCACAAACGTGGGTGTAGGTGACGGTGCTGCGTTGGCGCCCAGCGTCGTTGCGCCAACAGGCGCCCAAAATACATCGGAAGCGCAGGCACCGGCAGCCAGATTGACGCGGGAATTGGCGCCGGTAGTTAGCGCGCCGGCCGATGATCGAAAGATGTAAACGCCGGCGCCATTGAGAGTCACGACGCCGTTCACGGATATATCCAGTGCGCCAGCTCTGACGTAACAACCCGGGGGAAATGTTCCGGGTGGCCCGCCGCCAATACTGATGCCTTCAAGAGGACCAACTGGGAGAGGTGTGCAGAGCTGACCGTTCACGGTCGCCAAGGCAGCAAGTTGATCCGGCCCTGCGGCTACAGGACATGCTCCGTAGGTGCCGGTAACCACAGGTGTAACCGCCGGACCCGTGGTGAAACAAACATTACCGGTAATAACGGTCCCGGCCGACGTGTTAGAAAGAGTGCTGGAGACAACACCGAATGGGGCCAATGAGCCGAGGTTTGGCGCGGTCTGGGCCAATGCAGAGGCCGACACAGCGAGCAGCGCGGCAAGGGCAAGCCCCGTACGATACGCAATCTTATTGATGCGAGCTTCGGTAACAGCGGTTAGTTGGCGCAAGAAGGAATTGGCGCGTTTGGCATCTAAATTCATTTTTTTCCTTGGTTGTGACGACGTGTTAGATTCTACCAGAGTAGTGCGCGAGACTGCAAAGTTCGCTCGCGCCTTCCCGCACCCAAGTGTCCTACTTGCATCGGCTTTACTCTGTGCGGTGACACACATACAACTTCACGGACCCGTAGTCTAACGGCAATTTGTTTCGAGGCTCTCATTTTAGCCAGGGCACTAAATTCAAAACGTATTAGGAACTTAAAAAAAACCCCCAACTCTGTCCTCCCATTGAGGCGCGACGAAGTCGTGAGTGGAGCAGATGAAGAAGCAAAGCCATGATCTGTTTGCTGAGCATCACCGACGCCAGAAGATCACACAGTTCACCAAAGCTTTAGATTCGCTCAGCGGGTTGGTTGATTGGGCAGCACTGACGAAGGTGGTCACCGAGCGCACTGGACGTGAAGCGTCGCAGCCCAAAGGTGGACGAGCTTCTCACCTGACCGAAGCGCTGGTCAAGATCATCGTTTTGCAGCAGCTCTACGGCAATCTCTCGGACGAAGACACCGAGTACGCCGTGCTGGATCGTGGTAGGTGGCAACGCTTCATCGGCATGCCGACGCCCGCAACCTACCCGATGCACGCACCATCTGGCATTTCAAGAACCAACTCGCCCAGACAAGCAACACCAGTGCATTTTAGAAGTTCGCCACATTTAAAGTCCAGCACTGGCGCGCCTTGCCAGCCCTTTTGGAGCTGAAAGGCGCACAGATAATGGAGATTTGTTACCAATTAACGCTTGCACACCATATTACTGGTCACCCGCACGAATCGCCATCATCTGCGCGCCATCGAAATCAGGTTGCCTGCGAAGGTCGAGTGTGAACGGGTGGGCTGGATTGCGGCCCTCCTGCCTGAGTTCCATCGGACCTGGCGTATGCCCGATTTTCTGAAAGCGCGCGACGCGGCGTGCTTCCGCTGAAAAAGCGTTGACCGGGAAATCGTCGTAACTACGTCCGCCGGGGTGGGTGACGTGGTACGTGCAACCGCCGACAGATCGACCGGCCCACGTATCGACGATATCCAACACCAGCGGTGCATGGACGCCTATGGTCGGGTGCATCGCGGACGGGGGTGCCCACGCGCGATAGCGGACACCGGCGACGAATTCACCTGGTGTGCCTGTTGGTGTCATTGGCACAATGCGCCCGTTGCAGGTGATCGCGTGGCGCTGTTGGGTCATTCCAGTGACGCGGACCTGCATGCGTTCGAGCGAGGAATCGACGTAGCGCGCCGTACTGCTGCCCGCCATTTCTTCGCCCAGCACATGCCAGGGTTCGATTGCCTGACGCAATTCCAACTCGATGCCCTGGTAGGCGACGGTTCCGTATCGGGGAAAGCGAAATTCGAGAAACGGTGCGAACCAGTCGAACTGCACCGGATAACCTGCGACAGCGAGATCATCGACGACCCCTTTCATATCCTGTGCAACAAAGTAGGGGAGCATAAAGCGGTCGTGCAGCTCTGTCCCCCAACGAATCAGTTTGCCGCGATAGGGTGTCTTCCAGAATCTGGCAATCAGCGCGCGCAACAAGAGCATCTGCGTGAGGCTCATCTGCGGATGTGGCGGCATTTCAAAGGCACGGAACTCAAGCAAACCGAGGCGTCCAGTCGGGCCATCAGGCGAATAGAGTTTGTCGATGGAAAACTCGGCGCGATGCGTGTTGCCGGTAAGATCGACGAGGAAATGTCTCAGTTGCCTATCCACCAGCCAGGGTTTGTCGGATTCTTTCTTATTGGCTTTCTTTTCTTCCGCGTCCATTTGCTCAAACGCGATTTCGAGTTCGTAAAGCGAATCGTGACGCGCCTCATCCACGCGTGGGCTCTGCGAAGTCGGCCCGATGAAGGCACCGGAAAACAGGTACGACAGCGCCGGATGATTCTGCCAATAGCTTATTAGGCTGCGTAGTAAATCGGGACGTCGCAACATCGGGCTGTCAGCAGGCGTCAATCCGCCGACGGTGACGTGGTTGCCGCCGCCGGTGCCGGTGTGCCGGCCATCGAGCATGAATTTTTCCGTGCCAAGCCTGGACAAACGCGCTTCCTCGTACAGCGTCGTGGTGTTGGCGACGAGCTCGGCCCAACTTGCTGAAGGGTGAATATTGACTTCGATGACGCCGGGATCAGGTGTGATCGCGAATTTCTTGATGCGTTTGTCGGCAGGCGGCGTATAGCCCTCGATCCGCACCGGATATGCAAGCTTTGCTGCGGTGGATTCTATGGCTGCGACCAGAGCCAGATAATCTTCCAGCAACGCCAGTGGCGGCAGGAACGTATACAGCATGCCTTCGCGCACCTCAACACAAAGGGCGGTGCGCACCACTTGTTTGGCCGACTCACCTTTTTCCAGTTTCAACACAATTGGCGTCGCCGGTTCTTTGGCCGGGAGCCTTGACTTCGGCTTTGAGGACAGCGCCTCCTGTTCAGCGAACGGATCGCCCGGGATAATGATGTCCACGTCCTTGGGCGCTACCAGGGGCAACGAATTCAACGGAAGCCGAAAACCAATGGGTGAGTCGCCCTCGGTCACAAAAAGATGCTTTGCTTTCAGGGGCCACAGGCTTGATGCCCACTCGGTCGCGGCACTCCCGGTCTTCCTCGCGATCGCCTTCAGGGGCAGCACATAGCCGATCGGCTCACCTATGGTCCCCGCTAACTGTGCAACCAGTTTTTCACGAACGGCGACATCCTTGAAGCCCGGCGAAAGTGGATCGATGTTGTCCGGCAGATCGGCCTCATCGCGAATCGCCCGCAACACGCTTTCATGTGCCGACATCGCGTAATCAGCGTGCAGGCCGAGTTGATTGGCCAGTTCGCGCGCGAACGTTTTCGCATCGGCTTTCCTGAGCGATTTTTTGGGCGTGTCGAATGCGATCAGGTTGTCGTCGTTCCATACCGGCACGCCATCCGGCCGCCAATAACAGGACAACGCCCAGCGTGGCAGCGGTTCGCCGGGATACCACTTGCCCTGACCGAAGTGCAGGAACGCGCCGGGCGCAAATTTGGGTTTCAGCTTTCGCAACAATACAACCGACAGCTCAAGTTTCTTCGGCGACAGCGCCGTCACGTTCCACTCCGGGCCTTCCATGTCGTCTATGGAAACAAAGGTCGGTTCGCCACCCATCGTCAGTCGGACGTCACCAGCTGTCAGCTCCTTATCGACGGCTTCACCCAGTTGGCAGATCGCATCCCATTGCGCGAAGTCGTAGGGCTTTGTCACGCGTGGGTCTTCAAAAATGCGTGTGACCGTCATTTCAAATTCAAGTTTGGTTTCGCATACATCCGTAAATCCTGATACCGGTGCTGCCGAAGTAGGTATCGCCGCACAGGCTAACGGAATGTGGCCTTCGCCAGCTAGCAGGCCGGAGGTTGGATCCAGCCCCACCCAGCCGGCACCAGGCAGATAAGCTTCAGCCCAGGCATGAAGATCGGTGAAGTCTTTGTCGGTACCGCTTGGCCCGTCGAGACCTTTTTGATCGGCCACGAGCTGAATCAGATAACCGGATGCAAAGCGCGCGGCGATGCCGAAATGTCGAAGGATCTGCACCAACAGCCAGCCGCTATCGCGACACGATCCCATACGGCTTTCCAGCGTTTTCTCCGGCGCTTGCACGCCCGGCTCCATGCGGATCAGGTAATTTATGTCCTGCTGCAGACGGGTATTCAACGCGATGATGAAATCGATCGTGATGATGGGCTTGTTCAGAATCGTTTTGCGCGCATCTTCGATCCATGCCAGAAGTAATTTGCCGGGCGGATCGATGTCGAGATAGGCCGCCAGCTCCCGCTTGTTTTCCGGCAAATAGGCAAACGGAAATTTCTCGGCATATTGCTCGATGAAGAAATCGAACGGATTGATGACCGTCATTTCGGCGACGAGGTCTACCGTGATGGAGAGCTCGCGGGTTTTTTCCGGGAAGACGAGTCGCGCCAGCCAGTTACCGTAGGGATCCTGCTGCCAGTTAAGAAAGTGCTTCTCTGGGTGCACTGTGAGCGAATAGCTCTCGATCGGCGTGCGGCAGTGAGCAGCAGGACGCAAGCGGACTTCGTGCGGCGAAAGATTGATCGCGCGGTCAAACTTGTAGTGGGTTTTATGGTGAAGGGCAACTCTGATTGTCATAGTTTCGGCTCGTGACGGAAGACAGTTAATGCGTGACTGTTAGCCGTCGCCTCCCTCATCATTCCATCCAGTCAGGATCAGGCAACTCACCAAACACGCGGCGCAATCCGCCGCCCCAACGTTGTCGCAGCATCGAAAAGTACGGGTCACCCTCGCGAATCCTTTGCTGCACGCCCACCCTCAGAGAATCACGGGGATACCACAGCATGTCGATTGGGAGACCTACCGAAATATTTGATTTGATGGTGGAGTCAAACGAAATCAGCACGCATTTGGCCGCTTCTTTTTGTGGTGTACCGGGCGTAAGAACGCGGTCTAGAATAGGTTTGCCGTATTTGGCTTCACCCAGCTGAAAGTAGGGCGTCTCATCGGAGGCTTCGATGAAGTTGCCTTGTGAGTAAATGTGAAACAGTCGTTCATCCTCGCCCGCGATTTGGCCACCGACGATAATATTGGCAGAAGCCTCGATCCCGCTTTGCATCAACATCTTGCCGTCGCGTTGCTGCATCTCGCGTAATGCATCGCCAGCAAGCGCGGCGACATCGAACATTGAGCTGACCGACCATATTGTATTTTCGCCCTGCGGTGCTTTCTGGTGTCGGTCAAGGATGTTGATCACGCCTTGCGTGATCGCCAAATTGCCGCTGGATAGGAGCACGATGACACGGTCACCCGGCTTCTCGTAAACGCGCATTTTGCAAAAGGTCGCGATATGGTCTACGCCTGCATTGGTGCGTGAGTCTGATGCAAAAATCATCCCTGAGTCGAGACGCAAGGCTACGCAGTAGGTCATTTCAACATCTCCGGGTGCTGATTATTTTCTGTCTTCGCGACAACTTCGGGCGCAAAAAAAGATTCGTTGATCTCTTCCCCCAGCCGATCCGTTGATTCCAGAAACTCAGTCAGATATTCGTGCAGCCCGGTATGAAATATGTTGCTGATGCGGCCAAATTGCATCGCAGCGTATATTTCGCCAGCCTGACGTGTCGCCTCTGCTGATGATCGGTTCTGCAAGGTACAGAGTATCTCGTAAACATCGTGCATGCAAAAATGCAATGAGCGCGGTATATCCACTCGGAGTATCAATAATTCCGCGATGCGAACCGGGGTCACCGAATCACGGTAAACCTTGCGATAGGATTCATACGCGGACACCGAACGCAGCACCGCAGACCATTGGTAATAGTCAACCGCGCCACCAACGTCGTCCACGCTCGGCAGCAGTACGTGGTATTTGACATCGAGCATCCGCGCAGTGTTGTCTGCCCGCTCCATGTACGTTCCCAGACGGTGGAACTGAAACGCTTCGTCGCGGCGCATCGTACCGAATGTCACGCCGCGAAACAGGTGCGAGCGTTCCTTTACCCATTCAAAGAATGTCGATATGCCGCGCGCATACAAACGATCCTCGTCCATATTCTGCATTTCCAGCCAGGTGGCATTGAGCACTTCCCACATTTCACTGGTGATCGATCCCCGTACTGCGCGGGCGTTTTCACGGGCCTGCTTGGCGCAGTTGTAAATGGACGACGGGTTTTCCGCGTCAAGAGCCATGAAGTGCAGGACTTCCTTGGCACAGACGATTGAATGGCGCCCACTAAATGGGAATAGAGAGCCAGTGATATTAAGCGGTGCAAACCATTCCTGATCTTGTAAATTTGCGTCTTTGGTCAGCAGTGACATGCGGTATGCCACATCCAGAATGCGCGCGGTATTCTCGGCTCGCTCGACGTTTCGCGACATCCAGTAAAGCATCGAAGCGGTTCGGCTCAGCATGAGTAGAATTTAATAGTCAAATGGGAAGTGAAAGGCGTATTTGGGCGAGCAAGTTGCACGAAGCGAGCCGCGCCGAATAGCCTGCGCATATTCGCAAGGCGAGCGACACGGCGACTGGCCGGCCAGGCGCGCAAAGCACTTTCGATTTGGCTGTTACAGTCCACTCAGTCCACCACCCATGTATCTTTGACGCCACCGCCCTGCGAGGAGTTAACGACTAACGAGCCCTCGCGGAGCGCCACTCGCGTCAAGCCCCCAGGTACAAAATTGACTGACTTGCCGGACAGGATATAAGGGCGCAGATCGATATGTCGCGGAACCAGCACTTTTTCGATAAACGTCGGACACGTTGACAGCGACAATGTCGGCTGTGCGATGAATCGCTCAGGCGCATCGAGCACGCGTCGTTTGTAGCGCTCGCGCTCTTCCTTGGTCGACATCGGACCCACCAACATACCGTAGCCGCCTGAACCCTGTGTTTCTTTTATGACCAGATCGGCCATGTTGGCGATCACATAGTCCAAATCCGTTTTATTGGTCAGGATATAGGTATGCACGTTCTTCAGAATGGGTTCTTCGCCAAGATAGAAGCGGATCATTTCAGGCACGTACGGATAGAGTGATTTATCGTCCGCGACACCAGTGCCGACTGCATTCGCCAACGTAACGCGTCCGGCGCGATAGGCGTTCATCAGGCCCGGTACACCGAGCATGGAGTCAGGGCGGAAGGCGAGGGGATCAATGAAGTCGTCGTCAATCCTGCGGTAAATCACATCGACTTTCTGGGGGCCTTGCGTGGTGCGCATAAACACGGTTTCATCTTGCACAAACAAATCGATGCCCTCGACGAGTTCGATGCCCATTTGTTGCGCCAGGAAAGCATGTTCAAAGTAGGCCGAATTGAAGTTACCCGGCGTCATCAACACGATAGTAGGGCTGTCCACGCCGACCGGGGCCGCGTTGCGCAACGTCTCCAGCAACATGTCCGGGTAATGATCAACCGGGCGAATGGTCTGTTCAGCAAATAATTCGGGAAACAAGCGCATCATCATCTTGCGATTTTCAAGAAGATAAGACACGCCAGATGGTGTGCGGAGATTATCTTCCAGCACGTAATATTCGCCATCTGCGTCTTTCACCAGATCAATGCCCGCCACGTGTGCGTAAATTCCGCCGGGCACGTCAACGTGCATCATTTCGGGACGAAACTGACTGTTTTCGAGCACTTTATCGGCCGGAACTTTTCCCGCCTTCAGAATTTTTTGATCGTGATAGACATCGTGGAGGAAGGCATTGAGCGCGGTAATACGCTGGGTCAGCCCAAGCGCGACTTCCTCCCACTTTTTCCCAGGTATGACGTGCGGCACGATGTCGAAGGGGATGAGGCGCTCCGTGCCGGTGCTCTCGCCGTAAACGGCAAACGTAATACCGACGCGGTGAAACATTAAATCGGCGGCTTCGCGATTCTGCGCAATTTTCTCAGGCGGCGTGTTGGTGAGCCAACGCGCAAATCCGGCGTATTGCGGACGTACGCTGCCGTCAGCGGCATACATCTCGTTGTAAAAGGGTTTGAGCGCCATGAAAGACTTTATTGATTAGGTGGCTTTAGGATGAGGGTACGCGAACCGCGATTAACATTACGCAAAGTGAGGTCGAGTACAGGAAGCAACCGCCAAGCCTAAATATACCTTTTTTTCCCGGCGTCGCGCCACGGTGGCTTTGTGCTTCGCATAAAATATCAAGCATGTTGATTAAGAGCATCAATGGCACTTCGTCGCAATTGGAGACCAGGAGCTTGCTTGCCGGCCGTGCGCTGTCTCTACGAGCGTTGGCGTTTATTTCCGCTGCAGAGGAAGTCAGCGCGCACGGAGATCGCCACCAACTGTTGGAGATTGCGCTTGACACGGTCGCCGTGCTGGTGAATATCGAGGCCGACGATGAAACCTGCGCCGCGGCGTTGATCGTGGTCGGCACGCCGCGTGGTCTCGTCGATCCCAAAGCCGTCTCTGACGCGTTCGGGATGGAGATTTGGGACTTGGTTAATGGTGTCTTGCGGGCAGGCCGCATCGACAGTATTTCAGCGCAATCCAGCGGCGCAAAGAATAACTTCGGGCTGGAAACGCTCCGCAAAATGCTTTTGGCGCTGGCCGACGATGTCCGCGTCGTCCTTATAAAACTTGCCGAGCGCGTAACGTATATGCGTTCAATCACCAAGGCGGACGATGCCGTGCGACGCGCAGCGGCGGAGCAAACACGAGATTTATTCGCGCCGCTTGCAAATCGACTTGGTGTTTTTCAGATCAAGTGGGAACTTGAAGACTTTAGTTTTCGTTTTCTTGAACCTGAACTTTACAAACGCATTGCCTCCCTTCTTGATGGCAAACGCGCCGAACGGGAAGCTTACATCGCGCGCGTCCTGGGCTTGCTGCGTAAGGAGATGGATAAGCTCGGCATTCAGGGTGAACTCGCTGGGCGACCAAAGCATATTTTTTCGATTCATCGCAAGATGCAGTCGAAAAATGTCGTGTTTGAAAAGCTTTACGACATTCGTGCCATTCGCGTGCTGGTCGATAGCGTCGCAGATTGTTACGCGGTGTTGGGTCTTGCACACGATATTTGGCAGCCGATCCAGGGTGAATTCGACGATTACATTGCGCAGCCGAAGGCGAACAATTACCAGTCTTTGCACACCGCCGTTGTTGGCCCCGAGGAAAAGACCCTCGAGGTGCAAATACGCACGCGTGATATGCACATCGCGTCTGAACATGGTGTCGCTGCGCATTGGCGTTATAAGGAAGGTGACAGCCACAAGACCGCGGCAGACAAGAAGTTCGAATCGAAGATTGCCTGGCTAAGGCAGGTTCTGGAGTGGAAGCGTGAACTGGTGGACCAGGTTGGATTTTCGGAGCAAGTAAAACAAGGTTTGTTCAACGACACGATCTATGTATTTACGCCGCAGGGGAAAGTTGTCGATTTGCCCACGGGATCTACGCCGGTCGATTTTGCCTACCACGTGCACACCGATTTGGGTCACCGTTGCCGTGGTGCCAAACTGGATGGCCAGATCGTCCCCCTCAATACCAAATTGCAAAACGCGCAGCGGGTTGAAATTCTTGCGGCAAAAGTTGGCGGCCCATCGCGCGATTGGATCAATCCACAATTGGGATTTTTATCCAGTCATCGTGCGTTAGCCAAAGTGCGTGCGTGGTTTCGACAAGAGTATTTCGAGGTCGATGTCGCGCATGGACGCCAGGCGATGGAGCGTGAATTAGCGCGCGCTGGCGCGACTTCGTTGGCGCTGGAAAAACTCACTGCTGCTTTGGGGCACAAAGAGCTGGAAGAATGTCTTGCAGCAATCGGTCGAAACGAGATTACGCCGCACCAGATTGAGGTCGCTATTCGTGATTTGCGCGAGCTCCCGGTGCCAAAGGCATTAGCCGAGTTTGAAAGCAACAGTTCGCCGATATTGGGCGCGAGTGCGTCGCCTGCTACATCCAGTGCATCGAGCGGCGTCGTGGTGCTCGGCGTCAACAACATCGCGACATTGATCGCCAAGTGTTGCAAGCCCGTTCCCCCGGATCCGATCATCGGGTTCGTAACGAAAACACGCGGAGTCACGGTGCATCGCGTGGACTGCGTCAATATTACCTCGCTAAACGTCGAGCAGCGAGAGCGTTTGATGCCGGCGGAATGGGGTAACACTGGCGACCAGCCATTCCTTGCGGATTTCGAACTGGAAGCTGAGGATCGACAGGGCTTGCTGCGCGACGTGTCGGAGGCGCTTTCTCACGAGCGCGTGAATGTGGTTGGGGTCAATACGCAGTCACGCGGCAATCGTGCGTCGATGCGCTTTACTGTCGAGGTGCGGTTGGCCGAGCATTTGCAACGTGTCCTGCGCGCTGTGGGTGAAGTAAGCGGCGTTGAAACAGTCAGGCGCAGATGAGGTAATTGTCTACAGCGCCATTTGACGGGGTTCGCAAGACCTTTTGCATTGTAAAGGCGCGTCGATGCTAGGGTTTTTCGTTTTTTGCCATCTGGACATTGCGGTTGTTGGCGTCAATCGGCTAAAATGTGAGCTTGCCGCGTATCGGCAGGCACGTAGCTCAGCTGGTTAGAGCACCACCTTGACATGGTGGGGGTCGTTGGTTCGAGTC